>PPCM01000135.1_pt1 | contig 112560 bp, 94 predicted proteins | sample 1555541 | NCBI WGS metagenome assembly PPCM01 (sample SAMN05284479, study PRJNA326546) | Marine sediment metagenome, whole genome shotgun sequencing project. | isolation source: marine sediment | place: Germany: Wadden Sea | collected 2012-09-05
GATTGAAGGACATACATCTGTATCAGGTATCAAACTAATCAACTTGTCTCAAGGAGATTTTGATAACTCAGGTAGAAGAAGACCAATCAAAGAGTTTGGTACTGAGTTTGTTATGGAAGTGGATATGGTGATTCCTGCAGTCAGTCAACACAGTGATTTACCTTTCATCAATAAAGATGAAATTGAGTTGACAGATTGGGGTACCTTTGTTGTTGATGCAACATCAGGTATGACCAAACTTGAAGGTGTATTTGCCGGTGGCGATGTGGTACGTGGACCAGATACAGCTATTTGGGCAATTGCAGACGGGAAGAAAGCAGCTATTCAGATTGATAAATATTTAGGTGGTACAGGCGATCTTAATAAAGGTGAGGAAATTGAAATTCCTAAAGCTCGAGATGAAGATTCTCCAGACGAACACATTCGTTTTGAACGTCGTATGTTAGAACCACATGAACGTTGTAGTAACTTTAAAGAAGTATCCAAAGGCTACCATAAACTTAATGCGATGGCAGAAGCGATGCGATGTCTACGCTGTGATAGAAGATAGGGGGGGATCAATATGATTTCAATGACGATTAATAACAAAGACATCCAAGTTGAAGAAGGTTTAACCATTATTGAAGCAGCCAAACAGAATGGCATCTTGATTCCAAGTTTTTGCTATCTTGAAGGTGTGCATCAAATTGGATCATGTCGTGTTTGTGTTGTAGATGTTGAAGGTGCAAGAACACTTCAAGCCTCATGTGTTACTAAGGTAACAGAAGGTATGGTTGTAAAGACTAATACTGAAGAAGTTCGAAAAGCCAGAAAAGTAGTTTACGAGTTACTTATGTCTGATCACAACCAGAACTGTTTGGTATGTGAGCGAAATAAGTCTTGTGAGTTCCAAGATTTAGGTGAGTTGGTACAAGTTAGCGAAGATAATCCTTATGAAGGTGAGAAGTCTAAACCATTTATGATGGATACTAGTAACCCTTCTATTGTTCGTGATATGTCAAAATGTATTTTATGCCGTAGATGTGTCACCGTATGTGGAGAAATTCAAGGTGTTGGTATTTTAGAAAATCAAAACCGTGGTTTTGCCTCCTATGTAGGTCCAACAGATGACTTTGATCTGATGGATCAAAACTGTACATTCTGTGGTCAGTGTACAACAGTTTGTCCAGTTGGTGCTTTGAAAGAGCGAGATGCTACGGCACAAGTATGGGGTGCCCTTCATAATAAGAGTAAAAGAGTTGTTGTACAAACTGCACCAGCTGTTAGAGCAGCTCTTGGTGAAGAGTTTGGTTATGAACCAGGTACCTTAGTGACTGGCAAAATGGCAGCAGCCCTTAGAATGTTGGGATTTGATGATGTATTTGATACTAATTTTACAGCAGACTTAACCATTCTTGAGGAAGGCACAGAGCTACTTACAAGGCTTAAAAGTATGGTGGCAGGAGAAGAAGTGTCACTGCCTATGATTACAAGTTGTAGTCCAGGATGGATTAAGTACATTGAGCACAAGTTCCCAGATCAATTGGATCATTTATCAAGCTGTAAATCGCCTCATATGATGTTAGGGGCCTTAGCTAAGTCTTATTATGCTGAACAACTTGAAATGGATTCTAAGGACATGTACGTGGTTTCTATCATGCCTTGTACGGCTAAGAAGTATGAAATCACAAGGGATGAAATGATTAATGATGTGGATGCTGTTTTGACCACAAGAGAGTTAGCCAAAATGATTAAAGATGCAGGTATTGACTTTACCCATCTAGACGATGAAGATTTTGATAACCCAATGGGCTTATCTTCAGGTGCTGCTGATATATTTGGTACAACGGGTGGGGTTATGGAAGCTGCTCTTAGAACAGTTTTTGAAATTATAACTGGTGAAGAAATGCCTTTTGAAGGATTACATGTTGAATCAGTTATGGGCCTTGAAGGTATTAAAGAGGGCAGCATTACGATTGAGAAAACTGTACCTGAGTGGGAAGCTCTTAAAGGAGCAACTGTAAGATTTGCAGCGGCCAGTGGTTTGTCTAATGCTAAAATCTTAATGAGTCAAATTCGTAACGGAGAATCGCCTTATCTTTTCATTGAAGTTATGGCTTGTCCTGGTGGCTGTATTAGTGGTGGTGGCCAACCAAGGCTGACAACCCAAGCAATAAGGGAAAAACGTATGGCAGCTATCTACCGTGAGGATGAAGGAAAAACTCTCAGAAAATCTCATGAGAATGCAGCTGTTATGAAGTTATATGAAGATTATCTTAAAGAACCTCTTGGTCATAAGTCCCATGAGTTGTTACATACCCATTATGTAAAGAGGGATATGTACAGTAAATAAGAGCATTTGTTCCATTTTTGATAGGGTTGCCCTCCTTGACTGAGGGCAGCCTTATTATTTCCTATGACGATAAAATTATTTTACTGAAATGGGTTTTGTGATATAATAAGTAAAAAAATAGGATAAGATGAGGTGAAATAATGGATTTTACACAGTTTAAGTATGAACGAATTGATCTTGACAAAGTTAAAGCAGATGTTGAAGCTCAATTAGAGATAATGGATCAAGCCACAAGCGTAGATGAATTGGATCTTGCTATTAAATCCATCTATAAGATTCGAAATCAAGTTGAGACTATGAGCACAATTGCAAGTGTTAGATTCTCCATTGATATGACAGATGAATTTTATACTGCTGAGAACGAGTTTTATGATAATGCTGGACCGATCATTGAAGGGTTAGTTAGTAAATTCTATGGAAAGTTAGTAGCATCACCACTTGCTGATGAGATTGAACAACGTCACGGTAAACATTTGATGAACATTGCCAAGGTGACAATCAGAACCTTCTCAGATGAGATTATTGAAGATTTACAAGAAGAGAATAAAGTTACCACAGAGTATAGTATGTTAACTGCTAAGGCTAAAATTGACTTTAGAGGTGAGACATACAATCTTTCAACTATGACACCCTTTCTTCAATCTGAAGATAGGGAGACAAGAATTGATGCCCAGAAGGCTTTGACAGGATTCTTTGAGGAAAATGAAGAAAAATTAGATGATATTTTTGATCGTTTGGTTAAGCTTAGACAAAGAATGGCTGAAAAGTTAGGCTTTGAGAATTATGTGGAGCTTGGTTATGCTAAGTTAACAAGGACAGATTATGATGCAAAAGATGTGGCAAAGTTCAGAGACCAAGTACTTGAACATATTGTACCACTTAGAGTAGAGCTAAATAAAAGACAGGCCAAACGTCTTGGTCTTGATCATCTATACTATTACGATGCGCCACTAACCTTTAATAGTGGTAACCCAGCACCAGCAGGGGATGAAGCATGGATGATGGAAAAGGCAAGCAAAATGTACCATGAACTTTCTGAAGAAACCGATACATTCTTCAATTTTATGGTAGATAAGAAGTTGCTTGACCTAGCATCAAGAGATGGTAAAAGACCAGGTGGTTATTGTACGTACATGCCTGAGTACAGAGCACCGTTTATTTTTGCTAACTTTAATGGAACAGCCCATGATGTGACTGTGTTGACCCATGAAGCAGGACATGCTTTCCAAGTGTTCTCTAGTCGTGACTATGAGATTTCTGAGTACCAGTGGCCAACATTAGAGGCTTGTGAAATCCATTCTATGAGTATGGAATATTTAACTTACCCTTGGATGAAAGAGTTTTTTGAGGAAGACCATGATAAATTCACCTTCTTCCACTCAAGTCAGCCAATTAAGTTCATTCCTTATGGTGTGACAGTGGATGAATTCCAGCACTGGGTTTACGAGAACCCAACAGCTACACCAGCTGAGAGAAAAGAAGCATGGGCAAGAATTGAAGGTAAGTATTTACCAGATATAGATTATGCAGATAATGACTTCTTAAAACGTGGTGGATTCTGGTTCAGACAGGGACATATCTTTAGAGTGCCATTCTACTATATTGATTACACTTTAGCTTTAACATGTGCGGCACAATTCTATGTGAAGTCTATGGAAGATAAAGATGCAGCATGGGCTGACTATGTAAATCTGTGTAAACAAGGTGGTAGCAAGCCATTTACGGAGCTACTTCAAGTGGCTAATGTTAAGAGTCCTTTTGAAGAAGGTACAGTGGCGGCGATGATCTATAAGGTTCAAGAGTTGTTAGATAGTATTGATGACACTAAGTTATAGAAGATAAGTGCGGATTAACTTAATCGCAGGAGGAATCCAGTGTCTTTAAGCAAGAGTGTAAAAATCTAACACGGATAAGAGATTGGATAGCACGGATAAAAGATTGGATGGTTTTGCCTAAAGAATATCAGAGTATTGATCTTTCTTTTATCAGAGTATTTATCCGTGTTATGTTGTTGATTTTCATCTGTAAAATCTGTAGTAATCATTTTTATAGTATTTGTACAAATAAAAAGGTCGGTAACATCCAGAGGATGTCACCGACCTTTATTTTATTTACTCTGTGTATTAAAGTAACGACTAAGCTGTCCAGCCAAATTCTGAATTGGCATACTCTGTAAGTAAACTTTTCCAGGACCAGTTAGTTTGGTTAGGAATAAACCTTCACCACCTAAGAAGATATTCTTAAGGCCTTTAACCATTTGAATATCATAAGCAACACTAGCCTCAAACATAGCAACATTACCAGTATCAACTAGTAGAACTTCACCTGCTGCTAATTCATATTCTTCAACATGTCCATCAAATTCTAATAGTGTCAAACCAGGACCAGTAATCTTTTGAAGGATAAAACCTTCTCCACCAAAGAAGCCTGCACCTAGTTTCTTTTTGAAGGCGATTTCTAACTTAACATCTGCTGTTCCTGCTAGGAAAGCACCCTTCTGTGCGATAATTGTTTCACCAGGGGCTAATTGTCGATCCACAATTTTACCTGGGAAGGAAGAGGGAAAAGCTACGTGTCCTTCACCGCCTGTACACTCAAAAGTGTTAAGAAAGACAGATTCGCCAGAAAAAGCACGACCAAGACCTCCTAAAATACCACCCTTCATGTTTGTGTCCATCTTAATGTTTTGTGTCATCCAACCCATAGCACCTGCTTCAGAAACCATTGATTCGTTGTTTTCTAGATAGCAAATGGCAACAGGCAAGCTTGCACCTTTAATCTCATACCTCATACTTGTCTCCTATCTTTATTTAATACATTAATATTAGAACATCATGCCATCTAATTCAAGTTATTCAACATTAAAGACAAAGACTAAATATAAAAGAGTTGACAATATCACGTAGTGTGATATAATTAGTTTATCGAAAGCACCAAAGGAGGAAAATATGACACATAAAATGAAATACAAGATAACTTTAATAGCTACAGCTTTAACTTATATTGCAATGGTCACCGTCAATGCATTAGCCAATATTTTACCTATCAATGGCAGAAATACAGGAGAGATATCAGACGCTTATGCTAATCTTTTTGCACCTATTGGCTTTACATTTAGTATATGGGGACTGATCTATTTACTATTAGCAGCTTATAGCATTTATCAATTAATGAAGTGGTCGGAAGAAGGAGACAAACAAAAATTTATCTTCAGAATTAGTGGCCTGTTCACCTTATCATCCATCGCCAATCTTGTTTGGATCTTCGCTTGGCATTATGACTGGATACCTTTATCACTTGCAATGATGTTAGTCATTTTAGTTCTGTTGATTATGATTAATTTAGAAATCAAGAAAAAGCAATTAGAAGGTAAAGAGAAGTGGCTCATAAGACTACCATTTAGCGTCTATTTTGGATGGATTAGTGTAGCGACCATAGCCAATGTAACAACACTTCTTGTGTACGTGAACTGGTCTGCTTTTGGCATCTCAGAAGTTATTTGGACGGACATCGTATTGGTTGTAGGCCTGATAATCACAGTCACAACTATTTTGAGGCAGAAAGACATAGCCTACGGACTTGTTATTATTTGGGCATATTTTGGTATTCTAGCAAAACACCTTTCAGAAGATTATTTTGCTGGTGAGTATGTTTCAATCATTGTTACCTTAGTTATTAGTCTATTAGCGCTTGTGGTTTCAGAGATATTAGTGTTTAAAATTGGAAATAGAAAAAGAGCTGAGAATTGATATTGGTCTCATGCATAGAAGAGTTTTAGAATGAAAATCTTGTAGGAAAATCCAATAAGAACTAGCCCTCACTGTTGCAGTATGATTAAATAGATAATCAGGCAATAGGAGGGCTTTTTTGTCGAAGGATCCGTTATTGATATGATGAGCATATAGCGGCGTGGTCGTCAGAACCTTCCAGAAAGTAACACCTCCACGTCCTCAGATTCAGAGTAACGCTTTTAGATACATGGAGTCTAGTATCTTTGTCTTACATGAACGAATAGAACCCCTTTTGAACCATACCATTCCTTAAACTAGCAGTTAATTTCTTTTCAGTTCAGCAGTTATTAGTGGTGCCATAGTGAAAACATGGTAAGGTAATTTTGATAAGTAGAGTGGAATATATTAAGGGACTATCGAGTAAAAGGGCTTTTTTATGATGGTTCCCATGTTTGAAATTATCCTGATAAATTTGGAGATGTAGGTGGTTGATTATAATGTAAGTAACCTATTAGAGATAAAATAAAATCATGTCACGAAATTTAAATGACCTTAATGAATCATAAGGGCAGTATAATGACTGTTTTGATTTTTTCTCTTATTGTTTTCTTGAGTAATTATCTGTGATACTATTGTCGCGTACTTGGAAACAATTGAGAACTATTGGTTAATCTTGACAATACATCTACATAGATATATAATACATCTATGTAGATGCATTTTTGAAAGGAATGAATTATGTCAAAACTGAGTAAAACGGATGCAAGTTTAATGATAGGGGTTAGTCGTATTGCCAATATGCTTCAACGGGAAGTCGGTCTCTTGTGTAATAATTATGATTTGACGCAGACACAATTTGCTATATTGGAAGTATTAAATTCAAAAGGAGAACTGATTGTTGGAGAAATTCAAAGACTTATTTTAAGTACGCCTGGAAACGTCCCTTATGTCATAAATAATTTGATAAAAAAGGGATTTGTTACAAAGACCGCTGTAGAGTCTGACCGACGCTGTAGTAGGATTGGATTAACTCAAAAGGGAAGAGATAAAATCATGGAAATGCTGCCTAGCCATGATCAACTACTTACAGAAAAGTTTCAAGTTTTAACAGATGAAGAAAAGGTAGATTTGTTAGAACTCTTTCGTAAATTTCGTCAAAGAACATAAGGAGAATAGGTATGATTATTGAAAAAGGTAAAATAGAATTTTCACTAAAAACACAAAATCCATTTGTAGCAACAATGCACCATATTGACCATTTCCCTCCAGGAGATGGTAATTTAAGACCTTCGATTAAAAGACAATACAATAGGAATGGTGACTTTGATACACAGGCCAACTGGCACATGTACTATGGTAAAGACGTGCCTGGTTTTCCTTCACATCCTCATCGAGGTTTTGAGACAGTGACAGTTGTGTTAGAGGGAACTGTTGATCATGCTGATGGTTTGGGTTCAAAAGGGAGATACAGCGATGGTGATGTACAATGGATGACTGCAGGTAAAGGCCTACAACATTCGGAAATGTTTCCGCTGCTATCAACGGATGGTGAGAATAGATTGGAACTCTTTCAGATTTGGCTGAGCTTAGATAGTGAACATCGTATGGTGGAGCCGAATTATAAAATGCTTTGGTGTGAAGAAATACCAGTCATTACGGTTACTGATCATGTTGGTTTAAAAGTAAAAATCACACTTTTTGCTGGTCAATTAAATAGTAAAGTAGCTCCATCACCACCAGAAAATTCATGGGCAAGTGACCAGAAGAATCATCTTTCTATTCAGGTGCTTGAACTTGAACCTAGTGCATCTTATATCATTCCAGCAGCATATGCTACAATGAATAGGTCCCTATATTTCTATGATGGTGAAGCCCTAAGTGTTGAGAAGGAACTTTTTACAGATAAAAGTTATGCTTTCGTAACTGCTGAAACAGAGAGTGTTATAAGAAATGAAGGTTCAACGCCTGCTAAAGTACTTATTCTTGAAGCTGAACCAATCCTTGAATCAATTGTAAGTCATGGACCTTTCGTTATGACAACACATGAGGAAATCGAACAAGCGTTTAAAGATTATCGAGAAACAGAATTTGGTGGATGGCCATTCTCATCCTCAGAAATATATCATGATGTTAACCAAGTACGTTTTGCAAAATATGTTGATGGAACCGTTGAATACCCAATTAAGAAGGATATATTATGAAAATACTAGCGTTTGCAGGCAGTAGTAGGAAAGAATCACTTAACAAAAAATTAATCAAAATAGCTGCAGAAGGAGCTATTGAAGCAGGGGCCGTTGTTACAGTAGTAGATTTAGCTGATTATCCCATGCCTCTTTATAATGGTGATTTAGAGTCTGATGAAGGAATGCCTCAGAGTGTTTTAAAGTTTAAAAATCTACTCTTAGAGCATGATGGAATGATGATTGCATCACCAGAGTATAATAGCTCATTTTCTCCTTTGTTGAAAAATGCACTTGATTGGGCATCCAGAGCAGAATCAGAAGATGAAGCAATTTACTCAGCATATAAACGGAAAGTGGCAGTTATTATGTCAGCATCACCAGGTGCTTTAGGAGGAAGTCGTGGACTTGTATTTCTTAGAATGTTACTAACTAATATGGGGGTGATTGTTTTGCCTGATCAAAAATCAATTTCACAAGCATATAAAGCATTTAATGCGGATGGTTTCCTTATTGAAGAAAGGCACCAGAAATCGGTGCTAAAACTTGGTAAGGAGTTGGTGCGAGTAGCTAGCAAACTAAAATAGTTAACAAACCATTATTATGGGACTAAATATAATTTGTTTAGTCCCTTTAGCTATATGTCGTATTTCATACTACATAAGATCTTTTGATTCTACAAATACTAGTCAACAGTGTTATAAATGATTTAATATTGAAGAGCCGAATTATAAAGCCGAAATATGATGATATTAAGAAGGTTTCCAGATAGTTGGGGATCTTCTTTTTTGCTGCATCTTGAGGCTTATACAGGAAGAATTTTGCATATGAAATATGCTAGTAAATTGTTAATATAACGTGGATTTGTCAATGAACTTTTGTGAGAACATCTATTCATACTGAAGTACAATTGATTATTATGGACAGGTGTGTTTATACAAAATAGGAAATCACTATCACTTATGATTCTGTGGATTACTCACACACATAACATACACATATTTATCTGATATCATTATAGATACAATAAATGATAGGAGGTCAGATGATGAAAAAGTATATAATTATGGTATTAGTTATTGCCAGTCTATTAGTCGCAGGACTTGTGGTTTATGCTGAGACAACAGAAGTTGAGATGCCGGAATGGTATCCGCAGATGCTGGAATGGCGTCGTGGCGAGATTGAAAATGCTCTCGAGGACGGAAGTCTTACGGAAGCTGAAGCTGAAGAATGGCTTGAAAGAATGGATGATATGGAAGCAAACCATTTAGAAGAGGGTTTCGAAGGTTATGGTCCAGGAAGTTGTTCAGTTGGTAATGGTAATTCAGTTAGTGGTAGAGGTTTCGGAGGCGGATGCCGAGGCGGTGGTTTTAAGCGATAGTCCGATGGGACGTCAATAGTATTGGCGTCCTTTTTGCATATAAGGTAAGATAGTATAGAGGTGATTTAATTGGCAGAACGGATATTGATAATTGAAGATGAAAAAGAAATTGGCCTATTATTACAAAGATACTTGGAAGGTGAGCATTATGAAGTTGTAGTGGGTGAGGATGGGTCTATGGGGCTTCAGGCATTTCATACATTTGATCCACACATCATTATTCTTGACAGAATGCTCCCAGGTATCTCAGGTGATCAGGTTTGTGAAGAAATAAGAAAACTTTCAAAGTTGCCCATATTAATGCTCACGGCTAAGTCGGATGAGGGTTCAAGAATCGAAGGCTTTGAATTAGGGGTAGACGACTATGTAACCAAACCATTCAGTGCTAAAGAAGTGGTTTTAAGGGTCAAAGCTTTGCTTAGTAGAAGTTATCCAGAAGGTTCCAACAAAGCATATAATGATGGATACCTTACCATAGATAGACACCTTAGAAAACTATTAGTAAATGAAGAAGAAGCCCATCTAACGGCTAATGAATTTGATTTACTCGAAGCGCTGTTTGAGGTGTCGCCAAGGCCTTTATCTAGATCACAGATAGTGGAGCAGGTTTTTGGTTATGCCTATGAAGCTTATGATAGAAATATAGACACCTATATAAAGAATATTCGGCATAAAATAGAATTAGATCCCAAAGCACCTACATACATTCATACGAAATATGGCGTTGGGTATTATTTTGGAAAGAAGGTCTAGAATGACCCTTAATCGTAGATTGATTTTAAGCAGTATGGGTTTGATAACTATCGTATTGGTTATTACAGCGTTGTTGATTACAGTTTTGATTAATCGACAATTCAATCAATATGTTACTAGCAACCAATTGGAAGGTATGGAGATATACTATCGACAAATAGGCAGCGTGTTTGAAGACTACAATGAAGAAGATATAGTAGCCATTGGTACCAGTGCAGTGATAGAGGATTACTACATTGAGATTTTATCAAAGAATGGTGACATCATCTATGCTTCTCAGAATATTTCTGCAACATCCATGATGGGTAGAAGTGTTAGCCTCCTTCAAATGGAGAATATGCCAATGTATAGCGATATTGAAGTAAGAAGTTGGGAGATTCAAGGAAGTGATGACACCTATCTTTTGAATATTGGCTATAATGTTGGTGATGGCTTATCTGATGATGCAATCAGATTTAAGAGTAGTGTTTATGGAGGGATTATCTTAGCATTTGCTATCGGTATGATCCTAGCATTCTTTCTAAGTAAACTACTAGCAAAACCCTTGTCAAAAGAAATAACATCTGTTAGCGATGGTGCGAAGATGATTCGTTCAGGTCAGTTGAATCACAGACTGTCTACAGATGGATCTATTAGGGAAATTAAAGAATTAAAGTCTTCCATGAACGATATGGCAATCGTATTATCTGAGCAGGAAGATATTAGAAAAAATCTCGTAGCAACGGTAAGTCACGAAGTTAAAACACCATTAACGATTCTAAAAAGTCAAATTGATGCTTTCGCAGATGGGATTTATACGCCAACTCCGGATAGATTGACAAAATGTAAGGATGAGATATTGCGCTTAGAATGTCTTATGGCAAGGATGGATGATTACGACAGTTTTGCTGAGAATAACCACATATTGAATCTTTCTAATTTCTCATTGAAAGAAGAATTGGATGCCTTGCTCACTATTTTAAAGCCCCAGTTTGAAAAAAAACAGCTTAAACTCACATTAACCATGGAAGAATGCCTGATGGTTACAACGGATCGATACAAAATCAGACAAATATTGTATAATCTATTATCTAATGCCTATAAGTTCTCAGATAAAGGCGAGGATATCAGGATTGAAGTGAAGAGTTTGCCTAAAGGAATTTACATAGATGTTATTAATAAAGGGATAGTCATACCTGAAGAAGAACGTGAGGCTATATTTGATTTAAGGTTTAGAGGAGCTGGAGCAAATGCGAAAGACCCACATGGCAAAGGACTTGGACTAAATATAAGTGACTCTCTAGCCAAGAAGCTAAGTAGTAAGGTTCTATTAATTGAAAGCAGTACCGACAAGACAGTCTTTCGCATTGTGTTAAATGATCTTGCGGATTAGAGAAAGTTATCAATATGTACAAAAATCAACATTAGTCACAATCAATATTTGTATAATGAGCATTGTCATTGTCGCCTTGGAATTATTTGTGTTACTTTTAGCGAAACACATTACATAGAGAATTTGTATCAAAGGTGCTGAGATTTTGATAATTAATGGCGTTTCTATTACTAAAGCTTGCACTGTTTGACCAAATAGATGTTGAAGAGTTCCGTTTTAAGAGTGTTAGTTGCTTTATTTAGTCAAAATATAAGATGGCTTTGAGTGTGATTCCAAAATGTTTCATGTTATGATAAAATCAACTTTCCTTGTCATACGAAGAGAAGGGATATATATCGTTTTAGGAGGTTTGAAATGGAAAAATTTGACAGCTATTTAAAAGAGATACAGGTGCCTGAGCAGAAAGCAAGAATGGAGCAATTATTCCGATGGATTGGTGAGAAGTTCCCGAATTTGGAGGCAGAAATCAAATGGAATCAGCCTATGTTTACGGATCATGGGACATTTATTATTGGATTCAGTATGGCTAAACATCATATGTCGTTTACACCTGAAGAAGCAGTCATCACCATATTTTCAGAAGATATCAAAAAATTAGGCTATGATCGAACAAAAGGTCTTGCAAAGATTAAGTGGACCGACGAGGTCGACTATACTTTGTTAGAAAAGATTATTGAATTCAATATTGCTGATAAGGCAGAGTGTACAACTTTTTTTAGAAAATAGAATCACCGAAAAGCTATCTTTGGTGAATAGATGAACGAATGGTGTTTTGAAGAAATGATGATATAAATAGCATGGATGAGAGGTGTGTGATTATGGCAAATTATTGCATGAATCCAAAAGTGGATAAATTTCTTGTTGATGAAGTTCAATGGCAACAAGAGTTTCTAGAATTGAGACAGATAATTCTAGAGTGTGACCTTGAAGAAGATTTTAAGTGGTCAAAGCCATGTTATTCTTTAGATGGTAAGAATATACTTCTTATTCATGGGTTCAAAGAGTATTGCGCCATCTTATTTATGAAAGGTGCTTTGTTAAGTGATGGCCATAATATTCTAGTCCAACAAACTAAAAATGTTCAGGCAGGACGACAAATACGTTTTAAAAGTCTTCAACAGATTATAGAATTAGAAATGACCATCAAAGACTATATTGAGAAAGCGATTGCGGTGGAACAAGCTGGTTTAGAAGTAGTACTAAAAGAAACCTCAGCGTATTCCCTTCCTGATGAATTAAAGGAAGCTTTCGCTGAACTTCCTGAGTTGAAAACAGCCTTCGAGAACTTGACACCGGGTCGACAGCGTGCGTATATTCTGAAATTTTCTGAACCAAAACAATCTAAGACACGGGTTGCTCGCATTGAAAAGTACAAGCAACACATTCTTGCTGGAAAAGGTATGAATGACAAATAAGAGTTAACCAGTTCAAGCGCCTTAACTCGTATACAACCATTAGTAGTAGGAGAAGTGTTATTTTATTTCTGACAGTGTTCTAATTGGTGTACTCATACAGAACACCTGTACTATTAGGACCAAAAACCAAAAGGAGAATGTTTTCAATATGCTTGAAGACATTCTTCCTTTATCTTTTTGTTTAAGTATCTGTCTAAGAAATTACTGATTTGTAGGAGTGACTGAATTAAGTTGATGCCGATTAATAAAGCCGTTTTACATGGTAATAGAATTTTTAACATAATGTAATATTCATGTGAATCACAAGACTCCAAACGAGCCTTGTGATTTTTTGCTATAAATAGTTTGGATGTAAATATAAGCTTAGGGACAGTGCGACGCATTTCATGTACCACTTTTACACACTTAGAAACTCATCCCTAGAAGCGTTCTGCTTGGTCCTACAGCTTTAACAAGTTATGAACTTGTGTTAAACTGTGTATAACGATTTGACCTGTTTTTGAAAGGAGTAGCTATGAAGAAAAGAATTGGTATATTAACAAGTGGAGGCGATTGTCCTGGTCTTAACGCGGCCATTAGAGGCGTTGCTAAAGCATCTTATGAACTATTCGATTGTGATTTTATTGGTATTCAAGACGGTTATTACGGCTTGATCCATGGTAATTATAAAGAGATGAGTCCAAAGGACTTCTCAGGTATTCTAACACGTGGAGGTACAATCCTTGGTACAAGACGTACACCATTTAAGCAAATGCGTAAAATTGACGCAGATGGTATTGATAAAGTTAAGAATATGGTTGAGAATTACAAGAAGTTAAAGCTGGATTGCCTTGTAACACTTGGTGGTAATGGTACACATAAGAACGCTAACCTCCTTCGTGAAGAAGGCTTAAATGTTATAGGTTTGCCAAAGACAATTGATAACGATATTTATGGTACAGATATTACTTTTGGCTTCCATAGTGCTGTTGATATAGCGACAGAGGTCATTGACCGTATACACACTACTGCGGACTCCCATGACAGGGTTATGTTAATAGAATTAATGGGCCACAAGGCTGGTTGGTTAACCCTATATGCAGGGATTGCAGGTGGTGCAGATGTTGTATTAATACCTGAAATACCATACTCAGAAGAAGCTGTTTTTAAAGCCCTTGAAGACCGTCACAGCAAGGGTAAAGACTTCTCAATTATAGCTGTTGCTGAAGGTGCACTGAGTAAAGAAGAAGCAGAAATGAGCAAGAAGGAATTTAAGAACTATAGAGATGAAATGCATTACCAAACCGTATCTTATAGGCTTGCTGATCAAATCACTCAAAAGTTAGGGCTTGAAACTAGAGTCACCATTCCTGGCCACCAACAACGTGGAGGATCACCTTCTCCATACGACCGTGTACTTGCAACAAAACTAGGTGCGTACGCAGCTCAGTTGATCAAAGAAGAGCGTTATGGTAACACAGTCTCAATCGTCAACAACCGTTTACAAGCAACCCCTCTTGAGTATATGGCAGCTAAACTTAAAGTGGTTCAACGAGATGATGATTTGGTAAAAACAGGTGAGTCAGTTGGTTTAACTTTTGGCGAGTAGAAGAAAATGCTGTTAGACAGTTAGGTAGTCAGATAGTTAGATAGTAAGATAGTTGGACAGTTAGTAAGTAAGGCTACCTTCAATAGGTAGCCTTAGTATAGTGGAGGGTAGAATGAGATTTATTCATATAGCAGATATCCATGTAGGCATGGGTTTTTCTACAGCATCTTTTGCAGCAAGAAAGGGTGCTGAAAGAAGAAGAGAGATTAAAGAAACATTGATGCGTGTTGTTGATGTATGTGAGCAAGACCAGATTGACCTATTGATGATTGCTGGTGACATGTTTGAAGATGAGTATGTAAGCCTTAGTGAACTAAAGGACATTAACCACAGTTTCTCAAAATTAAGTCATACAAAAGTGTTGATAAGTTCTGGCAATCACGACCCGCTTGTGGATGAACGTAGCCCACTTAATTTGATCCAGTGGTGTCCCGCCGTCTATATCTTTGACACATCCATGTCTAGTTATCATATAGAAGAATTAAATACTGAAGTTTATAGTTTCAGTTGGCGTCAAAAACATATGTCTAAATTTACTGGGGAGGGTATCGCCAGCTTAGATTCAACACGTAATAATATGCTCATGTTACATGGTGATGTTTATACGGATAACGACTATCATTACATAGATAAAAAGCTTCTGCCTAAATATGGTTTTGATTATGTTGCCCTTGGCCATATACATAAACCTGACTTTATTGAACCTTGGCTTGCTTACCCTGGGTCTTTAGAACCTTTAGATTTTTCGGAAACTGGTGAGCATGGTTACATATTGGGTGAAATTGAGGACGGCAAACTTTCTGCTGAACTTGTAGCTTTTTCAAAAAGACAATTCCATAAAATTGAGGTTGTCATAGATGGAACAATGACCTTTGAAGCAATATATGATGAGATAAAGAAAGCACTGGCTTCTAATAAGCAGGATGACTTTTACAGAATATATCTAATGGGTGATGTAGACCCAATGGTTGAAGTTGACACTACTCTATTGGTTGAGAGACTTTCTGAGACCTATTACTATGTTGAGATCAAAGACAGGTTACAACTTGACCTTGATGTTGACCAATTAATGGCTGATTATGAAGGCACTTTAATTGGAGCCTATATTGAGGCTATGATGGAAAAAGATCAAGAGGATCCAGTGGTTCAAGAAGCTTTAAAAAAAGGTCTTAGATTATTACTTGAGGAGCAAATACGACTATGAGAATTCAATCCCTAACCATAAAGGCCTTTGGTAAATTCCATGATATGACCCTAAATTTCGATGACGGACTTAATGTAATCTATGGCCTAAATGAAGCAGGCAAGTCTACAGTACATAAGTTTATTGAAGTGATGTTTTATGGATTTTACAAAGCTTATACGAAGAATAAATTGTATGAAGTTGAATACGACCACTACATACCTTGGGATTATCCTGGCTATGGTGGCACATTGACTTTTTCTGATGCTGGTAAAAGTATTCGGATGGAACGTCAACTATTACGTGGCAAAGATAAGTTACAGATATTTGATGTTGAGTCAGGTGAAGATATCACAAACACTTATGACTATAATAAGGTTATTAAACTTGCAGATCCAGCCCTAAAACATATTGGCCACAATAAAGTAACCTATCGTAACACGGTAAGTATGACTCAGATGGAAAGTAAGACAGATGAAGATATGATTCGTGAAATTAAGGATAACATGAGCAATCTAGCTTCGTCACATCAGAGTTCTATTTCTGTTGATAAGGTTATTGAACGTATTGAAAAAGATGAAAATAGTATTGGGTCTAACAGAAAAAGAACAAGTCCCTATTATAAACTAGGGCAAGACCTGAAGGACTTACAAAAGAGCGCAGAAGAAGCAAAAGAAAGACAAAGACTTATATACGATGAGAAGTTAAAAGAACAGGCACTAAAGAAGTCCTTAGAATTGGTTGAAAAAGAACGTGAGGGTTTGGAACTTGATATTGCTTATCTAGTATCTCTTAAGTCTGAAGAAATCCTTAAAAAGGCAGAAGCGCTAGAAACTGAGAAGAGGTTACAAGAGGAAAAAATTAGACCTCTAGAAGACTATAAAAGCTTTAATGTTGATGTTAGCCAAAAGTTAAATCAGCAATTTGAAAAGCTTGATAAACTAAAGCTAGAGTTAACGGCACTTGAGAAAAACCAGCAACTTCTTAAAGAAAGAAGTCATCAGGCTCAGGAAAACCTTGCTGGCCTTAAAGTGAATGAAGAGGATTCAAAGAAATACGCTTTAACCAATCAGGCAATATATGAATATGAAGAAATCGAAAGTAAGATTGGAACCAAGAAATTAGAGAAGCAGAACATACAACAGCAGTATGACTTTACTGACCATCAGCTTGTTGTTGTAAAACCTCATTTTGGGCTCTTCCTTGCCGCAATAGTGGCTTTATCAGGTATGTTCCTTGGTTGGTTAGTAGAAGATGTTCTGTATATCTTAATTGTTGTAGGGGCTATTACAGGTTACTATTTTTATAAGCGCTATAAGGCACATTTGAAAGAAGACCAACTGACTAAAAATAAGTTGACTAAACTCCAACAACAGATGAGTCAGCTGGATCAGAAGATTGATGATGGCAAAGATCGAATGACGGAACTATTGGCCAAAAATGATGTAGCAACTTTCTTCGACTTGAAGTTGAAAAGAGATGAGTTGTTATCTAAGAAATCTGTTTATGAAGCCAATCAAGTAAGACGCCAGCAATTACTTCAAAGCATTGAGTTGGATAAAAAGCAATTAGATGAGGCTAAGAGACTTAAAACTGAGTTGATATCAAGGCTAGAAGAAGCTGAATCAAGATGTGATGATGACCTTAGTAAATACAAATTAAGGGGTAAATCGGATATTTCAAATGGCTTAGAAAAACATCTGCAATACCAATCAGGTCTACAAGCTAAGGAGAATATTGAACTTAGGTTGAAAGAACTTCTGAATGGCAAAAATATGGACGATTTCAAAGCAGAAGCGGTTGTTGAAAAAAGAGATGTTATTTTAGAGGATGAAGAAGCAATACGTGATCAGCTTAATCGACTGAATGAGCAATTGGTTGATTTAAATAAGGAGATTAGTGCGAGTAAAACTAAATCAGAGACAATAGGTGTTGGAAAACCTACAGTTGCAGAACTAGTTGAGAAGATTCAGGTGAAAGAACAGCAACTTAAAGAATTTGACCATGACTTAAGTGTCTATAAACTTATGAAAGAAACCATCGGAAAAATTGCTATTGATATCCAGAATAATTTTGCACCAGTCTTAAATGACAAGATGTCTGAAGTTGTTTCAGAAATCACCAATGCAAAGTATAAAGATATTAAGGTAAATCCAGAAATGGCCCTAACTATCTATGATGAAAAGGCTCATAGAACGATTCAAGTGGATAGCCTAAGTGCAGGTACTATAGATATCCTCTATTTTGGCCTTAGGCTTGGTATATCTGATGTCTTAACAGAAGGTAAGAAACTGCCACTTATACTTGATGATACCTTCGTCCAGTACGACGATGTCAGAATGAAACAAGCAGTAGACCTGTTAGGTCAATCAGGTAGACAAGTTCTTCTGTTCACATGTCATCAGCGTGAGATTGACTACCTCGAGAAACAAGATAAGTCATTTAAAAAAATAGAATTATAAGAGTACCTACAAAAGGAGGCTGATATTCAGCCTCCTTATTTTTTAGCTTATTACATTAAGAGTCTTGAATAAAGATATTTATTCTGTAGCGATCATGTGGATCACTTAGTATGAAATTAAGTGAGGTTCTTTGCCATCAATATTTTGTATAAGCAGGGTGGAACGGGGTAAAGATAATGTCAGAATTTCTATCAATAAGTTCCACGAACGAAACATGGATGTGAAGCCGCAGATTTTTATCACACGGACGTGATAACTGAGGACGTTACGAAGTATTGGTGGCAAAGGTTCTCAAATTTCATATAAAAAGACACTGGTGAAATCACCAGTGTCCACAAGTCTTTTTCAAGCCCCTACTTAATGTCCTCCATATAGGCAAACAAATTATCCGCCCAAGCAACCGCATTAATGTAATCCTCAGCTAATTCCTGGACATGTATTGATAAGTCTTCTGTATAAGAGCCGATGTGACCAAAATCACCTCGCTCATAAGCCAGACATAACTCAAAAGGATAGAGGAATAAGGATTCTTCTCTTAAGAAGGTTTTCTTTATCTCAGTGGATAAAGGTAATTTCTTAATAACGGATTCCATTGGTTCTTGTAGTAAAACATCAATAACAGATAGAATGCCTAGTAGGGATAATTCATCTTCGTGGCCTTTTAGAATACTAGACCTAAAGGACATAAGTTCTAACATTTTTGAGCGTACCATGGCCACTTTAACAAGCTCTGAACTGCTTACCTTGCCAAGGTTCTGAACCATAGCCAAAGATAGCCATTTAGTAAAGGCGTCAATACCAAGAATTGACAGTGCATGATGAATAGAGTTAATCTGGGTGCCAAGTGAGAAGTTAGAGTTAACAATATGTAGTAATTTGAAAGTTAATATAACATCAATCTCAATAATCTTAGCTATTTCTTTGTAATCTGGCTCTGGTTTATATAAGGCTTCCAGTAGACGAACATATTGTCCAGCACTTACAGATAAATCAGTACTTTTGACAATGGAAGGTCTAGCAAAGAAGTAACCTTGATAATAGTCAAAACCTAAACTTTTGGCCCATTCAAAGGCTTCTTTAGTTTCTACTTTCTCAGCCAAGAATAGTTTACCTTGCTTCTTGTATTTATAGACAATCTGACGAATCTCGTCTTTAGTGTTATGCATAAAGTCAACCTTCATAATTTGACAATAAGGAAGGATTTCTTTTCTTGGTTGTTCTAATATATAATCATCAACTGCAATGGTATAACCATCTCTTCTTAACTTGTTAAATTTTTCAAGGATTTCTGGAGTGGGTTGGATGTCTTCTAAGATTTCAATGACAACGTTTTTAGTTGACAAGAGCTGTGGAATTTCATTCATAATCAAATGTTCACCAAAGTTAATAAACGCTACAGAATCACCAACTAGATTGGTAATGCCAAAGTGGAAATAGGTGTTCATTAGCAGAATGGCCGTGGCCACATTGGATGTAATGGATTCATTAAAGAAGTTTTTATCACTATCTCGGTACAGGAGTTCATAACCAATGACCTCAAGGTCTTTGTTAAAGATGGGTTGCCTTGCTACGAAAACATCCATAAATAATCCTCCTCTTAGTGGGACTTACCTAATTATACTACTATATCTACTTTTTGTCATGATACACATTAGATACATATAATACAAAAGGTTCCAGTCGACTGAAAAGTCTCTGGAACCCTTTGTTATAGCATTATAGTCAACGCACGCAGTAGGACTCGAACCCACAACATTCTGATCCGAAGTCAGACGCTCTATCCAATTGAACTATGCGTGCTTATATGAAGTGGTTACCCACAACAATTACCTATTATACAAGATTCATAGCCATTTGCCAACTGAATCTTTTAGTCATACATTTTCTGTAAACGTATGTCAGAACCAACAAAGCCTAAAGTCAAATAATTACCAAGAATACGTGAGACAATCCTGTCTGAATATTGATTAGTCCACCCACTTGGTGATAGGTTAGTTGAAATAACGATCGGCTTTTGGTCAAGTAATCTATTATTTATTAAACTGAAGAGTTCTGATGTAGTAAATGAATTATTCAGCTCTGTGCCTAAGTCATCAATAATGAGTAAGTCACAATCATAGATGGCTTGTATATCATCGAAACTTACATGGTCTTCCTCATTGTGGAAACGGTAGGTTTCAATTAATCTGAATAATTGAAAAGCAGTCATATATATAACCGTATGGCCATGATCTAAGACTTCTTTGGCAATACAATTACACAAGAAGGTTTTACCAAGTCCAGCCTGTCCATAAAGGATAAGATTATTAAAACTTTGTCCGAAATTTACGGAAAAATCATAACAGACTTTGTAATTTCTAGCGGCTATGTTACGCGGTGATTTCTCTTGTCCTTCAGGTATGTCGTTACTGTAGTAGTCTAATGAGAAGTGGTCAAAGTTCTCTTTGTCTAAGAGGTGGTTTAAGTTACTCTGATCATAAGAGAAATTGATAATCTCTTGTTTTAGGCAATGACATCGTTCACCTTCAAGAAAACCTGTGTCTTTACAGTCTTCACAATCAAAAATTTGCTTCAAATAATCTGGTGTATAACCAGCATCAACAAGAATTTGGCTTTTCATATCAGATAATTTTTGAATCTCTGATTGAAGGGTCGCCATAATAGACGCTCTTTTGGAAGGTGATTCAATGACTTTACGTGTTGCACCAGAGGATAAAGTGGCTATTCGCTCATCAATCTGCTGCAACTTGGGATGGTTTTTATACATCACATCTTTACGCTCATAATATAGCTGTTGATTTTTTAATCGTTTTTGGTCAATTTTGTTGAGTATACGCTTAAACTGTGATTTGTTAACACCCATGTGTTTACCCCATTCCAATAGATTTCTTATCTAATAAATCATTCATTTTCTTCTCAAGGTCATCATAATCATACTGACGTTGGTTGTGATTGTGGAACTTGTTTTTGCTGTTTGTTGTTGGCTTCTTTTTGGACTTCTTCTCTTCCTTATAAGTACGATCTAATTCTGCAACGGCATCAACAGACTTTACACCTTTATTATGCCACCTAGTTAGGATGGTGTCTACATAAGAGAGGCTAGGTTGGTTGATGGAAGAGATTGTTTTTTCACAAGCAAGTTCTATGACTTCTAGTGCGAAATTATAATCTTTGACCCAACGGTCCATGTATTTAATCTCTTTTGGCGTGGGTTGACGATTACCAAGGCCTAAGGATTTGAAAATTCTATAGTAACTGTTGTTGTAGCTATCTGTATGGTTTTTGGCTTGCTCTATGGACTTAATATTTCGTTCAGACCAATCAATGGCAACCTTCTCAATATAGTTCATATGCCTGTGACCATTAGAGGCGCAATACTCGATTAAGAACTCTACAACATCAAAAGGTAAGCCTAACCAATCAGTGAAACCAAGTAAGGTATTCACATCTGTTTGAGACAAAGGTTTCTGTAAATAACGTTCAGTGATGTACAGCAATTGTTTGAAATCATCTTGCTCTGAGAAAAGGGCCATTTCCTCCATAGAATACTGGGGACGATCGAAGACTTTAGCCACCTTCTTTTTTTCTTTTACAGGGGCAGTACTTGTTATTGTTTCATTTGTTTTTTCTAAACTTAAGAAACCTACACTGACAAGTTCATCTTCATCAAAGACAACTTCAAGAATCTTTTGATCTGACCAATAGTGGAGTGCTCGTATAACATCTGATTCAATTAGATTAAGTTGTTTTGCCACTGTGTGTGTTGTGAAATCAAGTGACCCGCTAACAACAAGCCTTAAAATGTAAAGGTATACCTTTACATAATCGCCGTTGGCTAGGGGCATATAGTGATCGATAAAAAGGTTGTTGATGAGCGTATGTTGATGTATATTCTGCGATTTTAATGAAATTGAACTCACCGTATAACCTCCATTTAATGTTATGTAAACTAAAAACAGGACGCATAAGGTCCAATTTAATTGCTCACTCCCTAAAGCTTTCAAGAGAGTGGGTGATATATATAATATAGAAACTGAAGGGTATAGTCAAGGGGATTTCAGCAAATAAAAACTTGTAAAAGCCTGTTTTTAGGGTGGTTAAGAAGAAAGCTAATCTGGTGATCATTCTGTGGATAATGTGTATAACTTATTATGGTTCTCGCTTCTTAATGGAAAAAAAGCTTTAAACACCGTAGAAACATTGTAAAATCGTGGTGTTCAAAGCTTGAATATTTAACGTTATGTAAACTACTTATACACGGTAGTTATTAACAGATTCTGTGACCAAATGTGTGGATAATGTGTATAACTATGGCTCGAGTAGTGTTTCCCCTAGTAAATAGACGTCTCCGGCCCCCATAGTTATCAACAGGTCCTTTGGCACACAATGGGTAAAAATATAGTAAGAAATTTCATCAAAAGTTTCAAAATATTGACAAGGAGTTCCTTTCTCTTCAATCAATACTTGAATATCCTTGGAATGAATATCACCTAAGTCTTTTTCTCGGCTAGCTGAATAGATATCCATCAATATTACTTCATCTGCAAGAGCTAAGGTATCTGCAAATTCATGTAGAAAGGCTTTAGTACGAGTATAGGTATGAGGCTGAAAAACAACCCATAATTTACCGATATCCATTTTCCTTGTACCTTCAATAGTAGTTTTGATCTCAGTTGGATGGTGGGCATAATCATCAACGATATGGACACCGCCTAAACTACCTTTATATTGGAATCTTCTATGTGTACCTGTGAAAGCTAGAAGACCTTGTTGAATAACATCATCTCCCAAATCAAATGCTTTAGCCACTGCATAAGCACCAAGGGCGTTGTTAACATTATGAAGACCAGGAACAGACAAACTTAGGTGAGCAAGAAGCTGCTTATCCTTAAGGACGTCAAAAGATCCATAACCCAGTTCATTAAACACAATGTTTTGAGCTGTATAAGTACATTCAGGATTGGAGGCACTATAGGTAACAATATTAGCACTCACATCTTTGATTAAGGTGTCTAATTCAAGGATGTCACCTTGTATAACTAAGCTACCATCTTCGGCGATGTTGTTATGGAATTTCCTAAATGACTGAACAATCTCATCTAAGTCCTTGAAGAAATCTAAGTGATCTTCTTCGACATTCAAGACCAAGCCAACTTTGGGATAGAAATGATGAAAACTATTATAGTACTCACAAGCTTCTGTTACGAAGTAGTCTGATGAACCAACTGCAATATTGCCATCTATCAGTGGAAGTATACCACCGACGGAAATGGTTGGATCTAACTGAGCAGCATGTAAAATATGAGCCACCATAGATGTTGTTGTCGTTTTACCATGGGTCCCTGCAACGGCAATACTATTAGCATAACCCTCCATAACTTGACCCAATAAAGTTGCACGATCAATGATAGGAATATTAAGTGCTTTTGCTGCAACTAGTTCAGGGTTATCAAGCTTAACAGCAACAGTGTAAACTAGTAAATCAATTGAATCATTTATATGATCACCAGAATGGCCTATGTCTATTTTAGCGCCTAAGGTCATCAGTTTTTCTACATTTTTACTACGACCGACATCAGAACCTGATACCTGAAATTTATTCTTTAACAGGATTTGGGCAAGACCACTCATGCTTATGCCACCTATACCAACAAAATGAACCTTGATTGGTGAATTTAGATTTATTTTATACATATGAACTCCTTTTGTTCTTATTAAACTAACCCTATTATACATATAAATGGAGAAGTTTGAAAGTATCTCAAATATAGTCAGACAACATAAGTATGAAAAGTTATTAAGAGGCAACATAAAAGTCGAATGTTTTTGAAAAAAATCCTTATAATATTCGGGTTTTTCATGTATAATAAGACTATTAAGGGGTTGAGCCCTGTTTGATAGGAAGATATTATGGAAAAAAAGATCAGTAAAACTGAAAGGATATCGATGATTACTAAATTGTTGATAGAACATCCTTCCAAGTTATATACCTTGCAATATTTCTCTGATATGTTGCTCTGTGCAAAGTCCACCCTAAGTGAAGACATTAAAAGCATTGAAGCGGCTTTTGAACATCACGAGTCAGGTAGCATTCATTCAATTTCAGGCGCAGCAGGTGGAGTCTATTATTTACCTAAGGTCCATAAGAAGGCCTATAAAATTGTTCAACAACAACTATGTGAAACCTTATCTGATTCAAGTCGAATCATACCAGGTGGCTATTTGTATATGAATGACGTCTTGTATGACCCAAAGTGGCTTGATCGAATTGCCTCTGCTCTTGTTTCTAAGTTCAAAGTGAATGAAGTGGATTATATAGTTACGATAGAGACTAAAGGTATACCCCTTGCTACGTCCATTGCACGGATATTAAACATTCCAATAGTTGTTATTCGAAAAGCAGCCAGATTGACTGAAGGGACAACAATTCAAATGAATTATGTTACAGGGTCAAAACGTTCTATTAAAACAATGGCATTACCAATACGATCAATTAAGAGGGGTTCTAATATATTATTTGTTGATGATTTCATGAAAGCAGGCGGAACGGCAAAAGGTGTCATAGATCTTATGAAAGAATTTGAAGCAGAAGTTGTTGGTAGTGCCTTCATGATGACGCAAAAAACCACCGATAAGAAGTTAATTGATCAATACGAAGCATTAGTTGAACTTGACCATGTAAATGAAGACAAGAATGAGATAGTCATTAGTCCAATATAAGATAAACTTAGAGTCACTTACTTAGCAATGATGCCATTGTTCAGACCATTTGAATGGATAACAGCATCTAAATGTTTTGTAGGTGGCTTTTTATTTGGCGTATATACGTAAATAATTAAAAGTTAAAGGGTTAACTTATAATTATTCCCCTACAGATCATTGTAAATATGGTATTATATAGGTAATGCACAAGGGGAAATAAATAGCTTTACCGGGAAAGATAGGTAAGAAAGGAACGTATATGAGAAAAAAAGAAATTGTCGCTATGCTACTTGCAGGTGGACAAGGTAGCCGTCTTGGTATCCTAACATCTCATGTTGCAAAGCCTGCAGTATCATTTGGAGGAAAGTATAAAATCATCGACTTTACTCTAAGTAATTGTATTAATTCTGGCATCGACACAGTTGGTGTCTTAACCCAATATCAACCCCTACAATTAAATCGACACATAGGCATAGGAATCCCGTGGGACTTAGATAAGAATTTTGGCGGTGTTACCGTTCTATCCCCTTATTTGAGTAAAGATAATACAGCGTGGTATTCAGGAACAGCCAATGCTGTCTATCAAAATATTCCCTTTATCGATTATTATGACCCAGAGTATGTTTTGATTCTATCAGGCGACCATATATACAAAATGGATTATGAGATGATGTTAAGTTTTCATAAGAAACGTAATGCAGATGTTTCTATTGGAGTATTCCAAGTACCTATGAAGGACGCCCATCAGTTTGGTATTCTTGTCACAGATGAAGAAGGTCGTATTGTTGAGTTCCAAGAGAAGCCGGAAGTACCAGCTAGTAATTTGGCTTCTATGGGTATTTATATATTTAATTGGAAAAGCCTTAAACAGGCTTTAATACATTCTGAAGAAGTAAATGAGAATAGTGACTTTGGTAAACATATTATTCCTGATTTGATGAATAAAGGCCATCAGCTATATGCCTATGAGTTTGATGGTTTCTGGAAGGATGTTGGTACACTTGAGGCCTATTGGCAGGCTAATATGCAGCTGATCGATCTTGTACCAGAATTTAATCTTTATGAGGCATATTGGAAAATTTATACCAAAAGTGCTATTCAACCACCCCAGTTTATTGCTGACGGTGCCAGTGTAGAACGATGTGTACTTGGTGAAGGAACAGAAGTCTATGGTCATGTATATAATTCAGTCATCGGATCGAATGTTGTCATTAAGAAAGATGCAGTTATTAAAGACTCGATTATTATGAGTGATACTATTATAGAAGAAGGTGCTGAGTTAACAAGGACTATTGTATCAGAGAAAGCTATTGTAGGACAAAATTGTAAGATAGGTGTTGGTGACGATGTGGTTAACATAGAACAACCAAAAATCTATGATTCTGGTTTGTCCGTTGTAGGTGAGAATACAATTGTACCAGCTTCAGTAGTGATTGGTAAGAATTGTGCAGTATATGGAAACTTGACAGGGTCAGATTTTGAGAATAACACTTTAGCAAGTGGTCATAATCTGATTATGGAAGGAGCCAAAGAATGAGAGCATTAGGTATTATTTTAGCAGGCGGTAAAAACGAACGTCTAAAAAACTTAACAAATGAACGGGCTTTGGCTGCTATGCCTGTTGCAGGTAGTTATAGGGCAATAGATTTTGCTATTAGTAATATGACCAACTCCGGTGTCAATAAAGTAGCGGTTGTGACTCAGTACAATTCAAGGTCCCTTATTGAACATTTAAGTTCATCCAAGTGGTGGGATTTTGGACGTAAACATGGTGGCTTATTTGTTTTTACACCTTATATAACTCACGAAAGTAGTCTGTGGTATAGGGGAACAGCAGATGCCATTTATCAGAATTTAGATTACTTGAAAAGCAGTCATGAACCTTATGCCATTATCTCACAAGGAGATGGTGTTGCTAAGATTGATTTTAACGAAGTACTTCAATATCATATTGAGAAACGGGCTGACATTACTATTGTTTGTAAGGATATGTCTTCAGAAAAAGACTTACATCGCTTTGGTGTTGTTGGTCTTAATGAAGATGGTCGTATAGTTGATTTTGAAGAAAAGCCTATAGAACCAGAAAGTCCAATCGTATCTACTGGTATGTACATTATACGTCGTAGATTGCTTATTGAACTTATTGAAGAAATAGCACAGGAAGAAAGATATGATTTAGTTAATGACATTATCATTAGATATAGGAAGCAGAAGAAGATATACGCATACATGATGAAAGGCTATTGGCAAAGTGTTGCCAGCCTTAGATCTTATTATAATACCAATATGGACTTCCTAAATAAGGAACTTAGAGATGGCTTCTTCAGACAAGTGCCAAACATTATGTCTAAAGTTGAAGATGAACCACCTGCCAAATTTAATTATGGTTCTCAGATTTCTAATAGTTTATGTTCAAGTGGTTGTATCATCAATGGTCATGTCGAACATTCATTACTTTTTAGAAAAGTCTTTATTGGTAGAAACACAGTAGTTAGAAATTCCATAGTCTTAAATGGCACTTATATTGGTGACGATTGTTATATAGAAAACGCCATAATTGATAGTAAATGTAATATAAAAGATGGCTCTGTTATCAAAGGTACACCTGAAATGATTGAGGTCATTAAGGAACGATTGATAACTTAATCCATCTATGAATTGTAATTATCTTGAATGACCTTTTAATTAACATAAGTGTCAGGACAAAAAAGTTGTCATTGTATTAATAATATAATATAATGACTATAGACGTTATTTTACTGAGTAATCACAGTAGTTGTCCTAATTGTCGCACTTTTTGGGTTGGTGGGCAGCTTTGTGAAATCGACTGATTAAGTACTGGGGAATGCCTAGCTTCTATGGAAAGGGGTCAACATGGAGATTACAGATGTGAGAGTTAGAAAGATAACAAAAGAAGGTAAGATGAAAGCAGTGGTATCTGTTACGTTTGACAATGAGTTTGTTGTTCACGATATCAAGGTCATTGAAGGAGAGAAGGGGTTGTTTATCGCAATGCCAAGTCGAAAGGCTCTTGATGGAGAGTTTAGAGACATTGCACACCCAATCAACTCAATTACAAGAGATAAGATTCAAAAGTCTATATTAGAGAAATATGAGACAATATCACTTGAAGATATTGAAGTTCTTGAAGGGGTTGCTCAAGAATAAAAGATTTGGCACTTCCTATTAAATAGGGGGTGCTTTTTATTTCCCTTTTGTATGTCATGACAAATACGGAAAAATATGGTTATATAGACGGGAAATTTAGACCTGAATCGAGGTTTTTTATAATATTTACCAAATCACTAGAAATCAGGGGTTTAACCTTGAATCTATAAGGGTTCTAGTGTACAATGTAGCACGGATAGTATCATATATATATAAATAACAATATGAGAGGTAGAGAGATGAGTCAAATTAAAGCAATCATTTTAGCAGCAGGTTTTGGAACAAGAATGAAGTCAAAGCAACCGAAGGTGATTCATGACCTTCTTGGTTTACCCCTTGTCACACATGTTATTAGAGCGGCAAAAGAAGCTGGTGTGGACGAAATTTGTGTTGTTGTTGGTCATGGTAGTGAGATGGTAAAAGAAGCCATAACCGACAAAGTGACTTATGTGGTTCAGGAGGAACAACTTGGAACTGGTCATGCTGTTATGGTAGCAGATGATTTTATTGAAACAAGTGGTAAAACCTTAGTTCTATTTGGAGATACACCATTAATCACAAGTGAAACATTAAAAGACCTCATTGATACAACGACTAGAAATGATAATGACGTGACTGTCTTATCAACACTGGTAGATAACCCTCATGGTTATGGTAGAATTGTTCGTCAAAATGGTCATTTTTTCAAAAGTGTTGAACACAAAGACGCATCAGAAGCAGAACGTCTTGTGAAAGAAATCAACTCAGGTATGTATTGTTTTGATTCCAAAGCTTTAAAAGAAGCTCTTGGTAACTTAAACAATGACAATGCACAAGGTGAATACTACCTACCAGATGTATTACCTCTAATCATGAATGATGGTGGGTCTGTTGAAGCCCTTATAACACCAAATTCTGATGAAATATTAGGTATTAATACCAAGGTTCAGTTAGCTGAAGCCGTTGCTATTATGCAACGATATATTAATGAAAAACATATGTTAAATGGTGTAGGGATTATAAACCCTAGTCAAACATATATTAGTAAAGACACTCAGATTGGTCAAGATACGATTATATATCCTGGGGTTTACCTTGAAGGTAAATGTACCATTGGAGATGATTGTGTGATTGGTCCTAATGTGAAAATTGTAGACAGTGAGATTGGGCAAGGAACTAAGATTGAATCTTCTACAATTCTTGAAAGTAAAATAGGTAATGGCACAAGTGTTGGACCATATGCCTATGTACGTCCAAACTCAACAATTGGAAACAACATTAAGATTGGTGATTTTGTAGAAGTGAAGAACGCCACCATTGGTGACGGTACGAAAATTTCACATCTTACCTATGTTGGTGATGCTGATGTTGGAGAGAAAGTAAACTTCGGCTGTGGTACAGTTGTTGTTAATTATGATGGACAGAAGAAACATAGAACAACCATTAAGGATGGGGCTTTCATTGGCTGTAATACAAACTTAGTATCACCCGTAACAGTGAATGAACAAGCGTATACTGCTGCTGGATCGACAGTAACAGACGATGTACCAGCATACGCACTGGCAATAGCTAGAAGCAGACAAAAGAATATAGATGAATGGGCAAAAAGAAACAGATAACTTATGGTATAAGTGGTATGGTTAGACCACTACAGGAGGAATCAGCATGACGGGTTCGATTAAGAACAATGATGGCATCAAAGTCTTTTCAGGAGGCGCAAATCATGATTTAGCACACAGCATTGCTAAATCCCTTGGCACAGAATTGTCAGTTGCAGAAGTAGGTAAGTTTAGTGACGGCGAATCATTTGTCAAGATTGGTGAAATGGTCAGAGGGGTTGACTGTTATATTATTCAACCAACATCATTTCCAGCTAATGATACATTAATGGAAACACTCATTATGATCGACGCATTAAGAAGAGCATCAGCAGGAAGAATAACTGCAGTAATGCCATATTATGGTTATGCAAGACAAGATCGTAAGGCGAGAGCTAGAGATCCAATTACAGCAAGATTGGTAGCAGATATGTTACAGGTCGCAGGATGTAATAGAGTTTTAACGATGGACCTACACTGTGCACAAATTCAAGGTTTCTTCACAATTCCAGTGGACCACATGATTGGAAATCCACTGTTGGTGAAGTATTACCAAGAGAAATTCATGGATGATAAAGACAACTTAGTGGTTGTATCACCTGATATCGGTTCTGTTAAACGTTCAAGAGGTTTTGCAGAGACACTAGATGTTCCAATTGCTATCATTGATAAAAGACGACCAGAGGCTAATGTATCTGAGGTTATGCATATCATTGGTGACGTTGAAGGTAAAAGGTGTATCATCGTTGACGATATGATTGATACTGCTGGTACAATCTGTAATGCGGCCAATGCACTTAGAGAACATGGTGCAACCGAAGTGTTTGCTTGTTGTACACATCCTGTTCTTTCAGGACCAGCTATTGAGAGAATAGATAAGTCGGCCATTAATGAATTAGTTGTACTAGATACCATAGTGCTTGATGAAGATAAGAAAATTGAGAAAATCAAACAGTTATCTGTTGCTGATATACTTGCTGATGCCATCTCAAGAATTCACCATAACGAATCTGTTTCTAAGCTTTTTAAATAAAATATAGGCCACCTCACTTCATCAGTGAGGTGGCTTTTTTTTGATTTAAAATCCCATAATAGCGAAAAGATAGTGCTTTTTCATGGAAATCCAACATATAATTATATAAAAATCTTTAAAATTACAGTTTGTTCACGGATTGTTCATAACATGTACTAACTAAATACCATAAAAGATGATATAATAGTCCTAAGAAGTACATATTATGGATTGGAGGCTTTTATATGTTGAAGAACTTAAAATTGAAATATAAAATAGGTGGGTTGGCACTTGGCGTCATTGTTGCTTTTATTTTATTAATAATGCTCTACATTGTACCAACCATAGAAAGTACTATAGAAAGTAGAACAAGGGTATCCCTAATGCAGTATGTAGAGATACCGTTAAGTATCATGGAGAATGAATATCAAGCTTTTAAGGATGGAGTCAAAAGTGAGGATGAAGCCAAAGCTTCTGCTCTTGAGGCAATTAAAGCTTTGAGGTATGACGGTGGCGTTGGCTACTTCTGGGTTAATGATGATACGGCTCCCATACCTAAAATGATAATGCACGCAACATCACCTACACTTGATGGTACCACACTCGACAATCCTAAGTATAACGTTGCTATGGGTAAAGATCAGAACCTCTTTGGCGCTATGGTTGAAGTCACTGCCGCTGATGATGATGGTGATGGTAGATTGAATGGTTTTGTGGATTATATATGGCCAAAACCAATTGAAGGTTCTGATGGCTTAACAGAAGAGCAACCTAAACTATCCTATGTGGAGAAGTTTGAAGAGTGGAACTGGATTGTTGGTACGGGGATCTACATTGATGATTTGGCAGCAATTCAGAATGAAATTCTTATGAACGTTGGTCTAATAACAATTGTTGTTGTCCTCTTTTCATTCCTAATTGTATTTCTAATCACAATTCCTTTGAATAGGACTCTGAAGAAGATTATAGTACGAACTGAACAGTATCAAGACTTTGATTTTAGAGGTTCAATTGATGTTCAGCAAAGTGATGAACTTGGTGAGATTTCATCAGCCTTTAATAGAGTTAGAGATGGTATAGATTCTGTTGTAACAAAGATAGCTTCAAGTTCTGAACTTATTACAGTGAGCTTTGGTGCCATAGAAGAAGATTTGAATAAACTTGCAACCTTAACAACGGACGCTGAGTCTAGTACAGAAGATATTTCTCAAATCATGTCCAACACAAGGGATGGTGCTAACAACGTTAGTATGATTGTTGGTGAAGCAAGAGATGCTATTGAAATGATTGCTGACCGGGCTTCAAGTGGATCAACGATGGCGAGTGATATTAGTGATAGAGCAACTTCTATGAAAGACGAAGTGGCTGTATCAGAAAAAACTGCAAGGGATATGTACACTGACGTAAGAGATCGTTTAGAGGAAGCTATTGAAGAAGCTAAAGAAGTTGAGAAAATTAAAGAATTACTTCAATCCATTTTAGACATTACAGCTCAAACCAATCTTTTAGCCCTTAATGCATCTATTGAAGCAGCAAGAGCTGGGGAATCTGGTAAAGGATTTGCAGTTGTGGCTACAGAGATTAAGAAGTTGGCGGATACGTCAAGTTCTATGGTTGAAGGTATTAAGGAAGTTACAGAGAACGTAAGCGTTGTTGTAGAGAAGCTTGTAAATGACTCAAAACACATCTTAGACTTCATTGATTCTAAGGTCCTTGGCGACTACACTAAACTGATTGATGTGAGTAAACAATACAATGAAGATGCCGTATCTTTTAGTGAAATTATGTTAGACTTGAGTGCTACTTCTGAGGAATTGTTTTCTTCCATGGACACAATTCACGAGACCGTTGAAGATGTGGCCAGATCAACTAGTCTTGGTGCAGAAGGATTAGAAAAGATTCTACTTAGCACAAAGGAAATGAGTAGTGATACAACCAACTTCTTGGCAATTGCTGAGGAAAATATTGCGGCAGCTCAGGAATTAGATTCATTAATGAAGACCTTTAAATTGTAAAATATTGTAAATGACTTACAAACAAGCAGAAAGCGAAAGCTTTCTGCTTGTTTTAGTGTGTGGTATGATGAAGGTGTCATTAAATATAAAATTCGAATATGATAAGGTAGGCAATATGTCTGAAATCAAATGTTATTTAAGAGAAGATCACATTAAAGTATATAAGTATCGTCGAAGAGGTTATGTGCCAGCCATATTGTATGGTAATGGGATTAGTAAACCTATATCTATCTATTGTGATGAAAGGCTTTTGGTTGAGCTTTTATGGGCAAATGAACAAGGAAGCATTGTAGACCTTGATGTTGAAGGTGAAAAATATAGGGCGGTTATACAAGCGGTGCAACTTTATGAAGCAACGGGTAAATTAGACCATGTTGACTTTATGATTCATTAAGGAGGTTCAGATGAAGGCTTATGTATATGATCGGTATGGAGATGTTGAAGCTCTAAAACTTATAGAAATGAAAACACCAGAGCCAGCTAACCAGGAAGTTCTCATAGAAATAAAGGCCATATCTTTTAATGATTGGGATTATGGCTACCTTATTGGTAAACCCTTTGTCAATCGTTTACTAAAAGGTTTGTTTAAACCTAAAGAAGGTGTTATCGGCTGTGATATAGCTGGCGTTGTAAAGGAAGTTGGAGAAGAAGTAAAGGATATAAAGCTAGGAGATAGGGTGTATTGTGATCTTAGTAATGATAACTTTGGAGCATTTGCTAGCCATACATGTGCCCTTGCCAATCACGTGTGCCTTATACCTGAAGCCATGAGCTTTGAAGAAGCAGCAGCAATCCCACAAGCTGGAATGTTGGCTTACCAAAGTTTTATAGATAGTTGGTCTCTTAAGGACGGACAAGAAATCTTAATCAATGGCGCAGGTGGTGGTGTTGGTACATTAGGTTGCCAGATGATTAAGGATTATGATGTGACACTGACTGGTGTTGACCATGGAGAAAAACTGAAATGGATAATAGAATTAGGCTATGATAAGACCATTGACTACACTAATAATGATTTTACTCAGCTTGGGGATGTGTATGATTGTATCGTAGATTGTAAAAGTGACCGACCCTTACACCGTTATCTTAAAGCCCTTAAACCAGGAGGCAAGTACTTAACGGTGGGTGGTGGTCTACATTACCTTTTAGTCATATTTATATTTGGGCCTTTGATCAAAAAGATGACAGGAAAGTCATTGGAAGTGATTGGACTAAGAGCCAACAAGAACCTTAATTATTTCAATCAACGTTTTGAAGAGGGTAGGTTAAAGGTTATCATAGACGGCCCCTATAAGTTTGATGAATTGCCAAAGTGGTTTGATTATTATGGTCAAGGTAAGTGTCGTGGTAAAGTCGTTATTACACTAGAATAAGGCAAATAAAAAGGGCGATTCAGCTGACTGAATCGCCCTTTAAGATGGTGGAAGTTAGTTGGTAGCTGTTTTATGACCTGGTTTGAATAATAGTAATAAACCAATAAGGATAATCACAGCTGCTACTATAATTCTGCTACTAAAGATATTACCAAAGAAGACGGCAAATACAATGAGAGATTGGAAACCACCGATACATCCAAATACTAAGGCAACAATGAAAGCCCAACGCTCTTTTGTCACAAAATGATAGTGATAGAAACCAAATGCAAATGCTAATACATAAACAGGCCACGTATAAGCTGCAAAATACCAATTAGTGATTGTTTCGAATAGATGTAAAAATCCGATGGTCATTAATATGCCACCTGGTACTAAGAAACCAGGATTCTTCTTGGTAGTGTAATATAAGTAATCAAAAATAAACCCTAATCCAATAATGGTTAATGGCCATAGCTGCCATGATCTAAAGAGTCGAAAGTTCAATAAATTAAAACTATCTCCAACTTGTAATAATAAGAAAATTGTTCCTAGTGCAATCAATAAAATACCGAGTGATTTTTTTTGTTCCATATTCTTCGCCTCATTCTTTCTACCTAGTATTATTCTAGGTTGTCGCCTAACTTACAAGTGCTAAGCTGTATCCTTCAATAAACTAATCATAGTAGAGTAAGATTAAAATATGATTATAGGGGCGTAAGAAAAGCAAAAGAATCCATTTAAAGTTTAGTGTCCAAATCTAGCACACATATAGAATGTGCAATGCTAACGCAAAAATTTACCATTTTGTCTCATAGGAGTATGGTAGTATGAAGTTAATAGAAGTCTTAGAAAAAGGAGAAAATTATGTTTGGAGCAATTGAAGCTGGTGGAACTAAATTTGTCTGTGCGGTTTTTGATGATGAAATGAAAATATTAGATACAGTGACGATTCCTACGGAGGACCCAGAAATCACGATGTCATCCACGGTTGAATTTTTTGATAAGTATGAAATTAGAAGTATCGGTGTTGGCACCTTTGGACCTGTAGAAATTAACCCGGATAGTCCTAGATATGGTGAGATACTCAATACCCCTAAAATAAAGTGGCGTAATGTGAACATCTATAAAGCCTTAAAAGCACATTTTGATGTTCCGATTAAGATTGACACTGATGTTAATGCTGCTGCCTTAGGTGAGTATAAGGATGGTCATGGACTTGGTAAGAGAAGTGTATTTTACATGACAATTGGTACTGGGGTTGGTGCTGGTTTTGCTATAGAAGGGAAAACCTTGTATGGTTTAACACATCCTGAAATGGGTCATGTGTTTATCAGACCTATAGCAGAGGACGATTTTGAGGGTCATTGTCCAAGCCATTGCGATTGTTTAGAGGGTATGGTTGCAGGACCTGCTATTGAGGCGAGATATGGCATTAAAGGCCATTTGTTAGGTGAAGACCATGTTGTATGGGATTATGTAGCAGACTATATTGGCCAGGCTCTAGTGATGTTTAACCTAACCTTATCACCTGAGGTCATGTTGCTTGGTGGTGGCGTATCACAACAAGAGCATTTATTCCCTAAGATTCGAGCCGCCTTTAAAAAACATATGAATGGTTATATGGACCATGAAGTTTTAAATGGCGATCTTGAGGATTACATTATGTACCCTAAGAATGGGCAGAAGGCGGGGCTTATTGGGTCGATGTATTTGGCACTTCAGGCATTGGAAACAAAATAAAGACTTAGATAACGCGGAGAACACGGAAATCTCGGAAGAAAAGATTATATATATTACTACCGCGCCTTCCGCGTCCTCCGTGTTATGATAATTAATTAGAAGTCATCCCTAACAAGTTGCACAAACTTCTTAGGGGTCATTTTTTTGAACTTTTTAAATTGTTTGATAAAGTAGCTGGTATCTGTAAAGCCTACTGTAAAACCTATGGAAGTAACTGAGTCCTGACGATCTAGTAATAGTTTTTCAGCTTCGGTTATGCGCATAAAGTTTAGGTAGTGTGTGAAGGTAATACCAGTTATTTTTTTGAATTGTCTAGAAAAATAACTATAACTTAGATGGCAATGCTCAGCAACAGAACTGGCTGTTATTGGTTCATGATAGTGTTCGTGTATATAGTTAAAGGCCGGAATGATATTGGTTAAGTCATCACCTGAAGCAAGTTCGGTTAGAAGCGGATAGCCTTCCTTGTTAAGCATAGTGCTATACTGATAAAAGAAGTTCAACAAATGAGACTTGGCTAACCACTCAAACCGATAAGGTTTGTTGAGGAATAGGTCATGAACATCTTGAAAATGACATCGATCAAATGAAAAATTAGCTTTAACGTCAATATGCCTATACTCTGCTGGTATAGGTGCTATGAGTTGTCTGAAGTTTTTAAAGATAAAGGATTCCTTTGGTGAATCAAACAACATATCTGGATCCAGCTTAATAACGATGTATTCTAGGTCATAGTTATGATAGGTTGTTATTGCATGAACATCTCTTGGGAAGATAAAAAGTATATCGCCTTTCTTAAAATCATAACTATAGCCATTAACAATGACTTTACCCCAACCTTTAGTAGCGTAAAGGATTTCAACAAAATAGTGCCAATGGGCTGACATTGGAAAAATATCTTGCTCTTTGCTATTTATAAAACAGTAAAACGGATATTTTTGAGTTAAAGAATAATCAATGGAGCCTGCATCTTCAAAATAACCTTCCATACTTATGCCTCATTTCTTATTTTATAGTCTAATGGTAGAGCAAATATATACTATTTTCAAGTATAATCGTGTCATATATGATAAACTTGTTCTTAGATAGTTGGAAAGTTAGAAAGTTAGATAGTTAGAAAGCAAGAAAACAAGAAAGCAAGAAAACAAGAAGACAAGAAGCAGGAAGATAGTAAGTCGATAGAACATAATGAATGAAGGAGTGTAAGTGTATGAAGGATTATGAAGCATTGTTAATGAAAATTAATGACCAAGAGATGAAGTTACAATTTGATCATTTTTCCAATGATATGGCCCATGAGATAGGTTTAATGTTACTTGAAGTTGCTAAGAAGAACAATAAACCAGTGGCAATTGACATTACTCGGAATGGTCATCAATTGTTCCATGTAGCTCTTGATGGATCAACACCGGATAATGATGCATGGATTCAAAGGAAAATGAGGGTTGTTAACCGATTCTCACATAGTTCATATTATATGAGTGTTTTTCTTGAGAATCTAGACAGATCAATAGAAGAAGTATATTTGCTTGATGAAAGGGAGTACGCACCTCATGGTGGGTCATTCCCAATAAAGATAAATGACACAGGTGTCATCGGTACAATCACTGTTTCAGGATTACCATCAGCAGAAGACCATCAAATGGTCGTGGATGTTTTAAGTGATTATCTTGGTGTCCACCTATAGTAAAGGGGTTATATGAAGAATAAATTGGCTATTGGATATATATCGGCCTTCAGTGCTTATTTGATATGGGGCCTATTACCTGTTTATTGGAAACAACTTAAGGGCATTGATGCAGTGAATTTGTTAGCCATAAGGGTGACAATGACGGTAATGACACTTTTCCTTGTTATACTGATTCGAAAGAAATATGATTTTATTACCTATCTTAAGAATCCGAAAATTAGAAAGTCCTTGATTTTATCATCCTTGTTCATTGGTGTGAATTGGATGGTTTTTGTCTATGCTATTAATTCTAATCAGTTAGTGCAGGCAAGTCTTGGATATTATATTAATCCTCTCTTAAGCATAGCACTAGGCATTGTTTTTATGAAGGAGAAATTAAGCCGAATTCAGTTCCTTGCCATAGGATTAGCTTTTGCTGGAGTTATGTATTTAACCATAGGTTACGGCGTATTTCCATGGATATCTCTAATACTGGCCCTTAGTTTTGGTCTGTATGGTCTTATGAAAAAAGTATATCAGCTTGATTCTATGAATAGTCTAATGTTGGAGGGGGCCATTATTTTACCGATTATATGGGTTATGCTATTAATCCAAGGGGAAGTACCTACATGGCTTACGAACTCAAGTGGTATACAGTGGATGCTCATACTTATTGCCGGCCTTGTAACTGTTGTACCCCTGATACTTTTTGCAGAAGGCGCTAAAAGGATTCCTTTATCTGCCATAGGTTTCTTACAATATATTGCTCCTACACTAATGCTGGTTATTGGTGTTCTCCTTTACGGTGAAGCCTTTACAAAAGAGCACCTTGTTGCCTTTGCTTTTATATGGAGTGGCCTAGCAGTCTATTCTTATAGTGTTGTCAGAAAATTAAGGAGTTCATAAACTTATTGCCAAAATGGTCAAAAGTATGTATACTATAGATATACACAATATTACTGGAGCATAATCATGAACCCATTTGAACATCTTTCAAGTCATTCAAAAACTTTATTTGCCTTAATACAGACCCATGGTCCTTTGACAAAAAATGACCTTGTTAAACGAGCACAAATGAAGTTGACCTCCATCAATAGAGCGATTAAACCACTTATCGAAGTTAAGTTAGTAGATGAAGTAGGTATTGCTGCATCTAGTGGTGGTAGAAAGCCGAGTATGTATGATGTAACTAGGTTACACTATTACCTGGTTGGTGTTAACTTATCAAGAACTTATTATCAAGTTGTGATTACGGATCTTAAAGCATCCATTATCGCCAAACATACTGAGGAAATGGATGAGAAGAAAACCCCTGAGATAGTTGTGGCATCAGTGGCTAAGATTGTGGCTTCACTATTTGTAGACCAAGGTATTAGCAAAGAAGCGATTTTAGGTGTTGGACTTGGTACAGTTGGGCCGCTTGATATAGAGAAGGGCAAAATGTTAAACCCCAAGAAATTTCCTTCTGAAAGTTGGCAGGAGATTGATATTGTACATCTACTAGAGAGTACATTAAAATTGCCAGTAACTATGGAAAATGGTGCTAACACGGCTATTTACATCGAGCAAAAGTATGGCGTTGGTAAAAGTTGTGGAAGTGTTGCCTATTTTAACTGTGGTATTGGTATTCGAACAAGTGTTATGAGTGATAATCAGATGATTAGACATCAACTCAACTATGAAGATACATTCGCACATATGGTTGTGGATATGGCAGGAGAACAATGTACTTGTGGTAAATATGGCTGCATAGAAGCTTATGCTACCTTAGGCGCAATTGAAAGACACTACAGACGTGAAGTAAAAAGAGGTGTTGAGACATCTATTCAAAAAGATGTTGAGCTTATTAACTATATGGATATATGCCAAGCAGCTAAGAGGGAAGAATACTTAGCGGTTCGTATTATTGAGGAAGCAGCAATTGTATTTGCTACAGGCTTATCTAATTTCGTATCAATCTTAAGCCCAGAGTTAGTCATTCTGAGTGGACCATTAATTCGTGAATCTAATTTATTTTACCAAAAAGTCGTTACAGCAACCAATGCTTTTCATGAGTTAACCCAGAAGAATAAGATTGAGTATAGTCAATTAGGCTATTTTAAACAAGATGCCATTGCAATTGGCGCAGCGATGTATGTCACTAAGGAACAATAATATAAATTTATGACCACTTTTGACCAAAAAAGTTAAAAGTAACAGAAAGAAGGACAAGATGATTTATAGAATCGTAAAAATCGTGGATCAGAGAAGACCCCTAAATGTATATGATCACCCGAAAGATGAATTAATATTAAGAGATTTTCTAGCCCTTGATAGGACAGTCCTTGCCAATGAAAGAACATTCCTAGCTTGGTTTAGAACGGCTATTAGTATGATTGCAGGTGGTTTGGCTGTTGTTAAATTTTCCAATGAAACCTTGTTTTTGCTAGGGGGTATCTTTCTTATCGTTGTGGGCGGGGTAATAGGTTTTATAGGTATTGTTAGATATATTCGTATCCGCCAAAGGCTTGAGAAAATTAAATTCTAATCCTATGAGTCAAAGACCATTGCAACTTCTCCAGATAATATGATACTGTTAGACTATTAAATATATAACGCTTATGAGTAAGGAGAAATGTTAATGAGAATACTAAATTATGGCTCTTTAAATATTGATTACGTCTATAAGATGGAACAGTTTGTCAAAGCAGGTGAAACGATTAGCAGTATTGATCTGTCCATATTTGATGGTGGCAAAGGTTTGAACCAATCCATTGCATTGGCAAGAGCTGGAGCTAATGTCTATCATGCAGGGAAGATAGGTATTGATGGAGAAAATCTTCAAAAGACTTTAAATGAGAGTGGTGTACACACTCAATATATAAGAAGTGTAGAGGGAACAAGCGGGCACGCGATCATTCAAGTTGTACCAGAAGGGGAAAACTGTATCATCTTACATCCAGGTACCAACCGTCAGATAACTGTTGAAGAAATTCAGACAACGTTAGATGATTTTGGAGAAGGGGATTGGTTATTGCTTCAGAATGAAGTCAACAATCTTAATGATTTGATTCACATAGCGGCTTCCAAAAAAATGACAATTGCCCTGAATCCTGCGCCTATGGATAATCTTATAAAAACACTGCCCTTACACCTAGTAGATTATCTTATAGTAAACGAAGTTGAAGGTGAAGGTTTAACACATGAACAAGAACCTCAGAAGATCTTAGATAAGTTGTTAGAGAATTATCCAGATATGGCTGTAGTATTAACATTAGGAGCAAAGGGTGTACAGTTTGCCAATAAAAAATTCATATATCAGCTACAAGCAACACCAGGTATAGATGTTCTTGATACGACTGCGGCAGGAGATACTTTCATTGGCTACTTTGTGGCAGGTGTAATGGATGGATTAAGTCATGAAAATGCCCTATTACAAGCTAAGAAGGCCAGTGAGATTTGCATTACAAGAGAAGGGGCAGCCCCTTCGATACCAACAATAGATGAATTGAAGTTGTAGATGTCACGTTAATCTGCTAAAATACTCCTATTAACTGAAAAGGTTATAGGAGTTTTTCTATGAGCATTAAAGAAGGAATTAAAAGTGCAGTACCAATCATATTAGGCTACATTCCAGTTGGGATTGCTTTTGGACTTATTACGTCCAATGAAGGCATGCCTCTTTATTTTGCCATTCTTTTATCAAGTGTTGTCTTCGCAGGTGCAAGTCAGTTTATGGCTGTTAAGTCTGTAGCTCTTGGTATACAGTTTCCTCAAATCATTATAGCCACCTTTCTTATGAATTTTAGACACTTAATCATGAGTTTATCTATGGCTTCAAGGTTAGACCATAAATCAAAGAAATATCGACCATTAATGGCTTTCTTTGTCACTGATGAGAGTTATGCAGTCACATCTTTAACTGAAAAGTTACACCATCGCTACCTATTAGGGGTTCAGATTTCTGCTTACCTGACTTGGAACATTTTTACGATTGTCGGATATTTAGTTGGGGGTTTACTACCTACCATCCTTCAAAAAAGTATGGGTATAACTTTGTATATTCTTTTTGCCGCCTTATTAGTACCAGAACTTAAGAGAAGTAACAGTGCAGTTGTCATTGCCTTATTAGCTGCGACGATTAACACACTTCTTACTTATCTTAAGCTCTTTGATTCTGGCTGGAACTTAGTTCTTGCCATGGTTTTTAGCGCAGCAATTGGTCTGATAGTTTTTGAAGAGGAGGATGAAGTTCTTGATTAGAATGAATTATATTTGGCTCATTATTGGTATGTTAATAGCTACATATCTTCCCAGAGTATTACCTTTTTTTCTAATAGATAAAGATAAGATCCCCAAAAAGCTATTTAGATTTCTTTCATACATTCCTTATGCAATGTTAGGTGCAATTATAGTTCCTGGGTTTTTACAGGGTATACCTGAAGAACCAATAATTACGATCATTGCCTTTTTAAGTGGTGTTCTTATATGCTTCAAGTGGGGAGGTACAATGGCTCCAATCCTTGTAACAATCCTTGTTGCAACACTTCTTCAACTAATATAATCCATCATAGTATTTTGAAAAGTTATGGTATAATATAGGTGTAGCAGTCCACTAAATTTTTTGGAGGTATTCATGAATCAAGTTAAAGGCTTAAGAAAACAACTTAGATTATCTCTAACTACGATTGTTCTACTAGCCCTAATAACTTTAGTTATTGGCTCATATATATTAACTCAAAACATTGCCAATGATATTTCTGTGCGTAATGCCTCTTTACATGGAAACGATTTGGCTTCAAGAATTAGCTCACATCTAAGTGCAGACATACGTCTGGCTATTAATCACGCCAAATCACCACAAATCATAAAGTGGTATAAAAATGAAGATGACCCAACATTAAAGGAAGAGGCAGTAAAGGAACTAGGTCTCTATATTGATAGTTACTATGACAATAATGTTTTTGTTGCTATAGAAGAATCTAATCATTTCTATTTGGTTGAGGAGATTGAGGATTTAGAGGGATTCAAACCAGTCGGCCTTTTGGATGAAAATGTTTTAGAGGATAATTGGTTCTTTTATACCATGGAGATGGATGCTACCTATAATCTGAATGTAGACGTTGATAGATTTTTGGACACATTAAGGGTATGGGTAAATGTTAAGGTTGAAGATGATCAGGAAGTTATAGGTGCTATTGGGACAGGTCTCCTATTTGGTCCATTTATTGAAGAAATTTTCAAAGAAGAAATGGACGAAGGTGCAACATCTTTTCTAATTGATGGAAATGGACATGTACAGGTGGCTGAAGATGTAACCCGAATTCAGCAAAATAGTTTTGATAATACAGGTTCTATAGAAAAGACAATCTATGGCTATTTCGAGCAAACTAGTTCAGAGCAAGTCATTAAAGAGTACATTGGTGAAAGAGACCAAAGACTTGTACATAAGCTTAAAAATGAAAGCTATGACTATATGGTTATTGCACCTTTAGAAATTGCTGATTGGTATGTTGTAACTTTATACGATAATGATTCACTTTTTGACTCAAAGACCTTTGTACCTCTATTTGTGTTAATGATTTTACTGGCGATTATCATTGTAGTAGCGATGGAAAGAATCGTCTATACTAGGGTGTTTATGCCTCATGAGCAACTAATAAGAAGTGTTGTAGAACGAGATGTACATGAATCAGAAGCTTTGTATGGTTCAGAGCGAAAAGATGAAATCGGTGACTTATCAAGGCTTATGGATCTGTTTTTACGAGAGATTGACCGAAATACACTAGTCCTGGAACGTGAAGCAGAATCTATTGCGAAACGTCTTGACCGTGTCTTTAGGCGTGTACCTTTTGGCGTGTTTGTATACGATGAAGCCTTTGAGTTGGTTTATCTAAACCCATATATTTATGACTTTTTGGGTGTTTCAAAGGACAATCCAATTGAAGATCCATCGAAAATTGATTTATCATCATTGGGTGTATCAGAGGATGAGTTTGACGAAGTCAAATTACAGCTATCAGATATTGGCTATTATAATCAAGAAGTTGAGCTTCAGAGTATTGATGGTGAAAGCCGCTGGTGCCAGATCGAAATACGCTCAATCTCAGATGAAGGTAAAGTGACTTATGAAGGTATACTAGTTAATTTGCAAATGCAAAAAGCTTATGAGGCAAAACTGATTGAGCTTACCAGGATAGATGAATTAACAGGACTCTATAATAGACGATATTTTAGAGAACTTGTGTCAAAAGAGTTGATGAATGTCAGACGTTATAAGTATCCTATAACGATGCTTATGTACGATATAGATCATTTTAAAGTCATTAATGACCAATATGGTCATGAGATTGGTGATAAAATCCTTATAGGCCTTTCTAATGTGGTGAAAGCAAATATTAGATCTAACGACATGTTAGTGCGCTGGGGTGGTGAGGAGTTTATTATAATTTTGCCTCATACATTTGAAGAAGAGGGGATAGAGATTGCAGAGAAGTTAAGAGCCATCATAGAGTCACACAGCTTTGTCAATGACATAAAGGTGACCAGTAGTTTTGGGGTTTCCGAGTATAGAGTGAATGAAGAAGATAATATATGGTTTGACAGAGTTGATAGTGCTTTGCTAAAGGCCAAAAGGTTTGGCAGAAACCGTGTAGAGACTTACACGTCGTCCCTTAAAAATTATAACTTTGATGCATACGCTAATAATGTATATTATAAATCAGGACATCCTGTGATTGATCAACAACACCTAATGTTATTTGACACTGCAATCCAAATGATCGAAGAATTGTTTACAAGTAATATACAACATTCCATGGCTCTATATGATGAGGTGGAAACATTAACTATTGAACATTACGAGACAGAAGAGGCCTATCTTAAAGAAATTAATTTTGAAGGTCTTGGACATCATAAGGAAGTACATAAGAAATTACTAGAGGACTATCGCCGCTATTTAAAAGACTTTGCAGACAGGAAAATCACTGAGCTAGAGTTACTATCTTTTGTGATAGAGGAAATGTTAGTACGTCATATATCGACTGAAGATCTCCAGTATATGAATATTGGTAAAGGTGATAAAAAGTGAAAGAAAGTGAAGAAGAACAATAAAAGGACATAGAATGGACCTATCATTATGATAGACTATAAGTATGAAGAGTGGATTAACATTTAGTTAATGCACTCTTTTTTTAAGGCAGGAAGGGTGTTAAAGAAAGTAGGGTTGAGATGAAGAAAACAATTGTAATTGTAGCGGTTCTAGTGATTGGATTAGGTCTCATAATATTGATATATAATCCTGATAATCGTACCCATATTGGCATTTTGGGCGACTACACCACAACAACAACAACGTCGAGTGTGGATGCTTTTAGAGCAGCAGAGCTTGCTATTAATGAGCTGAATTCAGTTAATGATAAGTACTACTTTACTCGATATGATTTGTCATCTTATAGCAATAACAACAAATTAGTGGATGACCTTGAAAAAGATGGAGTAGAGGTGATTGTTGGTCCAGTCACTTCAAGTCTATTTTTGAGTTTTGAGAAACAACTAAAGTCACTTGAGATTCCTATTTTTCTCATAGCAGTATCGTCCGACAAAATCAATGGTCAAGTGGATAATTTATTTAGATTAACGGATACCACTATGACTCAAGTTAAAGCGACAATCGAAGCACTAGATAAACATATAAAGAGTGAACACCTATCGATTTATTATACTGAAATCAATAGTGGTTACTCAGAACCATTTGCCAGAGATGTTGAAGATGAAGCAAGAGCTTTGGGAATATCAGTAGATGTCATAGAAGTTGGGTCTTTAGAGGATGAGTTGGTTAGGAAGCAACTACTTCAATCAACTGAAAGTGATTGTTCTCTCATCATTGCAGGTGCTGGTCAAGCAGGAATCATCGCCCAATTGATAGCTACTAATAATCTAGACATGAATATCTTACTAACTTCATGGGCAAAAGAGGATAGAACAATTGAGTACACTAGAACTATAGAGAACAACTTATACATTCTATCATCGCCTCCTGCTTATAAAACTTTAGAACTCGAAATGTTTATAAGTATGCTAAATGATGATGAAAATCTAAATTACTCAAACTCAGCCTACTATGCCTATGAGGTGGTCTACTTTGTGGACTCGATTATTGAGGAGGTTAATTCTAATAAGGCTAAAGACATCATAAACTATGTTAATGGTCTTAATCGTTATTCTGGTCGGTTTAATGAGTTTGATTTTGATGGAACTGGAGATGGCGGCAGAGGGTATGGACTTATGAAGATTGTAAATGGTGACTATGAGTATGTTGTAGAGAAGTTAAACTAGAAGGAGACTGTTATGAGAGTTAAAGATATAAGTATAAAAAATAGATTCATTATCGTAGCAGGAATCATTGTGGTAGTTTTGGTAGCTTTTAGTCTCTTCCTCATATCGATGATAGGAACTTTAACGGATGTTACCAAAGATATATTTAATCATCCTCTTGAGGTATCTAATGCTGCATCCTATGCAAATGTAGAAGTAATGCGTATGAATAGAGACTTAAAAGAGATACTTTTAGTTGAGGAAGATTATGAAGTGAATCTTTTAGTGGATAGAATTAGGGTTTCGGAAAGCAAAGTTTATGTAGCCCTTGATGAAATAGCTTATAATATACTGGGGCAAGAAGGTAAAGATTTACAAGAAGAAGCTAGACGTTTTTTTAACGAATGGAAATCAGTAAGAGCTGAAATCATTGAAGCGGTTAGAGATGGTCGAAGAGATGATGCCCTACAAATTACAAGAAATGACGGATCACTTCATATTGAGCAACTGGAACGGAAACTTATAGAACTTAATCAGTATGCCAGGAAGAAAGCTGAGGACTTTCAGAACAGTTCCATAGAGTTGGAACGTAGAACTGAGATATTGGCAATTGTAGGGGTTGTATTAGTTTTTCTAATTGTAACTTTTACGATCCTTTGGATGAGTGTAAATGTACTTGGTGGTATTAGTACCTTAAGTAATTCCCTAAATGAAATTATGGATAGTGGTGAGTTCAAAAGTATAGTACTAGGTGGTAATAATGAAATCGTTGAACTTAGTCACATTTTTAATAAATTGACTACTTCTTTAGGTAAACAACTATGGATTAAGGAGGGGGGCCAAAAAATAAATGGCGTACTTTTAAATAACCAGGAGCACGGGCTGACGCTTAATAAATATTGTGAAGAATTGGCTAGTTATGGAGCTTATTTATCTGTGGCTTATTACAATAAGAAGAACAATAAGTTAGAACTTGATGCTGTAACCAATAAACTGGAATTTCTTAAAAAAGAGTATACATTAGGTGAGGCAATTATTGGAGAATGTGCTTCAAGAAAAGAAGATCAATGGGTTCAATATTCAACAATTAACAATATGAACGGACTTGTTTTACCCTTTACTGAAATGTTATGTCGTCCAGTTATATATAATGATGAAATATATGGAGTGCTTGTTATTATCTTTAATCAAAATAGAACTGCTCATAACGATGAATACTTAAGCAATACAAGTACAGACTTGGCAGCATATATAGCCACTTATGAGCAAAGAAAAAGGATTGACGATTTACTTGATAATTCAATTATGACCAATGAGCAGTTAACCATTAGGCAAGCCCAATTAGAGGAAAACACCTCTGAGCTTGAAGCAGTAAATAGTGAATTACAAGAGCAGAGAGATTTGCTTAATGTAAAATCTAATGAGTTAGCAAAGCAGAATAGGGAGTTAGTTGACCTTAGAACTGAGCTAGTGAAGAAGTATAAGGATTTAGAAGAAGTGACCAAATATCGTTCTCAATTCTTAACCAATATTTCACATGAACTCAAAACACCACTAAATTCAATTATAGTATTGTCCAATATGTTGCAGAAGAACTCAACAGAAGGAATTGATGATACAAGTAGGGAGAAGATTGAGGTAATCTATAAAGCTGGCAATGAACTATTATTAACCATTAATGATATTCTGGACTTATCCAAAATTGAAAGTGGTAATGTTGATTTGAATGAAGGCACTTTTGACCCTAAACACTTAATTAATGAACTTAAAGCAATATATGAACCACTTATTCATGAGAAACATATTGAGAGCGAATTCAAATGTGAAGTAGAAGGAAACTTATATGGAGATCAAGGGAAGATTAGTCATATCTTAACAAACTTTCTCTCAAATGCAATTAAGTTTACTGAGACAGGTAAGATAAAGGTCATTCTCTCAAAGAATGATAATATTGATTATCCCATAAGGATTGATGTGTCTGATACAGGGATTGGTATAGAAGCAGGTAAATTTAAGGATATCTTTGATGAATTTGTCCAAACAGATGGTTCAATAAGTCGTCTCTATGGTGGCACTGGTCTAGGACTAGCAATATGTAAGAATTATGCAGGCCTTATTAATGGTCAGATAGAAGTAAAGAGTGAGCTTGCTAGTGGTAGCACCTTTACACTACTACTTCCTTCAGCATGCCTGCTAGAAGCCTATAAGCCAGGAATTACTGAAGATAATGTAGAGCAAAGAGCACCAGAATTTGACAATAAACATGTTTTGTTAGATATACATAAAAACAAAAAGGTACTTGTATGTGACGATGAGCCAATGAATGTTTTTGCCCTATCATCCATGTTAGAAGATATTGGTATTGTACCTATAGCCACTCTATCAGGTAAGGAAGCACTTCAAGCTTTGTCAGAGAATGGCAACATCGATATGATATTAATGGACTATATGATGCCAGAGATGGATGGTTTTGAAACCCTTAGAGAAATAAGAACAATGGAAGAGTGTAAAAATATTCCAGTATCTATAATAACTGCTGCCAACCTAAATGCAAAGGAATTAAGTGAGTTAAACAAAGAAGGTTATGCTGTAGTAAGAAAACCCATTGTATATAATGTAATTGTAAAACTCTTAAATAAACACCTAGAATAAGGAGATAGCCATGGCTTATCAAGTTCTTATAGTTGACGATAACGAACATAATAGATTTACGCTTACTTCCCTTCTTGGATCCATGTCTATTGAGTCCTTGGAAGCTGAAAATGGTTCACAGGCTTTGACGTATCTAATGAAAAATAAGGTGGACCTGATCATACTGGATATTCAATTACCTGATTATAATGGTTTTGATTTAGCAAAAATCATCAAAAAAAGAAAAAGTACTATGGGCATTCCAATCATATTTGCAACAGCCATTTTTAAGTCAGACGAGTTCATTAACAAGGGTTTTGCACTTGGGGCAGTCGATTATATACTTAAACCAATTAATCTTGAAATGTTTGTCGCAAAAATTGAGTACTATAAAGCTGTTTATGATGAAAGAAAGACCCTTATCAGTAAACTAACTCAAAAGAATATGATCTTAGAGAAAAACTTAACTTCGCTGAATAGGGCTGAAAAACAACTCAAACAGTCAGAGCGTCAATGGAAACGTCTGGGCGAGAACATTCCTTATTTGGTAGAGATTTATTCTAGTAGCAATCAATTGAAGTTCAGTAACGAAAACAGCCATAATGAAGCTTTGAAGAAAGTGTATCAAGACAATCAAGACAGTATCTTAACATTAGTAAATATAACCCTGAATGATAGAAGAACATACGTCAAAAGGATAAAAGTTGAAGACCCACGGAACAAGGAACTATACTATTATGAGGTTACTAGCATATATATGAATGAAAGTGATGAGTCTCAGTGTATGATTATCTTAAAGGATGTGACCCTACAGCAGTTACATGAGGATGGCATGGCTTATATTGGTTACCATGATCATTTGACTGGTGTGTGGAATAGACATTATTTTAACGAATATATTGAGACCATGGATAGACATAGTATACTACCAATAACAATAGTTATGAGTGATTGTAATGGGTTAAAAATGATTAATGATAGTTTTGGTCATAAATCAGGAGATGATTTAATAAAAATAGCTTCAAAATGTCTTTTGGAGAATACTCCTTCTAATTCGATTGTCGCAAGATGGGGTGGAGATGAATTTATTGTGTTGATTCCTAATTGTGATGAAAATCAAGCACAGACGATCAATAATAACATTCATAGGATGATTAAGTCTGAAAGTCTTATGAACAAATTCCCTGTGAGCATGGCGATCGGTACTGCAACCAATGAACAAGCTCAATTTGTCATAAGTGGATTAATAAAAGAAGCAGAAGACAAAATGTACGTGAATAAGATGCAGAATCAATCCAGTTATAGAAGTTCTGTATTAGAGTCTTTAAAGAATGCCCTATTTGAGCAAGATTATGAAACCGAAGCCCATACTGAGAGAATAAGTCAAATGGGCCATTTGATTGCTTCTCATCTTGGATTGTCTCAGAATGATAAAGACAGATTGTCGTTAGTTGGAAGTTTACATGATATTGGGAAGATCGCATTGCCAAAAACGATCTTAAATAAAAAGGAGAAGCTTTCAGAGGCTGATTGGTTAACTATCAAAAGGCATCCAGAAATTGGCTTTAGAATTTGTAGTACTGTTCCTGAATTGTCCTCTATTGCAGAGTTGGTTTTAGCTCACCATGAACGCTGGGATGGAAAGGGTTATCCTCGAGGCTTAAAAGGAACTGAAATTCCAATGTTAGCAAGACTGATATCTATACTAGATACATTTGATGTTATTACCCATAATAGGCCATATAAAGAAAAGCAAACGTCTCGATGGGCACTTGAAGAACTGAAACGTTGTGCTGGGACTCAGTTCGATCCAAATCTAGTGAATGTATTTGAGCATGTCTATAATTCAATTGAATTTAGCAAGATAGAATAACAGAAAGAAGGAAGTCGCTAGTGACTTCCTTCTTGACATTATTTGAGTATATTTTCGATGGTATCAAGCTCATCTGCTGAAAAATATAATTTCTGGATACTTGCCACACTGTTCTCTACTTGACTAACTTTACTTGCGCCAATAAGAGCTGTTGTAACACGGTCATCTCTTAAGACCCATGCAAGAGCCATCTGAGCCAATGTTTGCCCTCTATTTATGGCTAGGTCATTTAGGGCACCAATTTTCCTAAGGACATCATCTGATAGACGGTCTTCATTAAGGAAAATACTGCCACTAGCTATACGTGAGTCATCAGGAATCTGACCAAGATATTTATTGGTAAGTAGACCTTGAGCAAGTGGGCTAAAGACAATGTTACCAACGCCCATTTCTGCTGTCATATCAAGCAAACCATCATCTTCAAGCCATCGATTAAACATTGAATAACTAGGTTGGGTCAGAACAACTGGTGTCTTAAGTTCTCTCAGAATAGAAAGGGCTTCGCGACCGTTTTGACTACCATAATTAGAAATACCAACGTATAAGGCTTTCCCGGATTTAACTGCATGGTCAAGGGCTAACATGGTCTCTTCAATAGGTGTTTCTGGATCAGGGCGGTGGTGGTAGAAGATATCCACATAATCTAGTCCCATACGTTTCAGGCTTTGATCTAAGCTGGCTAATAAATATTTTCTAGAACCAAAGTCACCATAAGGTCCATCCCACATACCATAACCTGCTTTTGTTGAGATAATCATTTCATCTCTGTAAGTCATCATGTCTTCTCTTAGAATACGACCAAAATTACTCTCTGCTGAGCCAGCGGGTGGACCATAATTATTTGCAAGGTCAAAATGGGTCACACCTAAATCAAAGGCTTTATGGATCATTTGTCGGCTTGTTTCTATTTGGGTCATATCACCAAAGTTATGCCAAAGTCCTAGAGAAATTAGCGGTAACTTTAAGCCAGATCTGCCTGCGCGTCTATAAATCATATCCTTGTATCTGTTGTCATCTGCTTTATACATACTGTCCTCCTTAAAATATATTGATTCGTTAAAACTAGTATACACCTTAGAGTGAACTTTAAGTCAAATCTTTTTATTTGTTGCGTGCACAACAAAACTATGATACAATAGTTGTGCACACAACTAGGAGGTGTCATATGAATACACAAGAGAACATTGGGGATCTCATTGTTTACTTAAACAAAGAACTAAAGACGATAACGGAAAGAAAACTCAAAAGGTTTGAACTTGGAATTGGTCAACTACAGATTCTGATGCTATTTTATAAAGACGAAGGCTGTAGATTGAGCCAAAGTGATATGGTGGCGGCCTTAGGTATAGATAAAGGGAATGTAAGTCGTAATGTTTCCAAGCTTATTAGAAAAGGTTATCTAGACTATGAGCAAGCTGAAAAGCAGTTAGTCTTGTCTCACAGAGGCAAAGGGATTAAGAAAGACATTATCATTGCCTTTGGTGAGATTAACAAGAAAATGATTGAAGGGATTTCAACTGATATGATTGAACTAACTTGTGAAAGTCTTAAGAGGATGAAAGAGAACATGGAGGCATAATGAAAACAGCAATATACTATTTTAGTGGAACAGGTAACAGTCAATATGTGGCAGAACAAATGAAACTTCAATTAGAGAATCTAAGTCATGAAGTGGTCATACAATCGATTGAAGAAGAAGTGATTGATTTTGACGTAGATTTATTAATTTTGGGTGGGCCCATTTATGCAGGTAATATACCAGAGAAAATGATACGTTGGATTCTAAGGCATATTCCTCAGACAACAAATACCAAAGCAATTGTTTATACCACTTCAGCAGGACTTAAAAATGCAAATGGTGTTACATCAATGGGAGATAAACTCATTAAAAAGGGGTATGAATTATTGGCTACACAGATCTATGAAATGCCAAGGAATTATTACTTTGATGGTTATGAGCAAACACCTTATGAAGAAGCTCTAGAGAAAATTCGCCATACTACTAAACGTATAGGTGAAGAAATGCTGGAAATGCTAACATCCAATTCAATAGTCATTGAAGAGAAAGTTTTAAAGTATGACTTACTTGAAGAAGTAATGAGTGTCATGACCAGGTTTATGGGAAAAAATTATGTTATTGGATCAAGTTGTATTCAATGTGGTCTTTGCCAAAAATCGTGTCCGACCAGCAATATCAATTTGTCTAAGAAAAAGGCATATGGGCTTAAATGTATGATGTGTACACGTTGCTTACACCAATGCCCAGTCAATGCCATTACATACAAAGGAATAGCACAAGAACAGTACAAGCTTCAAGTTCTAATGGATGAAATATAAACAAGCCCTTGACTTAGAGTGCACTTTAAGGTTTATACTATATAGTAGATAAAACCTAATTTGGAAAGGGATGTGCATATGTTATACAGACAATTTGGAAAAACTGGGGAAACAGTTTCAGCATTAGGCTTTGGTATCATGCGAATGCCTATAATCGACAATCAAACAGAGAAAATTGATTATGAATTATCAACAGAAATGGTACGTACTGCTATTGATGGGGGATTAACCTACATAGATACTGCTTACCCCTATCATGGTAAAGCGAGTGAACCTTTTGTTGCCCATGTCTTAAAAGATGGCTATAGAGAAAAAGTTAAAGTAGCAACAAAACTACCTAGTTGGCTTGTGAAAACTCGTGAGGATATGGACACATTCTTAAATGAGCAGTTGAAGAATTTGGAAACGGAGTATATTGATTTTTACCTAATACATGCAGTGAATAAAGACTTCTGGAAGAACTTAACTAGCTTAGGATTATTTGATTTCTTAGATCAGATTAAGGCAGATGGACGAGTTAAACATGTTGGTTTTTCATTCCATGATGAGTTACCACTTTTTAAAGAAGTCATTGATGCTTACGATTGGGATTTCACCCAAGTACAGATTAACTATGTTGACACTGAGTATCAACAAGGTATTGAAGGTCTTGAATACGCTGCAGCAAAAGGTCTGGGTATTGTTGTAATGGAACCACTTAGAGGTGGAAAATTAGTTCATTCAGTGCCGACTGAAGTCCAAGAAGCCTTTGATAGTGCAGATACTAAAAGAACACCAGTAGACTGGGCTATGAGATGGTTACTTGATCGAGAAGATGTTCATGTTATACTTAGCGGTATGTCAACAATGGACCATGTGACTGAGAATATGCGAATCATGGGTGAATCTGCTGTTGGATGTATGACAGCTCAAGATCATGACATTATGGCAACAGCTAGAAAAGCTTTTAATGACCGTATACAAGTGGATTGTACAGCTTGTGCCTATTGTATGCCTTGCCCTCATGGGGTTCAGATTCCAAGGAACTTTACTTTATACAATGAGTATCACCTTTTTGATGGTGAAGGTCATAAGAATTGGCAAAAGAAGAGTTACAATGAAATGAAGGTAGATGAGAAGGCTTCAGCTTGTGTTGCTTGTGGTGCTTGTGAAACTCATTGTCCTCAGAACATCACGATTATTGATGATCTTAAAAAAGTTGCAACCCTTTTAGGTGAATAGGGTCAATGATTCGTATTGACATCTAAGTCCCTATTGGCTATACTGTTTTTAACAATTACATATACTTATCAAGAGTGGTGGAGGGACCTGGCCCTTTGAAGCCCAGCAACCTGATTCATTTATCAAGGTGCTACATCCAGCGAGCAATCGGAAGATGAGGTTATTACGCTATTAAAGCTTTTCTTTCGGGAAAAGCTTTTTATTATTTTATTCATAATAAAAACCTCCGAAGGATGTACACTTAGGTAGTTAGATAGTTAGATAGTTAGATAGTTAGATAGTTAGATAGTTGGGTAGTTGGATGGTGAGATAGGAATAAGGATTTAAGAAAAGTCATGAATGGTGCTTGAGTTACAAGGCACTGGAAAGATGGAGGGAAAGATGGGAAAAGTAAGAACTTACGATGAAATCAATCAGCGAATCAAAAATGGGGAAGCAGTTGTCATGACTGCAGAAGAAATCATTGATTTGGTTAAAGAAAAGGGTATTGAGAAAGCGACAGAAGAGGTGGATATAGTTACAACTGCCACCTTTGGGCCTATGTGTTCAAGTGGCGCCTTTTTGAATTTTGGTCATAGTGATCCAGCCATGAGGATGGAGCGGATACAATTGAATCAAGTTGATGCTTATGGGGGACTTGCGGCAGTTGATACCTATATTGGCGCAACACAAGAATCAATAGATCAAGGTTATGAGTACGGAGGCGCCCATGTCATATGTGATTTAATTGATGGTAAAGAAGTAACACTGACAGCTACGGCTAAGGGAACTGATTGTTATCCACGTCGTGAGATTAAAACTTCTGTTAATTTAGCTGAAATGAATGAAGCCTATTTATATAACCCAAGGAACTGTTATCAGAATTATGCAGCGGCCATTAACACCTCAAACAAAAGACTTTTTACCTATATGGGTATCCTTGCACCTAATAGTGGTGTTGTGACTTATTCTACTTCTGGACAATTGAGTCCTTTGTTAAATGACCCAATGTATAGAACCATCGGTATGGGGACAAGGATTTTCATTGGAGGAACTCAAGGGTATGTTGCTTGGAGAGGGACACAATTTAAATCGGGGACAGCTAGAGATAATAATAATCTACCTAAAACACCATCTGGTACCTTAGCTCTTATAGGTGATATGAAGGAAATGTCAACTAAGTACATACAGCCGGCTGTTTATGAAAAGTATGGCACTTCGATGTTTGTAGGCGTTGGGATTCCAATACCAATTTTAGACGAAGAGATGATGCGTCAAGTGAGTATTTCAGATGAAGAAATTTACACTAGTGTTTTTGATTATAGTGTCAGTGAGGGTGCAAAACCTATTTTGGCAGAGGTCTCATATAAGGAACTCAGGTCTGGGAAGGTTACAGTCAATGGGAAAGAAGTGAAGACGGCTTCCCTATCCAGCTTAAAAAAAGCGAGGCTCATCGCAGATGAGTTAAAAGACTGGATTCAAAAAGGTGACTTCCTCTTACAAGAGCCAATTGAGACTTTTCCTACTGATAATACCTTAAATGGACTAAAGATTAAGAAGGGGGCAAAATAATGAAAGAACTCCTACTGTTTAATTTTCCAAAAGAAGAATCTGGTCATGCCATTACTTATGATCTTATAAAACACTACGACCTAAAAATTAACATTATCAGAGCATCTATCGATTACAATGCTAGAGGATTTCTTTTAATTGAAATTGAGGGTGAAGACAGTCAGGTGCAATCTGGTATCGACTATGTAAAATCCAGTCATGTTGAAGTGACGGTTGTTGATGCAGGGATTAGTATTGACCGAGATAAGTGTCTTGATTGTGGTGCTTGTACAGCAGTTTGCGCTGTTGATGCTTTATCCCTTGATGATGAAGCCCAATTATTGTTTGACAAAGACCTCTGCCTAGATTGTAAGCTATGTGTAACGGCATGTCCCGCAAGAGCCATTGAATCGATTTTATAGAGATCAACACAGCAATGAAGGTATGTTAAGGATCCAGGTGACAGTTGAAAGTTCAGATTTGCTGATTCTTATATCTCAAGTTGATGATAAGGAGAAGCTTAGACTAACCTGTACAAATTATGTAAAACATATAAGAGATACAATAACAGATCATATTAGATTACGCCCAGAGTTTGAATCTTCACTAGAACCACTTCTTGATGTAAGTGAGTCTCAATTGGTTCGTCGAATGTATGAAGCTTCTGCTTTAGCAGGTGTTGGGCCAATGGCAACGGTTGCTGGTTTAACCAGTGAGCTTCTAGGTGCACATTTATTAGCTATGTACCCCGATGCAACATTGTATATAGAGAATGGTGGAGACAACTACATTCATAGTTCTGAGCCTGTTAAAGTTGGTATATATGCCGGTGATTCACCCTTGTCTAACAAATTAAGTCTTGTACTACAGCCCGAATCTTTACCGATGGGTGTATGTACCTCGGCTGGTACCATCGGCCACTCTCTTAGCTTTGGTAAAGCGGATGCGGTAGTTGTCCTTTCTAAAGACACAGTCTTAGCTGATGCTGTGGCAACGGCAACCTGTAATCGTGTTACGAGTGCAACAGATATACGCGAGGCATTAGATTTTGCCATGGCGATTGATGGTATTGTTGGTGTGGTTATTATTATAGGAGACCATTTTGGTGCTCTTGGAGATATTCAATTATCCTAATTAAATATTTTTTTACGGTTTGGGGACGTTCCACTTTTCGCAAAAGTGGAACGTCCCCATTTGCATAAAAATGAAACGTCCCCAAAAGGGCAAAAAAAGCTACATTTTAAAGTGGATGAAAAAAGTTTCTACAAACCCTTGACTTAGACCACACTCAAAGGTGTATGATTAGAGTTAGGAAGAAATAGGAGGTAAACTATGTTAAATTTTAACTACTCAAACACAACAAACTTTATTTTTGGAAAAGATACAGAAAAAGAACTGGGTTCTTCAATCCCTAAAAATGTTAAGAAAATCTTACTTCACTATGGTGGTGGTAGTATTAAACGTTCAGGTCTATACGACACTGTAATCGACCAACTGACAAAGGCAGGTTTCGCCTTTGTAGAACTTGGTGGCGTTGTTGCAAACCCAAGACTGTCCAAAGTATATGAAGGTATAGAACTTTGTAAGAATGAAGGCGTTGACTTTATATTAGCTGTTGGTGGCGGAAGTGTTATCGATTCAGCTAAAGCTATAGCCTGTGGAAACGAATACGACGGAGACGTTTGGGACCTTTTTATTGGTAAAGGACAAGCGACAACATCTACACCTTTAGCTACGATATTAACCATTCCAGCAGCAGGTAGTGAAGTGAGTCCTGATATGGTTATCACTAAAGAAGAAGGGCTATTGAAGAGAGGTTATACTCATATCAGTACAAGACCTGTCTTTTCAATTATGAATCCAGTACTTACAATGACATTGCCAGAATATCAAACAACTTGTGGTATTGTTGATATGTTAGCACATACACTAGAGAGATATTTCACTAATGAACCAAATGTAGAGTTGACAGATAGATTGGCTGAAGGTCTAATGAAGGCAATTGTAACGGTTGGTCCTAAAGTAGTAGCTGAACCAGATAACTATGCCTACCGAGCAGAGATTATGTGGGCTGGAACCCATGCTCATAGTGGTTTACTTGGTACGGGACGTTCAGAAGACTGGGCATCACACATGATTGAACATGAAATCAGCGGCATCTATGATATTGCACATGGAGCAGGATTAAGTATCATCTTCCCAGCGTGGATGAAGTATGTCTACAAAAACGACGTAGCTAGATTTGCAATGTGGGCTAACAGAGTCTTTGATATTGAGATTAATGCTAGAGACCTTGAAGAGACAGCTCTTAAAGGTATTGAAGCCCTAGAGAGATTCTACAAGTCTATTAAGATGCCAATTCGTTTATCTGATGCAGATATTGTTGACAACCAGTATGAGTTGATGGCAAGTAAAGCTACAGGAGATGGTTCTTATAAAATAGGTAATTTTGTAGAATTAAGTAAAGATGATGTGGTTAAAATATACGAATTAGCAAAATAAGATGGATGAGGAGCATAAAATGGGTAAAGTAAAACTGGGTGTCATAGGTGTATCAGGGCACTTTCTAAATAGAATGATGTTACCATTATCTCAATCTGATACAGTTGATATTACAGCTATTGCCTCAAGGAATATTGATAAGGCAAAGGCTGCTTGTGTAAAATGGGATATTCCCAAGGCTTATGGTAGCTATGAAGATATATTAGAGGATTCAGACATTGAAGCAATCTATATTCCACTACCAAATCACTTACATCTGGAGTGGGTTAAGAAATGTATCGATGCTGGCAAACATGTCATCTGTGAGAAACCCTTAACGTTGACTGCTGAAGAGACCACAGAAATAGAGAACTATAGTACTGGTAAAGGTATAAAAGTGATGGAAGCTTTTATGTACCGTTCACATCCTAAATGGCAGATGGTTAGAGAACTTATGAAGGTCAATGGCATAGGACAAGTAAAAGCCATTCACACCATATTTACCTATGACAACAAAGACCCTAAGAATATTAGGAACATCAAGGACTTTGGTGGTGGTGCATTAATGGATATTGGTTGTTACGCTATATCATCTGCTAGATGGATATTGGACCAAGAACCTAAACGTGTCATGGGTCTGAACCAGTACTCTCCAACATTTGATACAGATATCTTATCATCAGCCATTCTTGACTTTGGAGATGCAAGAGCTTTGTTTACCGTTAGTACAAGTATTTATCCAGCACAAGAAGTTAATGTTTATGGTAGTGGCGGTACCTTGAAGGTTGTAATGCCTTTTAATGATCTATATGATGTTAAAGGTGAAGTTGTTGTCACCACTGGACTTGGTACTAGAACCATCACATTTGAACCCACCAATCAATATGGTGAAATGTTTGATGCTTTTGCACAATCGATTCAAGAAGATAGACCAGTACCAGTTTCATTAACGGATAGCTACTATAATATGAGGATTATTAATCAGTTAGTGGCATCTGGTGAAGATGGTGAGTGGAAGGAAATCTAAGTACATTCAGTTTTAATACCTATCGATTTAGTCTATAAAATAGTAATATTTTGATATTGAAAGACAGCATTTTACAAAAATGCTGTCTTTTTCATAGCATAAATATGTGAAATATTAAAAATGTGCTGTAAAAAAGTAGATTCTATAGAATTATAGAAGATTAATCCTAGTTATAATAGTAAGTGTCAAACATACAGCTGTAGAAAACTATTAATGTACTATAAATGATTTATATGAATTGGGAGGATGTAATGAAAAAATTATTATCACTTATATTAGTAATGGCAATGGTCTTATCACTTGGGGCTTGTCAATCAGAAGAGCCAGCTAAAGCAGAAGCAGAAGTTGTTGTAGCAGAGAATCCTTATGAGGATCAATTATATATTGAAGTATCAGCCCTTGGTAACCTAGATTATTTCTATGATCATAAAATGGGTATGGAAATGGCAGGCGAAGAACTTGGTGTACGTACAGAGTATGTAGGACCTGCTGAATATGATATGAATGCCATGATCACAGCTTTTGAACAAGCAATCTCAAAAAAACCTAATGGTATTGTTGTTGTTGGTTTTGAGCCATCACTAGACAGTATTGTTAACAAAGCAATTGCAGAAGGTATTCCTGTTGTTACTGTTGACGCAGACTTACCTACATCAGACCGATTGGCTTTTGTTGGTACAGGTAACTTTGGTGCTGGTGTTGAAGGTGGAAACTATTTAGCAGATATTATAGGTGGTGCAGGACAAGTTGCTATTATGACTAAACCGGGTCAATCAAACTTAGAAGAACGAGTTGCGGGTTATGAGTCTGCTCTTGCAGCTTTCCCAGACATCGAAATTGTACAAATAGCAGACACACAATCAGACCCAGTGATTGCAGCTCAAGCAGCGGCAACGCTTTTACAAAAGTATCCTGATCTAAAAGGTATTGCATGTGTAGAAGGTGCTGGTGGTTCAGGCGCAGCAACTGCAGTTCGTGAAGCAGGTAAAGCAGGTGAAGTTAAGATTATCGCAATGGACAGAGGAAATGAAGTACTTGAGGCAATTGAAGAAGGTGTTATCACAGCATCTGTCGCTCAACAAACTGCATTAATGCCTTACTATGCAACACAGATTTTATTCAATCTTAATAACAGTAATGTTCAGATCACATCTGATAATGCCGCTGCAGGGGTTCTAGGAATTCCAGCTACAGTAGACACAGGTGTCATCATGGTCACTGAAGAGAATTATAAACACTTCATGAGAGACTAAAGATAGGACAATAATTGGAAAAACATTAATCAGATGGGTGGCCCAGGCCACCCATCTATTAGAAGAAAGTGGTGAACAATGTGGAAGCTTATATCTTAGAAGTTAAAGGTATAGAGAAGAAATTTCCAGGTGTTAAAGCTTTAGATGGTGTGGATCTAAAGATTCGCAAGGGAGAGGTTCATGCACTAATTGGCGAAAATGGCGCAGGAAAAAGTACACTTATGCAGACCTTAAGTGGTATACATAAACCATGTGCAGGTGAAATTTTTGTTGAAGGTGAGTGCGTATCCTTTCATTCAAGTCATGATGCAAATGACAAAGGCATAAGTATTGTCTATCAAGAACTGAGTTTGATTCAAACACTTACTGTAGCAGAGAATATATTTGCAAATAGGCAACCAATAAAGGGATTTAATTTAATCGATCGGAATCAATTGTACGAAGATACAAGAGATATGCTAAAAAAGTTTGATATAGATTATATAAAACCAGAAATGTTAGTTAAAGAGTTATCCGTGGCTAATCAACAAGTAGTTGAGATATTAAAAGCCATGTCTTTTGAACCAAAGATTCTCATTCTTGATGAACCAACTTCTTCTTTAACAGAGGTTGAGGTGAATAAGCTGTTTGAGAATATTCGAAAAATGAAAGCTATGGGTATAACCTTTATATATATATCACATCATCTTCATGAAATATTTGATATAGCAGACAGAGTTACCATCCTAAGAGATGGTCAATATGTGACAGATGCAGAAGTTTCTGATATTGACGAAGATTTTCTAGTCCGACATATGGTTGGAAGAGAAATTAGTAACATGTATGGTCATAGAACAGAAGACCAGTTGATTGGAGAGGAAATTTTTCGGGTAGAGGGATTAACGAGAAGTCAGGTTTTTGAAGATGTTAGCTTTTCAGTTAAGGCTGGAGAGATTGTTAGTTTTGCAGGTTTGGTTGGTGCAGGAAGAACAGAAGTAGGACGTGCAATATTTGGTGCAGAGCCTATTGATCAAGGAAACATATACCTAAATAATGAGAAGGTTATCATTCGTAAGACCAAAGATGCTATTGATCTTGGCATTGGCTATATGTCAGAAGATCGTAAAAAAGATGGTCTATATCTCAACTTCTCTATTAGGGACAATTTCGTTTCAAATAAATTGAGACAATTCATACAGTCCATCTTTCTGAAAGATAGTGAAATGAATCAATATGCAGATAGATCAATTGAGAATTATGGCGTTGCAACACCTGACCATACAAGGGCTGTTGCTAACCTATCCGGTGGTAATCAGCAAAAAGTTATGCTTGGTACCTGGTGTGATATTCGTCCAAAGGTCTTAATTGTTGATGAACCAACAAGAGGTGTTGACATTGGTGCTAAGAGTGAGATTTATAGACAAATCAGGGCTTTAGCTAAGACTGGTGTTGCCATCATCATCATATCATCGGATCTTATGGAAGTGTTGGGGATTAGTGATCGGATTATGATTATGAAATCTGGTCGTCTTGTTAAGATAATGGATAAAGAGGAAGCAACAGAAGAAAATGTTATTGCTTATGCAGCAGGCATCAATGCTGGGGATAGGAGCTAGAAATGGATATACTAAAACGTTTAATAAAAATGAGAGAGTCAATGATCTTTATGATTGTTCTTTCAATCTTTGTTATCATGACCTTTGCATCACCGTATTTTTTGACCACTGCTAATATTTTGGCACTTTTACTTGGTTTATCTATTGAAGCTATGATTGCAGTAGCTATGGTTAATCTTATGGTGAGTGGTGGTTTTGACATGTCAGTTGGATCAGTTGTTGCATTTACTGGAGCGGCTACAGGCCTATTGCTAAAATCAGGGATGCCAGTGATTGTTGCAATCGTACTTGGTATCACCCTCGGTGCGGTTATTGGATTTTGTAATGGCTTCATCGTATCAAAAGTTGGTATTAACCCATTTGTTACAACCCTTGCTAGTTTAAGTATCTATAGGGGTTTGACCTTAATTTTGACAAAAGGGCAGAACATTACAGGTCTAGGAGCGACTTTTAAGTTAATAGGACAATCGAAGTTTTTAGGTGTTCAGATGCCTATCTGGTATGCAATCATTCTAGTTATAGTTGGAGATGTTTTACTAAGAAAATCCAGATTCTTCCGTCAGAATTATTACATTGGTGGTAATGAAAAAGCAGCAAAACTATCAGGAATTGATGTGGTTAAAATGAAGATTTTTAATTATGTTCTAACAGGTGCTTTTGCAGCTATGGCAGGTATTGTAATGACCTCAAGACTTGGAGCAGCATCTGTAACAGCTGGTACTGGACTTGAACTTCGGGTTATAACAGCCGTTATTATTGGTGGTGCCAGCTTAAATGGTGGTGAAGGAACGGTAACAGGTGCCTTTCTTGGTTCGTTGCTTATGGCTCTAATTATTAATGCCTTAACCTTGTTAGGTGTAGATGTCTATTGGCAAACCTTTGTGATCGGTGCAACCCTATTATTGGCTGTTCTCATTGACCAGTATGGAAAAATTCGTAAAGAAAAGTTAGCATAGGAGGTCTACATGAATAGTTTTGAGCGTGTAAAAAGAGCAGTAAATCACAAAGAAGCTGATAAAATACCTTTTGATGTTGGTGGCAGTGTTTTGACGGGCATGAACCGTCACTGTTATGTTAATTTGAGAAAATATCTTGGTATGTCGACAGATAATATAAAGATCTATGATGAGATGCAGCAGCTTGCCAGAATTGACGACGACATGGTAGAACGTCTTCAGATTGATGTCCGATGTGTTGATCCTTCCATGCCGAAGGATATGGGTCTTAGGAAGCCACCAGTAATTGTTGGTGATTACTATGAGAGAACAGATGAGTGGGGCATCAAATGGCGAATGCCCACGGACGAAGGTTTGTACTATGATATGTTGGATGGGTCTCTAAAAGAAGTTAATACGGTTGAAGAACTTAAGACTTTTCCTTGGCCAAACCCGATAGCGCCAGAACGTTTTGAGACAATGAAAGAACGTGCAGACTACTATGTCAAAGAAGAAGAACGTGCGTATATACTTGGTCGACAGTATGCAGGTATTTGGGAAACAGCCTTGTGGATGTCTGGCTTTGAGAAGTTCTTTATGGATATGATTCTTAATAAAAAATACGCCCATGCCTTAATGGAGCATATCACTGAACTTAAGATGCAATATTGGGAGAAAGCCTTAGAGGCAGTTGGAGACAATGTCTTAGTGGTTTCAGAGGCAGATGATTTAGCCACTCAGCAAAGCTTGTTATGTTCGGTGGATATGTATAAAGAAATGGTCCACCCCTATCATAAGAAATTATTTAGTTTCATTAAGTCAAAAGCAAAGAATGACGTTAAGATTTTCTATCACACCTGTGGTGCGTGTAAACCATTGATACCTTTACTAATTGATGAAGGTGTGGACATTCTTAACCCTGTTCAAGTAAATGCACAAGGAATGGATACTGTGGATTTAAAGAGAGAGTTTGGTAAAGATATAACTTTCTGGGGTGGTGGTGTTGACACCCAACATGTGTTACCTTTTGGTACACCTAAAGAAGTAAAGGAAGAAGTTAAGAGAAGAATTGATCATTTAGGAAAAGATGGTGGTTTTGTCTTCTCAGCTGTACATAACATTCAAGCGGATGTGCCACCTGAGAATTTCATGGCTATGTGGGAAGCATTACAGGAATATGGTAAGTACTAAATCCCCCTTATATATATTGACAAAAGACTGGTAAATGCCAGTCTTATTGTCATATATAAAGAGTGGTAAGACCCTTTGTTGCTAATTTATTACCTATGATATAATGAGAGGTGACTTATGTACAATCTAATTGAAGAACTTATACTGCCTAGTATCTTAAGTGTTGAAGACCTTGCCTATGTAGAAGAGGCTAGCGGTACCCTTGAGATGCTTAAGTATATAGAAACAGTGATTAGATACAGTCAACATCACCGAAGTAAAGAGCTTCTTGAATCTGAAATGATTGTTGTAGAGGCTGTATTGGAGTTGTATCGTTATAGGTTTGGATCATTTCAATATAAGCTTGAATGGGATGAAAGCAATAAATACATTGAGTTAGAAAAATATAGTGTAATTAATGAAGTACTAAAAATCGTACAAGAAAAGCTTAAAGAAGTAGGTAGCTATAATCAGCTGAATATTGGCGTAGAAGTTATCAATGATGAAGCTATATCAGTCTTTCTTAGGAGAACTTAGATGAAAAAAATAATGATTGTGGATGATGAACCATTAACTAGATATGCCCTAAAAAAACTCATTAGTACAACTTTTGAGAAAAATATCGAAGTAGTTGCTGAAGTAGACAATGGGATTGATGCAGTGAATGTCGCTCTTGATTTACAACCAGATGTGATTTTTATGGATATTAAGATGCCAGGTATGTCAGGTATTGATGCATCTGAGAAAATTCTGCAAGAATATCCAGATATACATATAGTTATACTAACTGCCTATGACCATTTTGATTTTATCCAGAGAGCCCTTGAAATTGGTGTTGAGGGATATTTACTAAAACCAATCAGCAAAGAAGTTGTGGCTAAGAAGATCAAAGACATCTTTAGAAGAATTGATTTGTTAAATGCAAAAGAAAAGGTAAGACAAGTCTTATCACAGAACATGGATTCAGTGATTGAATTAGCAGAAAGAGATTTCATTGATCACATTATCGGGTCTGTCAATAACAAAGAGTTGATTCAACAAAGCCAGGAATTTCTAGGCTACAATATAGCTTATGGTTATTTTATATGCCTTACTTTTAATAATGATGATAACCTAGCTTATAACGGTGCCCTTGCTAAAACACGTAATAGACAAAAGCTAGAATTAGCCATACAGAAATATTTACCCTTTATGACCAAATACATACAAGCCAGCCCAAGGGGAAACTGCATTATTCTCTTTATTTATGATGATGCATCAACCATATACAATCAGTATGCTGAAAGTAAGATGATTGGAGAACACCTACAACATAAACTTAAGCTTGTTGAAAATATTGAGATTAGAGTAGGCATAAGTCAACCTTATCAAGACACAGATGATTTTCACAAGGCTTTTAAAGAAGCCTATAAGGTTGTCAAAAAAGTTGGTGATGGTTGCCTTGGTCATTTTAAAGACCTAAAATATGACCTACTAGAAGAGTATTTTGCCTACCCTGCAAAGGATGTTGAAGAAATAAAAGAGAAGATTTTATTGTCAGCCAAAGATGAGTCTATAACACTTACTAACAATCTGGTCTCTGATATATGTTTAAGTCAACAGAATTTATCAGGCATAAGAAGCTATTTGTGTCAGGTGTATTATGACATAAGACACTTACTGCTTACGAAACATGTGACCAAAATTGACTTGCATAACCAAGTTGCAATAAATATTCAATCTATTAGTTTGATTGAAGAGCTACAGGATTATATGATGATTGAACTTACAAATATGATTGAATGTGGTTGTGACTATTTTAGCTCAGGTAACAAGACCTTAACCAACACCATCTATGATTATATACATCGTCACTATAAGGACAATATAACATTAGATGAGTTAGCCATAGAGATTGGAAAAACGAGCCAATATACATCTAAAATATTCAAAGAATTATTCAATGTTAATTTTGTTGAGTATGTGGTATCCATAAGGATAGAGAAGGCGAAAGAACTCCTCACAGAAACTCAATTAAAGGTAAAAGAGATATCCGAGCAAGTAGGGTATGAGGATGCCAATTACTTCTGTCGAACATTTAAGAAAAAGACTGGTATGACACCTAAGGATTATAGAAAACTATGAGAAAGTATCTTAAAGGACTTAGAATTCATGAAAAACTAACCCTAAAAATAGTAATGGTGCTAATGCTTACTTCGGTGGTAACCCTTATGACCATATTGCTTGTATCAGTTGTAGAGGTGAATCAGAACTTCTCCGACCAATTGGACCAAGACCTTAACAAAATTGTGCTGTTGCAAAGTCGTGTTGAGGAAATGGATAGGCTTTATTCTTCTATAAGTAATTACGCGGTTAGTGGGAGTGAAGACTATCTTCGGGATTATATGGCAATTTCAAGTAATTTAAATGAATTTATTAATGAGGTAAGCCCTCACCCAAAAGGGACAGAAGGATATTTTTTATATGTAGATTTAGCTAGTATGTTTGAGAGTTTTGTTGAGCAAGCAGATGCTGCGAAAAAGATTTATGAATCTGGTAGGGATAGTCTATATGTAGATGTAGAGATCAATGAATTATCTAAGAATAATGCTTTTGTGAAAGAACAACTTACAGGAATTATATCCTATGAGTTGAATCAGATTGAAGACAAATATGGCAATATAGAAACATCAATTGCCAAACGTCAAGAGGTGGTTTATCTCATTGTTTTTGTGGTGATTATTCTGACCTTGTTCATCGGTGTTCTTGTCGCGAATCGCTTAACCCACCCAATCGATCAACTTTCATCTGAGCTTAAACAAATAGGTAAGGGTAACTATGACCCGAGACCATTAGAGGTTAATGGCATTGGTGAGATTTCGGGCATGATTAGTGGCTTTAATAAAATGAAAAGCCGTTTGTCAGAGAATATTGAACTGATTCATGAAAATGCTAGAATTAAGGAACAATTGAAAAACCAGGAAATCGATCTGTTAGAATCAGAAAATCATCTGAAACAATCAAAATTAGATTTCTTGCAATCACAAATAAACCCTCATTTCTTATACAACACACTTAACTCAATACAAACACTTGCGGACATTGAAGAAGCACCCCAGACAGAATTGATGTTGGAACACCTAAGTAATCTTATGCGTTACAATGTCAAAAAGACCAATACAGTTGTTATGTTAAGCGAAGAATTAGAAGTGATTAATAGTTATGTGTATATTCAATTGATACGATTTGGCAATCGAATGACTTACAATGTGGACTGTGACCCAGAAGTGCTTAATGTTATGGTGCCAAGTATGATTCTTCAACCACTGATTGAAAATGCCATGATTCATGGCCTAGAGCCTAAGATGGGACGGGGAGAATTGTTGGTATCAGCTAAGATGGATGGCGATCAGGTGATTATAACTGTTCGAGACAATGGTCTTGGAATGGAACAGAAGACCATTAATCGTTTGTTAGCATATGGAGAAAGTAGTACATCTGAGGACGTAACAAAAAATGCAAAAAGTATAGGTGTGGCCAACGTTATCCGCCGTTGTCGCTTATATTATGGTCATAATGTATTAAGTATAAGTAGCGTTCTAGATGAGTACACGGAATTTGTTTTTAGTATAGAGAAGCATAAGACAAGTTAGTACCCAAAAAGATATAATAGTACAATAATAATTGTTTGTTAAGCAGTATAATATGAGTGAATAAATAGCAAGGTCACCCCCTTAGTGATCATAGAAACCTCCTGAGTGGAGGTTTTGCTGTATACCGGATTAGGAGGATCATTATGAAGAAATTAGATATATACCAAGCCCTCTGGGGTATGATAGATTTACCTGTTGGTCAAGCTCAGGACAGTATTGAAGTACAGCTCCAGAAAATTGAGGAAGCAGGTTTTGATGGTGTTTTACATTTCATTGAAGACATGAACCAATCAACACTTGATGAAGTTTACAGAGTGACGTCCTTAATCAAAGAATCAGGATTGAAATTAGGTCTTAGTTGTTTTTCATATAGTGTTGAAGACGCTAGGTGGAAAATTGAATATGCGAGAGAACAGGAAGCGAAGTTTCTCAATATTATGGTGAAGGATTATTTCATCACAGGCAAAGAGGCCACACTTTACCTAGAAGAGATTATTCGGATTGGTGAAGAGAATAAAGTGGATGTCCTGATAGAGACACACAGGGGAACTGTTACTCAAGACTTGATAAGAGCCACTGAGTATGTACGATCAATTAAAAATATGTTTATGACAATTGACTTATCTCATTATGCAGTATCATGTGAACTTGAGATAAGCAATGATAAATTCGAGGAACATTTTGATTTGTTGTTACAAAGGATGAGGTCTTGTCACCTTAGAATATCCAACGGAGAACAAGTCCAGTTACCTCTTAGTCTTATATCTGAAAGTCATCTGAACAATTTTATGAGGTGGTGGAAGAAAGGTGCAGATTATTATTTTGAGCAAAACAATGCACCATTACCAGTTGTTGTAGAACTTGGTCCAGCACCTTATCATCAAAAGTTAAAGAATGACAATGATGAATGGGTTGAAGCATGTGACCGATGGGAAGAAAGTCTAAAGTGGAAAGCCAAGATCCAAGAGATTATTATGTAACTATTTGAGAGGTCCTTTGTGGCCTCTTATTTAATTTCTTGATATACTATCTTTGGAGGTAATGGTATGGTTTATGACTATGAGATTGTACAACATCAAAAAGGTTTGCCCTTTAGAGCATATTTTGTCCACGTTGGTCAGATTAATTACCATTGGCACAAGGATATTGAGCTTATGCTTATATTGAAGGGCAGTGTGATACTTGGTAAGGGTAATCGGGTTGAAAGGCTAATAGAGGGGGAATTTCGCCTTCTTAATAGCTATGAACCTCATTTTTTAATGGCAACTAGTGAGGAAAACATTGTCTTAGGTCTTCAGATTGATTCTGAGTTAACAAAAGATATATGGCTTCCATTAAGTCTTATAAGATTGAATGATCAAATTTATAATATTCAAATGACGAATAAAATCAGAAGAAAACTATGTAAAATCATTCAATGGGTTGAACAAGATTCAAGTAATGGTAATCTGAAAAGTATGAGTATGATTTATGACTTAATTCACCTTATGACTGTGGGTCAAAATGTGGAGGGAATGATGAACATGGACAATGATTCTCTTGAGAAAGATTTTGATCGACTTAGCAAGTTAGTTAAGTACCTAAATTCGAATTATACTGAGAAGCTGACTCTGCAAGGCGTAGCGGACCAATTATTCATTAGTAAATATCATTTATCCCACTTTATCACAAATAGACTTGGGGTCAATTTTCAAAATTTCTTAAATAATATTCGTCTTCAACATGCCTATGATGCTATTGTTTTTACCGATAAAAGAATGATTGATATTGCCCTTGAGAATGGGTTTTCAGACACCAAATATATGTCGAAAGTGGTAAAAGAAACTTACAATATGACACCTACACAACTGAGGATTAGCCAGTCATCTGAAGAAGACTTAGACCTAATAATTGATAAAGATGGTCATAAGCCATTTGATCTATATGAGGCAAAAGATAAACTCAGTCAATACATATAGCAAGATATCACCCCAGATTACAACATCATATACCAAGAAAAGTTTTTTATGAAGCATTATACTTAATCGTATAGTGCTTTTAATTTTTTTAGGAGGAGATGAATATGACACCATATGAAAGAGTAATGAATCGTTTACAGGGGAAAGCAGTGGATAAAATCCCCAACATGAACATTGTAATGGCTTTTGCGGCCAAACAAATAGGTGCAACATTGAAGGACTTTGTGCTGGATTATAGAGTTCTTGTAGAAAGTAAATTACACTGTGTGGAACATTATGGTATTGATGTGGTTTCTGCTATAAGTGATCCAATGAGAGAAGCTCATGGATTTGGGGCTAAGGTTATTTTTCCAGAGAATGATAACCCCTATTGTAAAGAACATTTATTGAATGATTTGTCAGATATAGGCAAGCTAAAACCTGTTAATCCACTGGCAAATGAACGGATGTTGGACAGGGTTAGAGCTATAGAGATGTTTAAGAGTCAAGTTAAAGGCCAAGTACCAATCATTGGATGGGTTGAAGGTGCATTAGCAGAAGCGGCAGACCTTAGGGATATCTCTTTAGTAATGATGGATTTAATGATGGAACCAGATAGAATCAAAGAATTATTTGAAGTGATCTATGAACAACAAGCCCTTTTTGCTAAAGCTCAGATTGATGCAGGCGCGGATTTTATAGGGGTAGGCAATGCAGCAGCCTCTCTAGTTGGACCAAAACTTTATGAAGAGTTCTGTTTGGCGTATGATAGGCGGATTATAAAGTATATTCACGATAATGGTGCCAAAGCTAAACTTCATATTTGTGGCAACACGGAGCCAATTCTACACTTATTAGCTCAGACCGATGCTGATATTTTTGATGTAGACCATGTTGTAGATTTTGGCAATGCAGTTAAGGCCTTCAAAGGTACAAGGACTGTAGCCAATGGTAATTTAGATCCAGTTTCAGAAATTCTGAATGGATCTTCATCATCACTCTCTAGTTCAATTGAGGCAAGATTGAAGGTGGCAGATGAGCGAGCACTTATATCTGGTGGGTGTGAAATACCCCTTGATACACCAACAGAGAATATGACTAGGATGAATGAACTTCTTTATTTTAAGAAAAAAGCCACCTTAAAGATCTAAGGTGGCTTTCACGAATTTATAGTTCAGGCATATCAAGCGGCCTGTAATAGTTAGGATCTTCCTTTTGCTTCTTCAAGGTATCTTTTATTTCAATCAATGAACCAATGAGTCCAGTTCTTGCTGGTAACTGATCACCTATGACCTTGTTGAGCTTCTTCAGGTTATAGAAGGGTACGCCGCCATACATATGATGTTCGATGTGGTAGTGCATTTGCCAGTATAAAAAACTGTTGATTGGACCAAGGGTCATTGAGCGACAATTTCTTCTAAAATCAGCCACGTCAGGCTCCATACCTGTATGCTGCGTGATACTTACTAACATGTTTAACCATTGACCGAAAAGTGTTGCGAAAGTGATGAGTAGAAGCAGTAACCACTCTTTAGTCAGGATAATAATGATGACTAGGAGTATATGACTTAGAATCAAGGTCCTGTTCCAACGAATCAGTTTTTTAGTCTTTTTTTCATTACCAGCCAATAAGTCCGCCTCACGTCCTGGCTTTATGATGCCAAGGGCTCTTCTGAACATGTCACTATAGGCAATTAACTCGTCTTTAGAATAGAAACGTGTGAAGTCGACTGTAAATTTCTGAAATAAATATAGGGGTGTGATCTTCACAGGTAAAACAACTTCAAAATCTTTACCATGATGTGTGGTATAGGCATGATGTTGTGTGTGACTTATATTGAAGAAGACATAATCAGACCAACTCATAAAAGAGAAGATGATACTGAAACATTCATTAAGCCAACGGGTCTTAAAAACGGTGTTATGTGACAATTCATGAATAGCTGCAGTATAGTAGGAAAATGAATAAACAGTTGCGTAAACATAGAATATTGGGATACTAACCCAGAGTGGTTGGGTCTTGAAGGCCTTATAAGAAATGACACCAAGTAAAATAGTTACAAATAACTGAGTCAGGGCCTGGGCAAAACCTTTAGCATCACTACGTTTAGTGAGTTCTTTCATAACTTTTGGATCGATTTTAATACGTTTAAAAGGAATCATTTTTTGAGCCATAATTGACCTCCACTTAATATGATAGGCTTATTTTATCAGTTTGACCCAAGCAGGTCTGTGATTATCATATGCATTTTGGTAACTTTTTGTGCTATATAAAAAGGGTTTAAAATGTTTTGTAGCTTCATATGATTTTATCCTATTAAAGTTATATTTCATACAATGTAAAAACTTTGAAGGCAAGTTAAACTATTGTTGATAATAAATATCAGTAGGAGGCTAGAGATGGAAAAAGTGAAAAAAGAAGAAAGAATGATTAACAACGGCTTTGTTGATGAAAAGGGTCATTGGAAACCTAATCATCCAAGCGAATTTTCACCATTTTTTGAAAAAGGAAGTTTGAAAGATATATTAAGCTATGTTTTTGGTTGGGGTGGATACTTATACCCTAGGAATATATTTTATATTTTGCTGGCTCTTGGTACTTATAAATTGTTGGAAAATGACTTTAAACAATTTCAAGGTATTACGATCACATTTGTAGCCACCATGCTCATTAGGAATCTGATCCTGCTCTGGCTTGTGTTTGGCTTCTACCACTTACTTCTATATATTTTGAAAGTAGAAGGTACTAATAAGAAGTATCACCCTGAATGGCAAAAAACAGATAGTAAGAGGTTTTTATTTAACAATCAAATCTATGACAATGTTTTTAGGTCCTGTGTATCTGGGGCTCCTATCTGGACAGCTTACGAGATTATCTACATTCTTATGTATTCAAAAGGTTGGTTGCCATTTGTGTCCTTTCAATCAAATCCAGTTTGGTTTATTGCCCTATTTTTAATTATTCCGCTTGTAAGAGAAAGTCATTTTTATATAGCACATAAGATATTACACATAGGATGGATGATGAGAAAGATACACAGGGTCCATCATATGAACCCAAATCCTGGACCTTGGTCTGGCATGTCCATGCATCCTGTAGAACATGTTTTGTACTTTAGTGTTTTAATTTTCAATTTTATTGTTGCATCACATCCTATACACTTCTTCTACAATGCTCAACTAACTGCTTTAACACCAGCACAAGGTCATACAGGCTTTGAAGGACCACTCCTAAAAGGTTGGTTGCCTGTTGGAGACTATTTCCACTATCTCCATCATAAACATGTAGCTTGTAATTTTGGAGGAGCTACTATTCCATGGGATCGATGGTTTGGTATTTACTATAACGGTGAAGGTAAGTTTGTGAATCAGAGAGTGACCCTTAGAAAGAAATAAGTTAAAAGATGGAAGGTCTATGGCGTCAAGCTGTAGATCTTTTTTTGAGTATAATTGACACAGTGTGTGTCACGTGATATGATTTATTTGTCACACACTGTGTCATATCCGGTTTCTATAGGAGGCATCAATGGATAGTAGAGAAAAGAAGAAGTTATTAATTATAGATAAAGCAAGATATATTTTTTTGCAAAAGGGGCTATTTAACACAGTTATGGATGACATCGCTAATGAGGTTGGTTTGACAAGACGTACTTTATACCGCTACTTCGAAACTAAGGAAGAGTTGGCGTATGAAACAACCATCCAACTATTGAATGAATGGAACGATTATCACGAAACTGTTTTTAGAAGTTTAAAAGGTGATAGTATCGAACGGTTTGAGACCTTTCTGATGAAGTTGATTGATTATATGGCAATTAGAATTGATGTGATGAAGTATTTAGGTGAGTTCGACTTTTACTTCAAGGATGAGAGAACTTCTGTAGCTTTAACAGACAGTATGGAACGTTTTAACAATGTCATCCTAAAATCAGATGCTCTACTAACTGACTTGTTGGTCTCTGGTATAAAGGATGGATCAATGAAAACAGATATGAATGTCTCATTAATGGTAGCAACGATATCTAATGTTCTATGGAGTTTTGGTCAAAGAATTGCCATTAGAGGTGACATGATTCATGAAGAGACTGGTATAGAGGCTATAGAATTGATTAAGAAACAAGTTGAAATATATGTCACAGCTATTAAGAAGTCATAATGTAGAATCATTAGGAGGAACTATGAAACCACTAATATTACCTAAGTCATTGGAATTTGGCAGTGCTACAGCAGCCACACAAATAGAAGGTGGGGACACTCATAGTAACTGGTACTACTGGTCGCTAGCAGGAAAGATAGCCAATAATGAAAGTTCAATCGTTGCTGCCGATCATTATAATAGGTATGAAGAAGATATTCGTCTGATGGAAGAAATGAATCATGAAATCTACAGGATGAGCATTGAATGGAGTCGTATTGAACCTGAAGAAGGTGTCTGGTCGGAAGAAGGAATCACTCATTACCAGAAAGAAATTAAAGACTTACTAAAAGCAAACATAAAACCACTTGTGACACTACATCATTTCTCACACCCACAATGGTTTGAGGAGAGGGGTCAATGGACCAATAGTAAAGCCGTTTACTATTTTAATCGTTTTGCTGAGAAAGTTATTGATAGTATTGGTCATGATGTTAATGAGTACTGTACCATTAATGAGCCAAATGTTTTTGTAAATGACACCTATATGGATGGTAAGTACCCACCAGGCCATAAAGATGATATTAAGTCATATTTTAAAGCGTCAAAGAACTTAATACTGGCTCACTTAAAGACCTATAAGATGATTCATGAGAAACGTCAAGGAATGGGCTATTCAGATACCATGGTTGGTATGGCCTTACATATTGCTCATTTTGAAGTGAATGGAAAGAACCCGCTGACGAAGCTTAGCAAACATATGATGGACTATTCGTTTCACCAACTCTACCTTAATGGCATGGTTGAGGGTCACTTAACCTTCCCAATTGGCAGTGGATTCCCAGAAGGTAAGGGTGTGTTCTGTGATTTTATCGGTGTGAACTATTATTCCAGGCATCTGATACATTCTAGCCTAAATCCAGCCATGTTGTTTGGAGAAGTGAAAGTTGAAGAAGGTTTAGCAGAGGATAAAGTGAATGATCTTGGCTGGGAATTATACCCTGAGGGCTTATATAAAGTTATTAAGAAAACTTATGATCAATATAAACTTCCAATCTACATTACGGAGAACGGGATCCCCGATGAAGCTGATTCAAAAAGGGCAAAATTCATTTATGATCATATGGTTGAGATTAAAAACTTAATCGAAGACGGTGTTGACCTTAGGCGGTATTATCACTGGTCACTTCTTGATAACCTAGAGTGGAATGATGGTTATGGTCCAAGGTTTGGTCTGATTGAAGTGAACTATGAAACTCAGGAAAGACGTATTAGAGAAAGTGGCCATTTTTATGGTCAATTATGTATGAACAAAGAAATAAGTCAAAAAATGATCGATCAGTATTTGTAACTACTCACTAAAGTGTGGATTGGGAAGTAAGGAGAAGTCATGGGGACAATTACAAAACGTAACAAATGGTCTTATAGTGTTGGGTGTTTAGGTAGGGACATGTTATTCGTATTGGTATCTATGTTTATTTTGGTCTACATTCAGTACACAATGAACTTAACAGTGATTCAGTTTACATCCATATCAGCCATTATGATTTTTGCCAGAGTATGGGATGCAGTAAATGATCCTATGATGGGGATTATCATCGAAAACTCAAGGTTTAAGGGTGGTAAGTTTAGACCTTGGATTATGATTGGTGGTGCCACAAATTTTCTTGTTACATTGTTGTTGTTTACAGTTAGACCTGAAGGTTGGGCTTTTGTTATCTTTTTTGGTATAGCCTATTTAGCTTGGGGTATGACCTTTACCATTAATGATATATCTTATTGGTCACTCCTACCAAACTTATCCAAAGATAATAAGGAAAGAAATACCTTAACCAATCTAGTGTTAGTTTTTGCGAGCTTAGGTCAATTTCTTGCAGGTGGTTTGATTCCTGTTCTTGTCACAGGAAATGCAGTATTTATGTACAAAGTGATTGGTGTTAGCATCTCATTTATCTTCTTGGCATTTACATGTCTGACCTATTTTGGGGTTCAAGAACCGCCGAATGATGAAGAGAAGAAAGATAAAGTAGGCCTTAAGAAGATGTTTAAGATCCTAATTGGGAATGATCAACTTATTATTGTAACCATAGCCATCCTTCTTCACACCATTGCAAATGAATTGTTTGTTGCCTTCGGTATTAATTTCTTCTACTTTGAATTTGGCTATGGTGGCATACAAATTACTATATTTACAGTGTTCTTTGGCTTAGGTACCTTAGTAGCCCTTGCTAGCTTTTCACTACTTAGCAGAAAGATGAAAAGAATGCAGATCATGACACTGGGCACATCTATTTCTGTGGTTGGCTATATTATCTTCTTATCACTTGGCTATGTCATTCCTATGGTAGAAGTTGTTTTATATGCTTGTGCCTTTATGATTTTCTTTGGTCAAAACTTATTTTTTGTTGTGTTGGTTGTCATGACGGCTAACACAATTGAGTATAATGAACTGATTACTGGTGAGCGAAATGAAAGTATTGTATTTTCGGTAAGACCCTTTATGACCAAGCTTGGGGCAGCGGTACAACAAGGTATTGTGACTTTGGTACTGGTCACTTCTGGGGTATTTGTCTATTCACAACAAGTAGCAGATTTGGAAATTGAGAAAGCCCAAGGTATAGCTGGTGATATAACGGCTCAAGCCAATGTGATTCTTGGCAATGCTACACCATTTATGTTATTAATGATTAGAATTGGTATGGGACTTATGCCTATGTTGGCCCTAATAACAGCCTATACAGTGATTCGTAAGAAATATATCATTACGGAAGACAAGTATAATGACATACTATTAACCCTTAATCATAGTCAAAAAATCTAATAATTTGCCTAAATAGAACTAATCTATCAGGTGTTTAAGAAGCAATAAGAATTGTACGATTGGTATATCTCATGTTGGAGGTAAACCATGAACATACGTACAAGACTTATTGCTTTTTATAGTGTGCTCTTTTTAATCAGTATTTTCCTAAGCATCATTCTTTACCAGCAAATCTATAGAAACAATCTAACGGAGCAGGCTCAAATCTCTAATGAGCAAATGCTCAAATCCATTACAAATCAAGTGTCTGAGAAGCTGATTACCATTAATAACTATTCTAGGATCATATTGTCAGACTCCAACGTCCAAGACCTACTTAGAAACGGCAATTCTCCTGATCGCATTAGGTATCTTAGGAAGGCAGGACGTTTTCTGGATGAACTAATGAATAACTTTGATGAAATACATACGGTTTACTTAATGGATATGGAGGGAAACTCTTTTTATAACGACCGTTTAACAGACCTTAATGACAACCCAAGAGAACTTATCAACACCACGTATAGTGCCCGTTGGAAGCAATCAACAGAAGCCTTAAAAGGTGGTGTGATTATTGTGGCTAATGGGGATGATTTTTACTACAGCCTGCAAAAGGATGGTGTTGTTTCATGTATGAGGGTGGTCAATGATCTGGACACCCAATTGCCAATTGGTGTTTTAGTTGTGAATGTAGATGCCAATATTTTTAGTGAGTTGAATCTAGAGACTTTAAGTCATGATGGCGCTCTTATGATTCAAGATTTACATGGGCAAACAATAGGTGAGAGTTTAGACCTAAGACAATTCGACCAACAAAGAGACTATTTTACAAGTCAAAAAACAATTGGACGATTCGGCTGGACCATTACCCTTGTGACAAAAGTGGCAGCCTTATCAAAGGGTTACAGGCAATTAATGGTGGTAGGTATTGTGATTGTGCTGATGAATGGTTTGATTTTGTTTATAGGCTCTGCATGGATGGCTTCTAGGTTATCAAGTCCAATTAGTGACTTAACCAAAGCCATCAAAAAATATGAAGTCTCTAAAGACAATCACGTATTTCTAGACACTGAATATCCAGAGTTTAAGGAATTGCAACATGGTTTCAATCGAATGACCCAGGATATTAAAGCACTTTTTGAAGCCTTAAAACATGAACAAAGAACCAAGAGGAAAGCTGAACTCAAAGTCTTACAGGCTCAGATTAAACCACATTTTCTCTACAACACATTTGATTCGGTGTGTGCTTTGGCTTTGATGGAAGACCATGATGCTGTTTACAAAGTCATGAGTTCCTTGGGGCAATTCTATAAGTTAAGTCTCTCTAAAGGCAAAGAGTTAATCACCTTAAGAGAAGAGATTCAGATCCTAAAACATTACTTGGCTATTCAGAGTTATAGGTACCCTGATTTATTTAGTGTGACCTATAAGATTGATGAAAGTGTTTTAAGTCAGCCCATGTTGAAACTCATGTTACAACCGCTTGTGGAGAATGCTTTATATCATGGACTAAAACCGAAAGTAGGTTCAGGAAACATTCTAATCGAAGTGGCTGCAGAGGATGAATGGGTCAAAATAAGGGTTCAAGATGATGGTATAGGAATGACACAACAAGTCCTTCATAAGGTTTTATACGGAAAAGGGAAAGGTTTTGGTTTGGCTGGAACTATTGAACGGCTTAAGCTATACACTGGTGATGATCAAGTTGTTAAGGTGGAAAGTCAGGAAGGTGTTGGGACAAGTCTTAGAATAAGAGTGAAAAAGGAAATTCGGAGGTAAAACATGATTAAATTGGCTATTGTAGATGATGAGTATTTGGTAAGAGAACATTTGAAGAGAGGCATTCAATGGGCTGAGTTAGGTATTGAGGTTAGCTATGAATTTGACAATGGACTAGATATATTACTAGCCATTCAAGCAAAACAATGTGAACCAGACCTAATTTTTATGGATATATGTATGCCGATTATGGACGGCATAGTCGCAGCTCAGAAGATTAAGAAGTTGCAGAAGAACACAGAAATCATCATGTTAACAGGTCATGATGACTTTGATTATGTAAGAGAAAGTCTTAGGCTTGGTGTGGCTGATTATCTTAGCAAACCAATTGATCATTCTGAGGTGACCAAATGTGTCTCTAAAATACTTAAAGACAAGGAAGAACTTTTTCAGAAGAAAGAAGAGCTTCCTGGATCGACGGTAGAACGAATGAAGAAAATCGTGAGGCAGGAGTTAGACCAGGCTTCTCTATCCCTTAATTCTGTGGCAAACCAATTACATATGAATCATTGTTATCTGAGTCGTCTTTTTAAGAGGGAAGAAGGCATCAACTTTAATCAGTACATAAAAAGGTCAAGAATGGAGAAGGCAGTGACACTCATAAAAAGTACAAGTTTGAGGAATTATGAGATTGCTGAAGCGGTTGGCATTGAAGACCCAAACTACTTTTCCTATGTTTTTAAAGACTACATGAAACAATCCATATCCACATACAGAAAAAGCCTCAAAGTCAATTTATCTAAGGTTTAAGTCAAATTGCTCTATTCGAGAATCAGGGTTTTCTAGCTACAATTGACCTGTAACTTATAACCAATATATTGTAGGAGGTATTTATGAAACTCAAAAAATTATTATGTTTAGTACTTGCTTTGATGATGGTCATTTCACTAGTTGGGTGTGGTAGTGAAGAGGATACAGAAGCAGGTGCAACAGGAACAGATGAACCAATCACATTAACAATGTGGGACGTTATGGCCAGTGATGAAGACGCTAGAGTCATCAACCCAATCATTGAGGATTGGAACAAAGCAAATCCAAATGTGCAAATTGTTCGTGAAGGTTATGACGTAGAGAATTATAAGATGAAGCTTAAGACGGCTATGGCAGCTAATGAAGCGCCAGACCTTATTTATGGTTGGGGTGCAGGATTTATGGAGCCTTTCGTAGAAGCAGGGAAAATCTTGCCACTTGATGATTTCCTATCTACTGAAACAGTAGAATCAATGACTTCAGGGGCAGCCACTTATGCTCAATTTGATGGTAAAACTTATGCCCTTCCATTTAACATGTGGTACGCAGTCTTCTATTGTAACACTGAGCTATTTGATACTTATGCTGCCAAGGTTCCTGATACCTATGATGAGCTATTAGAGGCAGTTAAAATTTTTAGAGAGAACGATATAGGACCTATTGGTGTTGGTGCCAATGAACGATGGACAGCTATGTTCTATCATAACATTCTTGCTCTAAGAACAGCTGGTGCTGATGCAGTTAATGCAGCCCTTGCTGGAAATGGTGCTTATGATACACCTGAGATGTTAGAAGCAGCACAGAAACTAGATGAACTTGTTAAAGCAGAAGCATTTATAGACGGCGCAATGGGTCTTAACTATGATGAGTTTGTTTCAATGTTCAAACAAGGTGAAATTCCAATGATGTTACAAGGAACTTGGGTTGCTGGAGAACTTGAAATGGATGAGTATCCAATCAAAGGTAAAGCTGTTGCCAAAAAATTCCCTGTTATAGAGGGCGGCGCATCTGCAAATGATTACCTTGGTGGTGCCATTGATGTCTATATGGTAAATGCTGAAACAACAAACAAAGAAGCGGCTGTTGAAGCTCTAGAATTCATCGTAACTGAAATGTCAAAAAGAGGTTATGAAGCAGGGACTGGTCTTCCAGTTTATGAAGCAGACTTTGACGAGTCGAGTATTGACCGTGTAACTAAAGAAGCTTTGGCACTTGTACAAGACGCAGAAGGATTTACACTTGCATGGGATACATTCCTTGTTGGTGAAGATGCTCAACTACACTTGGATTTAGTACAAGAAATCTTTGCAGGTATTCGAACACCAGAGGACTTTGTAAAAGAAATGCAAACAATAAACGAAAAGAGCGAATAAAATGGATCAAGTACTGAGAGATAAAAAAGCCATTGCATTTTTTGTTCTACCAGCATTATCAATCTTCATCCTTATTGTTATTATTCCCATGTTTGTTTCCCTATACTATAGTGGTTTGTCTTGGGATGGTATTGGAGAAAAGACCTTTGTTGGTTTGGACAACTACGTTAGGCTATTTACAAATACACAAGATGGTTTTTTAAAGGCTGTTGTTAACTCACTTATATTGGCCATGTTTTCTGTATTTATACAGTTACCAATAGCATTAGGGTTTGCCTTGGTCTTAGCCAAGGGCGTTAAAGGCGAAGGTTTTTATCGAACAGTTTACTTTATTCCAGTGATGTTATCATCTGTTGTCATAGGTCTCCTATGGCAACGGATTTACCATCCGACCCTTGGACTATTAAACGTTATGCTTGAGCAAGTTGGCCTTGAGAACCTGACAAGAACTTGGCTTGGTGATATGGACACAGCACTTATAAGTGTCTTTATACCAATTGTATGGCAGTGGATTGGCTATCACATGTTGCTTATGTATGCTTCAGCAAAAACAGTGCCACTAGAGCTTAGAGAAGCAGCCGTTATTGATGGTGCATCTTCATTTCAGATTGCTAGGAAGATTATGTTGCCGCTTATGAAACCAGTCTTAAGAGTCTGTGTTGTCTTTGCAGTGGTTGGATCAATGATGGCTTTTGATATGATTTTCGTTCTTACAGGTGGGGGACCTGCCCATGCAACAGAAGTACCAAGTACATTGATGATTTCCACCATTTTCCATAAATATCTTTATGGCTATGGATCGGGAATGGCAGTTTTCATCGTTGTTGAATGCCTTATATTTACAATACTCATACAAAAAGTTATGAAAACAGAAGACATCACATATTAGGGGGACTAGATGAAACGATTACTTGGAAAAACACTCACTCAAACATCCCTTGTGTTGTTTGCACTTTTACAACTATTTCCACTGTATTGGTTGATTACATTTTCCTTTAAAGATAATGTTGAAATTTTTGCAGGGAATGTTTTAGGATTACCGAAATCTTGGGCACTTGATAACTACAGAGAAGCATTATCTAATGGTGATGTATTGCGGTATCTGTTTAATAGCAGCTTCATAACCATCGTTGTAATTGTTGTAACCTGTCTATTGTCAGCTATGGCTGCTTATGGTATTACGAGGATGAAATGGAAGTTAAGTAGACCAGTTCTCATCCTATTCCTTTTAGGCATCATGATACCATTACACGCAGTATTACTTCCGCTATTTTTGGTGCTTAATACGCTGAAATTAATAGACACCTACTGGGCCCTTATTATTCCTTATACAGCTTTTGCCTTCCCAATGGCTATTTTCATATTTAATGGTTTCCTAGAGAATATTCCTAAGGAGATGGAAGAAGCCGCCTTGATTGATGGTTGTTCCATCTATCAAACATTCTTTAGAATCATATTAGCCTTATTGAAACCGGCTATGGCTACGGTGGCTATTTTCACCTTCTTAAAAACCTGGAATGAGTTAATGTTTGCAACCACTTTCATTAACTCAAGAAACTTTAGAACACTAACGGTTGGGATTATGTCTTTTACAAGTCAATATAAAACCAACTGGGGAGCTATTGGCGCTTCATTATTAATTGCGGCTTTACCAGCAGTGGTTATATACATTGTTCTAAGTAAACAAGTACAAGATAGCATTCGAACAGGAGGTTTGAAAGGATAATGTTTTTAGACCAGATTGAAGAAAGAAATCCAACCCTTCTAAGTACAGCTATAGAATTACATCAGAAAGGTAAGATACCTGCCAATTGTTATTTGATGGATCTAGATGCCATAAGTAGTAATGCTAAAGTCATAGCAGATGAAGCAAAATCACTTGGCTTGACCACTTACCTTATGAGTAAACAACTTAGCCGTAACCCGATTGTAGTTAAGGCTGTATTAGAGGCTGGCTTTAACTCAACAGTAGCAGTATCAGTAATGGGGGCTAAAATTCTACACAGACACCAGATGCCTGTTGGACATGTTGGTCATTTGAGTCAGATTCCAAAACATGAAATCAAAGATGTCCTTATGATGAAGCCAGAGATGTGGACAGTTTACTCTTATGAGATGGCTAAGTGGATAAGTGATGAGGCATGTAATCTTAATATGGTACAGGCAATCCTTATTAAAGTGGCAGATGAAGGCAATCAGTTTTTGCCAGGCCAAGATAGTGGTATATGGATGTATGATTTAGACAACTTTGTGAAAGAAGTGAAAAAGCTAAGTGGTGTGAAGGTTGTTGGTGTAACTGCTTTTCCATGTGCAACCTACGATGTGTATGGTGATAAAGGAACAAAAATTACCCCTAATTTTGAGGCATTACAAAGGGCTAACGATATTTTAGAAACTAATGATGTGGATGTTACAGTCATAAACACGCCTGGTAACACTTCCTTTGATAACCTTGAGATGTTCTCAAAACATGGCGCTACGCATGTAGAACCAGGACATGGTGTGACAGGTACAACACCTGCACACCTATATAATAACTTGCCTGAAATTCCTGCTCTTGTTTATGTGAGTGAAATCAGCCATCATTTTAAAGAGTATGCCTATGCCTATGGTGGTGGATTATATGTCTGTATTGCAGGCGGACCTCCAGGTTACCAACCTCATGCTATCATAGGCAATAGTGAAGAACCTTTCATTAAGACAAAAGTTGAGTGGGATAGGGTTCATCGTGATAACATTGATTATTATGCCATGTTAAAACCTGGTAACCAATGTCAGGTTGGTGATACAGTTGTCTTTGGTTTTAGACCTCAAGCCTTTGTAACAAGGGCTTACACTGCAGCTGTAAGTGGTATTGCTACAGGAAACCCAATCGTACATGGTGTGTTTGATTGTATGGGGCATTTAGTAGAATAGAGGTAGGAGTGGAGCTGTTCCTTTGGGACAGCTCTTTTTAGGTGCGATGATCTTCCTTGCGGATATCATACCTTTTTGAAAAACAACCTGCTTTCGGGTTGGTGGGATGTAACGGACACGATGAGGGATGGTGGTCTTAATTTGTGGGACCTCTACAGCAGAACGCTTTTTCAAAAAGGCATAATAACCTCCAGTCAGACAGAGAAAACTAACAGAGTGAAGGTTTTTACTAAAGAGTGTTAAAAAAATGTGTGTATGATAAATACATGGATGAATAGCTCTTATGAGAAGTTAGCTAGTAGGGCAAATTATAAATAAAACAGACAAAAATTTACAAAAAGACAAATAAATACCAAAAATAGCATAAATACACAATATATGTCTACTAAAGATGCTACAATGAATATAGAGAAACTTTACAAAGTTATTCAAGGAGTTTATTATGTCAAACCATTTTAGAGAAGATGAATTTAGCCATATTACAACAACCATGGGCATATTTTATAATACGACAGACATACCATGTATCTTGATAGATGAAGAGGGGAATAACCTTTATTCTGAGGGTGAAACAAGAAATTATTGCAGTAAACTTCAGAGTTTATTGGGAGATGACACTATGTGCCAACATGCCCATCACCAGTCTAGTTTACAGTCTAATGTATTAGGTGAAGCTTATATATCTTATTGCCCAGCTGGTCTGGTCCACTACACGGTATCTATATCCAGTGGTTCTTTCTTTAAAGGCGCTATTATAGCAGGACCCATTCATATGAGTGAACCAGACTTATATGAAGTAGACCAATTATCTAATCGTTATCATTTGGCTGAAAATGAAAAGGGTGTCTTAACCAATTATTATAAAAGTGTGCCAGTTATTTCCACTAGCACAGCCAGGTATCAGCTTGAGTTATTAACAATTCTTGCAAAAGACATTATGGATGATACAAAAAGTCAACTCAGTAAAAAGAAAGCTTTTTTCGATGAGCAACGAACGATTAATGAAACTATTCAGGAGCTAAAAGAGATTGAGACACTTGCTTCTGTCACTGGAGAAGGTTATCCAATTAACCTTGAGTCAGACCTTAGTTCAGCGATTATTAAGGGGGACGAAGCTAGTGCCAAAGCGATTCTAAATGAGCTGTTAGGTTATATATTCTTTAAACACACAGGCAACAATCGTAAGATTATAGCCATGACCATAGAGTTAGTGGTCATCATGTCTAGAGCGGCTGTGAACGGTGGTGCTCGGTATGACGATGTGGCAAAAGTGTCACAAGACATGTATTTGAAGACGGTTGAGACGGATGATATTGAAGCTGTCTGTATGTGGCTCCTTGAGGCTTTAGAACGTATTATTTTATTTGTATTTCCAATAGATGTAAACAAACAAGAACAGATGGGCGTACTAAGAAAAGCCATTATTTTTATGAATCAAAATTTACAAGACAATATAGGGCTTGAAGATGTTGCAAATGCTATTAACTTAAGTCCTACTTACTTCTCAAGGTTGTTTAGTCATGAAATGGATATGACCTTTATTGAATATCTCACCATGATTCGAGTCGAAGAAAGTAAGAAGTATTTAGTGGATTCAAAACAAAGCATTAGTGATATAGCAATGAGAATGGGCTTTTCTGATCAAAGTTATTTCTCAAAAGTGTTTAAGAAGGTAGAAGGCATAACACCTGGCAAATATAGAAAAATGTATTTATAGGAGATAAGGTATGGGCGATCTTGAGAAAATTGGGCAAAGTTTACAAGCAGGTAATTCGGGAAAAACAAGACAATATGTACTTGAAGCAATCAACAATGGTATAGGTCACAAAGAAATCCTTAGCCATATGTTAGATGTGATGGAGGTTGTTGGTAAGAAGTTTAAGGTAAATGAACTTTTTGTTCCAGAGGTGCTAATTATTGGAAGAGCCTTTAATGTGGCCCTTGAAGTGATAAGCCCTATGTTGACTGAGGAAGAGACTTACAGTGGTACTGTGATTATTGGAACGGTTAAAGGTGACCTTCATGACATTGGCAAAAACTTGGTTAAGATGTTGATGGGTTCTACAGGAACCAAGGTGATTGATCTTGGAGTTGATGTATCACCACAAACTTTTGTGGAAGCAGCTAAAGAACATAAACCAGATATCATAGCCATGTCAGCCCTTCTTACAACAACGATGGTTCAGATAAGTCAAACTATAAAAGCTCTTGAAAAAGAGGGCGTTAGAGAAGATGTGAAGATCATCATTGGTGGTGCACCTGTGACAGAACATTATGCCAAAAACGTTGGTGCAGACTATTTTGCCGTTGATGCAGGCACAGCTTCAGAGATAGTAGGTGAGTACCTTAAGGGTAAATACAGTTAGGTAGGATAAGAAATTACCAAAACTTGAAAATAACTTCTATAATGCGGTTTTAGAACCCTGTATAGTTAGCGTATGGTCACTAATACAACCTTAACGAAGTTGTATTAAGAACAATTGATAAAATCCCGGGAGGAAATGAAATGAGTCAAACATTAGAGCAAATTAATGAATTATTACAAAAAGGAAACATGCCAGAGGTTATCAGATTATGTAATGTAGCAATTGAAGAAGGATCATCAGCATCTGATATTCTAGACGCACTACTTAGTGGTATGAGCGTTATTGGTGGGAAGTTTAAGAGAAATGAAGTATTTGTACCTGAAGTTCTAATTGCAGCAAGAGCCATGAATGGTGGTCTTGATGTAATAAAGCCACTTCTAGTTGAAGAAGGTGTTGAATCAATCGGTAAAGTTGTTATTGGAACAGTTAAAGGTGACTTACATGATATTGGTAAAAACTTAGTAAGCATGATGATGACAGGTGCTGGTTTTGAAGTCATCGACTTAGGTGTTGATGTTTCTCCGGAGAAGTATGTTGCAGCCCTTGAAGAGCATAATGCTGAAATCTTATGTATGTCCGCTTTACTTACAACAACTATGACCAACATGAAAGCTGTTATTGAAGCTCTTGATGAAAAAGGTTTAAGAGACTCAGTAAAGGTTATGATTGGTGGAGCGCCTGTTACAGATCAATATGCTGAAGAAATTGGTGCTGATAAATACACACCAGATGCAGCAACAGCAGCAGAAGTAGCAAAAGAACTCGTAACAGCATAATTATTATAATCGAGGAGAAATAACATGACTGGTAAAGAACGCGTATTAAAGACACTCAAACATGAAATGGCAGATAGAGCACCTTGGGTACCATTTGCAGGTGTACATGCAGCATCACTTATTGGTAAAAATGCTACAGAAGCTTTAACAGATGGTGACGTATTATTTGAATCACTACAAGAAGTTCATAAACTTTATTCACCAGATGGTATGCCGGTTGTATTTGACTTACAAGTTGAAGCAGAGATACTTGGCTGTGAATTACTATGGGCTGAAGAAGGACCACCATCAGTGGCATCACACCCTCTTGAAGCAACAACAGATATGTTATGTGATTGTTTACAACCTGCAGCAGACAAAGGTCGTTTGCCAATGATTCTTGATGTTATGGACAGAATGAGTAAAACTTACGGTGATGACACAGCTTTATATGGTTTGATTTGTGGACCATTTACTTTAGCTTCTCACCTTCGAGGTAACAACTTATTTATGGACATGATTCTTGATGAAGCTTATGTAAAGCAATTGATGGAGTTTACGACTACAACTGCGCTTAAGATGGTTGACTTATACATTGAAGCTGGCATGGATGTTATTGCAGTGGTTGACCCACTTGTATCACAAATATCTCCAGAACATTTCACAAGCATGTGTCATGAAGCGTTTAAAACAGTTTATGATTATATTAGAGCAAAAGGTAAAGCATCATCATTCTTCGTATGTGGTAATGCAACTCGTCAGATCGAAGTTATGTGTAAGACTGGACCAGATTCAATTTCAGTGGATGAGAACGTTGTAATGAAGTCTGCTAAAGAGATTACAGATCAGTACAACATCGCTCTTGGTGGAAACATTCCACTTACAACACTTATGTTACATGGTACACAACAAGAGAATATGAAGTTTGTTGTAAACATGTTAGATGAACTAGACAACAAGAACCTAATTGTAGCACCTGGTTGTGATATGCCATTTAGTGTTCCAGCTGAGAATACAATTGGTGCAGCACAAGCAGTGCGTGAAACTGAAGCGGTTAGAGCAATGGTTGAGAACTATGAAGCGCCTAAGGAAGACATTCAAGTAGATCTTCCAGACTATGACAACCTTGATAAGCCACTTGTTGAAGTCTTCACACTTGATTCAGCAACATGTGCAGCATGTACTTATATGATGGGTGCGATGAATGTAGCTGGTGATGAGTACGGCGACAAAATTGACTTAGTTGAGTATAAATTCACTGAAAAAGTCAACATTGCTAGATGTGTAAAAATGGGTGTTGGCAACTTACCATGTGTCTATGTCAATGGTGAACTTAAGTGGTCATCAATTATTCCATCAAAAGAAGAATTATTTGGTGTGATTGACGAGTTACTTTAATAGTCAGATAGTTAGTTAGTGGACAGTTAGATAGTTTATAAGTCAGATAGTTAGTTAGTGGACAGTCGGGTAGTTGAAAGCCGATTGTTGGTTGCAACACTGTCATCCTGAGAAGGCGTACTTTGCCGACGTGAGGATCTATCACTTAATAAGAATTAGAATAAACTACGGGCCCAGAGGTGACTCTGGGCCCTATTAGATGTTATTATTGTAGAAGTTAGAAAGTTAGATAGTTAGATAGTCAGATAGTTAGAAAGTTAGAAAGTTAGAAAGTTAGATAGTCAGACAGTTAGATAGTGGACAGAACTACGATGTATTAAAAAAGTAGTTTACCGCCCAACCCGTCATCCTGAGGAGGCGTAGTTTGCCGACGTGAGGATCTAGAAAAATATAGAGGAAAATAACACAATTATTACCCTTTAGCGTTTTTGCGTTAATCTTTGTTCCTTGGGCACTTGAACTAGGCTTTATATTATTCCACATTTAGGAGAATCCAATGAAACAGTCATACAAACTTAGAACTAGGTACAACATAGACAACGTCCTTGAGATGGCTGAATGCCACAAAAGTGATAGCAAGTATGAGACTTACAAAGTCATGTTAGAGGAACTCATTGCCAAACATATAGAAGACGTTAAACCTATGGGTTACTGGATGTCCTCAAATGTTGAAGGTAATGAAGCCTTATTCTGTATGGCTTCTATTGGTGGTGAGATTGATCACATCATCAAATCCTATTTTGACAATTATCAGTATCTTGAAGGTATGATGATGAATGCATTTGGTGATGAAGTACTATTCCAAGCAACCAACCATCTTTATGAGTATCTGAAAGATGAAGTATCAAGTACTTCTAAGTTTCTGACCAACAGGTATGAACCAGGTACATCTAAAGTATCTATGTCTATGCAGAAAGAAATCTATGACTTAATTGTACCAGCATTTGATTTGGACTTAAAAATTACTGAAGGTTTTATGTTATCACCTTCAAAAACCGTGGCCTATTATTACCTCATAACAAATGAAGACTGTAGTCGTGGTCTTGACCATGATTGTTCAGCGTGTGATAGTCTGAAATGTAAACAAAGAAGATACGTACTCACTGTTCATAAAGGTGATACAAGTGAGATCATCCAGGCAAAGAGAAGCGACACTATATTAGATGCTATTAGACAACATCAGATTTATGTGGAAGCACCATGTAATGGGATGGGGAAATGTGGAAAATGTAAAGTAAAACTACCAAACCATGATTATGCACTAACTCAGAAAGAAAAAGATGTCTTTTCACTTGAGGAAATGGAAGCGGGTTATATCCTGTCTTGTTTACACCCTATTGAAAAAGACTTAACTATATACTTAGATGCACAGGCCAGTCATCTAGAGATTGAATCAGATTATAAGGCGTTTAATGTTAAAACAGCAAAATATGATGCTGAAACATATATAAAAGAAAATTATCCAATCGGTATTGGTGTAGACATTGGAACAACAACGGTTGCAGTGACACTAATTAACCTAGTTACCCATGAGACAATTGGAATCAAGAAGAGAATTAACCCTCAAAAAGCTTACGGCTCTGATATTATTAGTAGAATTATGTATGTTGGTGAACATGATGACCAACAACTTGGACAAATTATTATAGAGGCTATCGAGGACATGTCATTAGAACTTATTAGTGAAAGTGGCTATAATTGGCATCATATAGAAGAAATGGTGATTTCTGGGAATACAACCATGATTTATCTCCTTATGGGACTAGATCCTCAAGCCCTTGCAGTTGCTCCGTTTACAACAGTAGAAATGGGTCAGAAAACATGTGATTCTAAAGATATATTCTCCAAAGTAGATTCTTTTAAGGTGACAATTATGCCATGGATTTCAGCCTATGTCGGTGGAGATATTGTGTCTGGTTTGTACGCCAATCATATAATTGATACAGATGAAAATGTGATGTTTGTTGATATAGGTACCAATGGAGAAATGGTTTTGAAAACAAAGGACTTTTTCATTGGTGCAGCAACAGCTGCTGGACCTGCATTTGAAGGAGCTAACATAAAATGTGGTATGGGATCTATCAGTGGTGCTATTTGTGAAATTTCTGCTGACGGAGATGGGTATGATATTGAAACATTAGGTGATGCAGACCCAGAAGGTATTTGTGGATCAGCATTAATTGATGCTGTTGCCCTAATGATAAAACAAGGTCACGTTGATGCAATGGGTTATATGGAAAAAGAAGTGATGTTACATGGAGATATTGGTATTTATCCAGCTGATATTCGCCAAGTACAGTTGGCTAAGGCAGCCATTTATGCTGGTGTTGAAGTTTTGCTAGATGTCGCTGGTATCACACTTGATGATATTGATGTTTTTTATATTGCTGGTGGCTTTGGTAGCCATCTGAATGTTGAGAACAGTGCCTTTATTGGTCTGATACCTTCTGAAGTAGTAGATAAGGTAGAGGTTGTAGGTAATGCATCACTTGCAGGTAGCGTAAGATATTTACTTGAAAAAGACGGAAAAGATGAAGTAGAAGCACTCCGATCATCAGTTGCATATGAAGAGTTATCGATGAGTATGAAATTTAATGAGTGTTATGTGGAAGCGATGATGTTTGGGAACAAAAAATAAATAATAGCCTCAGAAAACGCAAAGAGCACAAAAATAGGAATACGTATTTCTTTCTGCGATTTTAGAGTTTTCTGCGGCATAGTTTTTTGATTTTTGTAATTAAGGAGATAAACCATGACAAAAATATATTTAATAACAGGCTTCCTAGGGGCCGGCAAAACGACATTCTTGAACCACCAACTATCTCTTACAAATAAAAAAGTTGGCGTCTTAATGAATGAGTTTGGCAAAATCAGCATGGATTCCATAGCTGTTAAGAAAAATGATATAGACCTAATGGAACTAAAGAATGGATCTATTTTCTGTGCTTGTTTAAAAGATAAATTCATTGATGGTCTTGAGATGTTGGTAAAGACGGACCTTGATGAAATATTCATTGAGGGTTCCGGTCTGGCTGATCCATCCGATATGGGCAAAGTTGTAGAAGTTCTAACAAAAACAGTTGGACCAGGCTTGTTCGAATTTGTTGGAACAATATGTCTTGTTGATGGCCTATATTTTGAAGCGGAATTGGCTAAGATGGTTAGTGTTGAACGTCAGATTAAACATAGTCACTGTGTTTTGATTAATAAAACAGATTTAATCAACGAGGAAAAGTTAGCAAAGATTGTGGATAAGATTAAGACAATTAACCCTGAGGTGGGGATAATACCAATCCAACATGGCGTTATTGCTTTTGATGACCTTAATCTTAAGTATTATGATATCGAAGATGAAGAAACCACAAATACAGTTGATAACAAACCAAAGAATATTGTGATTAAGTTTAAGTATGAACCTGAAATAGACCAACTTCGAACCTTTCTACAACATATGAGCAGTCATTTCTTTAGGATTAAAGGTTTTGTGAAAATGAAATCTCAGTGGTATAAAGTAGACTTAGTAAATGATCAGATTGATATTATTGACTACCAAGTATCAGCTGAAGACGAGGAAAATCAAGGTTACAATGAACTTGTATGTTTATCATCACAAGGCATCAATAGTATATCTCATCTGGCGACAACGGCTGAAAAAGACTTAGCCATGTTGTATACCATAGAAATGTAATAATAAAAAACTAACGCAAAAACGCTAAAGAAAGATTGAGTGGAACACAAAATGATGAGCACGAAAAAGATAATGAATGGCCGCAGAAAACGCAGAAATATACCTTCTTAAACCATCAAATCTTTTATCCGTGTAATCATGCGTTTATCCGTGTTCCATTTTTTTACTTAGAAGGAGACCAACCATGGCAAACATTAAAGTAGACCCAGGCATCTGTGGACTTTTATCAGAAATTCAAGTATCATCAGAAGATGGTATGACAGCAGTCTTTGATGTGAAAACAGAGTGCCCATATATCAGAAAAATGGCTGATGCAGTGCCTTCGGTTAATGGCTACGAAGAAGTATTTAAGAAGTATGGTGATGGCAATATTGCACTAGCCGCTAAAGAACACTGTCAGCATGCAGTATGTCCAGTGCCTATGGCTATGTTAAAGGGTGTTGAGGTTGTCTGTTCTCTGGCATTAGCGAAAGATGTAATCGTAACAATAGAAAAGTAGCTTAAGTCCAATAATTTTATAGGAAAGATAAAATATGAGGAATAGACATTGGTCTATTCCTCTTTTTAGCGCCATTGTTCACAATGTCTTCACACTTTTATGGTCCCATTTCATTGTTTCGATATTGGATATCCTATATAATGAGTAAGAGAATAAGAACTTATGATTGGAGAAACATATGTTTTCAAATCTAAAATTACGATCAAAAATGATTTTGGGCTTTTCTGTTGCCTTAATTATAATAGCAGTTGGGCTTGTATTCGGTATTATTGGCTTATTAAGCAATATCAAAGCTTTAGATGACTTTAGTGAATTAGCAGATGAATTAACATTAGCCCAGGAGATTAATGAGGATGTTTTAAACAGTCGTGTTGCTTATAAGCAGTTCATGACAGCAGGAAATGAGATTGAAGATGCTGAGGGTTATACACCAGTAGCCAAGTTCGATTATTCATTTGACAAAATGTTAGGCAATGTAAAGAAGCTTAGCGAAGATTTGGGACAAAGCAATAACGCCTATCAGACAAGAGATCAGCTTAGAATTATTGAACGGGAGTTATACATTTATAAGAACAATTTTGAAATGATCCAACAATTAGATAGGGAAATGTTAGAGTATTACCAAAGTATTGCATCTAAAGGTTATAGCATGTTAGACCACCTTGGTGCCATAAAAGTTGCAGCTTATGCGGATGGTGAAGAAGACATACATTACCACGTGGCGAATAGTTTGGAGTACTTGCTCACTGCAAGACTTAGGGCTTCAAAATATTTCGACTTCCATTATCAGGAAGAATATGATGCCTACCTAGAATTTTATACCCTATATAAACAAGAAGTCCTTAAAATGAAACAACTGCCTTCAGCAAGTAGGTATACAAATGACGTAACAGCTGTACTTGATAATGTTGATCTATACCAAGAGGAAATGTTGATTTTATATGAAGGTGTTGTTGACCAAGATGAATTAGAAGAGAAATTAGATGAAATTGGACCAATTATTAGTCAACTTTCTGATGAAGTTACAAAATATATCATAAGTGAACGACAAGCTTTTCAAGATAATATGATTAGTAGTGATCGCCAGTGGGTTATGGGCATGATTCTCGTCGCGGCAATTGCCCTAGTTGTGTTTATCGTAATTGCATACTTCTTAGTAAGACTCGTTGTTACACCAATGATGTCTCTAACAACAGCCTTTGAGGAAATATCAGAAGGTGAAATAGACACAAGCTTTAGACTGGCTGATAAAAGCAATGATGAAGTAGGTGTTATGTCAAGAGCCTTTAATAAATTTATGTTGAAATTAGCGTCTATGATTGAAGATATACAGTACCAAAGTGCCATTAAAACAGGTCAAAATGATATTTTTGAATTAGCAAAAGATCAAGATGAGCTGTCTTTATTGTGTCATGATATTTTGCAGTACGTTGTTAAAAGAGTTGATGGTTTGGTTGGTAGACTTTACTTGTATGATGAGACCAATGAGAATTTTAGAAGTATCACTTCTTATGGAGTGGATGTTAAAGAAGACGGCATGGTCATTAACCCTATGGAAGGCATTGTAGGAAATACCATACTGACTAAAAAATTGACACTTATGCCAAAGATACCTGAGGATTATTTGACCGTAAAAACTGGTCTTGGCAAAACTAAACCATCAGAAATCATCATTTTACCATGTCTTTATGGCGATGAAGTGAACTGCGTTATTGAGATTGGACATATACAAGATTTTACCGAAAAAGAACTAACCTTACTTGAAGACCTTGCTGAGATGATTGGTAACATTATTCATTCCACAATGTTAAGAGAAAACATGAAGATACTTTTGGAGAAAACACTACAACAATCTGAGGAATTGCAGATGCAGCAAGAGGAATTACGACAAAGCAATGAGGAACTTGAGGAGCAAACAAGAGCCCTTAAAGAGTCTGAACAACAACTCCAGACCCAACAAGAAGAGTTACGAGTATCCAATGAGGAATTAGAAGAGCGATCAAAAGAGTTAGAACATCAGCGACATATTTTAGATGAGAAGAATAAAGCCATTATGGAATCACAAGATGAGATTCTGGAGAAGGCTTATGCACTTGAACAAACCAATAGATATAAATCAGAGTTTTTGGCTAACATGTCTCATGAACTAAGAACTCCTTTGAACAGTATACTGGTCTTATCTCAATTGTTAGGTACAAGGGATAATTCTAAACCACTAACAGCTAAGGAATCAGAGTTTGCAAAAACGATTCACACTTCAGGAACGGATCTTTTGACACTAATTAACGGTGTTCTTGATCTTTCTAAGGTTGAAGCTGGTCGATTAGAAATAATAGCTGAAGAAGTCATAATAGAAGAGTTGGTTGGTGAATATAACCGCTTATTCTTACCGGTGGCAGAAGTTAAAGGTATTGATTTTAAAACACATATATCAGAATCTGTTGTTAATAAAATCTCAACAGACCGTCTCAGGATGAGTCAAATTATCAAAAATTTAATATCCAATGCCATTAAGTTTACCCATGATGGTCACGTAGAATTGAAAGTTAGAAAACCATCTATGCATGAATGTGAATATACTGGGTTAAATGCAGAGGACTATATTGCTTTTGCCATTAGTGATACAGGTATAGGTATTGAACCTGATAAGAAAGACGTCATCTTTGAAGCCTTCAGACAAGAAGATGGCACAACAAGCCGAACTTATGGTGGCACGGGACTTGGCCTTACTATATCTTTGGAATTGTCAAAATTGCTAGGTGGCGATATTGTCCTTGAAAGTGAAGTCGGTTCAGGTAGTCAGTTTGTACTGATTATCCCAATAGATCAAAATTCAGTTGAAGCAGTGAAAACAGAAGTGATGCTATCTTCACCACCTCTTGAAGAAAGCGTTGTTGCAGATGAAGTACCTATATCTAGTGTACCTACAGTGAGTATAGCAAGTGATGGCGTTTTGGATGGGCTTGAGGCTAGTTCAGATGGAACCAACCTTCTGATAATAGAAGATGACCAGACATTTGCTGATATACTAGCTGGTCTTGCAGAAGAAAAGGGTTATACTGCTGTTATTGCAAGGAATGGTATGGAAGGACTACAGAAGGCAAAAGTATTACTACCATCAGCCATTATCCTAGATATGGGCTTGCCTGACATGGATGGTGTTGAAGTTGCCAATCGATTAAATGGTGATTCAGCAACCAAAGATATACCTATCCATATTATTTCTGGTAGGGAGAACGTTGATGAAGCAGACTTACCAAAGAGTATCATAGGTTTCTTAAAGAAACCAGTTGATATTAAGACAATCTACAAAACTTTAGCAAAAATTGAAGCACTCAATCAGAGGGGGCTTAAGAAGCTACTAGTTGTAGGCTACTGCGGTGGTGAAAGTTTTGAGAACTTTACAAACTTAGGACAAGTAGAAGTGGTGAAGGTAGAAACAGGTGAAGTAGCCTTGGAAGCGATCCAGCAAGACAACTTTGGCTGTATTGTTTTAGATACTAAGCTTCAAGATATGACAGGTATAGATTTCATAATGGCCTCACAAGAACTTGTTGAAGATAAGATTCCAGTTGTTATATATACAGAAGAAGATATTAACTTTGATGATTATGATAACATAAATCAGTATGCAGAAAGTGTGATTATCAAAAGTGAGAAGTCCAGAGAACGTTTGACGGACGAGGTTAGCTTGTTCTTACATGATATGACCAAAACAATCAAGAAATATGAAGGCAATGATAGTAAAAGGTCTAAAGCGACGATGAAACAAGTCATCGAAGAAGGTAATAATCTGAAGGGTAAAAGAGTTTTACTTGTTGATGATGATGAGCGTAATGTGTTTGCACTTCTACACGCTTTAGAGCAATTTGGCCTAGAAGTTGTCATAGCTAAAGATGGTTATAATGCCATTGAGAAATATGAGAAGGAAGCAAAGCTTGATATTATCCTCATGGATATTATGATGCCTAAGATGGATGGTTATGAAGCCATTAAGAGGATTAGAGATCTTGAGCAATCTGTTCATGTACCTATTATTGCCTTAACAGCAAAAGCGATGGCTGAAGATAGGGAACGTTGTATTAAAGCTGGAGCCAATGATTATTTAACCAAACCAATTGATATTGAGAAATTGTTATCACTGATGAAAGTGTGGATGGCATGAGTCAACATGAAGTAAAATTGGACCTTGAGGATGTGGAAGTAGACCTACTAATCGAAGGTATATATCAACATTATGGTTATGATTTTAGGAACTATTCAAGGGCCCATATGAAGAGACGTATTTTGCATAAAATAGGTAAAGAAGGCATCGACAGTATTTCTCTTTTGCAGCATAAAGTACTCCATGATATAGATTATTTCAAAACACTACTCCCTGAGTTTTCCATTAATGTAACAGAGATGTTCAGAGATCCTGATTTTTTTAGTTATTTACGTAAAGAAATTATGCCATATTTGGCTTCCTTCCCTAGGTTGAAGATTTGGCATGCGGGATGTTCGTCAGGGGAAGAAGTCTACTCTATGGCTATTTTGCTAAAAGAAGTTGGTTTGTATGATAGAACGACAATCTATGCAACTGACTTTAATGATAATATCCTTAACGTAGCTAGAGAGGGTATTTACCCTATATCAGACATTAAGGATTATACAAAAAACTATATTACTGCTAGCGGAACAGAAGCATTTTCTGACTATTATATGGCAAAGTATGACTCAGTGATCATGGATAAAACACTTAAAGAGAATATTAGTTTTCTTAACCATAATCTTGTGACGGATCGTGTGTTTGCTGAAGCGGATTTAATCATTTGTCGTAACGTGATGATTTATTTTGACCGAAAATTACAAGACCATGTCCTAACATTATTTGATGATAGTCTGAGAAAAGGTGGTATTTTATGCCTTGGAACCAAAGAAAGCATTGACTTTTCAAGTATCCATCCTAAGTACAAGCAACTAGATCCTGCACAAAAAGTTTATAAAAAGAAATCAAGACTAGGGTAAGGTGTGATAAAATCATGTATGAAATGATTGTAATGGGTACGTCAGCAGGAGGACTTGCCTGTCTAAAAGAATTACTACCACAAATAAATCGACCATTGAATGTACCAATCCTCATTGTTCAACATCTTCAACCAACCAATCGAAGTTTTCTTGCGGATATTATTGAGACAACTACAGGTTTGAAGACTTATGAAGTTGAAGATAAAATGCTTATTGAGGATGGTTGTGTTTATACACCAGCGCCTAATTATCACATATTAATGGAGAAGGATTGGACCTTAACCTTATCAGTAGAAAATAAGGTCTCTTATGCAAGACCTTCAATTGATGTGACATTTGAATCTGTAGCAGATGCTTGTAGAGAAAGTGTTATAGGTGTATTACTTACAGGTGCCAATCATGATGGTGCCAAAGGTCTTAAGTATATTCAAGAGCTAGGTGGTTATACAATTGTTCAAGAACCATCAAGTGCTTATGCAAATGAAATGCCAAATGCAGCTCTGGGCATTATGGAACCCGATGCTGTACTTACTATAGAAGCCATTGCAAAGAAAATAAATGACTTAGTAGAGGTTAAAGAGGAGATTAGTGATGAAGGAACTGGTTAATATCCTAATAGTGGATGATTTGAAAGAAAACCATTTGGTTATGGAAAGTGTATTAGATGACCCAGATTTGAATATCGTCAAAGCCCTTTCTGGTGAAGAAGCCTTATCATTATGTATGAGTCATTCTTTTGCGGTTATCTTTATGGATGTTCAAATGCCAGGCATGGATGGCTTTGAGACAGCAGAACTATTACGTGGTATAGAGAAGACCAGAAACATTCCGATTATTTTTGTTACAGCAATATCTAAAGAAAAGGCATCCATATTTAGGGGATATGAAGTTGGAGCTGTTGACTATCTATCCAAGCCAATTGACCCAATTATTTTAAGAAGTAAAGCAAGAATTTTTAAAGAGATGCACTTACAAAGACGGTTAATTGAAAACCAAACAGCGGAGCTGGAAGATAAAGTTAGAGAGTTAATGTTGATTCAGGAAGAAAGAGATATTCTGGAGGGCATTGCTCTTGAAGATAGTTTAACCAAAGTCTTTAATCGAAGAGGCGTGTCGAAGCTGATGACAAGCCATTGGAAGAATTGTGTCAGATATAACCTACCTTTTTCTCTTATGATGATTGACCTTGATAATTTTAAGAACTATAACGACCATTATGGCCATATTAAGGGAGATGAGGTCCTTGTAGACATAGCTAAAACAGTGAGTGAAGTCCTTTTTAGACCCGAAGATTTTGTTGGCCGATTCGGCGGTGAAGAGTTCATCGTGATTATGCCAAATACGGATGAAAAAGGTGCCCATTCTGTGGCGGAGCGTATTCAGTTAGCTATAAGAGACCGCAAATTAATACATGAGTATAATAGTGATTTTGGCATTGTTACAGCCAGTGCTGGTGTGGCAACAATGTTACCTGATAAAACACATAACATGGAAGACTTAATCCATCAGGCAGATAAGGTTATGTATCAGGCAAAAGAAAACGGAAGAAACAGAATAGAGTTTGCATGATGTGAGTCAGCAAGTGAAATAAATTATTGATACGAGCCTTTAGGAGAATTCCTAAAGGCTTTTTTGTTGTATAAATAGAGATCCCCCTATCTGTGACAAATATATACAAAACCTTAGATGGATATCCTATAAGCAAAGTGCTTCTTTTCATATAATTGTATTAAGAGATGACATAGTGATCAACGTGATGAGAACGATGTTATAAATCAAAAATGGAGAAGGAGTGATATCATGTCAAAAAGTTTTAATAAGGTGTTATATGATTTAGATGATTTTGTTTATGGACAATCTAAATATCCGGTAACATTAAAAAATGGTTTAACAATAGGTGGCGGTTTAATTCTGCCAGAACTAAATTTCACATTGCCAAACATGGTGATTTCAAAAGAGTCAATGCCCAAGGTTATAGAACAATACAAAGGCATTATAGACGATGCTTTAAAACGTGCTGTAGAACTTGAAGTACCTGGTGTCGTTGCAGAGATCGAATTGTTACCACAGGCTACATACCAGCCGGAATGGGGTGTTGAAATCACCAAGGTTGTAAGAGAAATCATGTGGGATTATGAAGAAAAACATGGTTTGAAAAGTGGTCTTAGATTAACACCAGTGGATATACGAGAAGACTTAAAGTCCCCACATATGTGGCATGGTGAGTACTGGGATAAGGTTATGAGAACTTTTGAAGATGGTGCCAAAGCAGGTGCAGACTTCTTAGCCATAGAATCTATTGGTGGTAAAGATATACATGATGAGGCAATTATGTATTGTAATATCAAACAATCTATTTTTGGCTTGGGTGTTCTAGGTTGTATGGATATGTCAAGAATATGGTCAGCGATAACCGACATAGCCAATCGTACAGGATCAATTTCTGCTGGAGATACTGCTTGTGGTTTTGCCAATACAGCCATGGTCTTGGCTGATAAAGGGTATATCCCAAGAGTTTTTGCTGCTGTTGTTAGAGTTATGGCTGCTGTTAGAAGTTTAGTTGCAATTGAAGAAGGCGCTGTAGGTCCTCATAAAGATTGTGGTTATGAAGGTGTTTATATAAAAGCCATTACTGGAACACCAATTTCTATGGAAGGTAAATCAAGTGCTTGTGCCCACCTTAGCCCACTTGGCAATATTGCAGGTGCTGTAGCTGACTTATGGAGTAATGAGTCTGTACAGAACATCAAGTTATTAGGTGGTATGGCCCCAACAATCTCAATGGAGCAATTGGCTTATGATTGTAGATTAATGAATGTTGCCAGTAAAGGTGGCATTGAGTCAACACGTCTTATGAGAGATTGGTTAGTTGAATCTGACAGTTATTATGACCCACAAGCTTACGTTCTAAGACCAGATGTAGTTCTTCAATTAAGTGAGAAAATTCTTAAGGGAGACAATCATTTGGAGAGAACAAAAATTGCAGCCCTTGAAACGGTTAAATTGCTAAGAAAAGCATTTGAGAATGGTGAAGTTAAGATTCCAGAACGTGAAGTTATGTGGTTTGATATGATTCAAGGTGAAATTGAGTCAATACCAAATGACAAAGATGCCTTCATAGGGGAAATGATTGCATCAAATACATCAACTAAATTTGACCCTAAGAAATACGATTTATAAGGAGGATGAACATGAGTGATTTATTAGGAATTTTAGCAAAAGATATAGAAAAGGGTGACCAAAAGTCAGCCCTCCAACATGTAAACGAAGCCATTGAGGCAAAGCTGGATCCGGAGACTATTATGAATGATGGTTTGATCCATGGTATGGATGTCCTTGGTGAGCGATGGAAACGTAATGAAGTATTTGTACCTGAAGTCTTAATTGCTGCTAGAGCCTTAACAGCTGCCTTAGATATTCTTAAGCCTTTATTGGTTGCAAGTGGTGTTAAACCAAAAGGTAAAGCGGTTATTGGTACTGTAAAGGGTGACCTTCATGATATCGGTAAAAATCTAGTGAAGATGATGATGATTGGTGCAGGCTTTGAAGTCATCGACTTAGGTGTTGACGTTGCTCATGAGAAGTTTGTTGAAGTCATTAAGGAAGAATCACCAGATGTCTTGTTACTATCAGCACTCTTAACAACAACTATGGGCCAACAAGAGAATGTCATTAAAGCACTTCAAGATGCCAATGTACGTGATCAAGTTAAAGTTATGATTGGTGGTGCTCCAGTTACAGCTGAGTTTGCAGAAAGTATTGGGGCAGATGCTTATACACCAGATGCCGCAACGGCAGCAGAGAAAGCGATCGAATTTGTTGCATAGGAAATAGAGGTACATATGATAAAACTAGATGTGATTACAGGATTTTTAGGCGCAGGAAAAACAACATATATTAAGGGAATAATCGATTCAGGTGTGTTAAGCCATGAAAAGATTGTCATTCTTGAGAACGAGTTTGGTACCGTCAACATTGATAGCCAACTTCTTGAAGACTCTGGAATTCCTGTTTACGAGGTCACCAAAGGTTGTATTTGTTGTACGCTTCAAAAGGATTTTGTAAACACATTGTCTGAGATCCATAATAAAATCAAGCCTGATAGGGTTCTAATAGAGCCCTCAGGCATTTTTATGTTAGAATCTCTGAAAGGTCTCTTGGAAGATCCACTACTTAAACCCTATTATCAGTTGAATAGTATAACCACCATTGTAGATACAAGCTTATTCGATGGACGATTATTGCCAATGGAAGGTTTTATTGGCAATCAGATTAAGTTTGCTGATTATGTTGTTCTCAGTAAAGTGGAGAAACATAAGTTGAATGTAGAAAATGCAATGGTATTTATAGGCCGCTACAATGATAAGGCTCAAATTGATTCATGGTTGGGTGACAAGCAAGCACCAGCATTTAGCTTTGTTGACGTCACAGAGAGTCATTATTATTCAAATACAGGAGATTCAAACCATCCTAATGAGTATGAAAGTCATACGCTAACTATCTCCAGACCCTTATCTGAAAAACAGTTACAAGAACTTGAATCTAAACTCTGTAAGCAGGAGTTTGGTGTTATAATTAGATTAAAGGGGATTGTGAAAGTGGATGATCGTTACTATGAAATTCAATACAGTTCTGATCATTTTGAAAAGAGACCAACAAATCTTCAGATAGAGACGAGGCTTGTCTTTATTGGCCAGCATTTAGACATAATGAAGATCAATAGATGGTTGGTCCCAAATCTCCAATCCATAAAAATAGGTGGTGTTATTAGTGGAGGTCAGAGAATTTGATTATGAAAAAAGTAAACATGTTCTTGAAAGTTACGCTCTTTCAACTGAGTTGACCTGTCGACTCATTAACCATGAGGGTCTTACTTTATTGGCTTTAAATGAGGATACATCCTTATTTAATTATCTGAATTTCAACATGGATCGATTGACAGAAAGTTACTTATACGGCGCTAATCAAGCGTCTATTTATGGTGGGACATATGTATACTTTGGACCTTTTGGTTTAGTGTATTACACAACACCAATTGTTAAAGATAAAGTTATTCTAGGCGCCTTTGTGGTTGGACCGCTTTTGATGACAGAACCTGACCAGTATCTTATAGAGCACATGATGACCTTAACATCTGATGACAACCTTAATATCAATATACTAAAATATGAAGTAATGAAGTTGAAAGTTATAGAGCCCAAAAGAGTGAAAGCCCAGGCGGATTTACTATTGATATGCAGCCATTACATTAACGAAGACGCCTATGTCCAGTTTGAAAAAGATAAAGACCAACTAGAGCAGAACTCTGAAATCGCAACTTATATGTCTCACCTTAAAACGATGGGTGGAGATACCTTAGAGGGTGTTGCTTATCCAATTGAAAAAGAAAAAGAATTAATGAACTTGATATCTATTGGTGACCAGGAAGGTTCTAATAGAGTGCTTAATGAAATTATGGCCCATATTTATATTGGTTATGGTATGAACTTTGGTTTGCTTAAATCAAGGGTCTTAGAGCTTGTTGTTTTGCTTTCAAGAGCCGCTCTTGAGGGTGGTGCCCAAGCCGAGGAAATTTTTGGTCTAAACTATTCTTATCTAAATGAAATTCATGAATTTGATCAAGTGGACCAATTAACAAAATGGTTGGCCAGAATCAGCAAACGTTTCACTGAGACAGTTTTTAGGTTTGGCGAAGCCAAACATCAGGATGCTATTTATAAGGCATTTGATTATATAAAACACAACTATATGAATAAAATTACCATGGAAGAAGTGGCTGAGTATGTTTATTTTTCAGGACCATATTTTAGCCGTATATTTAAGAAAGAAACAGGTATTACATTTAATAAGTATCTAAATAAGGTTAGAATTACTGCAAGTAAACAACTCATTAAGGAAAAAGATATGAGCCTTGCTGATATTGCAGATGCTGTTGGATACCATGACCAAAGTCATTTTAGTAGAATGTTTAAGTCTATCGTGGGAACAAGTCCTAAGAAATTCAGTGAATCATTACACTAAACAAGAATATACAAAAACTGACAAATTTGTAATAGATGGATATTCAATACTATTGTATGATATATTTATAATATACAACGAGTTAAACCTGTAACACGTTATGTTCATAACATATTACAAGTATAGCTTACGTATGTTATACTCGAAACATACATATTAGGTGCTAGAGGGTATAGAAATACCTGATGGATAATAGGGAAGTAGGTCAAAGCCTACACGGTCCCGCCGCTGTAAGAGAGTAGTTGGTTATAGATGCCACTGTTGAGAAATGGGAAGGCATAATCAATGTTGATGCTTGAGTCAGAAGACCTGCCTAATGTGGATTTGCAAAACTCTACGGGAAGTTAGAGGCGAATGAAAACTTAAGTGGTCCGACTCATACCACTTATAGGCAAATGTGGGCTTCGTTAACCCATTTATATTTGCATAAATTAATCATTCAATGTAGAAATTTTGCTTAAAGGACCTGTCTCGTTAACAGGTCCTTTTTTAATGGTCAATAGCAAATAAACTAGGTATATGGTTCATTATAATGACCGTTTGGGGCTATGAATGGACTAATTTTCTTATTCATCCTATAATATATATATAGACAGATGACGATGAATGAGGATAGAATATGAATGATTTTGAGGGATTATACAGAGATTATCAGTTTCTTTTTGAAGCTTCAGATACAGCAATGATTATACTCAATAAGGACGGTATGTATTTAGATCACAATCAGGCCTATCGAGAGATGATGGGTTATACGGATAAGGATGATTTAATTCAATTCCATCCAGAGGATGTTTCAGCACAGTATCAGCCAAATGGTGTTAGATCTGAAGCCCAAGTTGCTATTAATAATGGTAAGGCATTTACTTTGGGGAGATATGAGTTCCCGTGGTTACATGAGCGACCTGACGGCACTCAGTTTATGTCATATGTGATTTTAGAAAAGCTTGTATATGATGGCCAAGATTGTTTATGGGTTAGGATTCATGATATAGATGAGAAGGAAAAGATTAATCGCTTAGTTGAAGAAACTACTAGAGAGATTATTAACGAAAACTCAGAATTAAATGTCATATTTCAAAATTCACTGGTTGGACTGGTTCATATTGACGACGAAAGAATTATACGCAAATGTAACCCTAGATTTATCGAGATTTTTGAGGGTGAGAGCAAAAGTCAAATTATTGGTCAAAAGACAAGACTATTATATAAAAGTGATGAAGATTATAATGAGTTTGGCAGGTTTTATAAAGATGCGCTCAGTGACGGTGATAGTTTTAGAATAGAATATGAATTTGCAAAGCTAAATGGGAAGCCAATGTGGTGTGCTCTTTCGGGTTCCTCTCTTAACTACAGGGACAGTTATGGTATAGATGGAATCATTTGGGTTATAGATGATATTACTAAGCAAAAAGAAATGGAGAAAGCATTGGCAGAGCAATATACCATTGCTAGAGATGCTAATCCTTTAACAGGATTACCAGGGAATAATACGATCAAAAAAAGAATCAAAACAGCTACGGAACAAGAGTCAGAGTGTTGTATTTTGTATGTAGATTTAGATGATTTTAAGGCCTACAATGACAAATATGGCTTTGCGAAAGGTGATGATGTCATTAAGTTTATAGCAGACCTATTGGTAGATGTTCTTGGCAGAATGGATGTTGGACGTCAATTTATTGGTCATATAGGCGGAGATGATTTTGTTATGATCTTCCATCATAGCTATATGATGGAGGTTGTTGATAATCTAATTAAGGACTTTGACCAGGGAATAAGGGCCTTTTATAATGAAGAAGATATTGAGGCTAAGCAGATTATATCAACTAATAGAAAAGGTGAAATGAAGACATTCCCTATAATGGGTGTTAGTATTGCAGGTGTGACACTTAAAGACGTGAGAGAATTAAATCATATTCAAGTCATAGATATGTGTGTGGAACTAAAGAAACAAGCAAAAATGACACAAGGTAGTTGCTTTGCTGCTAATAGACGACTTAAATAGAATTTATAAAAGCCAGAAGTGATCTGAATATCACTTCTGGCTTATTTATTTCTAGCCGTTTTGTTGTTAATCCTGTAGTTCTTTGGAGAAATGGTCATTATGGATTTAAAGACTCTTGAGAAATAGTAGGGATCACTATAACCAAGGTCATAAGCAATCTGTTTTACGCTATGATTTGTTGTGCTAAGTAGAAGGCATGCCTTTTGTATTTTTAGGTGAATAAAGTAGTCGATAGGGCTATGGTTTGTCTTTTCTCTGAATAGGTTCATGAGGTGGTTCTTACTTATCAGATTGACTTCCGCTAAAGCATCCAAGGTAATTTGTTCGTTTATATGTTCTTGCATATAAAAAATTGTATCAGTGACGCAATCTTTTGCCATCATCGAAGATTGCTTGTGATGAAAACTTGTATGGTTAATTCGTGTTAAGATACTTCGCAATAGACTAGAGCAGTGGTATAAATGATCTGGTGCATAACCCATCTCTAAGAGGTGGATTAGTTCGTTGAAGTATTGATTGATGGCCACCTGATTTGGTTTATGGACATCCATAGAACTGTTTGAACAATTAACTAAGTCTACAAAGCTATGAGCCTTAGTACCAGTGAAATGGGTCCAGTATATTTGCCAGGGATGTTTAGAATCGGACCAGTAGGTGTGGGGTGTGTTCACATTGATGATGAATAATTGATTTTTTGTTATGGTGTGCTCATGATTTCCTATTCGAATATGGCCAATACCTGCTATGCAATATAAGAGTATATAATGAGGTAGGCCATCTACACGATTCACATAGTGATTATCTGTAAAAGGGAAGTAACCGACATAAACAGGATACAGTTCATTAGTTAAAGGGTCTGCTTCCAATGTATCAGTTATATGACTTGGTAAAATAATAAGTTTTTGGTGTTTAAATCCATCTTCTACTCCATATGATTTATCCATAGCTCTATTATAGTGGGTAGTAGCATAAAAGACAATATGATATAATCTATCTTTTGCAAAATTTTCTCTATGTGATCTATCGGGTTTCTTGTCTATACTAATATTACAACATATATTAAGGAGCTAGTTATGAATTCTAGAGAACGTGTTATAAAAGCAATCAATCATATAGAACCAGATAAGGTACCAATTGATTTAGGTGCAGGTGCACAAAGTGGGATTAGTGCTAGTACACTCTACCAATTTGCAAGTGCCTTGGGCATTGAAGCAAAAGCAATCAAAATTATAGAGCCATTCCAATTACTTGGCGAAGTTGAGGATGAGTTATTAAAGAAAGTTGGAGCTGATGTTGTGGGCTTGTGGAATCCAGTGAATTTTATGGGCACAAGAAATGACAATTGGAAACCATGGACTATGCCAGATGGTACACCAACTCTTATGGCAGGCACTTTCGAGTTTGACTTAGATAAAGAGGGTAATACTTTGGCTTACCCTCAAGGCGATCGAAACTGTGATTATAGTATGAAACTGACAATTGACGGCACCTTTTTTAATAGTATTGACCGCGTCCCACAAATGAATGAGTCTGATTTGGATGCCTATAGAGATTTTAAAAACTCATTTGGTCTATTTGATGATACGAGTTTAAAAATGTTAGAGAGCCAATCATTACATTTACATAAAAACACCGATTATGCGGTATTTGGAAACTTTGGTGGTGGTGGTTTTGGTGATGTAGCAGCAATTCCTGGACATTTTCTAAAAAGTCCCAAAGGTGTACGCCGTTTAGATGATTGGATGATGTGTCATCTCTTGTACCCAGACTATATTAAACAAGTCTTTGATTTACAACTAGAGGTAGCCCTTAAGAACCTTAAATTGTACCATGAAGCAGTAGGTGATAGGATTCAGATTATTGCAATAAGTGGGACGGACTTTGGTACTCAAAATGGAGAGTTCATATCGTTGGAAACCTATAGAAGTTTATATAAGCCTTACCATAAGGCTATAAATGACTGGGTGCATACAAACACCAAATGGAAGACTTTTTATCATTCTTGTGGTTCAATTGTTAACCTAATTGAAGACTTTGTAGAGGCAGGTGTGGACATACTAAATCCAGTCCAGTGTTCTGCTTTTGGTATGGATCCACAAATGTTAAAGGACACTTATGGAGACAGAATTGTTTTCTGGGGTGGGGGTGTAGACACTCAGCATACTTTGCCTTTTGGGAATGTTGAAGATGTTAGGAAAGAAGTGGCAGAACGTGTAGCCATATTTGGAAAAGGTGGTGGGTATGTATTTAACACTATTCATAACATAGTTGCCAACACACCTATAGAAAACATTATAGCCATGTACCAGACGGTTAATAAACATAGATAAACTTAATGTTGACCTTTCCTATATTGTCTTGGTGTTAAACCATAAGTCTTTTTGAAGAGGCGCGTATAGTAATTGTAATCATCAAAACCAACCTCCATTGCAACTTCAGCGATGGGGGTATTTTTATTGGTCAATAATGTCTTAGATTGTTCAAGTCTATATTGATTCATGTATTGAGTTAAAGATAAGTTGTGTTCCCTTTTTAGATAGTTATAGACTGTAGTTTTGCTGATATTCAGTTCATTACATATACTTTCAGTTGTTAGCTTATCCTTATAGTGCTCAGATATAAAATTTTGAATTCGATCTGTAACTGGGGACCGTTCAATATCAATAATATGCTGCAACCATATGGAACTAGCACATGCTTTCATTATGTTTATAACTGCCTCAATCTCAACCATTGACATTTGCTTGAGTTCGTAAAACTCATCTTTATATTGCCTGAATGTATCTGAATGTTGTTGATAGAGAAGGCCAATCCTATGCCACTTCTCAGCCAAGTCACTTTGATCATCTAATACTTGACCAATCATGACATAACCTAGAATCTGTTCTTTGTCATAAATGGGCGTGACGGCTTCATATAGACCTAAATGACAGGGGTAAACATAGGTATCTTTATTTGCTTTTGCCATCATAAATGCTTGTGCATCGCAGTATTTACAGGCGTCATTAATAGAGTCATCTTGGCGGATACACTGACAAAAATTACTCATATTCTTAGGGCTTGAATAGAGCTCATTAAAACCTGTATCAAACACTGCAATACGAACACCAACTAATCGTTGGTAGTCATCTAATAACTTTTGGACTTCAGATTCCTGAAATAAAACCTTCATAAAGACTCCTTTAAGGTCAATTGTTAAGCAAATGAACATAAGTGCTAAAACTTGTCTATAACTACTATATTACATTCTGAGAAAAAGGTAAAGTGTTATTAGAATCAATCTTAGAGAGACGATGGAGGTTATGGAAATGACAAGGAAAGAACGTGTAATCGCAGCACTTAAACATCAACAAACAGATATTGTACCATTTAATGCAGACTTCACTATGCAAGCAGATGACAATATGCTTAAACATACCAATGATCCTGACTACTTAAGTAAACTTGGTGGTCATTTAAATTATGCCCAGTATTGGGGATGGCCTACCAATTCAGAGGAGAACCCAGATCTATTTGAAGACACTTTTGGTGTTGTGTGGGATCGCTCAGGTGCAGATAAAGATATAGGTATGCCAATTGAAAAGATTATTACAGACTTTGATAACATAGACTATGTATTCCCGGAAATCAATGAAGAAAAACTTAGAGCTGAGTATGATGCTCTTATGGCTAATAAAGAGGATAAGTTCACTTTTGCAGGTATTGGATTTTCCATGTTTGAACGTGCTTGGAGTCTTGCAGGCATGCCTGAGGTTCTGATGGCTATGGTACTTCAACCACAAGGTGTCCACAAGTTAATGGATATGATTTGTGACTATAACTTAAAAGTAATGGATATCGCTCTTGAATATGACTTAGATGGGTTTTACTTCGGTGATGACTGGGGTCAGCAAAAAGGTTTAATCATGGGTCCAGATTATTGGCGAGAGTTTATTAAACCAAGAGTTGCAAGAATGTATGCCAAAGCCAAAGAAAGAGGTTTGTTTGTCCTACAACATTCATGTGGTGATGTTGAATCAATTTTTGAAGACTTAATTGAAATAGGTCTTGATTGTTACCAAACTTTCCAACCAGAAATATATGACAAAGAGTATGGCCTAGAGACAATTAAAGAAAAATATGGGGATAGATTAACATTCTGGGGTGGTATCTCAACTCAACAATTACTACCTAAAGAAGATGCAGAAACGGTTAAGAAAGAAACCATTAGAATTATGAAGATTATGTCTAAGAACGGTGGTTATATTGCGGCACCAACCCATGCTTTGGAGTTTGATGCACCACCAGAGAATATTTTGGCTATGTTTGATGTGTTTAAGAATCAAGAGGTTTATTTGAAAGAGTAGAGAGTAAAGATTAAGGCAGCCCGTATTTGTTTTGTATTTAACAATAAGGAGGAGCAAGATGGGATTTAAGAAAGAAGTACCCGAAACGTTAGAAGTGCACAATGGCATAGGATTACTAGATGAAAAAGGCCATTGGAAACCTGGTAAAGGTTATGATTTCTCACCACTATTTGATTGGCCTATAAAGCCTCTTGAAAGTCTAAAATTTCTCTTTGGTTTGAGAGGCTATGTTGCAAGATATTTGATATACGCTCTTTTAGCCATCGGAACTTATACAATTCTTGAAAATGATTTTACTAATTTTCAAGGCATCACACTCAAATGGGTTGGATTAATGCACCTAAGAAACATGGCCATGTTATGGTTTGTTTATGGCGGCTACCACCTCTTGTTATATACTTTGAAAGTTCAAGGGAATGTACAGAAGTATAACCCTAAGTGGCAACAAACCAACAGTAAAAGGTTTATGTTTAACAACCAAGTTTATGATAACGTATTTAGGTCCTGTGTATCAGGGGCGACTTTTTGGACCGCTTATGAAGTACTTTATATATGGCTTTATTCAAAAGGCATCTTACCATTCGTAAGTTTTGCTGAAAGACCTGTTTATTTTGTATTACTATTTTTCCTAATTCCTATTTTTAAAGAGGTACATTTTTACCTTATACATAAATTATTACATCAAGGTTGGATGATGCGTAAAATACATTCAGTCCACCATATGAATCCTAATCCAGCACCATGGTCGGGCTTGGCTATGCACCCTGTAGAATCCTTTGGATATTTCAGTGTTGTGCTAATCCAGTTTATTATTCCATGCCATCCGATACACTTTTTCTTTAACTCACAGTTGACTGCTTTAACACCTGCAGGTGTTCATACTGGCTTTGAAGGTCCATTATTTGGAAGAACCTTTACATCAGGTGATTACTTCCACTACCTACATCACAAACACGTTTCTTGTAATTATGGTGGAGGAACAATCCCCATGGATCGATGGTTTGGACGTTTCTATGATGGAGAAGGACCTTATAAATCTATTCGAGTGATTAAGAAGAAGAAGGAAAATACACAAGTAACATAATCCTAATATTTATTCTCCCCCCTCGTATAATGAAAAGAAGGGCCTGTCTCAGAATGAAAAATCTGAGATAGGTCTTTTCTTGTGCATAGAAGTCATTATTTTGGTAGTATTAGTAGTTTTTAAACATGACTAATAAGAGGTCCTAAAACTTAGCACCTTATTATGAGATATTCACTTGCACATTTTATGCAGCATCTTTTTTAGACTTATGAAGTCTAGTTTTGAGCCTTCCATTTACTGTTTTTGAGTGGAGTTTGTTGATATTGTAACCAAAACACATGAGGAGGATTTCAGTCCTGACTTTCTCTTTTCCTCTCATGCTTACTCTTCTAAAGCTATAATCTTCTTTTAGTACACCAAAAGCACCTTCTACTTGTATAGATCTATTCATTCTGTAAAGAATACCTTTTTCACTTGTAATGTTTGCATGTGATTCTTGTCTCATTTCATAGAACTTTGTAGCTACCTCCAACCTACGATTACCCTTGGCCCTTGTACACTTCGACTTCACATTGCAGTTACTGCAATCTTCACACTCGTATACCTTTGATTGTGTTTCATAGCCAGAAGCAGAAGTTTTCTTTTTATCGTGAGTGTAATTAAGCTTCTTCTTGTTATGGCAAAGATAGTAATCACCTTCTTCACAGTAGGTCATATTCTCTCGTCGTCCGATTTTATTTTTGAAGCTACTTTTCTTTTGCTGTTCATAGTTAGATGGTTTGATATAGGCGGTTTGACTGTTTTGGGCTAAATGATTGTAGTTTTCTTCGCTCTCATAGCCTGCATCAGCTACGATATCTTTATGACGCACCTTTAACTGTGCCTGGATATGGTTAAGGAAAGGTACAAGGGTGAGCTGGTCGTTTCTATGGCTATAAGTTTCAGCGGCTATAATATACTCATTTTCTACACCAATCTGTAGGTTGTAGCCAGGCTTGAGCTGGCTGTTTCTCATATGATCTTCCTTCATAAGCATAAAAGTAGCATCTGAATCTGTTTTTGAATAACTATTACGACCATTAAAAAGTCTGGCAGCTAAGTTATAACGTTCTTGTCTTTCGAGGAAGGCTTGGACACTTTCATAATCTCTTTGAAAGGGTGTTTTTCTTTTTCCTTTACCATATACAAAGCTTAGCTGCTTATCTTCTTTGTATTGATCCATATAGTCTTTCATTTCTTTTAGTAGACTTAAATAGTCTTCACCACTTAGAGACCCACTAAAACCATAAACCTCTTTTAGGCTAATCAGCAGCTTGTCGACTTTTTCATGAAGCTTGATTTCATTCTTTTCAACTGCCTTTCGCCAAACAAAGGTATAACGATTGGCGTTAGCTTCAAGTTTAGTGCCATCAATAAAGAGGTGGTCATGCTGTATCTCTTCTAGGTCATAAAGAAGACTAATAAACTGATAAAACAAATCATCTACAACCAAGGGTAACCGTTCAGATCTGAATCTAGCTAGAGTATTGTGGTCTGGAACGCTTTCATCTTCTAGTAGCCACATATAGTTAATATCTCTTTTGCAAGCTTGTTCAAGCTTTCTTGTTGATGTTACAGTCTGTGAGGCACCATAAGCGAGTATCTTGAATAAAGTTTTTGGTGAGTTCTTTGGCTTTGAACCAAGCCTAGAGTAGGTATTATAAAGAGATGTGTAATCTAGCTCATCAGCAATCATGCTAAGGATTCTAACAGAATCATCATCTGGAATAAGCACTTCAAGATTAAGTGGCAAAGTGAGTTGTTTACTTGTCTTTATCATGGTATAATTCTCCTGTATTTTTAGGTTGTCAGATACCTTAATTATACAGGAAAACGGACCCTTTCAGGTGAGTAATCACATGAAAATCGTCCGTTTTTTCTTGCTTTTGAAAAGAGAGTGAAAGTCATTATGCTTTAGAAAAAGTGTTCTGATGGAGAGGTCATCCTTGCGGCATATATTTCAGACTTAAGAAACTAGAAATGGAAAGGTCCGCTTTAGATTTGCAACCCGGGAATCAGGTTATTTTTCGAAAGTATGATGGCTGAAGCGATTTATAAAACTAGATAAAAGAAAAAGGCAATCCCAGAATTTATTCTGAGACAGCCCCTT
>PPCM01000136.1_pt1 | contig 111993 bp, 87 predicted proteins | sample 1555541 | NCBI WGS metagenome assembly PPCM01 (sample SAMN05284479, study PRJNA326546) | Marine sediment metagenome, whole genome shotgun sequencing project. | isolation source: marine sediment | place: Germany: Wadden Sea | collected 2012-09-05
TAAAAGTTATAAATATTTTAAAGTGTTACCCATTAAAATAAGGGTAGAACCGTTTTTTTTAATGTCAAATGTTTTAATGGTATAAATTTGTCGTTATTAACCGTTAATAACGACTATGTATTTATTAAATGGCAATATGATTTGTAATTATGTTTGTAAATATATAAAGAACTTGTTGTGTTGCAAATTAGTCTATACATAGATATAAATCAAAAACTATTTTCTAAAATCTGATTATTATTACCACTAACTAATTCAATCCAACCGTTAACTAAGTACTACTATTATTAGGTGTTTTCTTGCATTAGATTTGTTGTCGAATTAGCATAACAATAAAACTAAATACTATGAGAAAACTAACTTTAATTTTAATTCCAATATTTTTTTCGGTGATTTTATTTGCCCAGGAAAGTAGCCAACAAGTAATTGGAGCTGTTGGAGAACATTACTCGTCACAGGGATTTTTGGTATCCTATACTATAGGAGAACCAGTGGTTACTTACTTAGAGGAGGGTGATTTTATTTTAACTCAAGGGTTTCATCAGACATCCTGTACAATTACAGAAGTTAGTGATAATTCAGTTCAAGGTTTTGATTTAAAAATATTTCCAAATCCAACAACTCGTTTCTTAAATTTAAATGGAGATGTATCTGGCTTAACATGTGCAATCTATGATATGTCAGGAAGACAGATTTATGTAGAGGAGGCTTTTGGAAATAATCTGGTTCTAGACTTATCCTACTATTCAAATGGAACTTATTTATTAATTCTGACGAATGAATTTGGGACAAATGTTGAGAAATATAAAATCGTTAAGAAATAACATAAAAAATATAACTATGAAAAACATTATGACAATCAAGAGACTATTATTTGTAATAACATTACAATTATTCGCATTTATCGCGGTATCACAGAATTCCGCAATGTTTAACTATCAGGCTGTGGTTAGAGACAATCTGGGTAATCCTATGGCAGACGAAGCTGTTGAGATTGATGTTCGTATATTGCAGGGAACAGCTGATGGGACTGAAGTTTTTGCCGAAATGCACGATGTGCAAACAAATTCTTTTGGTTTGGTTACTTTACAAATTGGAGATATCGAAGATTTGAGTGTAATTGATTGGAGCGCCGACATCTATTTTTTTGAAGTAACAATAAATGGGACTTTGATGGGAACAAGTCAGTTGTTAAGTGTTCCAATGGCAGTTTCTGCAACTTATGCTGAGAATTATGAAGAGATAGACCCAATGTTTGTAACGTCTCCTGCTGGTATGATTACAGATAGTGAGATTAGTAATTGGAATGCAGCTTATGAATGGGGTGATCATACAGGTATGTATCTTCCAGCTGATTATACTCCTGAATTTAATGAAATAGATCCTATATTTACTGCATCTCCAGCTGGAACAATTACTAGCGATAATATTATAGATTGGACGACTGCATATTCTTGGGGCGATCATAGTGGGCAATATTTGCCTATTGATTATGAGGAAACTGATCCAATTTATAGTAATGCACCTGCAAGTACAATTGCAAATGCTGATATAGCTCACTGGAATGAGACTTATTCTTGGGGTAATCACTCAGGTTTATATTTACCTTCAGATTACTCTGAAGCAGATCCTCAATATTTGGCTTCTCCTGCAGGAACAATTGTTAATGCGGATATTCTTAATTGGAATGAAGCTCATACATGGGGTGATCATAGTGGTTTATATTTACCAGCTGATTATACTCCAGATATGACAGGTGTAGTAAATACCACTGGTAATCAAAATGTCGCAGGAACAAAGACTTTTACATCAGCTGTTAATGTTCCTACACCTGTAAGTGCGTCAAATGCCGTTCCAAAAGAATATGTTGACGCATTACTTGAAAGAATTGATGCATTAGAATTGGCTGTCGGGATTAAAATTCAAGATTGGGAAGGAAATGTTTACAATACAGTAACAATCGGTTCTCAGGTATGGATGGCTGAAAACTTAAAAGCTATGCGTTATAATGATGGAACACTAATCGATTATGTTACTAATGATGGTGTCTGGAGTACCACTACTAATGGTGCATGGACAACTGCAAATCATGATTTTTTTACTTACCATGATGTATATGGTCATTTATATAATTGGTATGCTGTTAATTCTGGTAATTTGTGCCCTGTAGGTTGGCATGTTCCAACTGATGCAGAATGGGACGAGCTAGAAACTTATTTGATAAATGGAGGTTATGGTTATGGTGGAAGTGGTAATGATATATCAAAATCGCTTGCTGCTACTGAATTGTGGATTTCTTCATCTACACCTGGTAATACTGGTAATGATATTGGGTCAAATAATAGTAGTGGCTTTTCTGCTCTTCCAGGTTCATTTATGTATGGTAATGGTGTAACAAATACTCCTGGATCAGAAGGGTATTTCTGGACAAGTGATGAGTTTTCTACGTCACAAGGGTATTATCGATCTTTGAATACAAATTTGAGTACATTAAACTCATCTATTGGCCAAAAAATAACAGGACTGTCTGTAAGATGCATAAAAGATTAAAAGAATAAAAATGTAGTAGTTTTACCACCCTCGGCAACATAATTGTGTCGGGGGTGATTTTGTTTTATTAATGCACTGTCCTGCGAGTAACTCGCAAGATAGTATATTATTTTTTTGTATTTATTCTTCATGTTTCCCTAAGAATGTCCTTACAAGTCTAAAGCCTACACAGTCTGATGCATTTCCATCCCATTTTTCTTCATTCGTAATTTGAATAAAATATGCTCCGCTTGCCCATGAGCCCCCCTTGGTTTTATTTGGTGTGTTAATCATTTCTGCTGCATTTCCACACATATCATAAAGTCCCCATTCGTTTTCGGTAAAGCTTCCTATGAGATTAGGATTGTTAGGGTTGTACCAATTACTGTCAGAAACATGTTTTGTAAATTCAGAATTCTGATTCTTCACAATGTCATCAAATACACTTTTTTCTATTTGTTTAGTTTTTGTTGTATCTCCCATAAGTTTATTCTCTTCCCATATATTTGTCCTGAATTTTGCCAAAAACAGACCTCTGTAATTTCTGGTATATGGACCGCCCCAGGCATATGGAACGTGCTTTAATCCAGCTGCAGCCATATATTCCCATTCTTTTTCGGTCGGTAATCTAAACTCAACATAATACCCTTCAGAAGAGTTTGTCATTTTACTAAGCCAAATTGCAAATAGTTGTGCTGCTCTGTGACTTATTCCTACTACAGGCTCAAAAGCAAAGTATGATAATGGTATATCTTTAATATTGTTTTCAGCAATGAATTTTTTTGTAAAAGGTAAGTGTTTATAAAGATATGTTTTGTCGAACTTATTTTTAGTTAATACAGTGTCGGTTTCGAGATTCATTTTGATTTTCCATCTTGGGTCATTAGGAATACATTGTTCTAAATCTTCATATCTGTTGTTTTCTATTAGATAATTTAGAAAGATTAACCAAGACAAGTTGCAAACCTCTGTTTCTTTAGCCCACAATCCTTGAACACTGGCTGTTTCTCCTTTATAATTAAAGCTTCCAGGTGGGATAAATTTAAAACCTTCAGGATCTGGATAATAGTCTTTTTTTGATTCAGCTTCTAAAAGAGAATAATCAATCTCTGGCATATTACGACCCAGAATTTCAATTTTTTTCATTGCTTTATCCTGATCTTTTAAACGAACCCTTACAACATATCTAAAACCTAAAGTGGAATGCTGCTCGCTAGGACTTACATAGCATTTTGCAAATAGTGATTTTGATACAAAATGAGTTCTGTCAGTTTGTCTGTTATCAAACCAATTTGCACCACGAACAAGTTGACCATCTTCATTATTTCTGGTTTTATTGAAATACTCTTCGGTTGCTAATAGAAGTTCGTAGCCAGGCTTTTGATATTTCTCAATTTTTTGAATATACTCGGATCTTGTCGCTTTCCAAGTCTTAGAATAGCTTTCCTTTAACCATTCGGAAACATTGCCTTCAAGGTTTTTAATATCTGTTTCGTTTTCGGGTGCCATTGGAGTTTCAATATCAACTGGAGAAGTGAATATATTTCCAACGGTATAATCGTTTGTGTATAAACCAATGGCTTTCCGAAATTCAATATCGCCTTTGTATTCTAAATCCAAGTCACAAATAATATTATCATGTGAACCATATACTGCCATAGATTCTAGAATCTTATCTGCTGCAAGTTCCCACTCATAATCGTAAGGCAAATCGAATGTGATTTCATAATCTATACCTTGCTTATCTAGTCTTGTTTGCCACACCCATGTTAACCAATCGAGGTAGGCTAGAGCTTGCCAGTAGCTTACTCCAACAACTGGATAACTATTATAAGCTGGGTGCCAGTAATACATTTGTGTCATAGGCTCGTTATATGAATGCTTGAAATCAGTTGACCAACAATCATTCTTTGGAAATACGTTTATGGAGTTATTGCCGTATTTTTCTTCATATTCAGGAATAGGATTGTTGAAAGAATAAGTAAAGTATTGCAGCTCTTCTTCACTTAAATCATTTAATTCTGTAATGTTGTCTTTGCCATTATACTTAAGAACCCAGTGCAAAAATTCACGATAATCAATATTCCTGATTTCTGTATTACTGATATAAAAGGGCTGGAGCTTGTTAAGTTGTTCATTAGAAAATTTATATTCTTTTTCATAAAGAGATTTATCACTGAAATAGTATTTTAAACCTTCGGGTAATTTAAACCTTAACGAATTATTTTGTACGTCAATAATCCTATTTTTTGTGTTTTCATTAATAGAAATATAACTGACGTTTTCTAGTCCTTTCTTAAATGGAACTCCAGAGTATATCGGGATGCTTGTATGTTCTCGGAATTCTTTTCTTCCACCAGATTTATTCGATTCAGTGATAATTTTATCTCTTTTATCAATAAATTCATTCCAAGGGTGCATTTTTACAATATACCCGTTTAACCTATAATCGTCAACTACAATTTTTAGTGGATCATCTCCATCTGGATGTAAATCTTTTGCATATTCCGGATCAAAATCATCAATATATCTTGACCCATGATATTGTTTTGGGATGCTTTTATTCCCAAAATTGTTATTAGATAAATTCTCTTCTGGGATAGAATCAACTATAATGATGGACTGTTTTTGTTTTAAAATGTCCTTACTAATTTCTGATTTGAGTGTGTCAATTTTGATTATCTCGGTATTTTCGATTGAGTCTGTATGTGCAATAGGTAAAATGTTTTGTTGTGGATTTGCCGGACTCGCAGATGAGTTTGGAGTAGTATTAGTTATTGCCTGATAAGTAAAATAACTAATTATCCCAACAATACTTGTTATTAGAATTATCTTAAAGTGATAATAAAATGGTTTTTTACTTGAGTTAATAATTTGTGTAATTTTTTCTTTTGCTTGTTGTTCAATAGCAAAACCTATTGGCATTGATGTGACATAATTTGCATTCATTTCGACAGATTTTTTAATTTCAACATTAGTTTCAAAATCAGAAACAACAGCTTCTAACAGGAGGCTTTCAAAAGCATCGGGCATCATATCTTTTTTTGTTTTATTCATGATTTACCTCCATTTTTAAAGTCATTCTCTCTGTAATTCTCTTTTTTAATCTTGCATAGTACACTTTTAACTGTTTTTCGGGTTTGTCTACATATTTTGCTATTTCGCTATAAGGCATTTGTTGAGCCTTTAGCAGTAACAGCATCCTTTCCCAGTCTTCTAAATTTGCAAGTTCTTCTTTGAGGAGCTTTAATTTGGTCGAGTCTGTTTGTTCCTGATCGTCATCAGAAATTACAGGATGAAGTTTAATTCTGTCTTCGGGAACGATTTCAATTTGTTTTTTTATGTCTCGAAAATGATTCCTGAGATTATTAAGAAACGACACCATTACAAAGGATGCAAACTTATCCTCACTTTTGAAACTGTATTTGTCAATTTGTTTGCTAATCTTCTCGTATGTCTTATAAATTATATCCCAGGCAGTATCTTCATCTGTCTTCCAGTTTTTCAACGAATATGCAAAAAGTTGTTTCCCATATCTCAGATAGAACGCTTCAAGTCCTTTATCTGGATTGTTTTTTATTATTATGTGAGTTTCTTTCTGCACTAAAATTCGTTTTGCCCTTTATAATTTATAACACATTTTGGTAACAGGCGAAAGTAGTTTTTTATTTTGAATCTGGGTAAAAATTCCTTATATTGAGGATATACTTATAATTAATGTTTATGAAAAGTATAGTTTTAATATTATTGAGTTTTTTTATATCAGTTTTTGTATATGCGCAGAATTTTGAGCAAGAAAATACTCTTATGGTTGAAACAAACTTTATTATGACACTTTCTTTTTCATACGACAGAGTAATAGATGCAGAAGAAAATGTAGCTTTTATGTTAGGTGTAGACTATGTAATGGGAGTTGGTTTTGGATTTGGAAGTCATTGGATTGTTCCAGAAGTTAATCTTGTGTCTTTTGGCCCGAATCATTTTATGGAAACAGGAATTATTTATGCTATTGGTATTCCTTTTGTCGATGATGAACCAGAATATAGAGAGAGCTCTGCTGGTATTCGAATAGCATATCGATATCAAACAAACAAAGGCTTTATACTACGGGCTACCGGAAATATTTATTTTAATATTGATCAGATATTTGTTCCAGCTATAGGAGTGGGGTATGCGTTTTAGATATTTTTGTGTAGTATTTTGAATTAGATTACTAAATACATATACTTGGATTTTATTGGTGCGATTATTGCAATGAAATTCGCAAAAAATACTTATGAATACAGCATTAAAATTACTATTTGTTGGGTTTATTTCTTTTGTGACGGTTAATGAAATTAAGTGTCAAGAAACTAGTTGTTATAAGAAATATGAGTTTGACGATTTCTTGGAAGAGAAAACTATTGACAGTACCAAGTATATTGAAGCTATTTATGAGGAGTTGACATATCCCGACCTTGACAGACGAGAGGAACGACAGATGAGGATTAGAGTTTTATATGTTTATAATGGAGAAGGTGAAGTGCAAATATATCCAGCTGTTTACCAAGATCATTGTACAGATAATTTTGACGAGAGTATCTTAAGAGTTTTAAAGAAAGTAAATAAAGAATACATGCAATTAGATGATGAAAAATTTATAACAGAATTTACTATTAGCTTTTTGTTATCACCTTCTGATTTTGAAGAGATGCTTAAGGGAACAATAAATATAAGAGCTAAAAGGTTCAAACCAAAACATGATTTGATTGACTGATTTCATGGGTTTATTTAAGATGTAGTTAGAAAATAGAAATGAATTACTCCCCAAACTTTCCAAATTCCATAAACTGAAAAACTCTTTCTCGTACTTGTTCGATTGTTTCTGTTTTTGCAACACCAATTAAATCTTCTGATCTAAGGTTCGTGATGTTTTGCATATTATCATCAGAAAGTAAAAAAGCACGAGGAGCAAAATTAAATACTCGCTCAATAACTTCCAGAGTATGTTGATCGGATGATGCGAGTTCAGTAAGTTTTTCTTTTAATTGCTGTGAATTATATTCATGGCGCTTTTTGTAATGAAGATTTTTATTGTATTTTTCGAGATACCAACTGTCAATTTGTGATTTAAGATTTTCGAAAAAGCGAATATTTCTTCTTGCAATAATGCCTCGAGATTTAAAAGAAATAGTATTGTAATAATTAACAATTTCTAGTAGTTCCTCTTCACTCATTTGAGAAATAGCAAAACCCTTAGTATAAACAGTATTGAAGTAAATAAAAATCTTCTTTTCATTACAAAATTTAACTAAATCAGGAATCTCCTTCCAATTTTGTTGCATTGGACAAACAGAAAGGTTAACATAATTATTTTTCTTTTGTGAAATCGAAATGAATTTATTCAAATTTTTTAAAACATTATCAAGTTTAGCATTTACTCTGATGTTTTCAAATACTTCTGGTTTAAGCGAATCAATTGATACTCCGATATAAAAATTGCCTTTTTCAAGATATGATTTTACTTTGTCGTTAAAAACAGTTCCGTTTGTTTGCAAATTGATCTTGCACTTAGGGTTTATTTTGATAATTAAATCCCAAATCTCATAATAGATATTAATCAAAAATGGTTCTCCACCCAGGAACTTTGCGACTTTTAAATTTGGAATATATTTTTCTAGTTGTCTTAGATAATCTTTATCGTAAGGATGCTTAATATTAGTTAACCCTTTAGCTTTTGCAATGCTGCTTGAAAATTCTTCGTGGCACATTACACATTCAAGATTACATGTGTTGTCAAGTTCAAAAACTATTTCAGAAGGAGTGTTTCCTTGATCCTTTAATGAATCATAAAGCCTTGCTTCAACTCCCTCAAAATTTCCAGCTTCAATCAATTTGTGACAATGCTGACAACCATACATAAAGTTTTGTCGGCAAAGTTCATTTTGTAATAAAGATCTTTTGTCGCCCGATATTATTTCATCAATTGAATTTTCTGGATATTTCCCCAAAATATGGACACGATTAAAGCAACAAGCTGTCGCTTTTCCGTGAATGTCGAAGTAAATGCTTCTGTTTGGTGCATGACATACACATGGTTCTGGACCAGTTACTCTACTTTTATTATATTCAATTAGTTTTTGATGATTGCCAAAATCAGAACTTATATGCTTAGATAAATTCCCATGTTTTATGCTATTCTTTATCTTTTTTGCATACCTTGATAATGCTGTAGCTGTGTCATATATTTTGTGCTTAATCAAATTATTATGATTTTAAGCTTTTGCACATTTCTTCTAGTTCTTCAATTGGAGTGTCTTTTAAATGACCAAAAAATTCTTCGTCACTTACTTTTAATAATTTATTATAAATAACTCCTATTTGTGGGTCAGATTGAAGAATATCCATCAGTTGAAAGAATTTTACTTTATAATGTCCACCATTTTTTTCAATTCTTTCAATTAATAAAAACTTAGCTTCTGCAGTAGAGTAATCCGTACCTTCTTCGTGTTCAGGGATGTCTTCTTTTGACCAATTTTTAAATAATTTTACCATGTTCTGATAATTCTCAATATTTATTTTTTCTTTTTTATTTGTTTCAGTGAATTGTCGTTCACTCAACTGTTTAATTGTCTCGTTTAATAATTTCTTATCAAGAAACTTCAAAGATAATTCCTTTGGTTTAATTACGGTGTGAAAATAGACACATATCTTCTTTTTATTCGCAAAATCGATAAAATCTCCAAGTTCATGCCTGTTTATTGTCATTGGACAAACTAATAAGTTTAAATTAGTGTTGTTTTTTTGTGTGTATCCCACAAAAATATCCAGATTCTTCATTGCAAATTCAAAGTTTCCTCCTCGTCTAATTTTTTCGTAATTGGTTTTTTCTAATGAATCAATAGATACATTAAAATGTATGTTTTTATGAGTGTCCAGAAGTTTTTCTATTCTTGGATTCATTGTATTTGCATTTGTTGTAATCAGAATATGACATTTTGGGTTAATTTCGGTTATCATATCCCATATTTTGTAATATTCTTCAATCATAAATGGATCACCTCCTGTAAACTCAGCAAGTTGCAGATGAGGTATGAATTCCTTTAGTTCTTCAAAAAAAATATCTCCGTAAAATTTATTTCCCGAAAATTCATTGTTTGCTTTGTTTTCGATACTTGATGATAAATTTGAATCACACATTATACAAGAAAGGTTGCACTTATTAGATAATTCAAATTCCATGATTACAGGATATTTGCTTTTTGAAAAAGCATAGTGCTCATATTTATTTATTAATAAGCTACCATATGATTTATTATTGATAAGTTTTTCACAAAATTCACATGTAGTATGTAAATCACAAACTTTATGCTGTTCTCTAATCGTTTTTAATGAACCGTTGAGCCAAATATCTTTTATAGTGTTATTGGATATGTTAGAGGATAAATCATTATAACTGGCATAGCATGGCGATACTTTCCCATTTCGTGCAAAAAACATGCTTGTATGTGGTGCATAGCATAGATGTCTTAGCGGACCGTACATCCGGGAGTTTTGATAATTAACAAGAATGGCTTTATTGTTTTTACATTTACGAATTTGTTTTGTCTTAAAAATTGAAAAAAATAACAAACGAATATCTTTATGGATATCTACTACGATATTTTTTAAAAACTGAGGCAATATGTTATATAGTTGACTTAACATGAAGATATTTTAGTTCAAAATTAATAAAATACTTCGATTTAATCATGTTTTATAGTCTTAATATTTTTATATCCAATGGATTAGTTAGAATGTTTATTTTTATTTGAATCTAGCATTTTTTTTGTAATTTTGTAGCAGTTTGTAGATAAATAATCAGATTATGAAAAAGTGTGAAAGCTCAAAATTGAAAAGCATATTCTCTGTAAGTCTGATTTCTTTGCTTCTTATGGCGGGAATTTCATTGTTCTATTCATGTGAACAGAATTCTGTGGGAATATTCAAGGATAATATTGAATATGATGAGACTTCAATCGTTTCAGATTCCATATTTTCTATTCTGACAGATTATTACAATAGTAATCCAGATAGTGCTATAATAATGGCAGACAGTCTGGAAAAAGAATTTGTTCGCGAAGGAAATTCAAGTGATTTACTCCGACTCTACAGCTTTCTGTCTGAATTATACCAATATAGAAAAAACGATCATAATACGACTCTCGAATATCTGATAATGGCTTTGGATGTGATTGCAGATAATCCTGATCTGCAATTTGATCCCACATATTTATATGTAAATATTGGAAATATTATGTATCAATATAGATTGTATGATGATGCAATTTATATTTATCGACAGATTCCAAAACTTACAAATGCTGAAGGCGACCCTAAGAAAATGGCTTTAATATATAATAATATTGGTTTGTCATTTCAAAAAAAGGAAATGGAGGATTCGGCAAGATATTATTACGATAAGGCTGTACCTTATGTATATGATGCAAAACAAGCGACTGCTATTCTGGTATTACAATATAATAATTATGTAAGTTCTTTAATGATTCAATTAGGTGATCTTGATTCTATTCCATATTTTTATAATAAATCCATGATATTTTTTGATGGAATGGATAAAGTACTAGATGATTATCCATCAGATTATGCTAGCCAGTATAAAATAGATATACAACTAGAGTATTGTAAGAATAAGGTGAAATCATTAGATTATATGTCACAATATCATATAGATAACGACAATGTCAATGAAGCAATTAATCTGTTAAAGGAAGCAGTTGGATATTCTAAAACGACAAATAATTTGCTATTAAGTGCAGATCTATATTTAAGTATTGCAGATGCATATGTAATAAATGAGAGTTTTGATACAGCAATTGTATATACTGATTCTGCAATAACTATTTTTAAAGATTACTCGATTTATCAAAACTTGGAAATGTCTTATCGAAGAAAGGCTGATATTTCTTTATTAATGAATAATGATTTGGAATATTTATCTGCAAATGAAATTGCCGATAAGTATATGGATACACTTAAAACAATACAAACATCTGATGATTTGATATTAATGAAAATTGAATTGGCTGCAAAACCTGTTCAACTTGCTATGAAAAATATCGAATTAAGCAGAAACGATAAAATTAAAACAATTGATAATCAAAAGTTTCTGATAGGGCTTCTTATTGGAATACTAATATTTCTAGTAATTGGTTTTATTGTTTATTCGAAGTTATATCGTAATCTACAAAACACAAGAGTTCGTTTGGCTCATACTACAATAGAGAAAATTAGTGATAAGAAAGTTAGCGAAGGAAATAAAAGCCATTTAAAGGATTCTGTAGAACAAGAATTACTCGTAAAATTTGAATCTGAGATTGTGAATAAGAAAGTATACCTGCAGAGTAATATGAGTTTGAATTTAGTTGCTGAAAAACTTGAAACAAACAGGTCTTATATCTCCAAGATTATTAACTCTGTTTATAAAATGAATTACAACGATTATATTAATAAATTGAGAATTGATGAAGCTTGCAATATTATATGTAATAATACAAATCCAAATTTTACTATCGATCATCTTTATTCTGAAGTAGGCTTTGGCGGTAAAACAACATTCTATACAGCTTTTAAAAAATATACAGGAGTAACTCCAGCTGTTTTCTTTAATTTAAATAATCAGGCAAAATCCTAGTCTACAGTATTTAAGGCTTACTTAATTGTAAAAAAATTGATGATTCCGAAATTTACATCATTTTTTTATATGCTTATTGATTATGCCAGATAATCATTCAGTATCCCTCTGAGACATAGGTTTTAGAATAAATTGCTGACTTAGAGTTTTTCCGAAACTCACAAATTGTACGATTCCGAAAAACTAAGTTTACCCTATCTAATATGTATTCGATAATTTTGTGTTGTATGTTATAGTGAATATAGATGAGATTAAGAGGAAAGAGTATTCTAAAAGTCTTTAGAAAGAAGAGAGATGTAAATTATGTATCAGATGTTGTGCCAATGAAAAAGCATACAGAGATTGTTCTTTGGACTATTTCTCTTGTTCTTCTGATTTCAATTTTGTTTTTTTATGTAGGGACACGAGTAATTTTTGAAGTTTAATAATTCAAACATCAACCATAAATATTTAACCATGAGAATAAAAGAAAAATACAGTACCTATTTTTTGGAAAGAATACTAAAACGTTTTAGGCAGAGTTTTTTTTCAAAACTAATAATTGCGAATAATCTAATATGCATAATTTTTATTATGGCACTTACAGCTACAAGTGCATTTTCTCAAGTAAATCCAACCGATGCTTGTGGGGCTGGTGTAGCAACTCTTGTTTCAAATCCAGCATGTGTAGTAAATAACTATACTTTAGCTGGGAGCTATGCAGATGGAGGAGTTGTTTCTGCTTCTTGTGTTTCTGGACAGGATAGAGATGATGGTTGGTATCAGTTTGTTGCCACATCTGCAAATACAAAAATTGATCTTACTGGTGATGAAGATAGAGTTTTAGCTGTTTACACTGGAAGTTGTGGAACAGGCGAATTAGCTTGTGATATGCAAGCTGCAGGAACTACAGCCTCAGTAATTGTGTCAACTACAATAGGAAATATATATTACATTCAAGTACACAGAAGAAGTGGTAACAATACTGCAACAATGTCAGGAACTATTTGTGTTTCCGAGTTTAGTCTAGAAAATTCCATACACTTTGATGGTATAGATGATTATGTAGATTGTGGTACTGATGCTAGTTTAGATTTAACAAGTAATGCCATAACAATTGAAGCCTGGATTTATCCAACTTCTTTTAGAAGCAATGTATGGGAAGGATGTGTTATTAATAAAAGTGGTGGAACAGGAAACCATGGGTATATGTTGAGAGTGGGAAATGGCGGACAGGTTAATTTTAATTTAGGTGATGGCGTTTGGAATGAACTTTATTCATCAATAGGCGCTGTTAATTTAAATAATTGGCATCATATTGCAGGTACTTATGATGGTACGACTATGCGTTTATATGTTGATGGTACAGAAGTAGATACACAATCATGGTCTCAGAATATTGGCTCATCTTCAAATAGCTTATTCCTAGGAAGTGACCCAATGAATTCGTCAAGAGAATTTCCTGGACGTATTGACGAAGTGAAAATCTGGAATACATGTAGAACTGCGTCAGAAGTTATTGATGATATGAATTTTTATGGATGTACTCCTTTGACTTCGGGTTTAGTAGCATATTATCGTTTTAATCAAGGAACTGCAGATGCAAATAATGCTGGGCTAACAACAGTAATTGACGAAACTGGAACAAATAATGGAACATTAAATAGTAGCGCATTAAATGGTACTACATCAAATTGGGTTGCAGGTAATGTTGTGTCAGCTCCATCTAGTATGACTTACTCTTCATGTACAGCTGCGCAGCCAACTATTACGGATGTTGTACAATCTGATACGGATCAGGAAATTATTCGAATTGAAGTAGTTACAACTGGAAGTTGTAGTCCAATAGATTTGACCGAAATTATTACTCGTATAGATGGTACTTCAACAAATGCCGATATTGCCAATGCAAAACTTTGGTATACTGGTATTAGTAGTACTTTTGCTACGACCTCTCAATTTGGGGCTACTATTGCAGCGCCCCCAACTTTGGGAAATGATATGACATTCTCAGGGACTCAAACATTGGCAACTGGAGCAAATTACTTTTGGTTAACCTACGATATTCAAGCAGGTGCAACAATTAATAATGTTGTAGATGCTATTCTTCAGCAAATAACTGTAAACGGATCTAATGAAACTCCAAGCACATCTGACCCAGCAGGCAATAGGCAAATAGCCCTTTCTCCAGATATAGCATGGCCTGGTCTTGATGTTGGTAGTTTGGGGTGTCCTGCATCAACTACCGTGTCAGATAATACAACTGGCGCAAATACAGATTGTACTGTTTCTTCAGCAGGAGATCATATTTATCAATTTACAACGACAATTCAATCAGATGTAACTGTAGATGTATGTGGTGCTACATGGGATACTGAGATTCACTTGTTTGATTTGGCAAATGGAGATTGTAATTCAGGACCGATTGCAAGTAATGACGATGGCTGTGGCTCACAATCAACAATTACACAAAACTTAATAGCAGGAACTTATGTTGTTGTTGTTGAAGGCTCTTGGACTGAAGAAGGTGCTTATGACCTAAACATAACAACTTCAAATTGTGCTACAGCTATGACATTTGTTTCATGTACTACAACACAATCTAATACAAATAATACTTCTCCAGGTACTGTAAACCAAGAAATTGTTGGTATAGAAGTAGAAATGGATGGAATTTTAAGCCCATTAGATCTGACAGAAATTATTACTCGAATAGATGGAACAACAACAAATGCTGATATCGAAAATGCACAGCTTTGGTATACTGGTACTAGTAATGCTTTTGCTACTACTACACAGTTTGGAGCAACAATTGCAACACCACCTATTGCAGGAAATGATATGACATTTTCTGGAACTCAAACATTGGCAGATGGGACAAATTATTTTTGGTTAACATATGATATTAAAGCAGGTGCTACAGTAAATAATGTTGTTGATGCTATTCTGCAGCAAATAACAGTTGATGGATCAAATGAAACACCTGTGTCCTCAGCGCCCGCAGGAAATAGACAAATTGTTTTATCCCCAGATATCGCATGGCCAGGTCTTAATGTCGGAAGTTTGGGCTGCCCAACTACAACGACTGTGTCTGGTAATACAACTGGTGCAAATACAGACTGTGTCGTGTCTTCAGCAGGTGACCATATTTATCAATTTACTACAACTGTTCAATCTGATGTTACAGTAGATGTTTGTGGCGCAACTTGGGATACTCAGATTCATTTGTTTGATTTATCGAATGGAGATTGTGATTCTGGACCAATTGCAAGTGATGATGATGGCTGTGGTTCTCAATCTACGATCACACAGAACTTGGTAGCTGGAACATACGTTGTAATAGTTGAGGGTTATAGCTCAAATGAAGGTGCTTATGATTTAAACATAACAACTTCCAATTGTGCTACAGCTATGACATTTGTTTCTTGTACATCAACCCAAGCAAATACTAGCGATATTTCAATAGGAACTGTAAATCAGGAAATTATTGGTGTAGAAATAGAAACCAGTGGGTCGTTAACTCCATTAGATCTTACAAGGCTTACAATAAGAACTGATGGGACTGATTCTTATTCTACTGATATTACAAGTGTTAATATATGGTATACTGGAACAAGTTCAAGTTTTACTACATCAAACTTGTTTGGGACAACACAGACAGCTATTGCACCAGGTAATGATATTGCCTTTACTGGGACACAACAATTAGAACCCGGCACAAACTATTTTTGGGTAACTTATGATATTCCTTCAGGAGCTACAGCAGGGAATTATGTTGATGCAATTTTTCAGTCTGTATTTGTTGGAGGTAGTACTGAAACTCCTGTAGTTTCAGATCCGGGTACTGGACGTCAACTTTTAAGTGGTTGTTATTATAATTTATTACTTGAAGATAGTGACTCTGATGGTTGGGAAGGAGGAACACTTAGTGTTCTGGTAGATGGGACAAATGTATTAACTGACGAAACATGTTCAGGATCATCTAGTACTTTTAGTTTCGTTGCAGAAACAGGTTCTACAATTTCAACTACTTATACTTCAGGGGCTAACTCAGGTGAAAATTCGTATTTAATTACAAATCCAAATGGTGCATATGTTTTATCAAGTGGTGAAGCAAGTACGACTCCAACAAATGAAACATCAACAGCAGATTGTGATGCAGTTAAAAAATTTACTATGAATGGAGATTCCTATCATTATGATGACCTGGGATTTATTATTACAGAAGATGAAGCTAGTCAAAGTGGCTCAATTTGGTCAAATTATAAAATCGATCTAACAGAAGATTTTACAATAAAATTCGATATTTACTTAGGTGATGGAGATGGAGGTGCAGATGGCTCTGCTTTTGTACTTCAGGGAAGTTGTACATCTGCTGGAGGAAGTGGAAGTTCATTAGGTTACGGAGGAATAAATAACTCATTAGTCGTTGAATTCGATACTTATGATAATGGGGGGAATAGTGATCCATCTAATGACCATATTGGTGTTTTGAAAAATGGTGATCCAGATCATTGGTCTGGGAATTTAACTGCAGAATACGATTCTGGTGGTAACATTGCTGATGATTCATGGCATAGTGTCGAAATTAACTGGACAACTGCTTTAGATTCTTTAGCTGTATCTTGGGATGGAAGCAATATCTTAAATTATACAGGAGATATTGTAACAGATTTATTTGCTGGAGATTCTCAGGTTTTTTGGGGCTTTACTGGTGGTACAGGTGCATTGACAAATCTACAAAAAGTATTGGTGACAGAGTATCCTTCGAATTCTACTGAACTAACAGATATTACAATTGACTTTGGGGACTCTGTTAACCCTGAAGCTTCTACAGGTGCTACAAGTTATACATGGTTGCCAAATGATGGTTCTGTTTCTGACCCAAGTGTATTTAACCCTTCTTTAACGCCAAATGTGACAACAGAGTATACCTGTTTAATTCAAGATGGATGTGGAAATGTTGTTACAAATAAATTTACAATAACTGTTAATAATTCTTTACCTGTTGAACTTATAGAGTTTGATGCAATTTGCAATGATGAAGGTGTGAATGTTTCATGGTCTAGTGTAAGTGAAATAAATAATGATTATTATATTCTGCAAACAAGTGAGGATTACATTACTTGGCAAACTGTAGCTAAAGTTTATGGTGTAGGGAATAGTAATTTATTACAGCATTATCAATACCTAGATGATGTTTCAAATAGACAATTGAGATATTATAAATTATCTCAGGTTGATTTTAATGGTAGGAGTGAGACTATTTCAATTATAAATGTAAATTGTCCTTTAAGTAGTGGCATCTCAGTTTATCCTAATCCTATTGATAAAGTTGTATTCTTTGATGCAAATTGGAACGAACTTAGTGATATTCAGGTATATATCTTTAATCAAATTGGACAATGTGTTTTTAATAGAATATACACTAGTTCTGAATTGCAGGATAATTTGTTAAAGTTGGATTTGTCAGATTATAAATCTGGAATATATAGTCTAAAGATTTTTTCTGGAACAAAGGTTTACAATGAAAAACTGATAAAAAAGTAATATCAAAGGCATATAATGTTAGAAGGTTTATGTTTTTGTTTGTAAAGGTAGCTCAAATAATGAGCTGCCTTTCTTTTTTTGATTGGATAATGTTTTTTGAAAAAAATAGATCCCTTTTCTCTAATGGGGAATAATATGGATAATATATTGTTAAATGCATTTTATAGGAGCAAAGTACTTAATAATAAAGGCTTTTTTTATGATTGTAATATTTGGCGATAGTAGAATCGTAAAAAAATACTTTTTGATTATTTAATACTATATGTATGTGCAAATGATTTGTTCTTGTAATTGGCAGGTATTTAGGGTTTTATGTGTTGTGTCTTTGCAATATAATCAAATTTTACTTTTTAGAAAACTAAAAGTTTTTTTATGTTATGATAATGTGATTTTTTTGTACTGTAATTAAACACTAATTAAAAAATGACCGGAGATTCAAAGATTCCTCAAAACTCTTAATATCTCCTTCGAGCTGGAAGAAGTTAAAATCAGTTTAAATGGTTTGCATTATCTTCAATTCTCTCTCGTAGCTTACATACCTCCTGGTATAGATTTAATTTAAACCTTCTGGTAAAAAGGAGAGTCCGGTCTTTTTTAATTTTTAATAAATTTGAAAGTTTCCCCAGAACATTTAACAAAATAAGTCCCATTAGATAGATTAGAAATATCAATGTTTTTTAGATCTGTATCAATTACAGCATTTCCAAACATATTGTAAATTGTTACACGTTCTGAACTATTAGCTCCTTCTATTGAGATTAAATCAGTTGCCGGATTTGGATATACAGTTAATTTTAAGACATTTGAAGAGTTAGTAATATTTAAACCATTTGTTACTTTAAAATCCCAAATTCCACGACCGTATGTTCCAAATCTGGCAGTTTTTGTTGCCGGGTCATAATCTACTGTCCAGAATACTTGATTAGGGGCAATACCTTGACTAAGTTCGTACCATTCGTTATTTTCAGAAACATATACATAAGGTCCAGCATCAGTAGCAGCAAAAATAAATTCATCATCTGGAGTAACAGCAATTTCATAGACCATTGTAGATGGTAGACCATTACTAATTTGTGAAAATGTATTCCCATTGTTTGTAGTTACATAGACAGGAGGATTAGAATATCCAGAACCAGCAACATAAATTTTTTCAAGTGTTGTGTTTGATGGAACAACAGCAGCACCATACAGATAATTGCCATCAGGACCATCAAAACCAGTTTTTAATTCCCAATTTATTCCTCCATCTGTTGAAGTGAAAAATTCTCCATTGCCATTCATAGCATAACGATAATTAGAGTTTATTCTCGAATAATTAATTGCAGATATTGCAGTAGCAGATGAGTTTCCACTAAAATCGTAGTTTTGTTCAGTAGTTATCAAATTACCAGAATTGGAGGTTAATTCGATTATATGTGTACCAGTAGTTGTAGTTCCTCCTCCAAGATAGCAAACAGAAGGATTTGTCGGATGGGGCATCAAAGGTGGAATCCAGAATTGTCCATCAATATCAAACTCCCACCATTCAGAAACATAAGGACTTGTAGTTGCCAGAGGGTAATACATCACATATCCAGGATAAACCATCCACACGCTATTTCCCCCATTAGAAGATACTAGATGCCCATAATCTCCACTTAAAATTTGAGTGAAATCTGTGATGCCAGCTCCAGTATTGTTATCACAAAGTTGATAGCCTTGATCTTGACTGCCAGCAAAAATATAACTACTGTTAAACCTATGTGATAAAACAGAATAAAATTGACCAATGTTTAAGTCGTTTAATGAGATGTTTTGTACGTTTGCAAGTTGATCATGAGAAATATAAGTTCCACCATCTGTATTGATGTAGACAAATTCATTATTTTCGCTATCTACAAATGAATTTATTCCAGGAATATCTGCATGAAGTTTATTTTCAATATCAGAGTAATAATCTCCCCATTCATTTAATTTTGTCCAATTGGTGCCGCTATTAGAACTTCTAAAACATTCTACTCCACCATAGTATAAAACTGTTGGTGTTAATTGGGAAACGCAGAAGCTGTTTTTCATAAAAGGATCAGAGTCGACATTCCCTTTTGCTACCCAATTAATTCCGGCATTTGAACTTTGATAAAAATCAGTATGGTTATTTGACGAAACTGCAGTATATAAGTAGGTTGTAGTTTCGATTTTACAACCAGAGAGTAACACATTTCCTGAGGTAGTTTGGTTATATTGCGATATTAATACAGCGTCAAATGTTTCATCAATATAATATATTTCGTCTCCAATTGCCAGATAGCAAATGTCATCTTGAGCATCACACCAAATATCAAAAACGCCTTCTGATCCATGAGTAGATTCAAGGAAAGATAGCTTTTTAGTAAAAGAAGCACCTTGGTTTTCGGAAACATATATAGTTGTTTGTTTTTCAGAATTGCTATAATCCCATTCCATTGCAAGTAGATAAATGGTATGTTGAGCATTGTTTGCGACTACAGCTTTTTGTACCTGTCCCCAATTCGAAATAGAGCTTAATCCAGTCGAAGCTGTCCAATTAGCTCCATCATCATCAGAATAATAGAATCCAGGAACATACCATCCTCCAGAAGCAACAATAAGTCTGTCGCTAGAACCATATGGGATTTCTCGTAACATTCTTATGTCGTCAATCATAAAATCGTCATTTAAAACATGCCATCCATTACCATTTTTATCAGCTTTCCAGATATTTCCACCTGAACTAGCACAATATATTGAGTCAACAGATTGATCAATTTCAATAAGGTGCGTTCTTCCTGCAAGATTGTTACTTCCGGTTTCTCTCCATTCACCTGTAAGTAAACCATCAGCAATATTAATCAAATTGCTTTTAGTGTTTACTTTAATATTTTTTAGATATTGATTATGTCTATTTTGGTAATTGACAGTACGCCAGTTAACTGTAGAATCACACTTGTGCATTCCTTCAATCCAGTTTAATTTATCCATCCATTCGCCTTCTTCATGCCCTTGGGAGAATGCAACCTCAGTAGGTTGAGGTAATGCAATATAATCAATTCTCTTATTTCTTTTATCCATCAAAAGTACCCCTACTAATAAAATTGCAATTGTTAATGTTGGAAATAAATACTTGAATAAGTCTTTCTTTTTCATATTAGTATATTGTGTATTCTACAAAGGTATGGGAAATTATATTATGAAATACTCTTGAATTAATATAAATTAGTAACTTTGGGAATGAGTTTTATTTCATGCAATTTAAATTAAATGGAGAAGTGTATTTTAGATAGACATATTTTTAAGAAGTACAAAAAGCAATTTGGAAAACAGAAATATGTCTGTATGGCTCCATTTACGTCATTATACTTTAAACCTGATGGCACTATTCTGCCTTGTTGTGCTCTTGGCTCAAATCTTAGTTTTGGATCGTACAAGAATTCAACAATTAATGAAATACTAGAATCAGATTATAGGAAGAAATTACAAACAAAGATTGCAAGTCTAGATTTTTCAAATGGTTGTATTGCTTGTTTAAAAAGTATGAATTCTGGAAATTTTATGTCTGCAATAAATACTCAGTATCGTCATTATGATTCTGGAGATTATCCAGAAGTTCTAGAATTTGAACTTTCATATTTTTGTAATCTGGATTGCGTTATGTGTTATTTGCATGACACGGAAAAAGTGAACAAGATTTATAATTCTAAATTCGTTGAAGAAATAACGCCTTATCTGAAACATGCTGTGGCTGTTAAATTTTTAGGAGGCGAGCCATTTTTAATACCTATATATCGTCAAATTTGGGAAGTTATTAATGAAAATAATTGGGATACTCAGGTACATATTCAAACAAACGGAACTGTATTTAATGATGAAATTGCCAATATTATTTCAAACCTTAATGCTTACATAGGTATTTCAATTGATGGAATAAGTAAAGAATCTTATGAAAAGATAAGAAGAGGTGGGAATTTTGAAAAAGTAATTGAAAATATTGAGAGCTTTAATAGGATTATGACGGAACAAAAAAAGTCATTGAGCTTTTCATTTACTCCTATGAATATAAATTGGAAAGACATCCCAGAATTTATTGATTTTGTAAATTCATATTCAGGCCTGTTATATTTTAATAATCTCACAACACCATATAAATATAGCTTCAGACATTGTGATGTTATACAGTTAAAGAATATAATAAATTATATAGATAATTATGATTTTAAATTTAGTACGGCTAAATATTATAATCAAAATTTAAGAACACTAAAAAGCTTTCTTAATGGCTTACAGTACATAATTAATGAGTATGTCGAATTTGAGAGACTTTATGCAGCAGTCCCATTGTCTGAATGGCTAAAGATTGTTAAAACAAAATTATCAAAAGAGTCGGATTTTAATGCATTGCATGATCTTTTAGGTGAACAATATATGAGTAAAATGATAATGCCTCATATTCAAAATAAATTTAATAATCTGACACTTGATGTAATAAATGAAATTATCAATAAAATGGTTGTTAATAAGCAACTTAATTATTTGTTGGATTTTCTTGAAATTGATTTTGAAAAGAGTGAGTCGTTTAAAGTAAAAAATTGTCAATAAAAATAGTCTCAATTTGCCAAAGTAGTTCACGTTCAGTTTTATTTTGAATTTGTTTGATTATTAGTGAAGTAGGGTATTTTAATAATTCAGTGTAATTTTTACTATTTTTAGTATGAGAAGGAGCTTTGTGGATAATTAAATCGAGTTTATCAGTAATTTTTGTTTTAAAAGCTGTATTATAATTATTGTTATTTAGATATTTATTTATACTATTCACAAAATTCTTTTCATGAATCAGATAATTCTTTTCTTTATTTTTTAATGACTTTATAATCTCTTCCCTTGTTAAAGCATTTTTTAACCAAACTTCACATCTTTTTACTAGATCAAAAACCTGAGAACTGTTTTGTATTGAAATTTTGGTTTTACTACTTTGTTTGATAGATTTAAAAATCTTTAGTGCATGTTCGATCTCATATGAAGAAGCATAACTTAATGAGACATCGAAAGCCTGAAATACATGAACGAAAAATAGAGTAATATCATGGTCATTACAATATTTTACTAATTCGGGAAATGTATGGTAATTGAGAGTTAGTGGACATATTGCTGTAGATAGGGATGTTTCTTTTCTGTTGCAGTATTTTTTTAAATATTTATAGTTTTCGAGTGTTTGTTCTAGTTTTGCATTTTTACGGATTTTCTCATAAACCTCTGTATTCATTGAGTCAATAGATACGTTGAAGTGAAATCTGCCTTTTTCAATTAACTCTTTAAATCGTTTAGGTAAAATGCTTGCATTTGTATTTAATGTGATATTGCAATTGGGATTAACGTCTAATATGTATTCCCATACTTTATAATAGAAATTTGATAATATGGGTTCTCCACCAGAAAATATCATATCTTGTAGATGAGGAATAAATTGTTTTAATTCATCGAATAAATTATTTAAATTAAATTTCGTTCTGGTGGGTATGCTATTAGCTTTAGCAATACAAGAAGAGTATTCGCTACTACACATTATACACTCTAGATTGCAAGTGTTGTCGACTGCAATTTCGATAATAGATGGAAATTTAGCTTTTGTATGGTATTTACTGTATTCTTCTGTTTTTAATGAGTGAAATTCCTTTTCTTTTAGTTTTTCTGCGCAAATTTTACACGAAATTGGTAATTGATTTGACTTTATCAATTTTCGAAAATTAGTGAAGTATTTTCCGTTCCAAATATTAATTAAATTTTGATCAGGGTATTTAGCGAATCCAATATTTTGATCTTCTAACTGTGTAAAACAGCAAGGACTAACTTTCCCTTCAAATCCTATTGACATAGAACTAAAAGGAGCCTTGCAAATACATGCTCTTACATTACGAAACTTGCGTAAAGATCTGAGAGTATTACGATTTACTTTACTTTCTGGAACCAAAATATACTTGTTATGGTATAAAAATAATAAAAATAACATTGTTTACAGATAATAATTGGGATAATTTATTTAAAACATCAGTGTATATGTCAGAATTTTTATTGCATATTTTCGGTTTAATAAAAAACTTTATGTAAGTTTGTTAACAGTAAGTTTGTTTAAAGGAGTCAAAACATGTGTGGAATAAATGGGGTATGGCAACAGCAGGGAACAATTGATAAAATGTTGTTCAATAAAATGCGTGATACCCTTGCGCATCGTGGACCAGATGATGCTGGTACATGGATGAATTCTGATGGAAATATTGCATTTGGACATCGCAGATTATCATTTATGGATATTGGTAGTGGAGGAAAACAACCTATGCTATCAACAGATAGCAAAATTGTAATATCAGTAAATGGTGAGATATACAATTATCCACAGCTTAAGACAGAACTTGAAGCATATGGACATCGGTTTGTCTCTAATTCAGATTCCGAAGTAATTATTCACGCATGGGAAGAATGGGGTGCAAAAATGCTGTTGAAGTTTAATGGAATGTTTGCTATTGCATTGTATGATAATTTTACCAAAGAACTACTCCTTGCACGTGATAGGTTTGGAATAAAACCTTTGTATTACCATTATCGAAATGATAGATTGTTTTTTGCTTCTGAAATTAAAGCAATAATAACACATTGTCCTGAGCTAAAAAAGATTAATCCGTCAGCAATGTCTGACTTTTTTACTTATCGTTATATTCCTTCACCTGGAACTATTTATGAAGACATTAGTAAGCTTGAGCCAGCAGAATATATTCTATTTAAAAATGGTGAATTAAAGGAGAAGGAAAAATTCTGGACCCCGAATTTTACATCAGCAAAGTTTTCTCAGGATGATATATCTGATCAGATACAAAAACTTTTTGATAAATCTGTATTGATGCATACTCAGAGTCATGTGGGTATAGGTTCATTTCTTAGTGGAGGATATGACTCAAGTGCTATAGTTGCGAGTCTGAATAAACATGGGATTAATGCAAATACTTTTAGCATTGGATTTGATAATTGGGATAAGTCAGAGGATTATTATGCAAAAATTGTTGCAGAGAAGCTTAATATGCCTCATTACTCAAAAAAAGTTGATGCTGGTCATTTAGATATACTTGATAAATTGATGTACCATTATGATGAGCCTATAGCTGATATTTCAATTATTCCAACATATCTGGTAAGTAGTTTGGCTGTTCAACATAATAAAGCAGTGCTTTCGGGTGAAGGAGCAGATGAATTTTTTGCTGGATATACCTGGCATTATGAGAATATTGAAAGGGAAAAATACAACAATAAACTTTTTAGAAAAAAAATAAAACCTTTAGCCTTTTCAGTTGAGTCTTATAGTAAGGCAATGGCAATGGGGCATCTGAGATATAATGAATTAACTAACTTATTCACTAAAGATTATTCTGCAGCTATTTCAGAAGATAGTGATTGGTTTTATCGCAAAAATGCTAATTTAAATCCTGGGTTAAATCGTTTTCGGAACATGGATATGCGATGCTTTATGGGAGAACTTGTGTTAACAAAAATCGATAGAGCGAGTATGGCAAATAGTCTTGAAGTTCGTGTCCCGTTTTTGGAAAATGAATTGACCAATTTTTTAATGAAAATCCATCCTAAAATGCTTTATAAGGACGGATTTAAAAAATATCAGTTATATCGCATTATTAAAAATCAGTTACCAAAAGAAATATTACAGCGTAATAAACAGGGGTTTGTTGGACCTGATACTTATTATGAAGATGTAACATGGTATAAAGGGATAATTGAAGATTCACATCTTGTAGATGGTAATATTATTAATAATGTAACTTTAAATAATTATTTAAAAAATAAAGAATACTGGAAGTTGTGGAAATTCGCCGTATTAGAGTCTTGGTATCGCAAATGGTTTTAATTTCTTAAGATAATGTTTAATTTAATGGAAAGTAGTTATGCCTAGTTTTGTTTATGTAGTTTGTGGGGAACGAATCCATATTGAAACATTAAACTTGAGTTTGAAGTTTCTTAGACACTTTAGTAAGTACCCAATACTTGTTGTTACTGATAGCAAAAGGAATGAGATTTCAATAGAACATAACCAAATAATTGACATAGATACGCCAATAGATTTGAATCATCATGAGGCAAGTATTTACCTTAAAACTGGTTTAAATAGATGGGTTCCTGATTTGGAGAATACTACATATTGTTATTTGGATTCTGATATTGTAGCTGTAAGCAATAATTGTGATGAGATATTCAATAATAAACCAAATCCAATAATATTTGCATCTGATCATTGTGCATTTGAAGAATTTAGTCCACATGCAATGAATTGTAATTGTTTGGAAAGGATCGTTAGTAAAAACGAAAGATTTCCTGAAATAATGGAAAAAATAAACGAAAACTTTCCTCTACGCCTTTCTGAAAATGGGACTTATGATAACCCTGACAAGGAAAAACTTGATGAATTGTTTTCGGATATAAAATCAAATATTTGGAAAAGACCGTTTCTGGCAGTAAGATATTCTTTGTTAAGATATGTTTTACCTGTATCAGAATTTAATTTTAAAGGATATCGCTTTAAAAAAACAAACAAGTGCTGGTACAATGGTGTTAATGAGGTAGTTGATTTTGATTTTGGTTTTTATGAGAATAAATTAAAGCAAAATACTGGAGTAGGATTTGATCAAAGTATTCCTGGATGGATTTATGAAAATGGAGAAAATATTACTCCTGAAGTACCTCATTGTAATCATTTGTCTGAATATTTAGAACAGAAATATAATGTTTCAATTCCTAATAATTGGAGGCATTGGAATGGAGGAGTTTTTTTGTTTAATAAAACTTCGGTCGAATTTCTCGAATATTGGCATAAAATTACAATCGATGAGTTCCAGGAAGTTTATTCAAAAACACGAGACCAAGGGACATTGGCAGCAACAGTTTGGAAGTTTGGCTTAGAAGAAAAGAATGTTTTACCCAAGAAATTTAATTGGATAACAGAATATGCAAATATTGAAATAAGTTGGAAACAGGAATTGGGGTATACTAAAGATAATTTTAAGAGTGTTTTTAAACCAAACTTATTACATATCTATCATCATTGGGGCGATGCAGAGTGGAGTATTTGGGAATCGGTTATAAATTTAAAAAAACAGATATAGTCGTATTTTGAGTATTATGAATAAATTAGACAAGAGGATACTAAAGCGATATAATAAATCTAGAGATATTAGATTGAAGAACCCAATATGTCGTGCACCTTTTGCAAATTTATATTTTAGTAAAAATGGGGATGTTCTCACTTGTTGCTTCAATCGTGAAAAACCTATTGGAAAGTATCCAGATATGTCTCTGAATGAAATCTGGAATGGTAAGAAAATCAAAGATTTTCAATCTCAAATTAAAGCAAATGCATTGCCAAAAGGATGTGATATTTGTCAGAATGAATTGGAACGTGAAAATTTTTTGTCTGTTACTGCACGAAGAGTGGATATGTTGCGAATTAAAAGAAAATATCCTACATCATTGGAATTTGAATTAGACAATACATGTAATCTGGAATGCATAATGTGTGAAGGAATATATTCCAGCTTAATACGAAAAAATCGAGAAAAAAAAACTCAAATAGATAGTTTATATCATGATGATTTTGTCGATTATATAACTCCGTTCCTTAAAAACGCTGAAATTATTAGATTTGGTGGTGGAGAACCATTTTTAATTGACTTATATTATAAAATATGGGATCAGTTTTTTAAGCTAAATTCTAAAGGGACAATATTTGTTCAAACTAATGGTACAGTGATGAATCCTCGAATAATAGAATATCTAAAAACAGGCCGCTTTACCCTTGGGGTATCAGTCGATTCATTAGATAAAACCGTATTTGAAAGTATTCGAAAAAATGCAGACTTTGACACAGTTATAAGTAATATTACCGAAGCTAATAGGCTGATTCCTCATAATACAAAATTTAGTCGATTATTATTGAGTATTACGCTTATGCGTGAAAATTGGAAGGATGTGCCTCAAGTAATTAAGTATGCTGGTGAAATAGGTGTTCAGGTTGGAGTAAATATTGTTTGGACTCCTAAAAATCATGCTCTTTTTAATTTGTCTAGTAATGAGTTAAAAGAAATATTTGCATACTATAAATCTATCGAATTGCCAAAGGGAGAGAATTGGATATTTAAGTATAATGACGATGTTTTCCAAGGAATAATAAGGCAGATAGAAAATTGGATTGTTATCAATTCGGCAAACGAAAAACGTATGTGTGAATATTCAAAACTACAATCAAATGAGTTACAGATAATGATACTTGACAAATTATGTGATTATGGAATTAAAGCTAACCAAAAGGAGAAGATTCTATTATTATTTAAGAAAATTGAAGAAAGTAAAACTCAAAATGAAATTTTGATAAGTATTTATAAAGCACCAACAGATTTTACTATTAAAAAACTTGATGTTATGACTGTTGATGAAATATTAAATCTTGCGAAAACATAATTTCTAAGAATTATTTCTTTGTAATAAGGTAAAGAGGCTTGTAAATGCTTATCCCTTTAGATTTTTTACTCTCATCAAATATCCATACATATTGTTGAATGCTGTCAGATATTTCAAAATCAACATATTTATTTGGTACTGTTGTTAAATAGAGTATGTTTTCATTGTCTGGTGATTCAGATATTGGAATGATTTGGTTAGAGTAATAAGTTAAATAGAAAATGCTGACATAATTGATTAAATCGTCTTCTTTTAATATTGAAAGTTCTTTAGAATTGGTTTTTACAATCCTTTCGCAATCGCTACGAGTAGGAGTGTTAAATTGATACTCATCTGTGTAATATCCCATATCGCCAAAAGCCTTTATTAAAACAATAATTGTAAATAATCCAAGGAGTAAATAAGTAATTCTCTTTCTAAATAATGCAAATAATAATCCTAGAACTATAATTATCGATGTTGTCCATAAGTTATCAGTTTTATATGCAAGTATATATGGAGTAAATATTATCGCTAACCAAATTGGTAGTTTTAAACTGTTTTGTATGTTTAGATATTTAAAATTATGTAATGACTTGGTTATTAGATCTATAAGTAGAGGTATGAGCATTAAAATGTAGTAAGGCATGTAATATGGACTTGTAAGGAAAATAGTACAACCTGATAATGCCAATAATAGTAGATATGATTGCTCTTTTGACTTAATGACTTGTAATATGTTATTGCGAAAGAAAACAATAGGTAACAATACCAGAACTGGTCGATAAGACATAATGTTTATTGCTGGGAAAGACAAGATATGACTGATTTTCTCTGTTAAACTATACCTGTCATTTATTTGTGTTTCTTTTATAAGTTGCTTTAAAAAAGGCATTGGGTTAGCACTTGCCGAATAAATACTCCAGTAAGAACCTAATAATAATATTGCAATGCAAATCCCGATAAGGTGCTGCCAGGATAGTAATAGCTTTAGGCTTTTATTAATTAGTAAAGATAAAAATATTGATAATGAGAAGAACCATATTGCAGGTATTCCTTTAGTTAGGAATGCCATTGAAAATAATCCGTAACCAATAATAAATAATTTGAGTGATTTGCCTTCAGAAGCAAATCTAAAATTTAAGTAGAAAGTTAATACCAGCAAAAGTGCAAAAAGACCATCAATATTTGTAATAAAAGAAAGATAAGATAGGACATGCCAAGATGCTAAAAATGCAATACTTATAAATAATGCCTCGGGCCAGCCACGATTCTTACGTAACAATAAAAACACAGTTACAGCTAAAAGGATTAGAATACTTACAGATATTGCTCTAGTTTGTTGTTCTACATTATCATTTTGTATTACTGGCAAAAGTAACCAATTAAATAATGGAGGTTTATTTAGATATTTTTCCCCATTTGTTGTTGGGACTACATAATTATCATTGATTTTCATTTCTAGACTTACTAGGGCTCTTCTTTTTTCTTCAGCATCTTGGCCATATGGATATTTTCCTAGATTCATATACAGTGAAACTAGCATTAATGTACATAGTATTAACATCCATATTTTTTGAAATTTATTAAATGTTAAGCCCTTGTTTTTATGAAGTATACTGTTTCTTTTAGTTTTAAGTAGCCATCGGAAAATATTTATTTTAATTAGCCTGAAAGGAATGAGTTGATTCTCTTTTATCAGTAAAATAAAAAACGAAATTAGTAAGATGCTAAAGATATAAATGGGTAATAACCATGGGAATAAATTATTAATAAATTCAAATAAGCCTGCATACTTGTATTTTGCTTTTTGCTCTGTTTTATATTTGATTAAAGAATTATCAGCATTAATAATTCTATGCAATTTATCAAAATTTTTAATTTCAAAATTTCCATCATTTGTTATTAGTGAGACACTTCTCCAGGGGCGATATGGAATTATCAGAGTATCTGATGTTGCAGATTTAAAATTAACAATTTTACCTAAAGGAGTTTTTGCTTGAACAGTGATAGGTGAATTTGAAACTATACTGATTTTGCATACCGAATTTGTTTTTAATCCATATAAAACAATCGATGCTAATCCAATAAGGTGAAGCGTAATTAAAAAATATATTATTACTTTTTGGTAATTCAAATTTCAGGTTGATTATATTATTGATAAATATAGGGCATTTTGTTAAAAAATTGAAATTAAATGCAGTAAAAATAATTTCCTAATATCAATTATGTCTCAAATTAGAATAGAAAATAGAATTTGATGTCAAGATATTCTTTGTTAAATTGGAAGTTTACATAGAAAATATTTATCTTAGTCAAATAATTCAACAATTATTTAATGCAAAGAGTATTATCAGTTATTTTACCTGTAAATAATGAGCAGAATAATTTAGAGCGATTATTCGATTTATTGGATAGTGTTTCTCAGATTATCGAATATGATTGTGAATTTATTTTTGTGAATGATGGGAGTAATGATGATTCTTTAAAAATACTAAAGTCTCTTGCAGAAAAAGATCAACGAGTAAAGGTTTTGGATTTAAGGCGAAATTTTGGACAAACTGCTGCAATCTCTGCTGGTATAGATTATTCTACTGGAGAGATTCTTGTTTTTATGGATGCTGATTTGCAAAATGATCCTAGTGATATCCCAGCTTTGTTAGGTAAATTAAATGAAGGGTATGATGTCGTAAGTGGTTGGAGGAAATGCCGAAAGGATAATGCATTAAAAACAATACCTTCCTCAATTGCAAATTCAATTATTCGACGAGTAAGTAAGGTTAATATTCACGATCTTGGATGTTCATTAAAAGCGTATAGAAGAGAAATAATTGAGGACATAAATTTATATGGTGAAATGCATCGTTTTTTGCCAGTTTTAGCAGCGAAAGTTGGTGCTAGAATTACTGAAATCCCTGTTAAACATCATCCAAGGAGCCATGGTGAATCTCATTATGGTTTGGGCCGTACCTTTAAAGTGCTTTTGGATTTAATGACAGTTCAGTTTATGCGCTCATTTAGTACCAAACCAATTTATCTTTATGGGGGATTTGCTTTTATTAGTTTGTTGTTAGGTATGTTATCAGGTTTAGCTGTATTGTCTATGAAAATCTTTTGGGGTACAGATATGACTGGAAATCCATTCTTATTATTAACAGTTCTGTTTATTCTAATCACAATTCTACTTATATTGATGGGTATTCAATCAGAAGTTTTAATTAGGATTTATCATCAACAAGGTAATGCTAAACAATATTATATTAGAGAAGAATTAAATTTCAAAAGTACTAATGTCTCTGATAAGCATGAGTAATCGGCTTGATAAGAAAATACTATTATTAAACCCTCCAGGAAAGGATCAATACTTTCGGGATTACTATTGTGCAAAGGTTTCAAAAGCAAAATATTATTATCACCCTGTTGATTTGGTGTATTTAAGTGGGAGATTGTCAGAATTTGGACAAGTGAAGGTAATTGATGCTATAGCTGGCGTTTTTTCTGAAAGTAAGTGTTTAGAATTTATAAAGGAACTAGAGCCAGATATAATTATTTCTCTTTGCTCTGCACCTTCTTATGATTCAGATATTAGATTCTTATCTAAAGTTTCAGAACTAATTCCACATGCTAATATAATTGTAAGTGGTGATATATGTAGAGATTACAGAAAACGCATACTTTATGAAAATTTGTTTCTAAATGCTGTTCTGTTAGATTTTTCAACAGATGATATTTGTACATATTTAAAAAATGAATCCTCCAAAGTAATATCTAATATAATTTACAGAAAGGGAGACGAAATAATCGAAGGTTTTGAACATCATTCCAATGGAATAGAGTGGAGTGTTCAATTACCTTTATGGGATGAATTTGATCTAAGTGCGTATAGTTTTCCATTTGCTAGACGTAGACCTTTTGCAAGTATTCTTACAGATTTTGGTTGTCCTTATAATTGTGATTTTTGTCCTGTAAGTACATTGGGCTATAAACTCAGACCAATTGCAGAGGTTATTGTAGAGCTCCAAAAATTATATTCATTAGGTGTTAGAGAGCTATATGTTAGAGATCAAACTTTTGGGGTTAATAAAAAAAGATCTTTAGAATTACTTAAAGCTATTCGAGGGGCTGAAATGAAGTTTTCATGGACAGCATTAACGAGAACAGATATCCTTGATGTCGAATTATTGGATGAAATGCATGAGTCTGGTTGTCATACATTGATGCTTGGTTTGGAATCTGCAAACGATGAAATTTTAAGCGAACATAAGAAAAATACAAAGTTCAAAGAAGCCGAAGATACCGTGATGAAAATTAAAAAGTCTGGTATCAGAGTTGGTGGTTTCTTTATGCTTGGTTTTCCTGGAGAAAGCAAGAATTCAATTGAAAAAACAATTGAATTTGCTTGTAGATTACCTGTTGACTATGCGTCATTTAATATTGTTTCACCACGATTTGGAACTACATTTAGACAAAAATCAATTGATGAGGGAGTTGTTGATCCAAGTAATCTTGAAGTTGAGTCTTCAGTATCAATGCCGATATGGAAAAATCAACAATTTTCAAATTTGGAACTGCTAGGTTTGAGACAAAAAGCAGTTAAAAAGTTTTATTTGAGACCATCATATTTGCTTAGAAGATTTTTTGGAATACGTTCTTTATATGAGTTCAGAAATCTTGTAGGAGAGGGGCTTAGTTTACTGAGAAAATCATAGCAAATTATAAGACTTTAACTATTAGAATTTCTAATTCTGTTTGCTTCTTCTTTTAAATAACTAATATCTGTTCTTAGAAAAAGTTTTTGGTAGTATTTATATTTTTTAATCAGTTTATCAAATTCTTTTTGTCCTTTCTTTTGCTGACTTTCCGACTGTAGCCAAAGACGAATTTCGCTACATATTGTCATAATAATATCCGATTTGTAGAATATCCATTTATTATCTTCTAGTAATCCTTCTAAAATTTTGACATTATTAAGTTTAAAATCAATAATGTCATGTTTCTTGGAAATGCCATCAGAATGATCAACATACACAGACCAAGGTTCGTTAAAATATTTAAACTTGCTTTCTTTAATTATTTCTAAATGCAAAGCCCAACTTAGTGATAATTCTGAATGTTTGTAATTTATTAAAAAAGTGCTGAGATCTTTATTTCTAAAAATTAAAGAAGAAGTTGGAATAATATTCCTTTTAACCAAATCCCAAGGCATAAAATCGCTAGTATATCGGTTAAATTGTGAATAAGTTTTCCAATGAACTTGTGTCCGATGTAAATAATGAGTGTTTGTGCTAATGTTTTTTTGCTCAATTACGGCATCGTTAAAACAACCTGTGTAATCAGGGTTATTCTCTAGAAATTCCAATTGATATTGAATTTTGTTCTCATAGTTCCAATAATCGTCACCATCTAGAAAACAAATGTATTTAGCAGAAACTAATTTTGATAATTTTAATGCCGATTGTAAAGGGCCAATATTTTTCTTGTTTAAATGATAATCTATCTTATCTGGATTTGAATCAGCAATAGATTTTATAGTCTTGGAACTTCCATCAGTTGAACAATCATCAAGAATTAATACCCTGAAGTTGAAACTAGTTTTTTGATTAAGAATCGATAGTAATGTTCTTTCTATAAAGTCCTTGTGGTTATATGTAATTACACATATCTCCAGAATGATATCTTTTTGCAATTTAGTCATCCTGCTAAAACTACAATGTTTTTTGCTTTACAATATCAACAATACTTTTGAAAGTTGTTAGTTTTACCAATTCAGAGTCATCAATTTCAATATCATACTTTTCTTCAAGATCAATAATAATATCAACAATTCTGGCTGAATTTATTTTTAAGTCCGCTATTATCTTAATATTTTCATTAAAATCATCCCAGACATCTTTTTTTATTGTATATTTCTTAAGTATCTCTGTAACTTCGTCTTTTAGATTATCCATTCTATACTTTTTTAGCAAATTTATAAAAAAAAAGCATTTTATTATTCCTTGATACGATATAATTTGTTTTTGAATTATATTTATAATTATAAAATTTACTTCATAAGATGTGATGGGTCTCATTTTTACAAGTGTATTGTTATAGTTAAAAACTTTATGTAAGTTTGTACTAATGCCCTGAACTTTTATTTATGTTTAAGTTAAAAAGAGCCGAGAGTCCAAATAGTATTATCATAAGTCTAATAGTGCTACTGCAGGTTTTTCTGTTAGTAGGCCTGTTTTTTTATCATACAAAGACAAATTTTAATACTAATATTTCTATTGTTGCAGATCATAATACTAAACTGATTTTAGAAACTCCTTTAGGCAATAAAATCGATATTGATGTTACTGCAAACGATACTATACTGATAAAAAAAAGGCCACTTTCGTTAATCATAATTAAAGAAACTCCGGAACAGCAGATAGTAATTTCAGATTTTGATGGTAATAGGTTTACAAGTGAAGGTGTTCAAATTTGTATCGTTGATTCTGAAAACACTATTGTGGAATTAATCGATTTTTTTGTGATTTTAAAGTATCATTATATATGGTATATACTTAATGTTTACCTTTTGAGTTTATTATTATTTCTTAATGTTTTTAATATTAAAAATCTAATAAGACGATTTAGATATCGGTTTTTAGCATTTGTAATAAGGCGAAAAAATAAATTGAAAATTACAAAAGAATTTCTAGAAATTAGTATCTCAAAGCTAGAATATCGCTTTTTGGTATTCATTGCTATTTTATATCTGATTTCTGTTTTTATTGGGATTGGGAAATATCCTATTTCACAAACAGAGAGTGGCAAATGGAGAGCATTGATAGCTCTTGAAATGAAGTATTCCGATAATTATGTAACCCCAACACTTAACGGAGATTATTACTATAATAAACCACCATTGTTTAATTATTTGCTTGTACCAGTAGCAGATGCAGAAAGAAATCTTGAGTATAAACTGCGTATAGTAAATGTAATTTCGATATTAATTCTTTGTTCTCTGGTGTATTATATTGCCAGAAAGGAGTTCGAGAAGAAGAGAGCATTATTGGTCACATTATTATATGCATTTTCGGTTTTTATCTATTTGAGAATTGCATTTGTACTAATGATTGATCCATTTTTTTCAATTTTGATGGTTTTAATGTTCTATTCCAATTATAAATATTTTTCTGAGTCAAAGCCAGGTAAATTGTTTCTGTTTGGATATTTTCTTACTGCAGTTGGTTTTTTAACAAAAGGTTATCAGGCTATATTTTTTCAAGCAGTTTCTGTTTTTTCTTTATTGTTAATTTATAGGAAGTGGAAGCTCATTTTTAATTGGAAACATATTGCCGGAATAGTTACCTTTTGTGTAATAATTGGTGGGTATTTTCTACTGTACTATTCTGTTAATCCAGAAGAGAATTGGATGCTAAGACTATTTTCAGATGTTCCGTATAAATTACAAATAGGATGGCTTAGACGTGGTGAGAACTTATTGAATTTTATTGGCAAAACATTATTGTCATATCCTTTTTTAATGTTTGTCCCGATACTGTTTCTAAAATCAAATATTTATAACATTTTAAAAGATAAGTTTTCACAATATTGTTTGTTTTTAACGGTAATAGGAATTCTTCCATTTTTGTGGGGTGATTACTATCCTCAGTATATTCTTATGATAATTCCATTTCTAATTATTTTGATATTTAAATATTTAAAAACAATAAGTTTACTCTCTTTTAAAGAGAAAATCTTTATTTTTCTTTTGATAAATGTGTTTCAAGTATTATCAATGGTTATTATGAATAAAGATTATATGTTGTTATTAATACTTATAGCTCTACTAAATAATTTACTTCTTATTTCGATATTAAGCAAACCTAAAAAGTTAACTATTTTTTTTGTAATATACTTTATGTTTTTATTTGGGCTAAATATTTATTACTCGATAAATCCAACTAATATTAAAACTGAGTACGTAGATGTCAAAGAGAAATCAAAGGTAATTGTGGATAAAGTAGGAGATGCTCCTTTGTATATCTATGGGAGCGAGTCAACAGAACTAAATTATGCAACAATTTATTATCTAACATACTACTATAAAGATATTATTTATCGCACTGAAGAGTCTTTGGTAACTGATAATTTTTATTTGTCAAATAAATGTGATATTCCTGAAAATGCTTATGTCTTAGACAGTGTTTCGCAGATGGTACATTATAAAAATCCTGACCCATATGGTGATTTTATTGAAAATGAAAGGTTATATTTATTTAAAGTAAGATAAGTGAGTAAAAAACTGAATAGAAATATTGTCAGATATCTAAGTGTATTCATTATGTTTATGCTGCTTTTGATGAGCGCTTTTTTTACTCATTATGTTAATAAAATATCTTTTTATGGAGATTTTAATTTAGAAGTTACAAATAACAAAGGCGAAAATATTACAGAATTAATTGACGTTTATGGGGTAACATATTTTGATGATACTATAAAAATATATTCAGAAAATAATTTTTTTCTCAATTGTAAGAAATGTTATTTCACAGAAATACTTTTACAATCAAACTATATTTTAAATGATACAATATTTGTTAGGCTGGAACAAGACCAGATAAGTCAGGACTACATTTTAGATACTGTAGATAAATTTCATTTTCATTCCCTAAGAAATAATTCTGAATCAGGATTTTTATCCAAAATAATTAGCATTAGAATCTTTTTTTTGTTTGCTTTAATTATACTGTCTTTAATAGTACTGATTTTTATTTCTATTATTTATTCTTCAAGTCTTTTAAAGATACTAAATAAAGACAATAATAGATTATTTAGAAAGTCCATTACTATTTCATTTATTGTATTTTGTTTGATATCCGGCTTCTTTTTTTTTAAATGGTTTTATCATCATGATGAGCCTACTGAAATTCTTAGTCAAATTAGTTATGAAAAAGTTCATAGTAAGAAATTTGATTTAGATACAGTAGGCAATGCATATCAAATAGTAATAGAAGATACTTCTGGTAAGGGAATCGAATTCGTTTTTTCTTTGAATGGCAAATTTTGGTTTAATATAGACTCTGTCATGTCTTTTACAAGAGAGCAATTCTCTAGTGAAGAAATGAATCTGAATTCTGAAATGCTTTCTGTGCTGAATTTTGTTTCAACTTATTCTTATCACAGATATCCCGAACAAGAGCTTGTTGAAAATGATTTGCTAAATAATCCATATATAATACTAAATTCAACAGGTTATGGGATATGTTCAAATAGGTCAATTATGCTATGTGCGATCTTAGATAGAATGGGGTATCTAACCAGAATTGTAAATGTAGAAGGTTATCATACATTTATTGAAGCTTTTAATGGTGAAAAATGGATCTTACTTGATCCAGATTATGGTTTAGCTTTGGAGAGTTTGGGCGAACTAATATCCTTAGAACAGTTTCAAGAAGACTCTTTAGGATTTCCTGTAATAGAATCAGATAATCAATTCTTTTGTAATGTCGAAAATCTTGTAAAAGCTTTCCCCGAGAGGTTAAAACAAATCTATTTTAAAGACTCATTAATATCATATTTAAATTATCGATCAATAGAGAATGAGGATCTTTATTTTTGTTTGCCATCAGGTACAAGAATTATTTTTCCAGTTTATGATTCAATTAGTGATAGATATTTGATGAAAATTAAAATATTTGGGCATTACAAAGGTAATTTGAGAGTCCCACTATTAATTTCTTCCATAGAGAACAATTCAAACAAGAAAACAGAGCAATTATTAAACGAAATGAGCCTATTTAATAGTTTTGATGTAGAAGGGGACGATATAGAAATATATGCTTTAGTAAATCCATTGTTGTTTAGTTCCAATTATAGTATGAACGAGTTTGAATTCTCTTATTATTCAAAAAATGGTAGTATACCTTTAATTGATATTATTGAAAGAAATTCAAGTAATGATGTCTTTCTGGAGTCAAAGTCTCTGGTAAATCTAATCAAGAAAGAAGAATCTGAATATCTCAAGATTGCAAGCAATTGCCTTGATAATAATGGAGGTGTTATAAATGGCTGGAATGGATTTGTAATATTATTGAAAAAGTATGGTATATTTAACGAAAATGAGATGCTTGTTAAGAATATGATACTGCAAAATGATATAGATGAGTCAGAGTTTTTAGCATGGTTAGAAAAACCGGAAAATCTGGCAATCATTCTTATTATTCTCGATAATCCAGATAAAAAAGATAATTTAGTTACTTTTGGGAAGTACATCAAAATGTTAAAAAACTTTAGGTCTGTATAAATTCAATTAATGGGGAAAATAGAAAAGAAAATACTAAAAGAATTTAATAGCACCAGAAATACTGGAAAGTATTTGTGTAAGGCTCCATTTGTTTCGATGAAAATTAGTATTGATGGAAGAGTATCCCCATGTTGTTATAATAAAGAAAAAGATGATTTGTATCCTGAAAAATCACTCAAAGAAATTTGGCAAGGAGATGTTTTTAATGCATACAGAAAAAATATTAAAAAGAATATATTGCCATCTGGATGTCGCGTGTGTGAAAATGCAATTTTGAATAAAGAGTTTCATTCTGCAAAAATTCATCAGTATGATTCATTTAAGGTAAAAAGGAATAAACCGAGAATGATTGAATTAGCAATGGATAATACATGCAATTTAGAATGTGTAATGTGTACTGGAAGACATTCTTCAAGCATTAGGAAAAATGTTGAGAAGCTTCCTCTGCAAAAGTCTGTATTTACAGACGGTTTCCTTGATGAAATACGTAACTTTATTCCAGATTTGGAACAATTCGTTTTTGCTGGAGGTGAGCCGTTTTTGATTAAATCGTATTTTTCAATATGGGAAGATATTATAAGAATTAATCCAAAATGTGAAATTGCTCTTGTTACTAATGGGACAGTTCTTAATGATAAAATAAAAGATGTTTTAAGTAGAGGGAATTTTCGAATAAACCTTTCTTTTGATGCTGTTGAAAAGGATATTTATGAAAAAATTAGAGTAGGAGCAAATTTCGAAAATGTAAAAGCGAATATAGACTATTTTGGTCAATACATGCGAAGACGAGGAGGACATTTGCATATTCCTGTTTGTCCATTAAAGATTAATCGATATAATATTCCCGATATTGTAAGATTTTGCAATGATAATAAGTTTTCTTTAAATTTTGTTCATGTTAGTGGTGCTTACCATTCTGCACTTTGGGGACTAAGTAGTTCTGAATTAGAACAATTAAAAGTATACTATTTAAGTCAGAGTTTTATGGCGAACGATGAACTTGAAATGAATAATGTATTAGAGTTCAATGATTTGATTGTAAGATTAGATAAGTGGATTGAGAATGCTTGTTTAAAAGAAAAATTTCAAGATGTTTTCGATTTGAAAGATGATAAAGTTGATGAATTAAAGCAAGCATTGTATGAAAGAATTAATTTGGTCTTAAAGAAGAATTTTAAGCATAGGAAAAATGCTATATATAATTTTGATTTTTTTGATAGTAATTTTAAAACTTTGATGAATAGTCTGCCAGAATTCTTTAATTCAAATCACTTTTACGTACAATTGAGCCAATTGTCAGAATCTGTAATTATTGAAGAAATTCTTAATATGCCAATAGATGTAATGATAGAAAAGTCTAATGAACTATTCTATTTTGGGCATAATCTTAGTTCTCGTATTTCTTTAAAATAATACATGAATTAACATCTCCAAAACCAAAGCTGGCTTTTGCGATATACTTCAATTCTTTATTTAATATTGTCTCTTGGGGAATCTTATCATGAGGGTATATTGATTCAATTTCTGGATGAAGATCTTCACAATTTAATGAGGCATGTATAAAGCGATTTTTTAATTGTAATGTTGCAGCTATCATTTCAACAGAACCAGCAGCTCCAATTAAGTGACCTGTATATGATTTTAGAGAGTTAATAAAAGGAAAGTTATTATTTAAATTAAGTCCATTTTTCCAATTAGCAACTTCTAAAGGATCAGATTTAGTGCCAGTTAAATGACCACAAATAAGGTCAATGTCATCGCCTTTAATATTTGCATCATAAATTGCATCGGAGATACATTTTCTTACCATTGTTGGATTAGAAGCAGTCATGCTTCCACCATTACGTTGACCGCCTGAGTTTACTATACTGCTTGCAATTTCGCCATAAATTTTGGCTTTGCGATTTATTGCATGTTCTAATTCTTCGAGAATCAGTATCCCAGCTCCAGCTCCAGGTACAAAACCTCCAGAGCTTGCACTTAAAGGTCTGCTTCCTTTTTCTGGGGCATCATTATGTGTTCTGCTAAGTAGTCGCATTGAATCAAACCCAGCCCAAACATGTGGAGAGTATGGGTCTGTACTTCCGGTGAGTAATAAATTAGCATCCCCGTTTTTAATTCTCTGATATGCAAGCGAAATTGATTCAGTACCTGTAGAGCATGCAGCAGAGTTTGTAAATGCAATATTGGATAATGCTAAGATGTTTGACAATGCTGCAGTTGGACCACTAGGCATAATGTTTTCGATAATTTGACTGCCAAGTCGTTTAACTTTGCCATTATTTACCATTTCAATTACTTTTCTTGCAAATATTTCATAACCACCACTACAAGTCCCAATAATAGCACCATAGTCCTTTTGAGGTTTTCCTTCTAGATAATCAGGTATGTCGAGTCCTGCATCTTTCCAGGCACTTAATCCTGCGATAACAGCATATTTTATTGCAAGATCAGATTCTGTTAACATATAGGTTTCGAGTATGTCTCGATAAATTTTATCCGAGATATCAGGGACCCCAGCAATTTTACATGAAAAATTGTATTGATCTAAATCAATATTGTATTTTATTCCAGAGGTTTTATTTAATAAGGAATTTGTAAATGTTTTTATGTCATTCCCTATTGGAGAAACGATACCTAAACCCGTAATTACAACTCGTTTGTCTTTATTATTGTTTGTCATCGCTAATATATTAGTTTTATCTGTACCTGACACATTGCACAAATCTCACTTTCCGAATCTAATAATTGGATGTCAGATTTTAATACCCCATTTCGTAAATATATTTTATTCGAAATAACTGTCAATTTATCATCTGCTTTTACCGGTTTATGGAAAGAGCATTCAAGGTTAGAGAGTACAGGTTTAAAAGGTTTATTCGTAATATAAAGCTTTTCAAGGTAAATTAGATGGCAAACACCACCAATTTGCCCCATTGTTTCAATTAGGAGCACTCCTGGTGTTGCAGGATTATCTTTGAAATGTGCATTATAATAAAAACTGTCTTGCCTAAAAGTATAGTGTCCGATAACTTTTTTTTCATCAATGTATTCAATTTCATCAACAAAAAGAAACTCTTTCGCATAGGGAAGTCTTTTTATGATTTTAGAATTGATATTTAAAGTATTTTCTGACATTGCTTAAAATGTTTTATATAAACAAAAATAGGTAAAATTTTGTACCTTTGTTGAATAGATTGTTTTAATTATTCATTATAAATTATTAGTAATTTACTTGCTGCATAAAAATGTCAAGATTTCACACATTATATTTTGAAGCTACAAGAAATTGTAACTATTCATGTCAATACTGTTCATCCGGATCCTCAAAATCAAAAAAGTTTGAAGATATATCTTATGATAAAATTGTAAAGAATGTACTTATTCCTGCTCGTGAACTGGGTACAAGTTTTATTGATTTCTCTGGTGGTGAGTTTTTGCTAAGAAAGGATCATATACAAATATTAAAGAAGGCTTATGACTTAGGATTTATTATTGGAATTGTTAGTAACGGCAGTACATTAACTGAAAATAAACTTCAGGAATTAAGCAATGTGTTGGGTAAAAATCTGATAATCTCTTTAGGTATAAATACATTTGATTTAGATAATCTTATAACAAGAGATGTTGAAGCAGAGAGAGTGCTGGAAGTAATTGAACGAATAAATAAATTTGGATTTAGAATTAATATCTGTGTAACAATTGGTGAGTTTAATAAACATAGTTTTGAAAACACAATCAAAAATGTTAAGAATTTATCTTTGCCTTTTAATAGAATTCCTTTTGTCCCAAGAAATTGTTCAGCAAAAGAGTTGATGATTAATAAGGAGTCTTTAAAAGAATATTTTCATCCATCTTTGCGAAAGTACTTCAACGGACAAATAAGCTATGCTCCCTATATGTTACCTCCAGATGTGTATACTGAAATAACTGGACAAGATTTGGAGAAAGATCAGATTACTTTGGAGCCAAGTGTTGGTTGTTGGGTAGGGTCTTACTATGGGATTACTCCTGATGGAGAGGTTACACCTTGTCCATTAATTGGAGATCATGTGAGTGGTGGTAATGTTTATGAAACACCATTGAAAGATATTTTATTCAAATCAGAATTGTTTACCAAGATAGTAGATAGAAAGAATCTTGAAGGGAAATGTGGCAATTGTAAATATACATATACATGTGGAGGCTGTAGAGTGATGGCTTATTATTATAACGGGAATGTTTATGGAGAAGATCCTACTTGTTTCTTAAATGATTTGTCAGAAAAAGAAATTGAAAAAATCGAAAATGAGACTGTTAGGAGTTTTAAAAATTATGTCAGAATGACAAAAGTTAGAGATGTGTTCAATGATGAGAAATAATTTTACTGAATATAATTATGAAAAATAAGCCTGTTGCATTAATTCTTGGAGCATCTGGAAGTATTGGGTATGCTTCTGCAATGAAATTAGCTCAAAACAATTTTGATCTTATTTTAGTACATCGCGATTCAAAATCAAATTCAGAAAAGATAAAGAAGAGCTTTGAGTCTTTAAAATCGTATGGGGCAGAAGTTTTATCAATTAATACAAATGCAACTACTGATCAAGGAATGGCTCGCATTATTGATTCTATAAATCAAGTGAAATTATTATCTGTTAATGTATTTATTCATGCAATTGCTGATGCAAATATTGGTGATGCTATTGGTGATGAATCTAGCTTGTCAAAGGATGATTATCTTCATACTATAAATGCAATGACAATTTCATTTTCAAAATGGACTAATTTGTTATTATCAGAAGAATTGTTGCATTCAGGTGCAAGAATTATTGGTTTTACAAGTGAAGGAAGTAATAATGTTTTACCTAAATATGTCGCAGCAGGCATTTCTAAATCGGGATTGGAGACTTTGAGTAAATATATGGCTATCGATTTGGCAAAAAAAGGGATTACTGTTAATTTGATAAATTCAGGGATTATTGATTCAAATGCAGTCAGGAAAATGCCTTACGGAGATAAACTGCTTGCTACAGCAATAAAACGCAACCCTTTTGGAAGACTTACTAGCCCTGAAGACGTTGCAAAAGTTGTAGGTTTTTTAGCCTCTGAAGATTCTTCATGGATAACAGGAGAAATAATTAGAGTTGATGGTGGAGAGCAACTAATATCAATATGATTTAACACATATATTTAATCAGTATAATTACTAATTGTTTGTCTTTTTCTTATTAATCAATTGATATTGTAACAATTACATAATTTTTGTATATTTACAATTCACTTTTTGGTTAAGTTTGCTTCCAATACCATGAAACACTTTAAATGAAAAAGATATTATTATTTTATCCTTTAGTTGATAAAAATAGACAAGTACCTAATTTGCCATTTTCTGTTCTAAATCTTGAACGAATGGTGAGAGATTTACCTGTAGAAGTGATAATCATTGATGCTAGGATTAATCCAGATTATAAATCTATTGTTGATAAACATAAAGATGATATTATAGTAGCAGGTATAAGTGCAATGATTGGATATCAGATTGTTGCAGGAAGAGAAATATCATATTATATAAAAGAAAATACAAATGCAAAAGTAGTTTGGGGTGGATGGTTTGTGAATGTTTTGCCTGAATTAGCTTTAAAAGAAGATTTTATTGATCTAATTGTTCATGGTCAAGGAGAAATCCCTTTTCAAAAGTTAATTGAAGTAATTGTATACGACAAATCTTATAATGATATTAAGGGGATTGGTTATAAAATCAATAACAAAATAATAATAAATGAGCAGTTTCCGATAGTAAATGAAAATGAATTTAAGCCGATTGATTTTCCTCAAATAGATTTGATGAAAATTATAGCCATTAATGGGTTAGGTGACAATAATCAAGGAAGTTTAAATTATATTGCTACAATCGGTTGTCCGTATAATTGTACTTTTTGCTGTTTAGCAACGATATGGAGACAAAAAACATTTACAAAGGAAATATCTACGATAATTTATGACTTAAAACTGTTTGTGAATGAATACAATGTAACAAAGATAGCTTTTGATGATGATCATTTCTTTGGAAAGAAATCATTTGTAATTCAGTTATGTGAACAAATATTGGAGCAGGGTATTGTGTTTGAATGGGAGGGGAATGCTCATATTGGAACTTTCTTAAAGAGCTATTCGTCAGAAGATTTGGATCTGTTTTATAAATCTGGATGTCGCTCAATTCGATTTGGTGCCGAGTCTGGGGATCAAGAGGTTTTAGATAGAGTTAATAAAAAAATTACTGTCGAGAATTGTTATGAAGTAGCTGCATTATTAAAAAAACATAATATAAAATGCGTTATGTATATTATGGTTGCTTTTCCATGGAATCCTGATAAAGATTTTAAATTAACTTTAAAAATGGTTGGTAAAGCAAAGATTATTAATAATACAATGGAGGCAGGAATAAACTTTTTTGTCCCATTACCAAAAACACCATTGTATGAAGTTGGTATTGAATATGGATTTAAAAAGTTCGAAAGTTTTGATCAGATTGTTGAGTTTATTGGATGTCAATATGTTGCACCTTGGTGGAATAAAAATTATCGAAAAGAATTGTATGATTTTATTTGGTTTTATTTCAAATATGCCAATCCAAACCATTATAAAACGAAAGATCCTGAAGTGAGATTTTTGAATTATTTAGTTAATAAGTTCTATTATCCGATTTGTTATATGAGATTGAAAATGAACTTTAGAAAATTTCGCATTGATGCTAGAATATATTTTTTTATGAAAAAAATCTTTAATTCTATTACTAATGGAAAGTACTCTGATGACGCCGAATCAATGGCTAGAAGCCGATCATGGAGAAGATGAAAACATCTTTATTAATCGTTCTCAGAAATTTGTGTTATCCTGTTAATAAGTTTGCTTAAATCTCTAAATTCAAATTCAGCAACAACTCTTTCTATTGGTAAGTCAAGGAAATATTGGATAGTGTAAATCTTCTTTTTCTCATCTGTAATATGTTCAAATGAATTAGAGATAATTTCAATATATTTATTTTGTTTGTCTTTTTTTTCTGCCGAAGTATTGTAGTTAACTGTCTCGAAATATTCAGAAATATTTTGTTTGAGTTGTTGAATCAGATCAACAGATTTTATTTTATTATTAATATTATTTCTTTCCCTGATTATCGCTTCTTCTTTCCAGTTTGATATTTGATTAATTAGATTTTTATAACGGTTCCAATTGTTTTTTTGTTCTTCTGATTTTCCAATTTCAATTTTAGATTCTAAATAATTCTGGATCTTATCTAATTTGTCAGAAGGGAGATTCCAGATTGTGCAATAAGGAGGGAAATATACATTGTTTAAAATAACAGGAACATCAAATCGATTAAAATAATTTATTAATTCTGGTATGTGGTAGATATTATTCCTAAGTGGACATACTTTTACATTTACCGACGTATTAATTGATTTTGAGTATTCAATATAGTAACTGAAGTTTTCAAGAGTTTGTTTTAGGTTTGCACCTTGTCTTATCTCACTGTATATCTTTTCGTCGACTGCATCAATTGAGATACTAAAATTAAATCGTAATTTTTTTAAGTAAGATTTTACTTTTTCAGTCAAGATTGTCCCATTTGTTGAAATATAAATCTCAATATTTGGGTTTAGTTCTGCCATTAAATCCCAAATTTTATAGTAGATTGGGATTAGAAATGTTTCACCACCTGTAAAAGAAGCTTGTTTAAGATGAGGGATAAATTCTCGAAGTTGTTCAATGAATTCATCATTATATGGTGTTTTATAATTTGTGCTACCTTCTCTTTCGCTTCTGATTTGATTGGATAATTCACCATTGCACATAATACACTGTAAATTGCAATTGTTGCTTATCTGAAACTCAAATGAAGTAGGATATTTTTTTTCTTCAGTGCATAAATAATCGTATCTCCATGCTCCGACAGAATAGAAATTTTTTTGTTGAATCTGTCTTAAACAATCATCACAGCCATATTGGAGATTATTCTTATTTATATTTTTTCTTAAAATTTTAATTTTATCACCAAACCAAACGTCTCTAATAGTTTCGTTTGGATAAATTCCTAAAGATTCTCTTTTATTATAAAAGCATGCCTGAATCTTACCATAAGTTAAAAAAACTAGTGTGTGAAAAGGTGCATGGCAAAACTTGTTATTTGCTTTTTCTAATCTAATTTGGTTATATTCTTTTATCAGACTTTTGCTTGGGATATATTTGTTTTTTTTGCCAAATACCATTTAATAAGGTTATAAAATATTAAGATAAACAAAAATAGCTATAGATTACTTAATTTACAAATATCCTAGCTATTAACATGAGTTAATAATTTTTAAAATTCTTTCGTTATATTAACAAAGAATAATACTGTAGTTTAAGTTTTAGTATTGGTTTAATAAAATGATTTTATATTGAGACAAGTTGTTTTGTCTTTTAAAAAGTTTCAAAATCGGATAAGTCTCTGTCAACTATGCTCCCAGATTTAATATATACATTATTACCAATAAATATTTCAGGTAAAATAATTGATCCTGCTCCTATGTAAGTTTCATTCCCTATTTGACAAGGTCCGATTATTGCACATAAAGGGCTAATGTTTACATAATCGCCAATTTTTACTTTGTGACCAATTGTTGAGTTGGCATGAAATAAACATGATTTGCCAAATTCAACATCATATGAGAATACTACATTCGGCTGAATAATTGTTCCGTTTTCTAAGAAATTTGATATTGTAGCAGTTCTGGGGTACACTAGGTTTTTAGGGGTGCCACCATTTTCTATCATTAAGTCAAAAAGTTTTTTTCTTTTTCTGGGATTGCCAATAGCAACACAAAATTCTGGATTTAAAGATAGTCTGCTTTTTAATTCACTAAGAGTTTTTATTATTTGATATTTCCCAAAAATATTGTCTGCTGAATAAGGGTTTTCATCAAAGAAGATAAGGCCATTATCCTCTTGCTTGGCAATTGAAATTCCCAATGCTTCTTTTCCAGCAGATCCTGCACCAGCTATAATCATGATTTATAAAAGTTATAAATTGTATTACAAATATAGTCAATTTCGCAAATACTTAAGTCTGGATAAATTGGCAGACTCAAGGCCATAGATTTTGCGGTTTCGCAATTTGGAGTAGCTTGTTTAACTGTCGGTATGACTTTTACTAATGGTTGTTCGTGTAATAAATTTGAATAGTGAATCTTAGTTTCAATCCCTTGTTTTTTTAGATAATTCGACAATTCGTCTCTTCTCTCTGCAAGAATTACAAATTTATGATAGGCAGAGAGTTGGTTTTCTGAAGGTTTAATAATAGAGATATTTTCTATTGCAGATAATTGGCTAATGTATAATCTAGCTTTATCGTTTAACTTTTCTACAGTTTTATTCAGCATATTTAATTGCATAAGTATTAAAGATGCATTGAACTCAGGGATTTTACTGTTGTAGCCTAAAATATCAAACTCGCCGTCTTTGTTTCTTCCATGATGAGTTAGTTTTAAAACTTTTTGATAGAATTCTTCATTATCAGTTACAAGAACTCCACCTGTTCCAAATGCAGAAACAATTTTTGTAGGATCGAAACTAATGCAACTTATATCTCCAAATTTTCCACCTGGTTTACTATTTGTAACAGAGCCTAAAGCTTGAGCAGAATCTTCTATTAAAATAATGTTTTTATTTCGTGTAATTTCCTTAAGTTTAGATAAATCTATCGTAATCCCAAATAGTTGAACAAAGATAATTGCTTTTGTTTTTCTTGTAATTATTTTTTGTAGGTTATCAGTGTTAATTGTTAGGTTGCTTAAATTGATATCAGCGAAAACTGGAGTTGCACCACACATCAATATCGGACTTAGACTTGCTATATAGGAAAAACTAGGTACAATAACTTCGTCTCCAATAGAAATCCCAGCAGACTTTAGTGCGAAAAACAATGCGTCAGTACATGAGGATGTTGTTACAGCATATTTTCTGTCGCATATTTCAGCAATTTTAGATTCTATATTTTTAACATTTATATCGCGTATGTATTTTCCCGACTCTAAAACTTTTTTAGCTTCATCAATTATCATTTCTTTATTTGAAAGATAGAAACTGTTAAATTTATTGAAAGCTATTTTCATATCACTCTAATTATAAATCCTTATTTTTAATATTTAAGCTGTTAAGGTTTGCTATTAAATCATGCTCGTTCATTTCCATAATTATCGCACTTGTCCTGTTTGTATGATTTTCACCAAATACTTTAAAAAGGTTTAAAAAATTTCCTTCTTTGATATTATCTGAAATTTCATTTATCCTGTTTTTTATATCTATGTTATTTGGGTCAATTCTAGAAATGTAGTTTAAAAATTCCTGTTTTGAGTAAAGATAATCTTGGTTGTTTAATACTTTTGATTGGAAGTCTTTTAATCTTAAGATAAAAGCTTCAAATTTTGGATTATTTAAACCATTAGGTAATTTTTTATATTCATTCTCTAACCATTCTAATCTACTTAAAAAAGTGTCGTTATCTGTATTGAAGAGAGAATGAGTGAATGGGAAATATACTACTGAGAAATTGAATGTGGCTTTTTTTTCGTTACAAAACTTAATGAAATCTGGAATTTCCTTCCAGTTGTTATTCATAGGACATAAATTTAATCCTATTTCCGAATTAGAATTTTGAATAATAAAATTAAAGTTATCCATAACCTTTGAAAATTTCGCATTTACTCTGATCTTTTCATAAACTTCAGGTATTAGTGAGTCGATAGAAACAACAATTTTTATATTTCCACGCTTAAAAATGTTTTTAAAACGTTCTGGCATTACACATAAACTTGTATGTATAGTAATCAAGCATTTGGGATTAAGTTCAATAATGTCTTCCCAAATATCATAATAAAGGTCAATAACAAGTGGTTCTCCACCATTAAATGTAGTATAATGTAAATCTGGAATTAGTTTTTTTATCTCTTGTCTAAATGTTTGATCATATTGAAATAGCTCTTGTTTTTTGTCACTTTCTACTCGATATGAGTTACTGCACATTATGCATTTAAGATTGCACTTAAGAGAGGTTTTAAATTCAAGTACGATTGGCAAATTTCCTTTTTTCTTAACGGGAGGATACCATTTGGTAGCGATATCGTTAAAATTTGAATTTTTTAAATCGTTAATACAAAAACTACAACCTTCAGGAAGTCGACATTTTTTTACTTGTTTTTGAAAATTCTTTCTGACTTTTCCATTTATTATGTCTGAGATACTGTCTTCAAATAAATTACCTAGAACATCGTCAGTGTTTAAGCAACAAGCAGTTACTTTGCCATCTTCATTAAATCTCAAAGTGTTAAATGGAGCATAGCATAAATATTTGTATGTGGAGCCTGTTGACTTATTATAACTTTTATATATTTTATTTGATATTTTCATGTTTGTAAATCTCTATTTCAAAACTTTCTGGTTTGGGATCAATTATCCAATATTTATTATTTGAATTTTCTTTATTGTTAATTTCAAATTCATAAATATTTATCAAAGATGCAGTAGTTTTAGACTCATCTGTTGCAAAGAAATCTAGAACATAAGTGCCATTTAAAAAAGAATTAGAATCAATCTTTAAGGATAAGGTAAATTCTCCACTAATTGGGTCAATTATTAGATCTTTACTAATAAGACATATTGTTTGACTCGGTAAGCACTTGTTAATTACTAGTCTGAAAGTTGAATATGCCTTCTTTACTTTAGTTTTTAGGTCAAAATTGATTAATATCTGATTGTCTCTAATTATCTTATTGGTATTTAAGATATTTAGTCCGGTTTGTAATTCTATTGGAAATTCACTAATTGAATAATTAGAAGATCGTATTTCTGGATTTTTTGATTTTCCAATATATTTTAATCCTGTTGTATAAGGGTCTCCTTCGTGAGTTAATTCTCCATTTGTAAAAAGACACAATTTATTACATAAGGTGTCTATTTGTTTTAGATTATGTGAAACAATTAAAATAGTAGCATTTTTATCTTTAAGTTTCTTAATTTCGTTTAAGGCTTGACTTTGAAAATTAATGTCTCCAACACTTAATATTTCATCAAATAGGTAAATGTCAGCTTCAATATTAATGATTATTGAAAATGCTAATCTCATGTACATGCCAGAGGAATAGTGCTTTACTTCTGTATTGATAAAATCTGAGAAGCCAAACATGTTTATGATAAGATCAATCTTAGATTTTATTTGATTTCTTGATAGTCCATATAGTTCTCCAGAAAGAAAAATGTTTTCATAACCGGAAAGTTCTGGTTGGAATCCGATGCCAATTTCTAAGATAGAGGCAACTTTGCCATGGATTTCGATTGTTCCTTCGCTTGGAGGAGTAACTTCTGCAATGACTTTAAGTAAAGTGCTTTTCCCTGCACCATTTGGCCCGATTATACCAATTAACTCGCCACGAGTAATTTCTAAGTTGATGTCCTTTAAGGCATAAAATGATTCTTTATTTTTTCTGTTTTTGATCTTTGAGAAAATACTAGTTTGAGATGCATCATTCTTATAATACTTCTTACTTAATCCTTTTATTATTATCGCTTTCTCCTTAATCATAATAAATCAGCTATATCTTTTTCTACTTTTTTATAGTATAATATTCCAGTTATAAACAGTATAAAAACTATCCCAAAACCAATTAAATAGCCAGAGTCAGGGGCAGGAGTTCCTAATAATGCAGCTCTAAAGTATTCTATTGCTCCAGCAACAGGGTTTATGTAGAGTATTAGTCTAAATTTTTCAGGTACAATTGTTCCTGGATAAAATACAGGTGTTACGAATATTAAGAAATTTGTAACCTGAATTATTATTTGACTTAGGTCTCTGATGTATAGTGATAATATGCTTGTCCATAAGCCAACACCTAAGCCAATAATTATTAAAACAATTATTACTAAAGGGAATAGTAACCAATTTAGATCTGGAACTAAACCATAAATAAGAAATATAATAATAAACACTAAAAATCCCATCCCCATTTCTAATAATCCGGGTAAGACTTTTGAAAGACTAAGTGTTATCCTTGGGAAATAAAGTTTGTTTATTAGATGCTCTGAATCAATAAGAGCTCCACTACTTGTGCCAACCAAGTATGAGAATAATTGCCAAACCAGAATTCCAGGTAATGCAAAAACAGGATATGGTATGTTGCCAGTATCAATTTTTATTGCGATACCAAAAATGAGCCAATAAACGGACAGTCCAATTAAAGTTTGAATAATACTTATAAAAAAACCAGTGATATTTCTTGCGTATTTATTCTTTATCTCACCAACCGCAAGAGATTTGGAAAAGAAACGATAATCCCATATCATACGAAAATAACTCAACGTACTGATTTTAGATTTAGAACTAATTATTTTCTTTTCCATAATCGAGAGAGGTTATGCTTTATACCATTCAATAAATTTGTTCACTCCAGGTTCAATTTTTGTCATTGGAGTAAAGCTTAATTCATTTTTTGCTTTATGGTTATTTGCCCAAGTGATATTGGATTCTCCTTTTATTGAGTTAACATAGCTAATATTTACTTTTTTACCACTTTGTTCTTCAAATATGTGAATGATATTATTTAATTCAATTGGGGTTCCATTACCAAGATTAAAGATTTCAAACCCAGCGTTTTTATAGTCCAGACTTTTCATGATTCCTTGAATAATGTCATCAACATAAGTATAATCCCTTGATGCGCGTCCATCTCCAAAGATTTTTAACTCTTTTCCAGTGAAAATACTATTAGCAATTTTATTCATAACTAAATCTGGTCTTAACCTTGGGCCGTAAACTGAGAAAAATCTTAGCGAGATAAAGTTGATATTATGTTTTTGACTAAATTCCAAACCAGTTTTTTCAGAAAAGAGTTTCGTTTGTGCATATGGACTGATAGGGTCTAAGTCTTTATAGTCCTCTGAAAATGGAGTAGGGGCATTACCATAAATACTTGAGGATGATGCAAAAATAAATTGTTTGATATTATTTTGAACTGCCAACTCCAGAACTTTACGAGTTCCTTTGACATTACTTTCTTCATATCCTACAGGAAATTTTAGAGAATATCTTACCCCAGCTTTAGCTGCCAGATGAATAATTGCATCAAATTTTCCATCAAGTTTTGATTGAATGAAATCAATTTCCTGAATATCAGATTCAATTAGTTTATAATTAGGTTTTTTTAAAGCATCTGAAATATTTGTTCTTTTTATCTCAGAGTCATAATAATCATCAAAGTTGTCAATACAAACAACTTCATGTTCTTCTTTGAGTAAAAAATCACATAAATTACTCCCAATAAAACCAGCTCCACCTGTAACAATTATCCTTTTTCTCATCTTTCTCTGTTGATTCAAACAAAATTAGTAAAATTCTAAGATTATGACGAGAAAACTTGAAATAAGTTGACTATGAAACTATCATGATTTTTATTAATCATAAATATCATACTAACTATGATAAAAAAAACTTGCAAGAACGGAGTGTTTACCTTTAATCTTTTTTTTTAATTGATTATTATAAGCTAATTTATAAATTAAATGGATGAAATGTCAGAAATCAGTTCGTCAATTTTTGAGTAATCTATTTTTGATACAGATTCTGTTATGTTTGCAATCTTTTTAGTGATTGCTTTCTCAATAAAATTCATGTTTTCAAGAATGAATTCTCCTCCAACAGTTTTATTACTTAATGAGATATTGCGTAATTCTTCAGAAAAAGCCTCATTAAATTGAGCTTCTGCTTTTTCTTGATCCATACAGCAAAGATACAAACCAACCTTTTTCTCTTTTAGTTTAGACATGTTGGAAGAGTAAAAAGATTTTATAGTTTTTTGAATCTTGCCTGCATGAATAGAGCCACCGATAATTATAGTATCGTAACTATCGGGGCTCGGATTTTTATGCTTTTTAAGATTAATTATATCTGTATTTTTATCGCCTAGTTTATCTTTAATAATCTTTGCAACTTTTTCTGTTGAACCATGACTGGTAGCATAAAATATTCCTGTTTTCATTGTTTATTAATTAACTTCTGGTTCCCATTCTGTTTTATCATCAAATCTGGCGTATGTAATTTTCATTTCGACTGCCTCAGTTCCTTCAGGAGCCATATCCATATCAATCATTGTAGTATATTCTAATTTTGATCCTGTTGGAACTAAATCATTTTGCTTTTCATTGAAAGGGAAATAATCAGGTTTGTCCATAAATCCAATAATGTAATTCCCATCTTTGTCAAGCCAGTATGCTTCTGCTTTAAATTCATCCAGGTTTGCATCCATATGATTTGATAATGTTACAACAGCTTCTCCGTCATCATTAAACTCTTTGAAAACCATTTCAACGCCTGAACCATCTACTTCTACCTTCTCAAGTTCGTCTTTTTTGTCACTACTACATGCAACAGTTAATGCAAACATAATCATCACTAAAATTCCTAATCCCACTTTGTTTTTCATACTTTTTTGTATTTAATAATTAATAATTGATGTTAGATATTCAAAAAATTGAGCTAAATGATAAAATAATAATAATTGTTGCTTATTCTTCAGCAATCCATTCAGATTTATCTTCGAATTTTGCAGAAATAATCTTTATCTCAACGCTCTCTGCTTCTTCTGGAGCAAAATCATCCATTCTGATCATGGTCTCAAATTCTACTTTAGTGCCAGTAGGCACCATGTTTCTGTCAATTTGTTGGAAAGGAAAATCGTCTGGCTCGTCCATAAAGCCTGGTATGTAATTTCCGTCTTTATCTAACCATATTGCAAGAGCTCTGAATTCCTGCATGTCAGATTCCATATGATTTAAAATCTCTACAACAGCAAAGCCGTCGTCGTTAAACTCTTTGAAAACCATTTCAACACCAGAACCATCGACTTTTACTTTTTCGGGTCCTTTCTTATCTACACCACAAGAAATTGTGAAAACAAATAATACACTTGCAAATAATCCTAATAATAGTTTTTTGTTCATAATTCTTTTTTTTCAAAGTTATAAATAAATAAATGTATAACAAAAAAGACCGATTAAAATCGGACTAATATTTAAAGTTGTATAAAGGTTATTTTGTAAAAAATAATCTTGTGATAAAAATCCCTGCACCATCTTGTTTACCAGCATCACTTTCAACGGCACTAGTAACATAAGTTAGTTTCCAGCCTTCTGCTGCTAACTCATTAATTTTTGATGTAATAACGGCATCGTTTGATGCAATATTCTGAAAATTAATACCAACTGCTGAATAAAAGTTTAAAAGCTTGGTTTCTTTAAATGCATCAACTTTAACTTCATCTCTTTTTACATCTCTTTGATTACTTTTTTTTCCGTCAGTTCTCTCAGTGGTTAGTGCTGCTGCGCTAATTTCTGATGTGTTTTCAATTATTCTTGAACGTCCCATACCCATTGGTACAATAGATTCAACAATCGTTACAACTTTGTATTCTTGCGCTATTCCAATGATGGAAAATATCGCTAATCCAATAATTAGTAAAAATGTTTTTTTCATAGTAATTTATTTTAGTTAAAATTTTGAGACTTTCTGTATGCAAAAAATGAACCAATAATAGTTGTTTTAATAAATTGATGTTTTTTTTAAAAATAGATGATTTTTATAGATATATTAAATGTATAACACTATTGTATTAACACACTTTTAACAAAATTAACAAATATATAAGACGATAATTTCGTTTAGTTCTTGACAAATTTACAAATTTCGTGTATTTTCGTGCGAAGATATTTAAACTTAACCAAAGATATACTATGGATACACACGTTAACATTAAAGAGTTGAACGAGAAAATTCAACAGGAAAGTGCTTTTGTTGACATTGTCAACATGGAAATGAAAAAGGTAATTGTTGGTCAAAAACATTTACTGGATGGATTATTAATTGGATTATTGTCAGATGGACATATTTTACTAGAGGGTGTACCTGGTTTAGCAAAAACATTGGCAATTAATACTTTGGCAACAACTGTTAATGCTAAATTCTCAAGAGTTCAGTTTACTCCAGATTTACTCCCTGCTGACCTTGTTGGGACAATGATTTACAGTCAAAAGAAAGAAGAATTTATTGTTAAAAAAGGTCCTGTCTTTGCTAATTTTATTCTTGCTGATGAGATTAATCGAGCTCCTGCAAAAGTACAATCAGCATTATTGGAAGCAATGCAGGAACGTCAGGTGACAATTGGTGATCATACCTATAAAATGGATAAACCATTTCTTGTTATGGCAACTCAAAACCCAATTGAACAGGAAGGGACATATCCTTTGCCAGAAGCTCAGGTAGACCGTTTTATGCTTAAACTTAAAATTGATTATCCTGAATTTGAAGATGAACGTATGATTATACGTGAAAATTTAAATGGTTCGATGCCAAAAGCAAATATGGTTATCAAAACTGAGGATATCATTAAAGCCAGAGGAGTTGTTCGCGAAGTTTATTTAGATGAGAAAATTGAAAAATATATTCTAGATATTGTATTTGCAACAAGATATCCAGAAAGATATAATCTCGGCAAATTATCAGGAATGATGTCTTTTGGAGGTTCACCTCGTGCTTCAATTAATCTTGCTCTTGCTTCAAAAGCATATGCTTTTCTTAAGCGTAGAGGTTATGTAATACCAGAAGATGTTAGAGCTGTATGTCACGATGTCTTACGTCATAGAATTGGTCTAACTTACGAAGCTGAAGCAGAAAATATTACAACTGAAGAAATAATTAGCGAGATACTTAATTCTGTTGAAGTTCCATAAATTCACACTAAATTGAGTTGTTGAAATCAAAACCTAAACAACAATATACATTGATAAGAATCTTAGTAATTGAATTTTGTTATTTGGAAATTGTCATTTAAGACATGATTACAGATTATTGATTACAGATTATTGATTACAGATTATTGATTATTGTTTATTGGCTTTTGAATATTGAATATTGATTATTAAAAAATAATCCTTTATGGAAGCAAAAGATTTATTAAAAAAAGTTAGAAAGATTGAGATTAAAAGTCGGCGAATGACCAGTCAGGTTTTTGCTGGAGAATATCATTCGGCTTTCAAGGGAAAAGGGATGGCTTTTAGCGAAGTGCGTGAGTATCAATATGGCGATCCTGTTAAAGATATTGATTGGCATGTTACTGCACGATTTAACCATCCATATGTTAAAGTTTTCGAAGAAGAACGGGAACTAACTGTGATGTTGTTGATTGATGTTAGTGGTTCTAAGAAATTTGGTACTGAAGTCCAATTTAAACAAGATTTGTCAACTGAAATTGCAGCAGTTTTAGCCTTTTCAGCAATGCAGAATAATGATAAAATTGGTGTAATACTATTTTCTGATAAAGTAGAAAAGTTTATTCCTCCTCAAAAAGGAAAAAAACATATTTTACGAATTATTCTTGATCTTTTAAATTTTGAACCTGAAAGTAAAAAGACAGATGTTACTGAGGCTTTAAAATATTTAACAAATGCTATTAAGAAAAGATGTACTGCATTTGTGATTTCGGATTTTATCTCTCCTGATTTTTCAGAAGCAATAAAAATTGCCGGAAACAAACACGATATTGCTGCCTTAAGATTGTTTGACGATTTTGAACGCGAACTACCTAATGTTGGATTAGCTTATTTTAAAGATGCAGAAACTGGTGAGTATAGATGGGTTGATACTTCTTTGAGGAAAGTTCGTGCAAAATACTCTGATTGGTGGAAAAAACAATATGCACAAAGTAGTACAACTTTTAAGAAAGCTCAAGTTGATTGTGTTGATATTAAAACCGGTCAGGATTATGTTAAACCTTTGATAAGTCTTTTTAAGAAAAGATAATCATAAAAACTAATTGAAGAGAATAAATTATGAGAAAGTCAAATATGAAAATCAAACATTTATTGCTATCATTGATATTGATATTTGTTTATGGAGTGTCTTTTTCGCAGGAATATCAGCTTCAGGCTAGTTTTGAAAAAGATACCATTATAATTGGAGAACAGACAAAGCTTCATTTGGATATTAAAATCCCCAATAACCTGGAACTTATTTTTCCTGAATATAAAGATACACTTAGTGAGGGTGTAGAAGTATTGTTGGATACAGACCATGTATTGATAGAAGAAGACGATTTTAAAGTGTATAAGAAGGATATTTTAATAACTTCTTTTGATACAGGTTTAAATGTAATTCCTTTTGTTCCAGTGAAAATTGTCGAGGGTGTAGATACTAACTTATATGCATCTGAAGAACTAAGTTTTTTTGTGAAACCATATGTATTGCTTGATACAATACCTGTTGATACAATATTTTCGAATCGTGCAGGTTTTGTTGTTTATGGACGAGATGGTTTTAAGAAAGAAGTTGAACAGTATATTCCAGATTCAATAAAACAATCAGTTTCGACTGATAGTTTAGATGTTATAAAAGAAGGTTTAAAAGAGCAATTGTTTCAGTTGTTTTCATCTGAACTTACGCAGAAAACTGGTTTGTACGATAATGAAGAGATTTTAAAAATTGCCGAATCTTCTGCCCAAAAAATGTTCATTTTAGACAAAGGTGGAATAAAGGAAGATTTTATCGTTGCAGGATCTGTTGATACGGTTTTTGTTCAGGAATATCAACAAGTTCAGCAGGGGATGCCACTTTTTACACTTTTCAGAATCAAAGATATTAATGATGATTTGTATAATACTCCTTTTAATCTTGCAGAGTTTTGGTATTATTTTAAAATCTACTTCAAACAATATTGGTGGGCATTGTTAATTTTATTAATAGTAGTAATAGGGCTAATTTATTTTCTTGGCTTCTATAAAAAAGGAAAGAAACCTACTATTTTTAAGATTAAAAATGATCAGCCTGCGCATATTATTGCTTTAGGAAAATTAGAAAATATTAGAAAAGAGAAGCTTTGGAGTAGGGGACAGGTTAAAGAGTTTCATGTACAGGTTACTGATACTGTTCGTGAATATATTGATAATAGATACGGAATTTATGCAATGGAAATGACCAGTTCAGAAGTTTTGTCAGCATTTGAATCAGCCTTATTACTAAAAGATGCAGAAATAATGAAATTGCGACAGATGCTCGAACTTGCAGATGCAGTTAAGTTTGCAAAATATGAGGCATTGCAAAATGAGAATGACCTGTCAATCAGAAATGCCATTGAGTTTGTAGAATCAACGAAAGAAATTATTGTTGAAAATACAAAAGATAAAAAACTCGAAGCAGAAATTGAAGTTGAGGATAGTGAAGAAAATGTAGATGTTCCAACTAATCAAAACGACACAAAAGATGAATAATATAATATTTGCAAATAAAGAATATTTTTGGCTTTTCTTATTGTTCGTCCCTGCAATATTTTGGTATGTGTGGAGATTGAAAAAGTCAGCGGCTGCAATGAAAGTTAGTAGTTTGAGTGCTTTCTCAAATATTGGCAATCCATTGAGATATTATTTAAGACATGTTTTATTTGGCTTAAGGCTTATTGCTATAGCAGCGATAATTATTGTTTTAGCAAGACCTCAAAGTACAGACAAATGGCAAGATAGAAAAACAGAAGGTGTTGATATTGTTATGGCTTTGGATGTTAGTGGTAGTATGCTAGCCGAAGATTTTAAACCGAATCGTATAGAGGCAGCAAAAGAGATAGGAATGGAGTTTGTATCTAGTCGTCCTGATGACAGAATGGGCTTGGTGGTTTTTGCTGGCGAAGCTTATACTCAGTGCCCTTTGACCATTGACCATTCAGTACTTATGAATTTGTTTTCTGAAGTGAAAAGTGGTGTGATTGAAGATGGAACAGCAATTGGTATGGGGCTGGTAACTGCTGTAAATCGTCTAAAGGATTCTAAAGCAGTAAGCAAAGTAATTATTTTACTTACCGATGGTGTTAATAATATGGGAAAAATGTCTCCTGTTGCGGCAACTGAATTTGCTCAGGAATTTGGGATTAGAGTTTATACAATAGGAATTGGAAAAAATGGAATGGCTCCTTATCCTTTTCAAACCAGATTTGGAATTCAATATCAAAATATAGAGGTGCGAATTGATGAAGAAGTCTTGCAGCAAATTGCTGATGAAACTGGTGGAAAATATTTTAGAGCGACAGATAATGAAAGATTGAGGGAAATTTATGCAGAAATTGATGCTCTCGAAAAGACACAATTAGAAGTGCGTTCGTATTCCGAACCAGTAGAGGAGTTCAGACTAATTATGCTTTTAGCATTAGGGATTTTACTCCTAGAACAAATTTTAAGATTAACAATATTAAAAAATACTTTTTAGAATATGTTTAGATTTGAGGATTCACAATATTTATGGTTGTCTGCTCTTGCCGGAGTTGTTGTAATATTGTTTTTGCTGGCCGAATATATTCGCAGGAAAAGAATAGACAAAATTGGCGAAAATAGACTTGTAAGCATACTAATTCCCGAAACTAGTCTTACCAGACGGATATGGAAACTAGTACTAATTTGTTTGGCTATTGTATCTATGTCTTTTTCTCTTGCCAGACCACAATTTGGTGCAAAATTGGAAGATGTAACTCGCCAAGGTGTAGAAATTATTGTTGCGTTAGATGTTTCAAACTCTATGCTTGCCGAAGATGTAAAACCAAACAGACTGGAAAATGCACGTAAATTCATTGAGAGAATTGTTGCAAAACTAGAGAATGATAAGATGGGACTTATTGTTTTTGCAGGAGATGCTTTTGTGCAAATGCCAATTACTGATGACGTAAGGTCTGCTAGGTTGTTTTTGTCAACAATTGATACAGATATGGTTCCCGTTCAAGGAACTTCAATTGGGAAAGCAATTGATTTGGCAGCAAAATCATTTACTAAGGATGAAGAGATTTCTAAAGTAATTGTGCTTATTACTGATGGTGAAAATCATGAGGATGATGCTTTGGAAATAGCAAAAACTCTTAAAGAGAAAAATATTGTTGTTTATTCTGTAGGCATGGGGAAACCAGGTGGTGCACCAATTCCAAATAAACGAGGTGGTGGATTCATGAAAGACAGAAATGGTGAGGTTGTAATGAGTGTATTAGACGAGCAGACTTTAATAGAGATTGCAAACGAAACCGGAGGTCTTTATGTGAGAAATGATAATTCAGCCGATGCTTCGGATAAAGTTCTCGAAGAACTAGATAAGTTGCAAAAAGGAGAGGTGATGAAGCAAAACTATTCTGAGTATAATGACCAGTTTCAGTATGTCGCTTTAATTGCATTGATTCTTTTATTGATAGATATTGCAATTTCAGAGAAGAAGAATTCTGTTTTAAATAAAATTGATTTGTTTGATGATTCAGTTAAAAAAAATGCTGATTAAGATTAAATGAAAATTATGAGACTATTTTTAGTAATATTATTAAGTGTATTCTTTACTTTTTCCTTGTTTTCACAGGAGGAAAGAAAAGTAATACGTGAGGGGAACGACTTCTATAAGGAAGGCGATTTTGATAATGCGATTTCTAGATTCACAAAAGTCTATGAAGATTATCCAGAAAAAATAGATTTATTGAATAATATTGGAGCTTCTGAATATCGTAATGGGATGTTTAACGAATCGGCAATGACTTATTCCGATTTGCTTGATATAGCTGGGACAAAAGAGGAAAAGGCTAATGCTTTTTATAATATTGGGAACTCTTATTTGCAAGCTGCAGATTATGAAAATAGTATTAAAGCTTATCAAAATGCATTGCGAATGGACCCAAATCATGATTTGAGCCGCTATAATATGGCTGTTGCAACAAAAATTCAGGAACAACAGCAACAACAACAGGATCAACAGCAACAAAATGATGGTGATGGTGATAGTCAGGATAATCAAGATAAACAGGACAAGGAGGAAGGTAATAACGATAAGGAAGATCAGCAAAATAAGGATGAGCAAGAAAATAATGAAGAGAAGGAGGATAAACAACAAAAACCTGAACCGAAAGAAGGTGAAATGAGTCGAGAAGAAATGGAAAGATTCTTAGAATCACTTCAACAACAGGAAAAAGATATTCAGGAAAAAGTAGAGCGAGAAAAATTTAAGTCTCAGCAAAGAATAGTTGAAAAAGAATGGTAAATGTTAATGCTTTTCTAGACCAAGATAACCTTCGAGTAAAATAATCGAATTTTGAGGTGTGATTTTCGTATAGATAGTCTCATTTATCATTATTGCTGGCCCTTCTGAACAGCGGCCAAAACAGTAGTCGACTTCTAAGTTGATCTTGTCTGATAGAGAATTTTGTTTAATATGTTCTTTTATTGCAGAAAGAATATCGTTACTATTCCTTCCAGCACATGATGATCCTAAACAAATTGATATGTTAATTTTTTTTTTCAAATTTATGCCAATACTATAAAACTTAGATAAACTTTAATTGTTCTTTTTTTTGTCCTTTTTAATATTCTCTTTAACAAAATAAGCTAATTTTTCCATTGAAGTTACCATGTCATAATTTTCAAGATAAATATGTTCTGGAACTTTTAGAGGAATAGATGTGAAATTTAATATGCCCTTGATTCCAGTATTTATTAACCGATCTGTAATGATTTGAGCTTCTCGCGGTGATAAAGATAAAATTGCAATAGTTGCATTTGATTCTTCAAGAATCATCTCTAAACTGTCTATGTGGTAGGTTGTTATTCCTGAAATCATGGTGTCAACCTTAGATGAATCATTTTCAAATGCTGCAACTATATCAATTTTACTTCTTTTGGCATTAAAATAATTGGTAATTGCTTTTCCAAGGTGCCCCATACCGATTACTACTGCACATGACTTCTCGTCATCGTCAAGGATATGACTTATTTTTTCAATTAATTCCTGAACAGCATATCCCTTTCGCAAGGTTCCAGTATATCCCATTAACATAATATCTCTTCTAACTTGAACAGGTGTTACGTGTAATAAGTTAGCAAGTTCATGCGAAAAAATATAATCATTTTTGTTATCCTTATAATTTAATAAAACTCTTCTATATAGGCTTAATCGTTCTATTGTTTTTTCGGGCAGCATATTTTATCATTTTTCATATCTTTGCAAAAATAATAATTGTTATTGATTAAACAATGTTAATTGATTAACAAAAAGGAGTTTATTTTTTTATATAAGTATCATGTTTTGGCTATGATATTGTTTTTTAGTAAAATTGTAGTCCAATGATTAGTGAAAAGGGAAAAATTAGTATCAGAACAATGTCTGATGAATCAGGGGTTTCGATTCCTAATATCAGAGTTTGGGAAAAGCGCTATAATTTGTTGTCTCCTGAACGTGATTCTGCTAATAGGAGATATTATACCCAGTTTGATTTATCAAGAGTAATCTTAAATAAGTACTTAATTGATAAAAGATACAGGATTAGTAAAATTTCACATTATACATTAAATGAACTTAGGCAGGTAGTCTCTGATGAACTGAAAAATGAATCTTCTGGTTTTTTTGAAAAGCAAAAGATGATTTCTTTGCTTTTAGATAGTAATATTGAGTCATTTGATGAGTTTTTGAAAATTTGTCTTGAAGATATTGCATCTGTTGATTTTATTATTGAGGTACTTGAGCCTGTAATGCAATTGCTACCTGTTATTTGTAATCTGAAAGACAATAATAATTACTGTTATAGTTTTGTAGCGAATAAAGTTATGTTGCGTATGTTGTCTTCAGTTGATGATATTTCAGTTGGAATGACAGATAGTCTAGAAATGTTGATTTTTCAATCTGATGAAAAGCATATTCCAGTGAATCTGAGTATTGTAAATTATTTAGCTACTTTTAAAAGGTATCGAACTAATATTCTACTCAATAGATTTCCAAACGATTATTTTCATTCATTAAAGAATGAAATTAAACCAGATATTGTTTATACTGAATTTAATGAAAAACAGGAGCTTAAAGATATTATTGAAGTTTTAACTATTTTGCAAAGAGCTTTTCCATTAGCCAAAGTAATTACCTCAGGTTCAAGATTGGAGAAAATCTGGAAGTCTATACCCAATAAGATATATTTTGTCCGTGAGCTAAAGGTAATATTGAAGTCAATCTAGAATTATTTATAGATATCTTATGAAAGTAAAAGCTTAAAGTTTTGTGTTTTCGTTTCAATTATTTTAATTTTGCAATAAAAATAGACAAACTATGAAATTATTAGAAGGAAAAACAGTTGTAGTTACTGGAGCTGCCAGAGGTATTGGTAAAGCAATTGCGATAGAATGTGCAAAGTCAGGAGCAGATATAGCATTCACAGATTTAAAAAGAGATGAATCATTTGATGTTCTTGAAAAAGAAATCTCAGAATTGGGTGTTAAGGTTAAAGGTTATGAATCAAATGCTGCTAATCTTGAAAGTTCACAAAAAGCAGTAGATGAGATTGTTGCTGAATTTGGAAGAATTGATGTTCTTGTAAATAATGCTGGTATAACTCGTGACACTTTATTGATGAGAATGACCGAAGAGCAATGGGATATGGTTATTGATGTTAACCTTAAATCAGTTTTCAACTTAACTAAAGCTGCTCAAAGAACAATGCTTAAGCAAAGAAGTGGTTCTATTATAAATATGAGTTCTGTAGTTGGTGTTTCTGGTAATGCTGGTCAGACTAACTATTCTGCTTCAAAAGCTGGAATCATCGGGTTTACTAAATCTATTGCTAGAGAATTAGGTCCAAGAAATATTCGTTGTAATGCAATTGCACCTGGTTTTATCGAAACAGAAATGACGGAAGCTATTCCTGAAGAAGCTCGCAAAGAGTGGGCTGAGAAAATTCCTTTGAAACGTGCTGGTACAACTACAGATGTTGCTAATTTAGTTATTTTCTTAGGTTCAGATATGTCAACTTATATCTCCGGACAGGTAATTAATGTTTGCGGAGCTATGTTAACCTAATATAATTTGGAAGTTTATTTTGAATATCCTTATTATCTTGTGATAGTAGCTGTAATTGCATCAGCTGCTATTTCATTTTTACTGTATTATAAAGATAAATTATTTAAAGATCTTGAGCCTTGGAAAAAATGGCTTATGACATCTTTAAGGTTTGTTTTTGTTTTGATAGTATTGTTACTATTATTGAGTCCGGTTATTAAGACAAAAGGAATTCTTGTTCAAAAACCTATTGTTGTTATTGCTCAGGATAATTCATCATCGATTGTGATGAATCGTGATTCAATTTTTTATAAAACAACATATAAACAAAATCTGGATAATTTAATAGCTGATTTGTCAAGTGATTATGACGTAAAGTTTATTAACTTTTCTGATAATACATCAAATGATACAGTAATAGATTTTACTGGAATTCAAACAGATATTTCTGTAGTTTTTCCAGAAGTGATTTCGCGCTATGCTGGCATGAATTTAGGAACTGTAATTCTTGCTACAGATGGAATATTTAATAAGGGGAGTAATCCCGTTTACGCAAGGAATTTGAACTTTCCTGTTTATTCTATTGCTCTAGGGGATACTGTTTCTCAGAAAGATTTGATTTTAAGAAATATTCTTCATAATAAACTTGCATTTTTGGGGAACAAATTTCCATTGAGGATTTTTATTGCTTCTGAAAAATGTATTGAGAAAACTGCAACTATTTCAATTATTAGAGATGAAAAGGTTATTTATAAAACAGAATTTAATTTGCCTGAACAATCTGATGTTAGGATAGTTGATGTTGAGCTACCTGCTGATAAACTGGGCGTTCAACAGTATGATATAAAACTTCAGTATTTAGAAGATGAAATCAGCTATGAAAATAATATAGCATCTTTTGTAATAAATGTAATTGATAATAGAAACAAAGTACTCATTCTTGGAAATGGCCCCCATCCGGATATTGGAGCAATCAATTTTGCTTTAAAAGATAATCCTGATTTTGAACTGGATATTGAGTATGTTAATGAGTTTAATTCTTCTGTTGCTGATTATGATGCTGTTGTTTTACATCAATTACCTTCAGTTTCTAATAGTGTTTCGCCGATTTTGGTTGAAATTGAAAAAAAACAGATTCCAGTTTTATTTATTATGGGAAGTAATTCTTCACTACCTTTATTAAATAAGTTAGATAAAGGTTTGGGGATAACTAGCTTGAGTGATAATTCTGATGATGCAAAACCATATTTCAATAAAGACTTCTCATCTTTTGGAAGTGGATTTGACGAGAATTCATTTTTTCAAAATATGTCGCCTTTGAAAGTCGTTTTTGGAAATTATAAGGTAACTTCAGAAGCAAAAATCTTTCTTTACCAGAAAGTAAATGGAGTCAAAACAGAAAAACCATTGATTTTATTCTCAGAGCAGAATGGAGTTAAAAATGGTTTTATTACAGGTGAAGGCATTTGGAGATGGCGATTAGATGATTACAAATATAATTCCGGGCATGATAACTTCAAAACATTGTTTAATCGTGTATTCCAATATTTGATTGTAAAGAAAATGCAGGATAAATTGTTGGTTGAATCTAAACAGGTTTTTAGTGAAAACGAGAATGTCGTTTTTACTGCAGAATTCTATAACGAAGCTTTCGAAATGGTTTCAGATTTAGAGCTAGAAATGATTTTGACAGATTCAGATGGAAAAGAATATTCATATTTGTTTGGTAATTATGATAATGCATATCGTTTAGATTTGGGTAGATTAGATGCAGGGACTTATGAATATGAAACAAAAACTGAATTTGATGGAAAGCTATATAGTAATCAGGGTAAAATTATTGTTAAAAATATCAACGTTGAAGCCTTAAATACAACAGCAAATCATATTATTCTTAAACAACTTGCTGATATGACTGGAGGGAAAGTCTTTTACCCTTCAGAAATGTTAGATATTACTAAAGATATAAAAAGCAACGAGAATATTGCTAATATTGCTTATGAGCGTGATAAGCTCTATACACTAACAGATTTGTATTATTTATTCTTTGTTATACTGATTTTTGCAGCTGCTGAGTGGATTCTTCGAAAGTATTGGGGAGGTTACTAAAAGTACTTAAAGTGACTAAAGTACTTGGAGTACTTAGAGTTGAGAGTTTTGAGTGACTAGAGTTAAGGATGTCTCTGTTGTCAGGATAAAATCTTTCTAATTGTACTAAAAATAATTTTTATGTCTGTAGTAATTCCTGCTTCGTTAATATATTTCATGTTGAGTTTTAATTTGGCTGGCATTACTTCGTCTATATATGTTTTTTCTGGATTATCTGACTTTGCTAGTATTTCATTCTCATTACTATATTCGATTGATGCATAATCTGTTATTCCTGGTTGTACATTAAGAACTTGAACTTGCTCAGAATTGTACAAATTTACATATTTTCTTACTTCAGGTCTTGGGCCAACAAAGCTCATATCTCCGATTAGAACATTAATTAATTGTGGCAGTTCGTCGAGCTTGTATTTACGAAGAAAATAACCAATTTTAGTAATTCTATTATCTTTTGCTCCAACTGTTAAAAGACCTTTTTTATCAGAATCAGGACGCATTGTTCGGAATTTGAATATGCGAAAGTCATTATTGTTTTTCCCTACTCTTATCTGACGATAGAAAACGCCACCTTTAGAGTCTGTTACAATAAGTAGAGCAATCAAAATTAACCAAGGACATAAGAAAAATAAGCCCCAGAAAGAGAAAAATATATCGAAAAGTCTTTTCATTTTACCCAATGATTTCTGTTACTGAATCTTTAACAGCTTTTACAATTGTCTTTAGTTGTTCATCGGTTAAATCATAATATACCGGTAGACTTATTTCACATTTGTAATTGTCAAAGGCCTGAGGGTAGTCAGTGATTTTATATCCTAATGATTTGTAAAATGATAAAAGAGGTAATGGTTGGAAATGGACATTTACAGAAACTTCTTTATCAAAAATCTTTTGAATAATTGCATCGCGTTGTTCTTCACTAACTCCATTCACTCTAAGCAAATATACATGATATGAAGATAATTTAGATTCTGTTTCAAATATTGGAGTAATAAATCTAGAATCGTCCTTGAATTCAGATGTGTAATAATCAAATATCTGGCGACGCTTAATTAATGTGTCATTATCATATCTTTCGAGTTCGATTAATCCAATTGATGCCTGAATGTCAGTCATGTTTGATTTGAAACCAGCTGTAACAACATCATACCTCCAATTACCTTTTGTTTTTGCAAGAGCATCTTTACTTTGACCATGTAAAGATAATACACATAAGAATTTATAGAGTTCTTCATTTTCGAAAGGAGCAGGTAAGTTTAATGCAATAGCTCCACCTTCAGCAGTAGTTAGGTTTTTTACTGCATGGAAAGAAAATACAGATATGTCAGCAAGACTTCCAGCTTTTTTATCTTTATAATTTGCTCCTAGAGAGTGAGCAGAATCTGATAACAATAATATTCGTCCGAGTTGTTTTTGAATTTCATTATTTGGAGAAAAATGATCTCTAATTATTGGAGCATTTATCAATTCATACAAAGCATTATAATCGCAAGGTAGTCCACTAATATCAACTGGGATAATTACTTTGGTACGTTTAGTAATTGCTTGTTTTACTTTCTGGATGTTTATGTTAAAGTCATCTTCATTAATATCTACCATTACAGGAGTTGCTCCACAATGTACAATTACATTTGCGCTTGCACAATATGTATATGCAGGAACTATGACTTCGTCACCTTTTCCAACTCCAAACCATCGTAACATAAGCTCAAGACCAGCGGTTGCAGAACTAACACAAAGAGTTGACTTTGCACCAGTGTATTCCGAAAGTTTTTTCTCGAAAAGTTTTGTCTTAGGGCCAGTAGTTATCCAACCTGATTTTAAAGTGTCTATTACTTCGTTTATTATTTTATCGTCGATACGTGGTGGTGAAAAAGGAATCATATTGTGTAATTGTTTAGGCTACAAAATTATAAAAAATGATATGATTGAGAAGGATAATTATCCAAAAAACAGATAAGCAATAAAAATAGCAGCAATTATACCTGCCAAATCGGCAAGTAAACCAGCAGTAACAGCATAACGTGTGTTTTTAATTCCGACAGAACCAAAATATACTGCAATTATATAGAATGTAGTATCTGTAGCTCCCTGAAAAGTTGCTGCAAGTCTCCCAGCAAATGAATCAACCCCTAAATGAGTCGCATCACTGCTCATTATTTCTACCATGAGTCCACGTGCTCCACTTCCACTTAAAGGTTTCATGAAAGCTACAGGAAGTGCATCAACAAAACGAGTGTCAACTTTAAATAATTCGAAGAACCATCTTATGCCATTTATTAAAGCATCCATTCCTCCTGAAGCTCTGAAAACTCCAATTGCAACAAGTATAGCAACTAGGAATGGGATTATTTTTATTGCAATTGTAAATCCTTCTTTAGCCCCTTCGATAAACGCATCGTAAACATTTATCTTTTTTCGGACACCTAGTAAAATAAATACTACAATTATCAGGAAGAGAATTATATTTGCAATAACTGTTGAAATCACATTTAGATCACTAGATGATAATAGTGTGAATCCATAAATTGCACCAGAAATAAGCAATGTCATTCCTCCTAGATATATTAGAACTTCTTTACAGAATAAGTTTATTTTTTGATAAAGTGCAACTGCAATAATTCCAATCAAAGTGCTAAAAAAAGTACTAAGTAAAATTGGTAAGAATATGTCTGAAGGATTTACTGCTCCTAACTGAGCCCTGTATACCATGACACTTATAGGAATTAAGGTAAGCCCCGATGTGTTAAGTACCAGAAACATTATCATGGAATTTGATGCTGTATCTTTCTTTGTGTTTAACTCTTGTAATTGAGTCATTGCTTTAAGTCCTAGTGGGGTCGCAGCATTGTCGAGACCCAACATGTTTGCCGCAATGTTCATAACCATTGAGCCATAAACAGGGTGATTTTTGGGGATTCCCGGGAAGAGTTTGTTGAAAAGAGGAGAAATACCTCTTGATAAATAATTTATAGCACCTCCTTTTTCCCCAATTTTCATAATTCCAAGCCAGAGAGTCATTACACCTGTAAGACCTAGAGATAACTCGAATCCAATTTTGGCATTATCAAATGTGCCATTCATTATTTCGGGGAAGATACTAACATCACCAAAGAATATCAATCTGATAAGAGCTATAATAAAAGCTAGTAGGAAAAACCCAATCCATATGTAATTTAGTACCAAATCTTGTTTTTTTGTAAAAGTACAATGTTTTATGACTGATGATCAGTAGTGTTTATATTTTGTATCAACAAAGTTTTTAACAGAGCATAGAAGATGAAAAGTATTGTGGTATAATAACCAAAACTCTACCTGTAAGAAATTTGCTTTTGGATAATAACATCAGTTTATGTTACGTTTTGGAAAATGAATGAATGTTGAGATATAGTATAAACTCAAGATAAAGGACTCTGGTTTTCTGGCTAATCTAAACTAGGCATATAATCATTCCCGACAACTTTCATTTCAATACGTCTATTTTGCTGATTTGCAGCTTCTTTTTGTTCTGGTGTTAGAGTATTGATGAAATCTTCATTAAGCACTGTGCCTTTAGGTAGGAAAGGATATCTTAGGTCTTCTTTTGTTATTGTTTTTGGTTGAGATTCTCCATAACCTTTTGCAATTAATCTTCCTTCGGGAATGCCTTTAGATGTAACATAATCTGTTACTGATTTTGCACGTTTTTGAGAAAGCTGATTATTTGCTTCATCAGTACCAACCATATCGGTATGTGCCGAAAGTTCAATAACAAGGTAAGGGTTATTTACCAAAATTTTTATAATACTGTCGAGTACATATTTTGATGGTTCGGTTAATTGATATTGACCAAATTCAAACTCAATATTTGGTATTTCAAAAGTCTTATTGAATGTTTCAAGTTTTATTTCAAAATCAAAAACTTTATCAAATTCTAGAGAATCAGTGGTAAATCTTGATCTTCCATTGAAGTATCCATCTTTTGTTACAACGAATACATAATCGGTTTTTTGTTTAAGTTTAAAATCAAACTTTCCTTCGCCTTCTTGAAGAGAAGTTGTATCTCTGAAAACGGAACCATCACTTCCAAATAACATAACTGCACAGGAATCAAGAATGTTTTCTGTGTCTAAATCTTTTGCAATACCTGTGAGACTGAATTTTAATGGAGGCTTAACAAAGAAATATATATCTTCCCCTTTAGATCCTTTTCTATCAGATGTAAAATATCCTTTATCTTCATTTTTATAATGATAAATTCCAAAGTCATTTCCATTACTATTAAATGGAGGTTTCATATTTTCAGATTCCCAACGACCTTTTTTGTTTGTTGTGGCAATAAAGATATCTAGTCCACCCATTGTAGGATGTTTTGTTGATGAATAGAAAAATGTGGAGTCGTTAAGTATGTATGGAAACATTTCGTCGTAGGCAGAGTTTATTGCAGGGCCCATATTTTTAGGTTTAGTCCAACCTTCGTCACCATTCTCAACGTACCAAATGTCTGCACCACCAAAACCACCTTGCATTCTTGCGGAGAAATATATTATTGTTCCATCTTCTGTTACTGATGGGTGTCCAATAGAAATAGTATCTGTTACAATTGCAATATTTGCTCCATTCATCCATTCTCCATCTACTTTTTGAGCTTCATATATTTGGCAACCAACTTTTCTGCCTTTTTCTGCAATACAAGATGTGTAATAAAAACTACGTCCATCATTAAATATACAAGGAGTTCCTTCATCAAAGGCAGTATTAAGAGAATCTACTGGAGCAACGTCTGTCCATTCCTGTTTACGATCAAATTTTGTTACATATAAATCGGAAAACTTTTGCCCTGTAATGCCACTTGAGCGTTTGCCTTTTGATTCATCTCTTGTAGAACTAAAATATACATGATCGTACCCGTTTTTTTCGTCCACTGTAGGACTAAAGTCGTTTTTTCTGGTATTCATGTGTTTTGCTTTATTAATCTTGTAACGTGTTGGCATTTCAGCCCATTCTAAAGCTAGATTCACAGACTCTATCCCGTTTTCTGCAATAGAATCGTTAGGCGATAATATTAAAACTTCGTTATAATATTCCAGTGATTTTTCGTAATTCCCAAGCTGAATCTCAATTTCAGCAAGTCGGATTGTTGATTGTTGCTCGTAATCGTCAACTTTAGCACTACGCCTGAAGTTTGAACGAGCTTTTTTGTAATCTCCAATCAGGTAATAACATTCCCCAATTTTAAAATAAATTGCTGTTCGCTTTTTTCTATTGTCCACTTTTTTTATTACAGCATTGTATTCTTGAATAGCTTTCCAGTATTCCCCTGAATCAAATGTTGCGTCAGCTTTCTTTAATCTCTTTTCTTGAGCGGTCACATTTAACGTAACCCCCATTATAAGAACACTTAGTAATATATAGAATTTAAATTTCATTAATCAATCTTCAAAGTATCGTAAAATTAGTATATAACGATAAACAAATGTATTTATTATTTGTATCGTCAAAAATAACAAATTTGGAATACAAATTCTTTTTTTTTAATAGCAATGTTTAATGTAATAAATTTATTGTGCTGCGAAATGTAATGAAGTAAGAACAACACCGGAAATAAATATTCCTCCAAGTGTTCCAAGAGCCGTATTTTTAAGGATTTTTCTTCTCCCAGTTGATTGATAACCATATAGGTATAAATCATCACCGATTTCAGATTCATGTTTGTTCATTACATACGATTTTGATGGCTTTATTAAAGCCATTGATCCAGTATAAACTATGGGGATAGTAAACATTGCCATGCCGTTTATTGGTAATAATAACGAACCAGAACCAACTATCATACCTGCAGCAAAAGCCCACCATGGCTTATATTCTTGTAGAGCATCTTGTCTGCCTAATACAATTCTTCCCATTTCATCAACTCTGAATTCTTCTTCGAGAAGTTGTTTGTAGACGATGCTGTCTTTCCCGTTGATATTAACAGAATAAACATTATTTAAGTCGGCATAAGTGTTTTTTACTTTATTGTTTTTCTTTAGAAAGCTATAATCCATATAGCCCTGACTGGTATGGAAAACGTATGATTCTAGTTTAATTTGTCTTCCATCAAGTAGGTTGAGTTGACTCTGAGAAAAGCCTGTAGTTGCCATTGCAAACAGAGCCATAATTGAAATAATATACTTCATAAATTATAATTATTTTAGTTCAAAAATAAGAAAAAATATGAATCGGAATTTAATTGTTTATAAAAAACTTAATTTGTTTTTAAATTATGACAAAAGATGTGATTAAGTTGTTTACATTTTGCTAATTTTACCGAATATATTAATGAATTTTGAATTATTAAATTTTTGAATAATGATAAAACAAGAATTTTATTCACGTCACATTGGACCACGTAAGTCAGACTACTCTGTAATGCTTGAAAAAGTAGGTGTTGGAAGTATTGATGATTTAATTAATCAGATTGTACCCCAAGGAATTAGACTAAAGTCTCCTTTAAGTATTAGCGAATCATTTACTGAATATGATTATTTAAATCGTATTAAAGAAATTGCATCTAAAAATAAGATCTTTAGATCTTTCATTGGAATGGGATATTATGGAACAAGTGTTCCTTCAGTAATATTGAGAAATGTGTTTGAAAATCCAGGTTGGTATACTTCATATACTCCTTATCAAGCAGAAATTAGTCAGGGGCGTTTAGAAGCTCTTCTAAATTTTCAAACAGTTGTAACAGAGTTAACAGGTATGGAAATTTCGAACTGTTCTCTCTTAGATGAAGCTACTTCTGCTGCAGAAGCAATGAGTATGATGTTAGGTGCTCGTTCTCGTAAAGCTGTTAAAGAAGGAAAAAATGTACTTTTTGTAGACAATGATGTGTTTCCTCAAACACTAGATGTAATTAAGCTTCGTGCTGAACCTATTGGTGTTGAGGTTGTTACTGGGAATTATTCTGAATATGAATTTTCAGATAAAGATTTTGGTGCAGTTATTCAATATCCTGCAGCTAGTGGGAAAATAAATAATTATGCTGCTTTTACAGAAAAAGCTCATAAATCAGAGGTTCTTGTAACTGCTGTTGTTGATATGATGTCTTTGGCATTAATAGAAGCTCCTGCAACTTGGGGTGCCGATATTGCTGTTGGTTCAACTCAAAGATTTGGTATCCCAATGGGATATGGTGGACCACATGCTGGTTTTCTTGCAACTGCTGATAAATACAAAAGAAGCATGCCTGGTAGAATAATTGGAGCTTCAGTTGATAGGTATGGAAATAAAGCTCTTAGAATGGCTTTACAGACCAGAGAACAGCACATTAAGCGTGAGAAAGCTACATCTAATATTTGTACAGCTCAGGCATTGTTAGCTACTATGGCAGGTATGTATGTAGTTTATCATGGTCCTAAAGGAATTATAGATATTGCCAGAAATATTCATGTAGCAGCATGTAATATCGCAACTGAACTTGAAAATCTTGGATATGAAGTAAAACATAAAGAGTTTTTTGATACCATCATGATTGGTTTGCCAGCAAATGTAAAGGTTGCAGATATAGAAAAGTATGCTCTTGAAGAAAAAATAAACTTCAATTATATTTCAGAAGATACCATAGGCATTAGCACAGATGAAGTGATTTCTATTAAAGAAATAAATGTAATTCTATCTGTATTTGCAAAGGCTAATGGGAAATCTTATTCTGAATTAGCAGAATTAGATGATAAATGCGAGATTACAAGCACAAATTCAAGAACTGATGGATTTTTAAATCAAAAAGTTTTTAATATGTATCATAGCGAAACAGAAATGATGCGCTATATCAAGAAATTAGAGAATAGAGATATTTCACTAAATCGTTCTATGATTTCTCTTGGATCTTGCACAATGAAGCTTAATTCTGCAACTTCTATGTTACCGCTTAGTTGGGTAGAATTTGGGAATGTTCATCCATTTGTCCCTGCAGATCAGGCAGAGGGTTATCATGAACTAATTTCAGAGTTAGAAAGAGATTTGTCTGAAATAACTGGATTCGCTGCAACAAGTTTACAGCCTAATTCTGGTGCTACAGGTGAGCATACTGGTTTGATGGTAATTAGAGAATATCATATTTCAAGAGGTGATACTCATAGAAATGTTTGTATTATCCCTTCATCAGCACATGGTACTAATCCTGCAAGTGCAGTAATGGCTGGAATGAAAGTTGTTATTGTAAAATGTGATGATAATGGGAATATTGATATCGAAGACTTAAGATCAAAAGCAATTGAACATAAAGATGATTTAGCTGCGATTATGATTACTTATCCTTCTACTCATGGAGTTTTCGAAAGCAAAATTCTTGAAATGATGGATATTATCCATGATAATGGTGGTCAGGTATACATGGATGGAGCAAATATGAATGCACAGGTTGGAATTACTAACCCTGGTTTTATAGGCGCTGATGTATGTCACCTGAATTTGCATAAAACTTTTGCTATACCTCATGGTGGTGGTGGCCCAGGTGTTGGCCCTATTGGTGTAGCTGCTCACCTAATAGAGTTTTTGCCTTCTCACAAAGTTGTTAAAACTGGTGGGGAAAATGGAATTAAAGCTGTTGCAGCAGCACCTTATGGTAGTGCACTCGTTCTGCCAATTACTCACGCTTATATTAAAATGTTAGGAGAAGAAGGTCTTCGTCATTCTACTGAGATTGCAATGTTAAATGCAAATTATGTTGCAAACGAATTAAAAGGTTACTTCGAAGTTCTTTATACTGGTGAAACAGGAAGGTGTGCTCATGAAATGATTCTTGATGTAAATAAATTTAGAGCTGAATATGGCGTTGAAGCTGCAGATATTGCAAGACGTTTGATGGACTTTGGCTATCATGCACCAACTTTATCATTCCCTGTTCATGAAACTCTAATGTTTGAACCAACTGAAAGTGAAAGTAAAGCTGAACTTGATCGTTTTATTGAAGTTATGAAAACTATTAAGAATGAATGTGAAGATATTAAGTCAGGTAAATTAGATAAAGAGGATAATCCAATTATTAATGCTCCACATACTCAGATAGAATGTACAGGTAGTGAATGGAATCATAAATATTCCCGAGAACAAGCTGCATTCCCACTTGAGTGGGTTAAAGAAAATAAATTCTGGCCTTTCGTTGGAAAAATTGATAACGGTTATGGCGATAGAAATTTAATGTGTACATGTGATTCGATAGAGTCTTATATGTAAAATAAGGAATCAGAAATTTATAATAAAAAATAGCACCTTTTTAGGGTGCTATTTTTTTATTAAACAGATTATCTAAATTTCTATTCAAGAATTTTTTCAACAGCAAATTCAATAACATTGTCAATTCCAGAGTTAGTTGCATCATTTGATAAGATTACAGTGTAGTCAGGTGGGATTCCGCTTTCGTAATTATTCCCATCTACAGCAATTGTACGAGTTATTGAGAAGCGATAAGTCCAACCATTAGGTAATTGACCACCATTAGGTAAGCCAAGTCCTCCTCCAGTTGTGTCTCCGACAAGGAATATATCATCATATGCATATGTGCAAACTGAGAAAAATGAGGATGCACTGTAAGAACCACGATCTGTAAGAATCGCAACTTTCCCTGTATATACATCAGATGAACTTTTTGTTGCGTAAACATTTTCTAGGTCGGTGAAATTATCTTCATATGGTCCAGATTTTATTTGTGTTTTATACAGTAATCTTTCATCATCCGAAAATCTAGAAAGTAAACTAAAAACATTAGAAACATAACCACCACCATTTTGTCTGATATCAATTATTAGGCCTTTTGTGTTTTTATATTTATCCATCAAAAAGTCAAGTTCATACTCAGTAATAGCTGAGGTCGCAAAAGAAGGATACCAAATATATCCTATTTGACCATTTTCGATAAAATTATGATGAAAACCTCCAGTAATATATCCATTGTCTCCAATATAATTTTCAGTAATTACTCTTTTGTTAATATTAACAGGTCCTAATAATGTAATGTCATATTTCGAAATGTTAAATGGAGACACAAGGTTTACATGACCATCACGAAGTTCATTCAGCATGTTTGCCATTACAGAGAAAAGTAATGTGTCAGGCATTTCTGCATAAATTTGATTAGAATATTTTACATAAATACTGTCCCAAATAACATCTTTATGATCGAAGAAAGCATATTTGTTATTTACCTCAAGCCACAAATGATTGAAATTTTCAATAGGAGTATTTTCTACTTTTGGTTCAAAGACAAGATTTTCACATGCTGCGAAACTAATTATTAGAATTGTTGTCAGAACGATTATTATTTTATTTTTCATTACAATTTTAGTTTAAATTGAATACCAGAGTGTATAATAACATGTGTTTAGACTGTTCTAGCCTGTTCTCAGATAGTTTGCCCGTTGTCATGAAATCCCAATAGTAGGATAATTTTATTTGATTACCATTATTGAGAACTCTGCTAATTGATAAGTCTGTATTCAAGCCCGGAAAGACCTTATAATTCCATTCATAACCGGGAAATAAAGTATTGTTGCTGTTTGTTGCATTTCCTAGGTAAGTGTAGCCAGGTCTGTATAACATGCTGAAAACAGGGATTCCAACTTTTGCTCCAAGGACATAGCGTTTTTCTTTACGAGTATATTTAAAAAGCCAGAAAAGCTTTTTCTGTTTCTCTTTTCGTACCCAATCATATTCAAATTTATAATCAAGATTCAAATATGAAATATTGTCAAAGGCAAAACTTGCATTCATAAAAGAACTATTATTTCTAAATGATGAGAAATTATTTAATGAAGTCCCAATATAAGTCCTGTACTCATTTCCTTCTTCAGCATAGTTATGTAAAAAGGAGAATTCAAAATCAAAAATATTCCCAGATGCAGAAAACATATCTATTTCAGTCATGTGGAGATAGACTCCATTTAATGTTGTGAATTTAAAATTCCAGATGTTTTTCCCAAAATAATATATGTGACTTAATTGTGCACTTGGTAAAATACCGGTGTAAAATAATGGAGATGTACCTAAGTCTCTTAGACTAGAAATTGCAATCCCACCTGAAACTCCAATGTAATGTCCTTCATTAATGAAGGAGCTCGAATCTTGATTCTCTTGTGCAATAGTATTTATGCTTAATATTATCAAGAAAAAGTAGAGAAGAATTTTTTTCATGCTTGTTTTTTTGCAATTATACTTATAAAATATTTAATAACTATTTGATAACGATAAAAATATTTAGTTATTATTATATATAGATTATAGTGAATATCATATTACATATTTTTGTTAATTTGTAGCGTAGAATCTAAAAAAATAAAAAGGACTAATGAAAGTATCAGTTTTAGGTTGTGGACGATGGGGCAGTTTTCTTGCATGGTATTCGTGTTTTTGTGGGTATAATACAAAACTGTGGGGTAAGGAGGATTCGAGAAATCTAAGGAAATTGATTAAAACGAGAAAGAATGATTATCTAACCCTACAGGAAGAAATAATTCTTACAGACTCTTTACAGGAAGCTGTTGATTGCGCTGATTATTTGATAGTATCAATCAGTTCTCAAAGTTTACGTAGTTTATCAAAGGAATTAAATAAATTCAACTTAAGTAATAAGACCATAATTCTTGCGATGAAAGGGATAGAAAAAGGTACAGGTCTTAGGTTAACAGAGGTTTTAAAATCAGAAATATTACAAAATATTAATCTTGCTATTTGGGTTGGGCCAGGTCATGTTCAAGCTTATTTGAATTCTGTACCTAATTGCATGTTAATTAGTTCTGAAAATCATGACTTGACAGAAGAAATTGTGAAGCTTTTTAATAGTGAATTAATCAGACTATATACTGGAGAAGATCTTATTGGGAATGAAATTGGTGCAGCTGCTAAGAACGTTATTGGCATTGCTGCCGGAATGTTAGATGGGATGAATTATTCTAGTCTTAAAGGAGCATTAATGGCCAGAGGAGCCCGAGAAGTTTCAAGACTTGTAAAAGCCATGAGCGGTAATGAAATTAGTGTATATGGCTTAAGTCATATAGGGGATTATGAAGCAACATTGTTCTCAGAATATAGTAATAATAGAGCTTTTGGTGAGAATTTTATTTTGAATAAAAAATTTGATAAGCTTGCAGAAGGTGTGGCAACTGTTGAATCAATATTGTTTTTAGCAGAAAAATATGATGTTGAAATGCCTATTTCAGAAGCAATATATTCAATTATCATTGAAAACCAAAACCCTAAAACTGTATTGAAAGAACTATTTTTGAGAGATACCAAATCAGAATTTTAGATTAACTAAAAGTTTGGGACAAACAAATTTTAAAATCCTTAAAATACATTTTATAAAATTGATAATTTGTTTACTTTTGTCAATCTTAAAAAAAGCAAGATATGCGCAAAATATATTGTATTGGAGAAACTGTTTATGATATTATTTTTCAGAATGGAAAGGCAGTAGAATCACGTCCTGGAGGCCCAACTCTAAATTCTGCTGTTTCTTTAGGACGACTACAGGAAAAAGTTTATGTTGTTGGTGATCAGGCAAATGATGGAATTGGAAATATTATTGCAGATTTTTTAGTTGATAACAATGTTTCTACCAAGTACTTAACATTGTATAATGGTGCAAAATCCAGAATGCTTCTTGCTTTTCTAAATGACTCAAATGAGCCAAGCTATAGCTTTTATAAGATTAGAGTTGATGAACCCGTTAAAATTGATTTCCCTGAAGTTAAAAAAGATGATATTGTACTTTTTGGCTCTTTTACTTCAATAAAAAAAGAAGTTAGAGAAGATTTGGTTAACTGCCTGCAAGATGCGAGAGAAGCTGGTGCTTTGATTATTTACGATCCAAACTTTAGACCTTCACATATTAAAGTGCGAGATAAAGTAATCGATTATATTTGCGAAAATATTGGATTAGCGCATATTGTTAAAGGTTCTAATGAAGATTTTCAGAATATTTTTAATGCAGGATCTGCTCATTCAACGCGTGAAATTATAAAGAAAAATGGTTGTAAAAATTTAATCTATACTGCAAATAAGTATGGTGTGAATTTGTTTACTGCAGATTTTCATAAGATTTTCGATGTACCTAGAGTTTCTCCAGTTTCAACTGTTGGTGCCGGTGATAACTTTAGTGCCGGACTAATATATGCTCTTATCCGAGAAAATGTTTATGCTTCGGATTTAGATAAACTTGATCATGATGTTTGGCGTAAAATTATCCGTGTTGCAATTGACTTTGCAATAAATGTCTGTATGAGTTATGATAATTATATTAGCGATGAATTTGTTACTGAATATGTTGTAAATCAGAGGGTTGTTGATTGCTAGTTGTTTTGTTGTTCATTGTGGTTTTTACACTGATTACTATTATATATTAAAATCTATTTTTTATTCAAATAAATTTGACTGATAGTTGGGTTTATGTATATTTTTTTCTAAATGAGTTTATTATTCATTTTTAGTTTTTAAATGATATTGCTATATTTGCATGTAGGTATTAAGAAAATTATTATAAGCAGTTAAATAGTATTCAAAATTATTTTTATGAAAATAGCAAGTTATTCATTGTTGTCGAAGTTATTGGTTATTTGTTTTATGTTGTTTATTGGATTGTCTTCATGTGGTGAAGATGAAGAAGATAATTTTGATGATAATAATACTGAATCAAGTTTTTGCTTTGAATTTAGTCAATCGACAGCACCATATGACACAGTTGTTGGAGGTGAAGAATTGACTGATTATAATGAGGATCAAATTTATGAAATAGATCTTGGTTTTTCATTTGATTATTGTGATACATCTTTTCAGACTTTATATCTTGCATATGGACACTATGTTATGTCATTCACGTATGAGTTTACTGATGGAATAATTTACTTTAGCAATTATAATGTAGCTCCTTTTGGGGATATGATTATACAACCTAATGGCGATGAGGATTTTACAGGAATATTAGTTAAAACTACAGGTGTTTCAGGTAATAAAATAACAACAATAGAATATAGAAATTTTATGTTTCATGATAAAGATTTTGAGTATCACCATTTTTCTGGTCAGGTAAAGTTTTATGAAGATGAAAATAAAATTACTTTCCACTATGGGCCTAATGATGTAGATGTAGATTTTAATTCTGATGAATTTAATCAATTGTATGTAGGTTTGTCAGGCTCAAATGATCTAACTTCAGCCTTGTTTTTATCCGATAATCCGATCTCTCCAACAATTATAAGTGGTTTTACACTTAATGATGAGTTAAATACATGGCCTGTTGAAGGTACTGTATATACTTTCTATCAATAAACTATTTAATTTTGATTAGGTAGTTCATCTTTTGAAATACACCTTTTTGCGTAAATAATTTTTAAACATAAAGTTGTAACTTATTTACCAGACCCCATTCAATTCAACACCACATGTTGGACAAATTCCATTAAAATTTTCAGAATTGAACCCATCTCTATTAATTACCTTATCACCACAATAAGGACAGAATGTATTGTTTTTATCAGAAAGGAGATTACCTATGTAAACATATTTTATCCCTTTTTCTTTTGCAATATTATATGCTTTCTCCAAGGTCTCTGTTGGGGTAGGAGGAATATCGTCCATTTTGTATGAGGGGTGGAATCGGCTAAAATGCAGAGGAACATCAGTAAAGTTGTTCTCAACTAGCCATCCACACATTTCATCAATCATTTTCATGTTGTCAGTCCATTGAGGGATTACAAGGTTTGTGATTTCCAACCAAACGCCATTTTCTTTGAGTATTTTTAGAGTGTTTAAAACTGGCTGTAGATTAGCGGTTGTCATTTTCTTGTAAATCGAATCATTAAAACACTTTAAATCAATGTTTGCACCATCGATATAAGGGACTAATTCCAATAATGGCTTTTGATTTATGTATCCATTAGATACAATGATGTTTTTTAAGCCATTTTTGTGAGCAAGCTTTGCTGTTTCAAGCATGAACTCATAAAAAATGGTTGGCTCAGTGTATGTATATGAAATAGATTGACAATCGTTTTTAATCGCTGCATCTATAATTTGTTGAGGTGTTGAAGCCGTATAACTTAAATCGTCTGGAGATTTTTGAGATATATGAGAATTTTGGCAATTTTTACAATGTAAATTACAGCCAGCTGTGCCAATAGATAATGTATTTGTTCCTGGATGAAAATGATAAAGTGGTTTCTTTTCAACAGGATCAATATGGATTGCAACTAGTTTCCCATAAGTGAGAGATTGCATTTTTCCATCGATATTTTTACGAGCATTGCAAAGTCCTGATTGACCTTCTACAAGAATACATCCATGAGGACAAAGAGTACATTCTACTCGTCCTTTTTCTAGTTTTTTGTAGTATTTAGTTATTTCTTTTTGGTTATTATCAAATTCCTTTTCTGAAAATATTATAGCTTCATAAGTGTAAATTGTAGTATTTTCGTCCTGCCAGCCAGTATATCCAATCCCAGCTTTATCTCTGGCACAGTGCCCAAGAAACTCTTCCAAACTCCAACCTGTTTCTGTTGCAACCTGTGGAAGAAATGTTCCTCCAGAATATTCTTTCGTGATGTAAATTCCATGTTTACCTAATTCGATTTCATCAATACTTTCAATTTTTTTCATTGGAGTTAGAACTGAAATTTCGATATCTATATTTTCCAGTTCTGATAGAGTTACCGGACTAAATCTATGGTCATTTTGTGAAGAGGCAATTGCCATCTGACTGATAACTTTATAGAGTGGAATATTAGGTTCGAATTGGCCAATGCAGCCTCTGAGCTTACCATCTTTATGAAGAGTAACAAAAGCGCCACAATGTTTATTTAGATTTTCTGAGTAATCAGAACTTGACGTTTGAGTATGTTTGTTATCAAGGTCTTCTCTAATAGTGGTTCTTGCTAATTTGAGAAGCTGAATTTTTTCTTCATCAGTTAGTTTAAAAGAGCTATCTTCTTCTTGTTTTTTTGTGACAGATATTGCCCAATAACCAACAACACTATCGTGGCTACCATATTCTGAATCTCCTGAGTTTTTATATTGTATCTTGTTAAAGTCGTACTTCCCTTCAGCGAGGTACATTAATGTCAATGCAGCAGACCAGCCACAAATATTTGTAGCAAGATTTTCCACGTCTGTTTTTTTGTAAGAGCTAATTACTTCTAATAATGCTTCAGGCTCTCCACTACACACTGCATCTGCAGTAATGCTATCTACTTTAACAGCTTCGTCATATTCAGGATAATGAGAAAAATCACTTGAGATTACAAAAATATTCTTGTCATTAAAGAAAGGTTTTAATGCTTCTGCAATTACTTTTGAATCTGACTCTCCACCAGAACCAATTACTATAGGTATAATTTGAAAATTATTTTTTAAGTGCATTTGCAAAAATGGAAGTTGCACCTCAATGCTATGTTCTGTTGTATGTGCAGCAGGTACGGAACCAAAAATGTCATTTTCTTTAATAAGTTTATTGCACAACTCGGTATTTACAGATACTTCACCGAGTGGAGTTTCGTAATTCCCTGTGTTGTAAATAGATGCTCCTTTAAAGTATGTTGTATGGCTAGTGGCTAGAATAAAGATGTTGTCGTATTCTTTGTCTGGATTAATCTGATTTATTGCACTTGCTGCCACTTCGCCACTAAACACGTAGCCTGCATGAGGAGAAATTACAGCAATTGCATCTTTTTGTCTTTCTTTTGCAGGTGCAAATAAATGAATTAGATCATTTGTTAGGCTCGACTTGTCGCCAGAATAGAATTTGCCGGCAACTGCAGGTTTTCTGTTTATCATAGCATCTGTATTTATTTGTTGAGAGAAAACTTTTGTGTATAAAAAGATTATCAATAATGTAAATAAAAATATGTAATGATTATTTCTCATAATTTTAATCTAACTATATACAAATTTACGGAAAATTGTTAAATAAGTATGATTTTTAGATGATAAAAAACTACCCCAATTAATGCAATTTTAAGTGTTCATTAAGTTTTCATAAAGATATTTTATTACATGATATGTTTTAGATATCGTATAATTACAAAAAAATACAACTATGAAAAAAATTATTCTTATTACTTTTTTAGGTATAGTCTTTAACCTTAGCAATACTTTAGCTCAAATTAACTATGATGAAACTAACAATTTTATTGATTCTGTTAGGAATGTTTGGGAAGTTCCCGGAGTCGCTATAGCAGTTGTGAAAGATGGGGAAATAATCTATTCGGGTGGTTGTGGAACAAAAGAACTAGGTAAGGATGATCCAGTAAATACAGAAACACTTTTTTGTTTAGGTTCATCAACAAAAGCATTTACATCATTTGCTGCTGGATTATTGGTCGATGAAGGAGTTTTAGATTGGAGAAAACCAATTAGTGATTATATTCCATGGTTTAGATTAAAGGATGAAAATGCATCACAAAATGTTGATGTCTTAGATTTATTAACTCATCGTTCTGGACTACCTAAGCATCCATTGTGTAGGGAAATACAACCAGGTTCAAAAAAAGAATTTGTTAAGCGTGTTGGATATCTTAATAATAGTGGAGGCCTTCGTGAAAGGTGGCAATATTCAAATATTAATTATATAATTGTTACCTGTATTATTGAAGAGATTACCGGAAAGTCATGGAACGAATATTATAAAGAAAATATTTTTGAGCCACTTGAAATGTCAAGAACTTACTGTAATGTAGCAGGGGCTATTGAAGATGGGAATATTGCAAAACCATATTTGGAAAAAGATACTGTAATTGAAAAAATGGGATATTATCATGACTCAATTCTTAGTGGAGCCGGTACAATCTATTCAAATGTTGATGATATGGCAAATTGGCTAATAATGCACTTGAATAAAGGGATCTATAATGAGAATCAGCTAATGAACCAAAGAACAATTTCTTCAATGCATATTCCACATTCAGCTACTCCTTGGCCTGTGAGCTATCCCGAATTGTTTTACAATTCATATGGATTAGGATGGTTTGTAACTTCATATCGAGGTCATTTACATATCCATCATGGTGGTGTTTTGATGGGATACTCAGCAATGGTTTCATTTATGCCTGAATATAATGCAGGTGTTGTTGTCCTTGCAAATTTGAATGGAACAAAATTGACAGATATAATTGAAAAATATGTGTATGATAATATTATGGAGGAAGAAATAATTGATTGGAGTTCTAGATTTATTAGTTACAACAAACGAGTTGAAGATTATTATAAAGATTATGACCCATATAAATATCAACAAAAAAATACAGAGCCCTCACATTCAATAGGTGAATATTGCGGCAAATACTTTAATGATGCGTACGGCGAAGTTGAGCTAACAAAAGATGGTGACGATTTAAGTTTATCTTTTGAAGGTGGAGTTTGTGTAGTTGAACATTATCATTATGATATTTTTGAGTTTATGGATGCAGTTATTTATATGGGAGGCAAGTTGTCATTTATAACTGATGTAGAAACAGGTGAAGTTGTTGGATTTGAGATGATTATGTCAAAGAGTGGAGATGGCAAGGTGATTTTTAATAAGGAGTAATATTAAATTATAATGAATAATAAAGGCGTTGAGAATTTCACATTCTCAACGCCTTTTACTATATAAATTGAAATTTTAGAACCCAAATCCGAGTCTGAGACCAGGATAAACATTTTTTAAATCTCCTGAGAAATAGACTTGGGGAGTAACAGAAACATACTTTGCAACTCTCCAGTTTATCCCAAGTTTAAAAGTGTTATCATCAAAAAAGTCTCCATTTTTTGAAATTAGATAACCAGCTTCAACACCCATCCAATTCGGTTTTTCTGAATTGTTTGATAAATTATATCGATATCCGATATTCAGGAAACTATTAGTATATGCATTTTGGTTTGCATCAAAATTAAAGAACATATTGTATGATATGTAATATTGGTTTTTCCATACACCTTTTTTTGTAAATGTAAAACCCAATTCTGTTGATATATCTGTTATTGGCTGATTCCTGATTATGCTTGTTCCTGCTCCGCCAAATAATAATATGGCGTCCATTTGTGCTTCTTTTGTGTTATATATAATACCAGAATTATATTCATCTCCTTGATAGTCGAATTTGTAAGTTGTTTTAAATCTAGAAGTGTTTTCTTCTGTATCATTTACGGATTTCTCAATTTTTTCTTTAAGAACTTCTGTGAAAATATCTTCAGCATTATTAAATCTTATAAGTAGGTTATACGAATTTCCTTTTATCTCGCATTGATTTTTAAAATCAAATTTTAATTGGTTTCCGTTATCAATCATAATTAGTTCAACTGGTTCACTAGGTTTAATCATAATCGATTCATCTGGGATGTAAGTGATGTAGTAAGAATCGTAATCGCTAATGTTTTTGTTTTCTCCAATCATCGATTTTAAAGTTTGTATATCATTGGTAATGTTTTCTTTGAGGTTCTTATTGTTATATACAGATATTGAAATATCAATACTTTTGTCAATTCTAATATGAATTGAATCTTTGGTTATTTTCTGTGCATTTGCAACCCCTAAGCCTATTCCCGATAATAGTAGTGCTATTAGTAATAATTTGTATGTTTTCATTTCTTTTTAGTTTTAATTAGTTTAATATATAATGTTGCGCATACATTTTAAGAGTTAGAACAGATTATTCAAACTAAGAGGACTTCCGGTATCACCATCTGAACTTCTTCCACCAAATTTGAATTGAATATTTCTGCTTTTTTTGTTTTTGTTTTTATCATTATTGCTGATTAGTATTTCTTGTGTTGTGATATAATCAGAAGTTGTTTTAGGGTTTTTATCAGAGATATTCTTATCTGCAATATTGATATTTTCATTAATGTTAAGGTCTTGATAAACAGGTTTGTCGATAAAAATTGTGTCTGTTACGTAAGTAATTACCTCTATTGGTTTTGTAATAATTTTTTCCTGTATTTTGATAACTTCATTCGTAATGAAGACTGTGTCTGTTAATGTTTTTGGACGTCTGATAATTCCATATTTAGAAATGAATTTTTCTGAAGAATAAGAAAGAATATCAGAATTGGTATTAAACTCTGATTTATTTTGATTTAGCAGAGTAACAGTTAAAAAAGTAGATAATAGCAATAATCCAATACATGCAGCAGCTAAAGAATAAACCAGAAATGGTCTTTTCTTCTTCGAAGATTTCAGGTTTACCTTATTCCAAATTTGCTCCTTATAATCATCAGAATTATAAAAATCTGGTGATTCGCTTATAACCTTTTTAAAGACAGAGTCTATATTATTAGTTTCCATAATGCTTATTGTTTAATTTTTCTGTAATATTTAATCTTGCCTTTCTTAGTTGTGATTTTGATGTATTTTCTGAGATATTTAGCATTTTTGAAATTTCTTTATGCGTATATCCTTCAATTGCAAATAGATTAAAAACCACTCTGTATCCGGCAGGCATATTTTCAATAATTGAATAAATTAGTTCAGCATCAACATTTTCAAGCTCATTATCCGAAATATGATAATCATCTAATTCAAACTGATTGTTTTCAAAAGAAAGCATGTTTTTCTTTTTTACAAAACGCACAGATTCATTGATGATAATTGTCTTTATCCATTTTGTGAGGCTGTTTTCACCTCTGTATTCAAACTTGTCAATGTTTTTAAAAACTTTATGAAATGAAATAATCAATACATCTTCAACATCATGAAAATTTGATAAAATCCTCATAGATAAGTTGAACATCTGACGGTAATATTTATTGAACAAGAAGCCTTGAGCAACCTGATTCCCGTCCTGACAATGTTTTATTATTTCTTGTATTTCCACCTAAAATTTATCTGCGTTCAAATATACTAACCCATATTTTGTAAATGAAGTTGCCTGAGGTTAAAAAATAGTTAATGTTTATGTGGAATTATAATTTGATTTTATAATTTTGGATATCACTTTTGGTGAAATTTCTTAAATAGTTATTAAATGCAAAACTTGATTACAATACAATCTTATGATTCTGCTCATAAAGCAAATATGGCAAAAGCATGTTTGATGGGAGAGGGGATAGATGTGTTTTTGAAAGATGAATTAACAAACCAAATAAGAAACTATCCCAATGCATATAATTATGTTCAATTGCAAGTACAAGAAATTGATGCTGAAAAAGCTCTAGATGTTTTAATTGTGTATGGATATGCTAAGAAAATTGAAGATAAACAGAATGCTTTTTTGCAGAAAGTAGATAACTGGAGTCAGAAAATTCCGCTCTTTGGAGAATTGTTCTTTGAGCTCAGAATTGTAGCAATAATAGGTTTTATTGCCTTATCGATTATAATACCAATTGTGTTACTTTATTAAAAGTACCTCAATTCTTCTATTTTCCTGAGCTTGCCAATCAAATTCTTCTTCTGTATGTACAGGGTATTTCTCGCCTAACGGAATAATTATTACTCTGTCTTCATCAATGCCTTTATCTATAAAGTAGTCTTTTGCCCAATTGCATCTTTTTGTTGAAAGTTCCAGATTGTATTCATCAGAATCTACAAGGTCGGTATGTCCGAATATTACAACGTCAAGAGTGCTGTCTTTCTCCATTTGCTCTCCAATCACTTCAACATTTTGTTCATATTCTTCAAGTAAAATTGTACCATTAAAGCTGAAGAATCCAATGGCCTGAGGTAGTGATATAGGAGTTTTATTATTGTAAAGACTGTCAAATTCATTCCAATACCCGTCAGGAAGATTTTCAACTTCTTTTAATACATCGGGACGTTCGGTGTAGATGTTTTTTTCTGTTGTGACTTTTTCTCCAATATTGTTATTGTACATTAATTTAACTCCGTTAAGATTTTCAACCGACTTAGTCCTAAATGTTATTACATAATAATTGCTTCTGAGATATGGCAGTTCTGTCCAAACTCCATTTATGCCTTTCTCGTTGCTGACAGAAAAGTATTTGCCACCTGTATATGCCGACAATGCTTCCAGTAATGCAGAATTTACATACTCTCCAAAAGAAATACAAGTAATCTTTACATTATGTTCTTCTGCAAGTTCTGCAATTTGAATAGCGCTAATCGCTTTGGCATCTTCAACAAGTAGTGATGAATTTTCATATCCGTCGGTAAAGACAATGATTTCTTTAACACTTTTAGAGTCTTTTATAGTGTATATCCCCTCACCAATTGCAGCATAAAGAGCTGTGCCTCCGCCAAAACCGACAAGTCCGGTTTGATACAAGGAGTTATAGTTTTGAATTTGATCATCGAACATGACAATCCCTAAATTATCGTGAGCTTTTTTGTTGCTGATAAATGATCTGGCTGAAAATTGAAGCGCTCCAATAGATTCTTCCATTGAGCCACTATGGTCCAGAACCAAAGAAATATTTCTAGGAACAGTTTTTTTTGAAACTATTTCTTCGACATTGAAATCAGAAACTTTACTGCTTTTGCCACCGATATATGTTTCAATTAATCCGGTGAAATAATTTTCCGATTCACTTTTGCTAATTGTTGGTGGAGCAAGTCCGTGTACAAAATTTCCGGCACTGTCAACAACTAAAACACATAATTTAACAATGTCAGGAAATTCGCTTAAATCAGTCGAGAAAATTTCATAATCAAGACGTATGTTTCTGTTTATTTTTGAATAGTCGATTTCTCCTGTTATAAATTTACGACTAATCATATGAGTTTGAAATAATCGTTCATCTTCGACACCATTAAGATAGGCAGTAATCTTAATTACTTCATCGCTTTCAGGTTTGTATTTGGTGTACCCCTTTAATGGTTGTATACCTTCTTTACATGATAGTTTTACTGAGTCTGCATTATTAACCTCCCAAATTATAGATATTTCATCCCCTCTAAAGAATGTTTTGTCGCCTTTAAAATGTTTAATTTGAGAATCATAAGCAGAAATAGAAATATCTCTTACCTCAAAAGTGCCATCTTTACGATAAACTTCAAGTCTGTACTTAGAATTCTCATTTATTTTAAAGTAAATATCTCCAATGGGGGGGAGTGTTCCAGATTTATTAATAAATTTTACACTATCAGTATTTTTGAAATGCCAAGAAATATTCGCATTGCCATATCTGGCAACTCTTTTGGGGTAAATTAGTTTTTCAACGTACTTCACTTTTACTTTTTGTTTTATTTCGTAAGGATATCCAAACTTGTTATAAGCTGTAATTATTATTGTAGTATCTTTTTTTGATCTCAATGGGATTTTTCCACTTATTGGAAATATATCATCGAAACCATTTATCCTTACATGTTCTGCATAAGAAATATCCCAATTTATTGACATTGTTTCTTCGTCAGTAATTGTTTCAGGTATATTAATCCTGTTAAAAACAGGTAATGTAACGTCCAGTTTAAATTCTTTTCGCTTTTCTTTTCTCCCTTTATGGGCAATAAACAGATAGCTTCTGTCTTCTGTAGCAACAACTTTAATTGAACCTTCTAATGGTAGTTCTTCACTGCTTATTTCTTTACAGAATAATTGTTTTACATATTTTGTTGTCCAGCTTATTGTAACAGAATCTCCAATGTCGACCGGAAGCGACTTGTCTGTTCTGATTTTTATAGTTGGATTTTTTCTCGAAAATGAGGTAAAAGTGATACTACACAGAAGTATTAACAGGATGGTTGACTGTAAAGTAAATTTCATAAGTTCAAGTTAGTTAAGCAAAGCTATTAAAAATAACGGTAAAAAATGGCTGAATATTATGTTTTTGTACGAATTTTAGCATACGATAGTTTTGAAAAGTCGGTTTTCAAAACCAACTTTTTTATGTTACTTATTATTAATGTCTACTTGCTACGAACATATCGTCTATGTCAACAAGCAAGCTGTAAAAGTGCATTCGGCTCAAAGCCCCTCTGTTACTGCAAATATAAGCATGGAAAAAGTGATAATTATCAGTAAAAAAAGGTGATAATAATCACCAAAAAATATGTTAAAAAAATATCAATAATGCATGTAAATTTACTAATATTGCGGCCAATTTAAATAAAGAATAACCAAAGCAGGTATCAAGCTGTTGAGAAAAAATGATAGAAAGCAATACGTCTACTATCGCAACAGGGATTCTAGCTGATAAAAAAAGAAATATCTAAAATAAAACAAAAGAAGATGACAATGGAAATTCCTCACTACTATAAAACATTGTATCGTAAAAACACATTAAATTTTATTAATACCGGCGATTATTTTCAAAAGTTCTAATTTTAATTAATAATTAATATCAAATGAATGTACTTAAAATTAATAAGGAAAAAAAATTCCTTTTAAAACGCAGATACGAAGCACTTGTGTTTCTTGTATTATTCTTCGGTTTTTTTGGTTTTTTAGGTCATGAGATGGGTGTTAGCAATATGCTTAATACTCTTATGAATACTGCATGGAGTTTACTAATGAATACAGTATTTTATATTATGGGAATTACCGTATTAACCGGTGCTTTAGGACGTCTTATGATTGAGTTTGGTGTTGTTCGTCTTATGGAGAAACTATTATCTCCATTGATGCGTCCTTTATTCAACCTTCCTGGGGTTGCATCTTTGGCGGGTTTGATGACTTTCTTTTCTGATAATCCGGCAATTATTGGATTGTCAAATGACCAAAATTTTAAGAAATACTTTCTAAAGAGAGAATTGATTTCTTTAACTAACTTTGGAACGGCATTCGGTATGGGACTTATTGTTCTTACCTATATGTCTGGTTTTGGCTATTTTAAGCCTGCACTAGTTGGTCTGTTTGGAGCATTAGTTGGTGCAATTGTATCTACTCGTATTATGCAAAAATTAATTCGTAAAGACTTTGCTGATGAAGCAAACTTGAAAAGAGTAGAGATGAAAAAGGAAGATGAGAATATCAGTTTTAAATCAGAGGGGGGTGTTTTCCTTAGATTTTTAAACTCTATACTTGATGGAGGTAAATCAGGTGTTCAGCTTGGGCTCAGTATTATACCAGGTGTTCTCATTATTTCTTCTATCATAATGATTCTAACATTCGGACCAAATGATTCTGCACTTGGATATCAAGGTCTTGCTTTTGAAGGAGTCCCTATATTGCCCTATTTGGCAGGAAAGATTGATTGGCTGTTTTACGGTTTATTTGGGTTTGAAAACCCAGAATTAATCGCTTTCCCAATTACATCTTTAGGCGCTGTTGGAGCTGCACTCTCTCTAGTTAAAGCATTCGTTGACCAAGGTATTGTCGACGGAAATGCTATTGCAGTATTTACAGCAATGGGGATGTGCTGGAGTGGATACCTAAGTACGCACACAGCTATGCTTGATACTTTAGGCTACAGAAAACTTACCAGTAAAGCATTACTCTCGCATACTATAGGAGGTATTGTTGCAGGTGTCGTTGCTCACTACGCTTTTGTTATAATCAGTCAATTTATTTCCTTGGCTTAAAACTCGTAGAATGATGTTTAGAATAAAATTCATTGTTTTAGCTCTTAGTTTATTGATATCTTCAAGCATATTTGCAGATGAAGGAAAAAAATCGAATTCAGAAGATTCAAATGCGCAAGCTACTTCTACAGAAAAGTTTTTGGATAAATTTTCGGCTAGTACTAAGATAACAAACAATCATGTATGGAGAGCCATTTCTTCAGGAAGTGCTCCTTGTATTGAACCTTATGTTAGTTACAGGCTCAATGGATTATCTGTATCAGCGTGGTCTTCATACGCTATTGATTATTCATATAAAGAGTTCGATATATTCGTAAAATACGATTGGGAATTTTTACAAGTTGGACTTTTCGACTATTATTGTCCAAATCCTCAGGTATTAACAAATGACTTTACAGACTTTAGTTCTTTAAATACACGTCATTTATACGAGGTGCAATTGAATTATACAGGACATGAAAATTTTCCTCTAAATATAATCACTGGATGTTTTATTGGAGGATTTGATAAAGACGAGAATGGAAGCCAGCTATACTCTACTTACTTTGAGATGAACTATACTATGAAGGCGAAAAAAAATCAACTAAAAGCCGAGGTAGGGATGACTCCGTTTAAAGGTATGTATGCAGATCATTTCTCAGTATTTAATTATGGCTTAACCTTAATGAGGGAAATCCAAATCACTGAAAAATGGTCTATCCTAAGCTCATATAAGTTAATCTATAACAAAGAAATTAATGATCTTTATTTCTCTGTTGGATTTGTGTTAAGTTAGCTTTACGATTCATTCAAGATGTCTACAACTTATAAAACCAGACATAAGATACTTTGTAAAGGCGATTTTCATAATCGCTTTTACTGTTTTTCTAACTAGTATTTGAGTTACTCGAAGATTAGTATGTAAAACTAGAAAGTGACATCCTAATAAATGCTGGAAAGATTTTTGCATTAAAAACAAGTCAGAGTAATAATTATTTGTTAAAAACTGTTAATTACTTGAAGGATTTAGATAGTTTAATAACTTTGTAGATTGAATAGTCTTACTGATTGATTAATTTAAAATTTAGAATATGAATATTAGAAAAATCGTAATAATTGCACTTTTATGTATAATTAGTATTGGTTCATACGCACAAGATTTAAGTTCGCAAACACGAAAGTTTAATAAGCTACTTGCTTTAATCGAGATGACTTATGTCGACTCTGTAGAACTTGATGCTCTTGTTGAAAATGCAATTGTTGAGATGCTAAAGGATATGGATCCACATTCTATGTATATTAGTTCCGAAACACTAGAAAAAATGAAAGAACCTTTGGAAGGGAGTTTCGAGGGAATAGGAATTCAATTTAGACTAATGGAAGATACACTCGTTGTAGTAGGTGTTATTAGTGGTGGACCATCAGAGAAAGTAGGATTGAAAACTGGAGATAGAATTGTAGCTGTAGATGGTGAAAATATTGCAGGTATAGAGATTGATAATGCTGGTGTTGCAAAAAGACTAAGAGGCAAAAAAGGAACTGAAGTAATTGTAACAATCCATCGTAAAAGAGAGTCAGAACCTTTAGAGTTTAAAATTATTCGCGATAAGATTCCAATTTATAGTGTAGATGCAAGTTATATAACAGAAGATAATATTGGATACATCAAGCTTAACAAATTTGCTCGTTCTACTGCAAAAGAACTGGATACTGTATTTAAGAAATTTGAAAAAGCAGGAGTTAAGGATATTATTCTTGATTTATCAGGTAATACCGGAGGGTATTTAGATAAGGCGGTTAGTCTTTGTGATGAATTCCTTAAAGACGATAAACTTATAGTGTATACTCAGGGAGCTAAAATGCCAAGAAATGAATACTCATCAACTGATAAAGGAAGATTTAAAAAAGGAAAACTAGTTGTGATTGTTGATGAAGGTTCAGCTTCTGCCTCTGAAATTGTATCTGGTGCTCTTCAGGATTGGGATAGAGCAGTAATTGTAGGTAGAAGAACATTTGGTAAAGGTTTGGTGCAACGTGAAATGATGTTGACAGATGGTTCTGCGGTTAGACTAACTATTGCAAGATATTATACTCCAACTGGTCGTCTAATTCAAAAATCATACGATGAAGGTTATGATAAATATGCTCAGGATATAAGTGATAGATTTTTACATGGAGAATTCCTAAACGTAGATAGTATTCAATTTGCTGACTCCTTAAAATTTAAAACCCTTGTTTACAAAAAGACTGTTTATGGTGGTGGTGGTATTATGCCAGATGAGTTTGTTCCTGCTGATACTACTCTTCGTTCAGATTATCATTTAGAGTTATTAAGAAATAATGTTCTTTTTACTTTTATATCCAAATATGTTGATGCAAATAGAGGCGAATTTAAAGCTAGTTATCCTGATATCGAAACCTTTAAAACAAATTTCAAAGTTAGTGATGATTTACTAAATGATTTATTGATTGAAGCAGAAAAGGCTGAGATTGATATGGACTCTCTAATAGCTGCAACACCTGATCAGGAGCTTTATATGAAGAATCATATTAAGTCACTAATAGCTGGTGATATCTGGAGAAATAATGAATTCTGGGAAATCTTTAACGATTATAATCCATTCTTCAAACATGCTTATAATATTATTCGTGATGATAAAGTTTACAATAATTTGTTAAAAGGGAAGGAATGATTCAGATTTTAGACTGGTTAGCTTTAAATTGGGCAGAGCTTGCAGCAACAGTTTTGGCATTAATCGGAATTTTTCTTCAGATAAAACAAAATCCTTGGTATTGGATGGTTTCAATATTTATGGTGGTTTTGTACATTTATGTTTTTTATATTTCTGGGTTTTATGCAGACATGTCTTTTCAATTTTATTATCTAGTAATTAGTGTTTACGGTTGGTATTATTGGGTTACAGGTAAGGTGAAGAAGGAAAAAGGTGAAATCCAAACCTCAAAGTTAAAACCTGTACAATGGTTATATAGTTTGATTTTTGCAAGTGTTATATTTGTATTCATTTATTTCTTATTAACTAAATTTACAAATTCCCAAGTCCCATTAGGTGATGCTTTTACTACTTCTTTAAGTTTTATTGCAACTTGGTTGTTAGCACGAAAAATTATAGATAATTGGATAATTTGGATTGTAGTTAATGTCGTCTCTACTAGTTTATATATTCATAAAGGACTGTATATGACAGCTTTTGTTTTTACGGTTTTAACAATAATGGCATTTGTAGGATATTTTAAATGGAAGAAAGCTTTGGTTAATGCATAATTGTAAAAAAATAGTACTTACCGGTCCTGAATCAGTAGGAAAGTCAACATTGACATGTCAGCTTGCTAAATACTATAAAGCACAAAGTGTTTCTGAAATCGCTAGAAAATATGTTGAAGATTTAGATCGACCATATAATCTTGATGATGTTTTGACTATTGCAAAAATGCAAATAGAGCAGGAGCAAAAGTTCGAAAAAAAAACGGATTTGTTGTTTGTTGATACCGATCTTATTATTACCAAAATATGGCTTAAAAGAGTTTTTGAGATTGTCCCAGATTGGATAGATGAGCATTTAAGAAATAAACCAGCAGATTTTCATTTGTTATGTTATCCCGACTTGCCTTGGGAGTATGACCCTGTTCGTGAAAATCCTGAGATAAGAATCGAACTGTTTGATGAGTATAAGGCAGAAATCGAAAAACTTGATATCCCATATTTTATTGTAACAGGTGAAAATGAAGAACGATTTGCAAAGGCATTGATTGCTATACAAGATTTTTTGAATCAAAAGATTCTTTAAATGTTTTGTAAGTCATAAATAAAAGCCCCATCAGTTTTTACATTATGGATTTTTAATCCAATGGTGTCATTTTCTCTTAGCCAATGATCAATAGATTTTTGAGAATTGTTGCTGTCAATTATTATTTGTTCGAAATCAAAAATACTAACAAGATTTGAAAGTTTTGCTGCTGAATTATTGCTTAGAATAATAAAATCGACTTTTGTTTTTTTCTCGAAATCATACAAAGCAGGGTAAAAGCAGTCGTCTGAAATAAAAATTCGAAGATTTTTGTATCCAATAAATTTTCTTTTGAAAAAAACAGAGTTGTTATCTATAGTAGCAAGATTTGAGAGTAGACTCTCTGAATTAGAAGATGTATTTATGTACTTTTCTTCATCAAGCCCGCATTTTAACCAGTTGTTTTTAGTGCTAAATTCAATTTTATCATTTGATACTGAATCAATATTTGCAAACATTATATTATCTTTTCCATCAATAATGTTTATTGCGCTAGCCTTATTGATATTATATACAATGAACAATTCTTGCTTACTTGAATTGAAATTGGCTATAAGATTTGTTGTAGCAAAAACAATTACTCCTGCAAGTCCAATAAAAAAGTGCTTGTATTTTTTTGAGCTAAAAAAGAAAACTCCAAAAGAGATTATTATCAGATACAGAATGACTAGTTGTAAACCACTAATGTAAATGTTTTCACTAACAGAGAAAGGCAAAGATTCGATACCTGAACTAATAAAGTTCATTGATTTAACAGACCAAACTAGAGGCTTTATTAAAAATCCTGTTGGAATTCCTATTGCAGAAACAATAAATACTGCGATGCATAGCCATATAGCAATTGTAGAAACTGGAATCAATAAGTAATTCGCAAGTATGAAATAATTAGAAAATTGATGAAAATAGAACAAGCCAATAGGTGCTGTTGCAATTTGTGCTGCAATAGAAACTGCTGTTAATGACCAAATCTTATCTATGAATTTATTTTTCACTTCAAAAATGGCATATATTTTCGGATAGAGTATTATTATTCCAATAACTGCTGCATAGGAAAGCTGAAATCCGATATTGGTAATATTGTATGGGTTTATTATTAGTAAAATAAACGCAGATATTGCTATTGCGTTCAATGAGCCAGCAGGTCTTTTTTGTAAACTTCCTACAGCCATTATTGTAAACATTAGTGCCGCACGATTAACTGAAGGAGATAAGCCTGTTAAAGCAGCATAAAACCAAATTATTATGATTATTAAAATCGTTTTTGGAATTTTAAGTTTCTCATTTTTTATGAATGAAAACAAAAAGACAAGAATCCCATAAATTATCCCAACATGGAGTCCCGAAACAGCAAGTATGTGCATTGCTCCTGATGAGGCATAAGAATGTCTGATATCGTCACTGAGTTTGTCTTTATAACCCAATGCTAATGCTGAGATAACAGCTAACTCGTCATCTTTTACTCCATTTTGAGCAAGTTGTGCAATTAAATCTTGTCTGAATCGTAGAAATTGATTGTTAATGTCTGATGAATAATTGCCCTTAAAGACATCCCATTCATCACTGGCAAGAAAATCTGAGTTGAAAATTAAATTATATGCCAGATATTTTTCGTAATCAAATTCTTCAGGATTCCCTTGGTTTTCAATTTCTGAGAGTTCGGGACTAAAGATAATTTTATCGCCAGCTTTTAATGTTTTAGTTCTACTATCATTTTCAACGTAGACTAAAGTATTGCCATTAACAGCAATCCATTGGTCTTTGTTTTTAATTGCATTTATCTGAATATCCAGAGTTGTTGTTTTATCTGAAATTTTAGGATCATCAGAAATTTCCCCAACAATAAAGCCTTTGTAATTATTTAAACTCTCAGATTGAATCGATTCCGCTTTAGTTGCAACTAACATCATTCCAAGAGAAATGAAAATCAAATTAATTAGCAATCCTTTTGCGATCGGGAGCCTATGTTTTTTTACAAGATTTATTATAACAAACACAAGTATGAAAATTATTGAGATTATTCCACAAAATATCAAACTTGGGTTTGTGTTTATTGCTAATACAATACCCAGAATTAGTGGTAAGGTAATACGTATGAAAGGATATCTCTTTATTTCATCTGTCAAATTAAAATACATGAATTGTCTAATTGTATTTGTTCATGTCTTCGAACAGCTCAATTAATTCATCATCATTTAAACTCATAAACATCAATGCTCCTTCAGCGTCCTTAACAAATGTGTGTTCAGGATAATTATCGATGTATCTTTGATAATATTCTCTTGCTTTTTCTAAATCCTGTATTTCGTAATGGTATATAAATCCTTTCATGAAAATACAAGTCGGATACTTTGAATAATCTGGATAACTTGTTTCTATTTGAGTAAGATATCTAATTGAATTATGTGGTTGATTAAAATTCATTGCAATTTCGGATGCTTTAAACAAATATTCAGCACAAATTGTGTCTTCAGGGTAAGAATCTACAAAAGTTAAGTACTGCTCAATCATTGCTGTAGCTTTTTCCTTATCAGGTTCTAATTCAGAAAATAAAACTTCTTCTGATGAAGATATTTCTTGAATAGCTTTTTCTTTTTCGCTAATCTGGGTCTTATTGTTAGAATTTTTGCAAGCAGCAATTGATAAAATTAGTAATACTGTGACAAAAAGGTTGACTTTATTCATAGTTTTAGAATTTAGAAAAGTAAAAATACGAAATTAATTTTTAGTTCTATATTTTGTTGCAATTTTGCCTTTGGTAATGTTGCTAAGTTTTGTTTTAATAAACCTCTTTCTAATTGGAGATATTTTATCTACAAACATAATACCTTTTAGGTGGTCGAATTCGTGCTGTACAACAATTGCTTTATAATCTTTGTAAACTTCCGTTTTCTTTTCAAAGTTTTCGTTATAATACTCGATGGTTAAATCTGCACAACGATTAACGCTTTCATTTATGCCAGGAACACTAAGGCAACCTTCTTCTATTGAAACTGAATCATCTGTATTAAAAGTAATCTTAGGGTTTATGAAAACTTTTTTAAAGTCTGCTAGCTCAGGTTCATCTTTAGCAAGGGGAGTAGCGTCAATAACGATAAGATTAATATTTAATCCAATTTGAGGAGCTGCTAATCCAATTCCATCAGCCTTATACATAGTTTCAAACATGTTTTCAACTAATTGACTTAGGTTTGGATAGTCTTTGTCAATGTCAACTGATTTTTTTCTTAAAATCGCATTCCCATATAGGTGAATAGGTAATATCATAACTAATATTTTTCTTTATCTAAATATGATTGTAAAATTATTGTTGCACTAATTCTGTCGACAATGTATTTGTCTTTTCTTTTTTCTTTGCCGATACCGCTGTCTAGCATTGTTTGAAAGGCCATTTTTGATGTAAAACGTTCATCAGCCTCAATGAATTTCATGTCTTTAAAAACCTTTTTTAACCTGTTTAAAACAGGTTTGATGTATTTAACAGCTTCTGAGTCTGTATTGTTCATTTGTTTTGGCATTCCAACTATGATAATTTCAACCTCGTTATTAGATGTATAATTGACTAAAAACTTTTCAAGTTCATGGGTAGGAACAGTATCTAAAGCAGAAGCAATAATCCGATTAGTATCAGTTACAGCAATGCCTGTTTTTTTTCTGCCGATATCGAGAGCAAGGTATCTTTTCATATTTTGCAAAATTATTTAGTTTTTTTTAAAAAACAATCAAACTTGTAATTTTTAGATGTAATTTATACTTCCCTATGAGAAAAATTACTATATTTACAATCTATAAGCAAAAAAATCAAGTTATGAAGAAGTGTTTTATTGCAATTGTTTTGATAATTGCAAATATAATTGTGTATTCTCAGATTACAACTGATACTGGTTTGTCAATTAATGATCTTGTGACAGATACTCTTATTAATGGTTGTACATCTGCTTCAGATGTTTCAACAAATGATGGGGCATATGGATATTTTACAAATGGGGATTCTGATTTCCCTTTTGAATCAGGAATAATACTGGCATCCGGTGATATTTCAAATGCAATTGGGCCGAATACTTCCGGAGGTAATGGAAGTTCCCTAGGTAGCGGTGGAGATCCAGATCTTCAGGCTCTTTTGCCGTCTCATACTATTTATGATGCAACAATAGTCGAATTTGATTTTATTCCTGCAAGTGATACAATTAGATTTAACTATATTTTTGGTTCTGAAGAGTTCCCTGAGTATGCAAATTCAAGTTTTAATGACGTCTTTGGTTTTTTTCTCTCTGGTCCAGGTATTAGTGGTGAATATACAAACGACGCAGTTAATATTGCAATTTTACCAAATGGTTATCCGGTAACAATTGATAATGTACATAATTATGATTATTATATTTCAAGTCCTGGTGGAAATGCATCAAGTTATAATAATGCAGTACAATATGATGGTAATACAATTGTATTAACAGCAGAATGGATTGTTACTGCATGTCAAGAATATCATATAAAATTAGCTGTTGGTGATGCTGGTGATTCGTCGTTAGATTCAGGTGTTTTTATAGAGGCAGGTAGTTTTATAAGTGGAGCTTCTATTGATGTTGTAAATAACGCACAGGTTGGTGATGATGCTGATCTTTGGGAGGGGTGTGAAAACTATTATGTAGTATCTCGAGAAGAAGGTGCTGAAACTGATGAAGAGGTAGTTATTGATATTATGATAGCTCCTGAATCAGATGCAACATCAGGGGTCGATTTTACAGAATTTCCAACTGAAGCAGTTATTGAGGTCGGAGATATGACAGATACAATTTTCTATTCTGCCTTTAATGATGGACTTGATGAAGGACATGAAACAATTATTGTTGCTTTTTACACTGCTTGTCCTTGTGGTAATATGTCAACAGCTGTGTATGATACAATATGGATATATGACGCAGAATTTATTAAAGGTGGTATTCAGGATGTTCAAACTTACTATTGTGGCACAGAGGCTCCAGAGTCTGTTACTTTAACAGGAACATGTAATATAGACCCAAATGTTGAGTATCATTGGAGTACGGGAGAAGATATAAATGAGATTGTGGTTAATCCTGAATTTGGTGCAACACAGTATTGGTTGACAATGGTTGATCAATGTGGAAATGAAGTTTATGATTCCATTACTGTACGTATCTCTGATATGGAAGAGATTGACCATACCATATATGACCCATCATGTTATAATGAATGTAATGGGTATTTACAGATGGATATGGATGGCCAGTTTGAGCCTTTTACATTTACTTACGTTAACAGTTTATATCAGTATATTCCAGACAGTGTTCATAACACAGGATTGAATACCTTTGGTGATCTTTGTCCAGGAACATATAAGATAACTGCTACAGATAATATTGGTTGTTTTATTCGTTATGAATATACATTAGAAAATCCACCTCCAGTAAACTTGTCAGCAGGGATTTTAGAAAATGATATGAAGTTTTGTGAATATCCAGGAGAAATAACAATAACAGCAGAATCTAACCAAATTGTTCCAAATTTTTTATGGAGTACTAGTGAATCAACTTCATCAATCACAGTTTTGCCTGATGTTGGAGTAAATAGCTATTGGGTACGAATTTTAGATAATTGTGGTAATTATTTTCAGGATGAAATATCAATTGATTATTCTAACTTGACTGTCGAAATAAGTGCTGATATGGATATGGGAAGTTGTGACGGAGAAGTGTCTGCGATTGCTGCTAATGGAATCCTTCCTTATATTTACTATTGGCAGAATCCAATTAATGCATTTGGACAGACACAAGTAGATTTATGTACTGGTACATATGAGCTTTTAGTAACAGATTATAATGGATGCGAAATTACTGAAACAATATTTGTTGAAGAATATAATTCTGTCCCTCAATCTTATTACGATAACATTTTTACTATTTATCCTAATCCAAGTAGTGATAAATTTGTTATTGATTTTAATTTAGAAGATTATGAAAATGTTAATGTTAGAATTGTAGATATTAAAGGTTCAATTATTTTTGAAGCAGGATTGACGGATAAGCAAACAGAAATGTCAGGATTTGATAATGGAATTTATTTTGTGGAATTGGTTGATGATATTGGAATTGTAGCAATACAGAAATTAATTATCACAAATTAAAATTATTTGGTATAATATTTTGCTTAAAAGCTTATTTGTATTGACAAATGAGCTTTTTTTGTTTTTAGAAATAGAAAGAAATTTGTATTTTTAAAAATTGTATTTAAAAAAAAAGATTTGGTTATGTCAAGAGAAATAAAATTTAGTTTGGTTTATCGTGATATGTGGCAATCAAGTGGAAAATATGTCCCAAGATTGGATCAGTTAAAACGTATTGCACCTGTGATTATTGATATGGGTTGTTTTAGCCGAATTGAGACTAATGGCGGAGCCTTCGAGCAAGTTAATTTGCTATATGGTGAAAATCCAAACGAAGTTGTAAAAGAATGGACTAAGCCTTTTAATGAGGCAGGTATCCAAACTCATATGTTAGAAAGAGCATTGAATGGTATTAGAATGTATCCTGTACCAGCTGATGTTAGAAAATTAATGTTCAAAGTAAAAAAAGCTCAGGGTGTAGATATTGCTCGTTCATTTTGTGGTCTAAATGATCATAGAAATCTTGAATTGTCAATAAAATATGCTAAGGAAGCTGGTATGATTTCGCAAGCAACTTTAAGTATTACTCATTCTGATATTCATACAGTTGAGTACTATATGGGAGTTGTCGATAAAGCTATGGAATATGGCGCTGATGAAATCTGTTTAAAAGATATGGCTGGGGTTGGACGTCCTGCAACTTTAGGAAAGCTAGTACGCGAAATTAAAGCTGCTTATCCTGATGTTATTGTACAGTATCATGGGCACTCAGGACCAGGTTTATCTGTTGCTTCTACTTTAGAAGTCGCAAAAGCAGGTGCCGATTATATTGATGTAGCTATCGAACCATTAGCGTGGGGGACAGTTCATCCTGATGTTATTACAATACAGGCAATGCTTAAAGACGCTGGTTTTAAAGTCCCTGAAATTAATATGAAAGCTTATATGCAAGCCAGAGCTCTTACTCAGGAATTTATTGATGATTTCTTAGGATATTGGATTAATCCTAAGAATAGATTTATGAATTCTCTTCTCGTTGGTTGTGGTCTGCCTGGCGGAATGATGGGTAGTTTAATGGCCGATCTTGAAGGTGTACATCAAGGTATTAACCAAACTTTAATAGCTGCTGGAAAACCACAATTATCAGTAGACGAACTTTTGGTTATGTTGTTTGATGAGGTAAAATATGTATGGCCAAAACTGGGATATCCTCCATTGGTAACTCCTTTTAGTCAGTATGTGAAAAATGTTGCATTGGTGAATGTAATGTTTCAATTGCAAGGTAAAGAGCGCTTTTCTATGATTGATAAAAATACTTGGGATATGATTTTAGGTAAGGCTGGGAATCTACCAGGCCCTCTAGCTCCTGAAATTTTAGCATTGGCTGAAAAGGGTGAAAAAGAGTTTTATACAGGTGTTCCTCAGGATGCATACCCAGATGAACTTGATAAGTATCGAGCTGAGATGGAAGAAAATGGATGGGATACTGGAGAAAATGATGAGGAGTTATTCGAATTTGCTATGCACGACAGACAATATAGAGATTATAAATCTGGTGTAGCAAAACAACGATTCCAAGAGGAACTAGCAAATCATAAGAATAAGAAGACTGTTGATACAGCTAAACCAATTAGCAACTCAAATAACCCTAAACTAAAAGAGATTAAGTCTCCTTACATGGGTAAACTTTACTTTGATCTATCTTTAGATATGGACCCTGAGTGTATTAAGAGTGGCGATCATATAGAAGAAGGTAAAAGAATTTGTTATCTTGAATCTTATCATAATTATCAGGAAATAGTGTCGGATTTTAACGGAAAGCTAAAAGAAGTTTTCTTTGATCATGGCGATTTTGTTGATAAAGATGAAATTATAGCTTTGGTTGAAGTCGACTAATTTGTACTAATACATGCTGGATTGATATCGAAAATGTGAATGTTATATCTTTCCAGTGTTTTACCTATAAATTTTGGTTCTTCATTAATAATTACTTCTAGAGCCCAGTCTGCAGATGTAGAATATGGAGACGAACAATAATTTACTAAATCGTTTGGAGAGAATCTTATTGTAAACTCTTCTTGGTTTTTTAATCCTGAAATAATTACAGAGTCACAAGATTTTTCCATTTCAACAGAAGGGGATACCCATAAATCTGACGATGTTTCAAAGAATTTTTCGTATTCATCTGGAGCAATCATAGTTGTTCTGGGTTTGATACTACCGCTATAATGCCTATCAACCTGAATCGAATCGTTTGTGTTGTTTCTAAAAGCTAATGCATGATTTTCATACTGGTCATTACAAAAACTAAAAAATACCATTGAAAAAACTAATCCAAGTATGATGAATCTTCCTTTTGTTTTACTCATATATTAAATATTTTTTACGTGTTTCTTTAAAATTTGATAATGCTGGCTCCCAACTTGCTCTGATATCTTCTGCGCTTACACCGGTTTCAATTTGAATGCGAAACTCTTTATAGCCAGATAATAATTCTATTGAGTTGCTGATTTTGAAAAAGTTTTCTTTATCTGGGAAAAGCTCATATACCTTCTTGATTAATTCAATATTTAATACATTATTGTCCCATTTAAAAATTGAATTGTCTTGTGATAAATCAAAGCCATAGCATAGTTCATTTTTAAGTTTTGGGTTTGAAGCGCCTTCGTTTGGTCTTGGAGTAAATGTAAATTTAGCTTCTGAAATTTCATTAAAATTTGGATGCCCTATAATTTGAAATTGCTTATCTGTTCCTCGTCCGATGCTTAAATTTGTTGATTCAAAAAAGCAAAGTGTTGGGTATAATTGTATTGACCTGTTGTTTGGTAAGTTTGGAGATGGTTTCACAGGTAAAGAATACTTACGATTATGATCATAGTTTTGGCAAGCGATAACAGTTAAGTCGCATTGGATTTTATTTGCTAGCCACTTTTCTCCGTTTATCATATTTCCGTATTCTCCAATTGTTAGTCCATAGGCAACAGGTACAGGGTGCATTCCAATAAATGATCTGAAATTTGCTGTGTCAAGAACAGCTCCATCAACAAAATGGGCATTTGGATTTGGTCTGTCTAAAATTATTAGTGGAATATCATTTTCAGCACATGATTCCATTACATAATGCAAAGTAGAAATGTAAGTGTAAAATCTAACACCAACATCTTGAAGGTCAAAAATCAAGATGTCAATATCTGAGACTTGTTCATCATAAGGTTTTTTGTTTTTACCATATAGTGAAATTATTGGTAATCCTGTTTTAGAATCGATACTATTGTCAACACTGGCTCCGGCATCAGCTTTGCCACGAAAGCCATGTTCAGGACAAAAAACTTTAATTATATTTTGATCCAAACTAATAAGTGTGTCAACCAAATGAGTATTATTTATTATGCTTGTTTGATTTCCTACAATTCCAATCCTTTTACCATCAAGTAATTTAATATATGATTTTGTGTCGTAAATTCCAGGATAAATTGTTGTGTCAGATATTTCTATACTTTTATTGTCTGAATTATTTATTGAGTTTTTACTTATAGTACCATTGCAAGATAGAAATGCAAAAATAATTATGGAAATTCCAATAAGTTTCTTCATGGTTTTTATTTGCAAAAATAAATATAATCTCAGGAATCCAAGTAAAAGAGTCTCAATAAGTTTAAAACAATCTTTTGTTAATATACAACCTCAACAAGTTCAATATATGGTTCCGTTCCATCATTTAAATTAAGGATGTATAGATATGTACCTGTTGGAACTTGTTTATTGTTTTGAGTTCCATCCCATTTGTCGGTAAAATCACCCTGATGTATTTCTTGTCCCCAGCGGTTGTATATTCGAAGGAATGCATATTTGTATAAATCCAGATTCTCAATTAGCCATAAGTCGTTTATTCCATCGTTGTTAGGAGTAAATGCATTTGGAATTTTAATTCATTCAATATCAGGATCTGTTAAGCTAATTTGATGGATTTCAATTTTACATTGATTTGTGTCCTGAATAATAAAGTCATAAATACCATCTGTTAAGTCTGATATTATTGGAGTGTTAAAGGTATCTTGTTCATAAATTAGAAAATATGGTTCAGTTCCACCTTCGAAGAAAAACTCAACTGAGCCATCATGATTACCAATACACGATGAGTTATTACTATTGTAATTTGCAAGTAATTGAGCTGGTTCAACCAAAAGTAAATCTTTTTGTGCTATACAGTTTTTATAATCAGTCGCAATTAAAATATAATTGTTTTGCTGTAGATTGTTAAGTGTTTGTCCTTCAATATAAGTGTTTTCACACTGTCCGAAATAAATGTATGGAGATGTTCCTCCTGAAGCTTCCATTTTTACGTCTACATCAATTTGGCCAAAACAACTTCTGTTAGTTAAATCATAATCAAGATCTAATATGTTAGGCTCGTTGAGTGTAACAGTCGTTGTGTCTGAGCAGTTTTCTATATCTGTAATTATGATTTGATGTTCTCCGGCTAAGATAGAAAAAGGAGGCGATGTAATGTTGTTTTCAAAATTGTAGGAATATGGTATGTTTTCTCCATTTTCAATAATGTTTATTGAGCCTAATTCCCCGAAACAAGCGGGCTCGTTTGTTTCAATTGTGTAATATGGGCTCATTTTTATTGTTACTTCAACTGGTGTTATACATGGTTAGGATGTAGAAGTAAAATAATATGTTGTGGTAATCTGATTGTTTATAGCAGGGTTCCAAAATCCATCAATCCCATTAAGAGAAGTTATTGGTAAATTGGGAATATTGTCTCCTTTACAGAAGTTTGGAGGAATATTGAAAAAAGGAGTTGCAAAATCCTCTATAACTTCAAGAGAAGTGTTCATAACTGTGTTTGTTGGGCATTCTTCGATTCCTCCAGAAACTTCAATGTAGTAAACTCCCTCTTCAGAAACAGTAATTGTTTGCTGATTTGAGGTAAAATTATTTGGCCCTGTCCAAAGGGAATTGGTCCCTCCGCTAGCTGTAAAGGTAGCTGCTTCGCCTTCACAAATTGTTGAATTTCCTGGACTGATAGATGCTATTTCTATCTCTGAGTTTGCACTGATAGAGTACTGGCAGATAGCACCAAAACCACCATCTGTCATTAAGTAGTATGTTTCTCCAACACTTAATGTTTGATATTAGTTGCGTGAAGTTTTTATGTTTTAGTGATATTGTAGCAATAATTTAATAATGTCCTACCATATCATAAACAATATACCCACACACTTCATGAATCAGAAGTGTCCATCCGTTTAATGCTTCTGCTTTTGGAACAAATAATTGATCAAGAGTAAATTTTCTTTTTCCCGAATATCTGTCAGTAACAAAAATATCGAATTCAAATCCTTGCTTTTTAAAACAAGCACTTGCTCTTCTCATATGGAAAGCACTTGTTATTAATAAATAGGAGTGATTGTTTGTTTCGGGTTTAAGGATTTTGGCAGATTCAACGGCATTTTCATAAGTGTTTTTAGAATCAGATTCAATCAAAATATCTGTTTCTGGTATGCCTAAGTTTACTAAATATTCTTTTAATATAGAAGCTTCCTTATGTTTTTGATCAAAAATTTTACCAGAGCCGCCTGTAATAAAAATTTTATCAGCAATTCCATCTTTATATAAGTCAATTGCCTGTAATAATCTGTCTGATGCTGCTTGAAAATTAATTCTTTCAAACTTTTCATCAAAAGTAATCATACCAGTTAAAACGATTACGTAATCATAGTTCTCTTTGATTTCATCTTTCTTAACTGCCTCAGGTTCCCAAGCTCTCATGAATTCGTGGAAAATAAAAGGATTAGTGAAAAATAGGAGTAATGAAAATGTTACAATACTGAGATAACGCTTTAGGTGTTTTTCTTTAAGAAAAATTGATAATGCAAATGCCACCAAAATCCATACAGTTGGAGAAATAATATATTGTAAAATTTTGGACAAATAGAAAAACATGTTACTAATCAGTTTTATGATATAATTTTAATTAAAACGCATTGTATAATCAACAAAATTACTTAATTTTAACAACTTTTGTAAAATTTTTAAAAAAAACATAATAATATGGTAAATAGTAAGTATGATTTAAATCCGTATGAGTTAGAGAAATTTCTTAAAAAACCTTGTAATGAATTTACAAAAAAAGATATTATTGATTTTATCATTGCCAATGATATTGAAATGGTAAATTTTAGATATGTTGCAAGTGACGGTAAATTAAAAGCATTAAATTTTGTAATTAATAGTTTAGAGCATCTTGATCAGATTCTTTCTACAGGAGAACGTGTTGATGGTTCAAGTTTATTCGCATTTATTGGTGCAGGGTCAAGCGACTTGTATATCTTACCAAGATATAGCACAGCATTTGTAAATCCGTTTGAGGAAACGCCAAGTTTAGATATTTTATGTTCTTATTATGATAACGAAGGTAAACCATTAGAGTCTTCACCAGAATATATTTTAAGAAAAGCTCACAAAGATTTTAAGGATGCAACAGGGTATACTTTTAAAGCCTTAGGAGAATTAGAGTATTATATCATTGCTGATAAATCAGAAAATGAATCATTCCCTGCAAAAGATCAGGCAGGATATCATGCTTCTGACCCTTATGCAAACTTTGAGTTTATTCGTAAAGAAGCAATGAGACTTGTTGCAATGTGTGGTGGTAAAATAAAGTATGGACACTCTGAGGTTGGTAATTTTACAGATGAAACACATTATTACGAACAACAGGAAATTGAATTTTTACCTTGCGAAGCAGAATCTGCTGTAGATCAGATGGTTGTTGCAAAATGGATTCTTCGTAAACTTGCATTCGATTATGAAGTAAACTTAAGTTTTGCTCCTAAAATTACTGTAGGTAAAGCTGGTAGTGGATTACATATTCACATGATGCTTGAGAAAGATGGTGAAAATATGATGGTGGAAAACAATAAATTAAGTGATGCTGCTCGTAAGATGATTGCTGGTATTCTAGATTTATCAGATGCACTTACTGCTTTTGGAAATACAATTCCTACATCATATTTGAGATTAGTTCCTCACCAAGAGGCTCCAACAAATATTTGTTGGGGTGACAGAAATAGAAGCGTCCTTGTTAGAGTTCCTTTAGGATGGTTAGGTACTAATAAAATGATATATGATGCTAACCCTCAGGAAAAAGGGGAAATGGATAGTGGAGCAGGAAAACAAACTGTTGAAATTAGAAGTGGCGACGGATCTGCAGACCTCTATTTATATATGGCATCTTTAATCGTTTCAGCTCAGCATGGTCTTGAGATGGAAAATGGACTTGAACTTGCAGAACAGCTTTATGTAAGTGTGAATATCTTTAATGCTGAACATAAAGAAAAACTAGAATCCCTTAAAGGATTACCAGCATCTTGTCATGAATCTGCAGTTGCTTTACAAGCTAAAAGAGCTTATTTTGAGAAAAACGGATTATTTCATCCTGGTTTAATTGATAGTATTGTTAATGAATTAGAATCATATAATGACGCTGATCTTAGCGAAAGACTATATGGTAAGAATGACGAAATCTATGAACTTGTTATGAAGCATTTACATTGTATGTAAAATGTAGAAAATAAATTTTGGAAAGGGAGCTTGTTTGAGTTCCCTTTTTTTGTTTGGTTACTTCACAATCCAACTTTCCGGTGGAATAATTTATTATGGGAAGTTTGTAAAGGAGTAAAAGTCTTATAACTCCAAACTCCAAACTCCGCATTCCGAATTTCGCATTCCGAATTTCGCATTTCGCATTTCGCATTCCGTACTTTTAACTTCCTTTTTCTACTCCGACTTCCTGTTCCAGTGAGTAACAATTAAGTCTAATTTTAAGATAAGGTTCTGGTGTAATTCTTTAATCCTTTTATATTTGCTTGGTTTCAAATTTCGTAAGCGTAGCAGTCTATAGTCTTCGAAAAGAATAGTAAACCATTCTGAGATAACTCTTGCTAATAATCCAAAAATAGGTAATGAAATAGCATATGCTAAAACCATCCAAATTTTTGGTAAAAAGATTGCCATTATAGTTATCTGGATAGCATATATTATTGGAATAACAAAAATTGCCCATCCAAATTTAATGCTGCTGTGGAATTGTTTATCCTTTATTTTAAGGACAAGGATTTTCGGGATAAAATAAGCTAAGGCATTATTAACGGTTCCATAAATAAAAGCAGGTAAACTTATCAGTAAAATAAATGTGTTTACTAGTATTCTAAACAGACTTAAAAATGGCTTTTCAACAGATTGATCAGATAATTTGAATTTTTTCTTCAAATCCTCGTATTCTTCGACCATTTCTTTTATTTCAGGCATTTTTTCAGGATAGTCTTTTTCGTACAACTCAAGAGCCTGAATAGTAATTTTATCTGCTTTAAATTTATTTATTTGTGTGAGTTTGCCAAGCTTGAAGCGTCTTACAAGGTTTTTTACATAGAGTCTTCTAATGCTTTCGTACGTATCGTAAAGTTCGCTACTTCTAATATCAATTATCAGAGGTCTAATGGCATTATCCATTGCATCACGTAAACTAAGCATTCCCTTTTGAGGGTTTTCCAGATACTCATTTTTAAAATCGTTTACTAAAATTGGTTTGCCATATCTGACATGTAAAATACTTCGCATTCTGTTGTAACTACTGTAATAAATACCAACCGGAACAACTTGAATTCCTAGTTTAAAATCATTTCTTTCTTCAGCTTGGAAAGCAAGTCTTGGAATACCTTTTTTTAAACCCAGCAATCTTCTTTTATCTGTATGTCGTGCTTCTGGGAAAATGCCAATGTTTTGTTTGCTTTCGAGAACTCTAGCTGCAATGTCAAATGTTAGGTCGTTATTTGATAAATTATCTTTTCCGTCACGAATTCTAAAAACAGGAAGGATTTTAAGAAAATTGAGGGTTTTTGCTACAATTTTCTTTTTGAAAATATCAGATCTTGCGAGAAAAACTATTTGACGATTACAGGCAAAAGAAACAGCTAGTGGATCCATCAAGGCATTCTGGTGGTTAGGGGCAAAAATAATTGGCCCTTCTGATGGAATATTTTCTTTCCCTTCTGAAATTATATTCTTATAAAAAAGAATATGCAAAAACTTGACATAGTAACTTAGTACTTGCCATGATTTTGAGAACTTATATAAATGTTTATATTTATTTAATTGTTTTTCCTTCTCCATATACTTGCTATACTTAGTCCCGCTAAAATGTGCCAAATTCCCCACCATGCAACAACTATCATCATACCTCCTAACGCTAAATCCTGAGGGAATATTTTAGGATTAAACAATAATACTAAACCTAATCCGCTATTTTGAATCCCAGTTTCTATACCTATAGTTTTAGAATTTTGAAAATTTAATCTGAATAGTTTTGCAAATCCATAGCCAGAGCTAATAGCAATGGCATTATGAATTAATACAATTAACAAAATCCATGAAATATATTTAATGAAATGGTCATAATTATTAGCAAACATAATAACAACCATACCCATAAAGAAAACAATAGAAAAAATCTTTATCGGTTTTGTAACTTTCTCGGTGAGTTTTGGTAAAAAATGATTTGTCAACATTCCTAAAACAATTGGTAATCCAAGTAAAATTAATACTGTTTTAAACATGCTAATTGGATCTATGCTAAGTTCTTGTAGTAATGGATTGTCTGCCCATGGTCCTAAGGTTTGATAAGCTTTTCCCCAGAAATAAAAATTTAAAGGAGTCATGAATACAGCAGATATTGTTGCGATAGCAGTTAAAGAAACAGATAATGCCGAATTTCCTTTGCTTAAAGATGATATAAAATTTGAAACATTCCCACCCGGACAAGAAGCTACTAGAATCATACCCATAGCTACTCCTACGGTAATGTTATTCCAAAATAACATAATCAAAGAAAAAGTTAAAAATGGAAGTAATAAAAACTGTGAAATAACTCCTATTATTACAGGTTTTGGCTTTCTAATTAATTCTTTAAAGTGAGATAGTTTTATCTCAAGTGCAACCCCAAACATGATTACAGCAATCGTAATGTTTAGTATTAACAACCCACCTTGACTAAAATTTAGGGTGGCAGCATCCATTGCCTGAAGAGATTCTAACATATTTTTTTTTACAAACTTAATAAAGTTTTTATTTATTACAATATTTGAGGTCCAGGAAAGCAGGGCAAACGCATCTAATTAAAAATATCGGCAACAAATAATTCCATTTAACAT
>PPCM01000137.1_pt1 | contig 111047 bp, 91 predicted proteins | sample 1555541 | NCBI WGS metagenome assembly PPCM01 (sample SAMN05284479, study PRJNA326546) | Marine sediment metagenome, whole genome shotgun sequencing project. | isolation source: marine sediment | place: Germany: Wadden Sea | collected 2012-09-05
GCAATCCCCCTTCGACCCAAAATATCGATAAATATTTTCGCTAACGCTTATCTTTGCTTTGAGTTTCATGTTAAGGCCGGTTTTTAAAATGGTGCTTTCAAAGTCCGAGCGCAATCCTGGTCCGAATACAAAAAGTAATGAATTTCATTGTTCGTTACTTGGGTTTAAATTAAGTGGTGATCTGCCAATTGGCGGAATCCCGATTGGAATAATTTCAAAATAGAAAGTTGTATTTCTTGAAACTCATTTTATAAATTTAAAAATTGATTATTATGAGCAAGAAACAAGTATCGTTAGAAGTTGTAAATCCTTATGCCGCAGGAATTGACATAGGTAGTCGTAGCCATTGGGTTTCTATTGGTCAGGATGCTGAAGATGTTAAAGAATTTGGAGTTTACACCGAAGATTATGAAGCAATGGCAATTTGGCTGCATGAACATCAAGTCAGCACCGTCGCTATGGAAAGCACAGGAACTTATTGGCAAAATGTATTTTCACATCTTGTATCTCAGGGTTTTGAAGTAATTTTAGTTAATGGTCGTCAAACAAAAAACATCAAAGGTAAAAAAACAGATATCCTAGATTGTCAATGGATACAGAAATTACATACTCTTGGATTATTGAGTAGCAGCTTTTTGCCCGATAGTACAACAGATGTTATCAGAACATATTCTCGACATCGCCAAAATCTAATAAAGCAAGTTGGGTCAGCAGTTTTAAAGATGCAAAAATATCTTCGTTTAATGAATCTACGTTTAGATGTAGTTGTAAATGATATAGTTGGACTTACTGGTAAAGAAATCATTTCATCTTTTCTTGCAGGAGAAACTCAAGGAGCAGAATTAGCAAAACATCGTCATTATAATTGCAGAAAATCAGAAGCTGAAATTGCAAAAGCTCTTCAATACAATGGACGAAAAGATTATTTCTTTGCATTAAAACAAGAATGGGAAACTTATCTTCATCTTCAAAAACAAATAGATGAAACAGACAAAGAAATCAATAGGTTACTAAAATCTATTATCAAAAATGATGAAAAAAAGAAAATTCACAAAGTAAAAAAAAAGACCATAAGCGAAAGAACAAAAATGCCATAAGAGGTACAGATATGAATAAAATTGGCATTCAATACTTCGAGGGAATAGATTTAATGGCAATAGAAGGTGTTAATGATGCAACAGTGATGGCTTTTATTAGCGAAATCGGATTAGAAGGCATAAAGAAATTTAGAACTGCCAAAGAATTTACCGCATGGCTACGACTTGCTCCCAATAATAAAATTAGTGGCGGAAAAGTTTTAAGTCATCATTTACCTAAAGGCAGTAATCGATTAAAAATAGCTTTGCGACAATCTGCAAATGTAATTGGAAATTTAAAAGATGGTCATTTGAATGATTTTTTTAGACGAATAAATTACAAAAAAGGAAGATCAACAGCAGTAAGTGCCACAGCAAGAAAATTAGCTGTAATAATTTGGAATATGCTTACTAAAGGAGAACAATATCAATCTCCAACAGAATATTTGTTTCTAGATCAAAAAAGAAAGTTGGGAATGGTCAAAAGAATATCAAAACAAATCACTAAATTTGACATTAAAATGGAAGAAATCGGATTCGGTAACTCACTGATTATCAATGAAGATTTTTTACGTTAGTTGGAAGCAAAATGAGCGATACTTCAAAATGAAGATTATAATGAAAACTGAAATAATAAAAACTAAAAAAGGACAAATTGAGTATTCAATATTGGGTGAAGGAATTCCTATAATATTCATTCATGGTGGACATTCAAACTGTAAAGAAACGCTTTGTCTCAAGGGTTTTGATCTCGATAGATATCAGTTAATAATTCCATCTAGACCTGGATATGGAAATACTCCATTAAGCAATAAAACAACGCCAAAAAAATCAGCTGAATTGATAATATCTTTACTTGATTACCTTAAGATTGACAAAGTTGTTTTGTATGCGGTTTCAGCAGGAGGATTAACAGCAATTGAAATAGCTGCCAATTATAATCAAAGAGTCGAAAAATTTATTTTAGCGTCTGCTGTTTCAAAAAAATGGTTTGACGAAAATGACAAAATATATAAAACAGCAAAAAAAATATTTAATCCTAAAATTGAAGCATATCTATGGGGGCTGATTAGACTAATATCTAGGGTCTTTCCTAGGATGATTGGGAATAGTTTTTACCCGCAATTCTCGAGTAAAAAACCCCACAGATTGGACAGAGACGACATTAATGAATTGTTATTGCTTTTTAGGAATTTTAATTCAAAAGAAGGATTTATGAGTGACATTAATCACAATATTGAAAAAGACCTAATAACAAGAATCAATTGTCCAACTCTAGTAATTCATAGTGAATATGACACTAGTGTGCCTTATTCACATGCTGTGCATTCAAATAAAATGATTAATGGTGCTAAGCTTGTAAGTTTGAAGAATGAATGGGGTCATATATTCTGGATTGGCAAAGATTCAAACGAATCAATAAGAAAAACTATAGAATTTATAGAGCATAATAATTATGAAAAAACAAAACAATAGAGTTTTCGCAATTTTTCAATTAGCCGGAAACCGATATTGGACTGCATCGTTACTTCCTGCTCTGCTAGGTACAACACTTCCATTTTGGCTTAATCCGCCTGATTTTAAATTTAGATTGTTAGAAGGAATATTATTTCTCATAGTAATTTTTTTTGGTCATGTAGGTTTCTCTTTGCTGTTTTCTGGTTTTTCAAAACGAATCAACTCAAAACTGAAAAAAAAACCGCTATTAATTTTGGGAATTTTCAGTTTAGCAGCATCTGTTCTCATAGGACTATACATAAACAGTTCTTTGCAACTGCATGCCAACGTTCCTAAGTATATATTTATTATTTATGGAATTACAGCAATTTTCGTTGGTGTACTTTATGTAGCCCCTCCATTTAACTTTTATCAACATCTTTATGGTGAAGTAATTATTAGTGTTGGACTTGGTATGTTACCTGTACTTGGTGCATATCTTGTACAAGTTGGAGATATAACTCGTACAGTTTATTTGGCTTCACTTCCTGTTGTCGTTTCAACTGGTTTATGGGTATGGATAACAGAGTTAATTAACAAACCAGATGACGAGAAGTTTGGGTATAAAACAACAGTAATGCATTTCAATTATAAGTTTTCCAGCCGCTTTATAACCCTTTTTTTGATTGCTTTAATATATATATCACTTGCGTTGGCAGTTTTTGGTCGACCTTCTTTAAATCCATTATCACTGATAGCACTATTTTCAATAATTTTCGCACTGATGATAATTAAAATAATTTGGAAGGATTATGAAAATTTAAGGGTTTTACAAAATGCTAGAAAGTATGCGTTCCTAATTCATCTTTCTATTTGTATTGTCATTATTGCAGCATCTCTTTCGTCTCATTTTACTATGTAATAATGACAGTAGTATGATATTAATAATGAATAAATTACGCCACACAACAATGTTTTATAAAAATAAACGTGATAGGTGGAACATCAAGCATTGTAGCCAGTTTGAACTTTCTTGCAAGCAGAAAAGTTATTGCTTCGAATGCGCATACTTTTCATATACTGAACGTTGCTCGCCGTAAGGCGTCTGCCGTACTCCGTCTCTTTGGGACTCGGTACAACAGCCGCCTTTACAACATTTTGAATTGCATATAAATTTCATTTATCTTTACCAAAACATCGCAAAGACAAGCAAACCCTTGGTTGCAATTATGATAAAAAAGATAAAATACATATTTGTTCTACTATTGGTATCAACCAATTTATTTTCTCAAGTAAACGATATTGATTCATTATTGAAGAAACTTAACGATTTGCAGATTAAAAGATTGAGAAATATGTCAACAGACTCAAGAGATTCACTTTTTACAGAATTTAACTCCTATTTCTTAAACTTACTGAAGAATGAAGAATTTTGTATGTATAAGATTGATACATCAAATCACTTTATTTTAAATAGCAATTCTCTTAAAAATGATAGTAGTATTACATTGGTGTATGCCTTGATAAATAAGGTACTATATACAACTTCTAAGGATAATAAAATAAGAATCTTTTCGTATGACAATTTAGATGGTGGTCCATGGCATACATATCAAAGTTTTCTGCAATTTGAAACACATAATAATCATTGTAAATTTCATGTATTAGATACGCTATCAACAGATGACATGGAAGTTGGTTACTATAAAATACATAAATTAAAGTCTAAAGATAAAAGTTATTATTTATTATTTGGATTTGGAACCCAAGGAGGTGGATTTCATCATAGAATAATAAAAATCTTAAAAGTTGAAAATCATGATGTTTCAGAGTGCTTTGAATGTTATCCAGACGGTAAAAAGATAATTATTTTATCTAATCGTTCACAAGAAATTGGATTAAATTATGATGAATTTGCAAATGAAATAACTTTTAAAGAGTTTAAATCAGACGAAATGATAGAACCTTGGTTTTCTGATGATTTTGAAATAATAACATATACATTTGAAAACAATAAATTAATTAAGAAGTAAATGCAACCAACAAAAACCTTACGGGGAGCGAGCCGTTGTGCGTCAGCAAAAAAGATAATAACATATGAAAGTAACGGTCTGTCAATTGGGTAATGATACTATACAATTTAAAAAAGATTGGGAAGAGCTAGTATCACACTGCCATTTGAATAATAGTGAATTGATTCTCTTACCAGAAATGCCTTTTTATCCTTGGATTGCAAATCAAACCTCAATTAGTGAATTAAAAAAAAATAAGGCTATTGAAGCACACAAAAAATGGATAGAGCGATTTGATGAATTTGGAGATGCTATAGTAGCTTATTCTAAACCTGAGATTAAGCAAGGAAAATTTTTAAACACTGCTTACGTTTGGACTAAAAAGAGTGGGCATAAAAAAGTGCATACTAAACACTTTTTCCCGGAAGAAGAAGGATTTTATGAGGAAACTTGGTTTGATAGAGAGCCAAATAATTTTGAGATAATTGAAATTAACGGTGTAAAGATTGGATTTTTGCTTTGTACGGAAATTTGGTTTACTCAATACACTAGAAAATATGGATTGGATGGAGTAGATTTTTTATTGACTCCCAGAGCTACAGCAAAATCTTCCGTAGACCAATGGCTTCGTTGTGGACAAACATCTGCCGTTATTGGTGGTTGTTACAGTTTAAGTTCTAATCGTGCAGGTATAGGAGAAAGTAATTTTGCTTGGGGTGGAACAGGATGGATATCTCAACCTGAGGATGGTGAACTCTTGGGAATAACTTCTAATGAGACCCCTTTTTTAACACTTGAATTAGATTTGATAAAAACAAAATCTGCAAAAGAACAATATCCTATTTATGTAAAAGAATAGAGAAACACTAAAAAAAAATGATTCTAACATGAACTGCTTTAGCCCTCACAAAGTAATTTAGTGGATAGAATTACTGAATTATCAAAAACTACTATTATTTATCCTATTCTCTTGAAAGTTATTAATATTAAAAAAGTATTACCCATTAAAATAAGGGTAAAGCAAAAATAAAAAGCAAAATATTTATATTTGGTTAAATACCAAGACGAAACAAAAGTGTTAATCTACTGCCCTAGGCTTCATATACTAAGCGTAGTGCATTTCATTGATCAATTCGAGAGCATCACTATATCATTTATTAGAATTTGGATCTCGAACTACCCCCCGAAAAGCCGAAGCTCAAATTTTGCAACAAAACACTCACAAAATGCATTGTCAATAAAATGACAACACAATAAAAAAACAGTTTGGAGTAAAAGTATCATTCAAGGGCACAAACCTACCTTGAGTACAGTCTCATTTCACCTCATCTTTGCAGTGTAAATAAAATTAAAAACAAAAAAACCGTATTATGATAAAATGGTTTCATTTGCATTATGCTTCTCCTGAACTACGAATAAATTCTTGTCCAGGGTTACTAATATTATGCTCCTAACGGAGCATGGCAATTTTTAGATTATTGCATAATGCAAAAAAAATGTCATGTACTTAAATCCCCGGCATTATTCATTAATCCAGTTTTAAAACTATTTGCTTGAGGTAAAAGATACTATTCTGTAAAATATATTCATCAATCGGGAAAATGTTTATAGGCTACTAATAGTCTTTATTGTACCTTTGTTGTGTAAAAAAGAATTACACTAACTTAGACATTCAAAGCATTCGATATGATACTATACTTTTCAGGCACAGGAAACTCAATGACAATTGCTCAAAAACTGGCTATCAAGCTTAATCAAAATTGTCTGCATATAAATAGTGCAAAAGAATTAAAATCAATTAATGATGAATTGATAGGGTTTGTTTTTCCTGTTCACAACTATGACATACCACGCTTTGTCGCCAGAGAAATAAACGAACTTGTATTTCCAAACACGAAATACTCTTTCGGAATTATAACACATGGTGGAGATAAAGGAAATGCTATTCTTTCGCTAAAGAATATTTTAGATTCCAAAAAGATAAATCTTGATTATCATAACGATTTTCTGATGCCCGTAAACAGTCGTATTATGTATGGAATGGTTACCGACAAAATTAATGAGCGAATTGTTACTGCAAACTCAAAGGTACAATCTGTAATCAGTGACATAAAAAACAATATCGTAAATACTGATAAAATCAAGAAAAGACATATTAATGCTGCGGTAAACTCTATGGCTGATTCAAATTTTGCGAGAAAGCGATTTACCCCGGTAGTTGACTCCGAAATTTGCACAAATTGTGGAATATGTCAGAAAATTTGTCCTGTTCGGAATATAATAATAAAAGACAATAATGCATTTATTGAAAACAATTGCGAGCAATGTACAACTTGTATGCATTGGTGTCCTGAGCTAGCAATTCATTTTGGAAACAGAAAAATTCGAAAGGAACAGCAATATCATCATCCTGAAGTAAAAGTAAAAGATTTATTTCTGTGACTTAACTGATTTGGGGGATTTTAATCACTTAATAAATTATGACAATCGATATTTCAAATCATTACAATAATTCAACAGTTAACATAGATTCTTTTGAGAACAAATAGCTTTTGAAACTAAAAACACATTCTTTCCCTGAAAACTCAATATCTTTTCTAAAATAGTATTTCCCTTTGCCAGAACGAACACTCTCAAATTCAGGACAAATCTCAACTGCTAAATCCATTAGTTCTTCTTTTGATTGCTCCGAAAATGTAGTAATCTCAATTTTAGTTACAATTTCTTTATCTACATAAACCTGATACTTACATTCAGAAACATTCGCAACTCTGGTATAATCATAGAACACCGACCCACTATTAGGATAATTATCACACTCATTCTGTTCTAAACCGTTATGATCATATTCATATCCTACATATTTCAACGTGTCAAATTTTTCGTCATTAGGATGATTTGCATGATCATTCCCACTCAACTGGTAAAACATAGAAAACCATCCAAAAATCAAACAAAACAATACGATCCCTTTCATAATATCCTATTTTAAGTTTTTAAATATGACGGTCAAGCATAAGAGAAAGTTACAGGTAGTAAGATAATTACTATGATTTTTGTTGGATAATCAATATTTTGATTAAATAACCTCTTATATATAATTAATAAAATTCAGGTTATTTCGAAAACAATTTAGACTTAACAAATTCTCCATAAGATTTTCCGATAGGGATGTATTTACCTTCAATTTCTAATTGATTACCATAAAGAGCCTGTACCTTATTTGTATTTACAATAAAAGATTTATGCACTCTTAAAAAAGTATCGACAGGCAAAGTTTCTTCCAGTTTTTTTAAGGACTCCAGAACTACAATTTTTTTATGAACAGTATAAAATGTAACGTATTCGCGTAAACCTTCAATGTAAAAAATCTCATCATATTTTATTCTGTACGTCTTATGATCAGCTTTTAACAATATGTAATCGTCTGTTTTATTCTCATTTATTGTTTCAACTGTCTGGGGCACTAATTTTTGTTTTCGCAGATTAACAATTTCAACTACTTTATTAACACCTTGCACAAATCGTTCAAACGAAACTGGTTTTAGAAGATAATCCACTACATCTAATTCATAGCCTTCAATGGCATATTCCCTGTAAGCAGTTATAAATACCACAAAAGGCTTTTTATTTAATGTTTTTACAAACTCTATCCCGGTTAGATCAGGCATTTGAATATCCAGGAACATCAAATCAACTTCTTCTTTTTGCAAAACAGCCATAGCCTCCATAGAGCTTTTGCAAGACCCTACTAGTTGAAGATATGGAAGTTTTTTAATATAACCTTCCAACAGTTTTCTAGCTAGTTGTTCATCATCAACAATTATACAATTAATCATTTCATTAAAATTGTTAAGTTTACAGAATATGTTTCGTCCTTTTGACCTGTTTCTAAACTATATTTATCATGATACAATAGCTCTAATCGTCTTCTTACATTATCCAGGCCAACTCCTTTGGTTTTATCCTTTGAGTGAAACGACTCCGGGATGCTGTTTTTAATTCTAAAATTAACCTCTTCTTTCGTTGTATTTAAACTGATATCAATCCATCCGTTATCAACATCTTCAATATTACTGTGTTTAAAACTGTTCTCGACTAACGTTATTAAAAGCATAGGAGCAATTTCTAAATCACTGTTTGCATTTTCAAGAGAATATTTCACATTCTTCTCTATATCATCATCTTTCAACAACTGTAATTCAATATATGATTTTATATAATCTATTTCATGGTTTAAATTTACTCGATTTTCATTGCAATCGTAAATTACATATCTCAACATATCTGATAACCTGTGAATAGATTCTGGGGTTTTATCCGACTTCAATTGCGACAGGGCATATATATTATTTAAAGTGTTAAATAAAAAATGAGGGTTAATTTGCCATTTTAGCATTTTGGACTCAGCTTCCAACATTTGATTTTTTAAATCCGCTGTTTCTTTTTCTCTTCTTCTGTTATTCACATTGTTCCTTAACACATAACTAATCAGCAACACAATAATAACAAAAACTGTATTCTGAAACAGTCTATAATATGTCCTTCTTCCCAAATTAACATCCTGAAGCACAATCTCCCGCCTACTCATCATCCTTTCTTTAAGTTCTTCTGGCATACTATCAACATCCTGCTTTCGCACAATATCCCTAATATCTATTTTGAATTCCTGAAAATAGTTGTAAAATATGAATGTAACAACAGCCAGAAGTGCAATTATCGAAACAGTATAAATAAAGTATTTTCTGTTCTCCAGAAATTTTGGGAGCAAAATTTTGTAGTGCAGATAAAATGTCCCCGAATGAATGAAAACAGTGTATATGCTCTTTTTTAATGAAACTTCAAATCCATAAATATCAGAAGAAACCCAGATTAAAAGCACAAAATATATTATCCATGCAGCAAAATGAGCAACAACATTCTTATTTATCAAAGCTTTCATGTAAGGTCTGTTTAATAAACCAAAGATAACTCAAAATTAAATAACAGGGCAATTCATTCAACCAGCATATCCAATTATTCAGCAAAATGTCTCTTTTCATAAACAATGGGAACAATATGGACATAACACTCTTTGGTTTAGTTTTTATGAGCATTGGTTGAATAATTTAGGATAAAGCTATTTATGATATCATTTTTGCAGTAAACAATAAATAGAATGAAGACGATAAAAAAGAATCCATTTTTCACAAGTTTATTTATTCTGATAGTTTTTGCAACAAGTTGTACCAAAACTCCAATTTACAAAACTTCATGGCAAAGTACACCTGAAGTAATAGATGGTTTCGATAATGATGAGCCTAAAGGAATGTACTATGACCATAAAGCTAAAATGGTATGCTGGTTTTCAAACGACGAGAATATTTTTTATGTTAACCTTAAAGTTGTTGATAAAACAACTCAAAAGAAGATAATAGTTACCGGGCTTACATTATGGATAGATACACTTGGTAAAAAAGAAAAGTTGTACGGAATAACATATCCAATGAAAACTGATGTAAAAAAGTCAATACGAGCAGGAAGCAACTTAAACCAACAACACAATATTAAAATTTCAGGATTTGACAAATCCGGCGAAGATATTATTGTAAATAATAGAACTTCTAAAAACATTACCGTAGCCTGTAAAATGGACTCACTAGGAACTTTTTTCTACGAAGCTGGCATTCCTCTAAATATGTTATTTTCAAACCCTGCAGAATATTTAACAGATACCACAAAAATGTTCAGCATAGGTTTTGAAACCGGTTCCTTAGAAATTCCTGTAGCTCCATCTTCAGGTAGTATGAGAGGTGGGATGAGTAAAGGTGGTGGTGGCAATAGAGGTGGTGCTGGTGGGCCTGGTGGGTCTGGTGGAGGAAGAGGCTCTGGTGGATCTGGAAATAAGTCCCAAAAATCAGCCGAAATGCAAGCAATGGCACAAGCAAGCAAGTTTTGGATAAAAAATGTTCGATTATCTAATGGTGAGGAATAAAATGAACCAATTTCTTATTATATATTTTGTTTTTCTCTCTATCTCTAGTATTATAAACGCTCAAGATCTTAATGATACTGGTAAAATTACTGGAAAGGTTGTCAATAGCAAAAATGACACACCTATTAGCTATGCAACAATCTCAATTTTCTCCTTCACTGACTCTTCTTTTGTAACAGGGTGTATGTCTGATAATAACGGCAGCTTTTCCATCAGTAATATTGATTTTGGGAAATATTACATTAAGCTTGATTTTATGGGCTTTAAGTCCAGTATTGTAGATAGCGTTGTGGTAAACTCAGATCATACCAGAATCGGAACAATTAGACTTGCTGAAAATATTGAAACTCTTTCAGAAGTCGAAATAATTGCCCAAACAGAATTTGTAAATAACTCTATCGACAAGAAATCTTATAATATTGAAACATTGATTACAAACGAAGGTAGTAACACAAGCGAGTTATTATTGAACATCCCATCTGTTAATGTTGATATTGATGGCATTGTTAGCTTGCGGGGTAGTGAAAATGTCACTGTTTTAATTAATGGAAAATATTCTGGGTTTAAAGGAGAAGATTTGTCAATTTACTTGGAAAGCTTACCCTCTGATATTATCGAAACAATTGAAGTAATTACAAACCCTTCGGTGAAATACGATCCCGATGGAATGGCTGGAATTATCAATATTGTTACAAAAAAGAATAAGTTGGAAGGTTTCAACACTATGCTGAGTACTTCTATTGGAACAGATAGTATGTACAGTGCTTCTGGTATGTTTAGCTTGAATAAAAAAAAGTGGTCCGTATTTACAAATTTCTCTACAATGAATAGAAAAAAGAGTATGCTGGGAACTACTCATAGAGAAACAGGTTTGCTAGATTCAGTATCAATATTAGATCAAAATAGTGTGGGAGAGCGAGTTTTAAATTCTAATATGATTAATGCCGGGTTTGACTATTCAATAAATCAAAAAAACGATTTTTCAGCAAGCGTAATGTATAATATCAGAGGTGGTGGTGGTGATGAAATAATTGAATCTACATTTCTAGATGATAATACAATAAATAATTATATTCGATCAACAGATAAGGATTTAGAGTTTACTACAATTGATCTTAATGCAGCCTACAAAAAAACATTCAATAAAAATGGAATTCTATCCTTTAATATCAAACATTCAATTTCCGATTCGGATAGTAAGTCTCTATTTTCGGAGCAGGATTATGACACCTATTTTTTGTCTCCTATCTCATCCGAAATATTGCAAAAAAGTAATACAAATTCAAAGAACAAACTTTCTACAATAAATATTGATTTCTCAAAATCATTAAACAACAATAATTTGATTGAACTGGGTTATCAAAGTACATTTAAAAATAATAGTAGCGATTTTATTTTTTATAATTACAGTGATTTAATATCAGATTGGATTAAAGATGACTTGCAAAGTAACAACTTCCAATTCGAAGAAAGTAATCATTCTATTTATTCTATTTATAAGCAAAATATTGGAAACTTTGGTTGTCAGTTTGGCTTACGTACCGAAATGGTGCAAACCGAAGCAAGGTTAATAAATTCTGAAGATGTGTTTAATAACGATTATATTAGCTTCTTTCCATCAATTCACACGAGTTATCTTCTTAGCGGTGGTCAACAGATAAAAGCAAGTTATAGCAGAAGAATAAACAGACCCAACGAGAGAATGTTAAACCCTTTTCCAAATTATTCAGATCCATTAAATATTCGAATTGGCAATCCTTATCTAAAACCAGAATATGTTGATTCCTACGAGTTGGAGTATATTAAAATTTGGGATAATTTAAGCTTGTCTACATCTGCATATTTAAAAAATGTTAACGATGCAATAAGTCACATTAAATACGTTGAAGATAATATCTCAATAACAACATATGAAAACTTTGGAAATACAACGAACTATGGCTTGGAACTAATTCTTAATTCAATCCTGTTTAAATGGTGGAACTTTACATTGAGTTCTAATGCTTATAAAACAGTAATTGATGGAACCAATATTGGCGATGAATTAAATAATGAAGGCTTTTCTTTTAGCAGCAAATTTCTTTCTACATTTAAACTGCCTAAAGATTTAACTTTTCAATTTTCATGCAATTATAACTCACCAATTGTTATTGCACAAGGAGAAATATCCGATATGTATTCGTGCAATTTAGCAATTAAAAAGAAAATCTTTAAAAATAGAGGATCGATATCCTTGAAATTCACAGATATTTTCAACACCAATGAATTCTCTTTTATAACATCTGGAGACACATTTTATCAAGAAAGCTCTCGTAAACGCGAAAGTCAGGCAATTTATCTAAGCTTCTCGTATAGTTTTGGAAACTTATTAAAACGCAATGACACTAACGGCTTAGAGAAAGACAATAGTTTTCAAGGTGTTGAAATTGATTAATTAAAAAATAATTATGAAAAATTTAAAAACGGTATTAATTCTGGCATTTATCATAAATACTTTGTGTTTATACTCACAAAACACAAATGACATTATGGTAAACAGAACATATTACGGAAAAACACTCAAAAATGTGTTGGATGATCTGTCTCAAACTTATGGATTAACAATAGACTATGTTTACGAAGATGTAAAAGGAGGAATTATACCCGGTAAAAGATATGAAGGGACACTGGAAGAAGTTTTAACTTTAATCTTAAAAGGTAAAGATTTGGATTTCAAAACTGCTGACAACCTTGTTACTATCAGAAAAAAAGGATCTGAAATCACTTTAATTCCAAAAGAATATCCTCGACAAACAAATTTCAAATTATCAGGAGTAATAAAAGATAAAGATACAGGTGAATCATTACCATTTGCCAATATCAAAGTAAAAAATACAACAAATGGAACAACAACAAATACAGACGGGTATTTTACTCTTTTTAATATTCCCTCTGACACTTCATTACTTGAAGTTTTTTATGTCGGGTACAAAAATAAAACCATAGCATTGTCTCCAAAACTTATAAGCGAAAAAGTTATAATTGAACTTGAAATGAATGCAGAAGTTCTGGATGAAGTTATTGTAGCAGCCGAAAAAAAGGAACTTTTAAATATTTCCGAAGAGATCAGTACTGTTTCTATATCCCCTAAACAGATAAAAACATTGCCAAGCCTCGGTGAACAAGACATATTCCGTTCGTTCCAGTTATTACCAGGCATTAGCGGAAGCAACGAATCGTCATCAGGTTTATTTGTAAGAGGAGGTACTCCCGACCAGAATTTAATCTTATATGATGGCTTTTCAGTCTATCATGTCGATCATTTATTTGGGATGTTTAGCGCTTTTAACTCAAATGCAATAAAAGACGTTAAGCTTTATAAAGGAGGTTTCGAGTCAAAGTTCGGAGGACGTGTTTCGAGTGTAATGGAGATTACTGGTAAAGACGGAAATGAAAACGACTTCAATCTTGGTGGCAGTGCAAGTTTTTTAAGCGTTAATGGCTTTACCGAAATTCCCTTAGGAGGAAATGGTTCGATAATTATTGCCGGAAGACGATCTTTTAAAAGCTTTTTGTACAATAATATTTTTGAAAGCTTTAATAATGATGACGACGACTCATCTGACCTTGGTGCTAGCTCAACTACAACAAGTATGGGAGGAGGTAAGGGAAATAGAGTTATGGAAGCAACAGAGCCTAGCTCATACTTTTATGATTTAAATGCAAAAGCAACATACAAATTAGACAAAGACATTTTTTCACTCAGTTTTTATAATGGACAAGATGACCTTGATAACTCCAACGCATTTAATATGACTCGTGGAGAAATGACAATGCAGGGAGGTTCAAATGATATAACTAAATGGGGGAATTGGGGTACTAGTGGCAAATGGTCAAGAAAATGGAATGATGTTTTTTACAGCAATACATTGCTCTCATATTCAAATTATTATAGCGAACGAGACCTTTCAATGACCAGAACAATAATAAGAAATGAGCAAAGTTTTGATAGAACTTCTGGCACTTACGAGGATAATAACTTGCAAGATCTATCTTTTAAAAATGATAATGAATTTAAAATTGGACAGAACAATCAGTTAGAATTTGGATTACAAACCACACTCTATAATATTGATTATAGTTATACAATGAATGATACAATAAGCATTCAGGAAAGAAGTGACGATGCTCTATTATCAACAGTTTACCTTCAGGATAATATAAACTTATTTAATAAACTGACATTAGTTCCGGGTATTAGAGCATCTCATTATAGTGTGACAAATAAATTGTATTACGAACCTAGAGTGTCTCTTAAATTTGACTTGACAAAAAAACTGCGACTTAAAGCTGCTTGGGGTGATTATTATCAATTTGCAAAACGTATTATTCGTGATGATATAGAATCTGGGAGTCGCGATTTCTGGATATTAGCTGACGACGATGTAATTCCTGTTACTTCTTCAACTCACTATATTGCTGGAATTGGATATGAAACTCCAAAGTTTTTATTTGATATCGAAGCATACTACAAAACTATCAATGGATTGTCAGAGTACACACTAATGTATGCACCATCGTTTCAGCAGCAAATTGATTTTAACGAATTCTTTTACGAAGGATCAGGAATAGCAAAAGGGATAGAGTTTTTAGTTCAAAAAAAATATGGGAAATATACCGGATGGATTGGATATACACTAGGACAAATAGATTACAATTTTCCTGTTTACGGAACCGAATCTTTTTCTGCAAACCATGATGTAACTAATGAACTAAAACTAGTTAATTCCTACAGGTGGAAAAGATGGACATTTTCAGGAACCTGGATATATGCGACAGGCAAACCTTATACATGCCCGACCGGAGCCTACGAACTAACACTTGCCGATGGCTCTACAGCTGACTTTCTAAGCATCAGCGATAAAAATAGTTTTAGACTGCCTGATTATCATCGTCTGGATCTTTCAGCAACTTTGGACTTCAATATGGGCGAAACTGGCATAGGCAGTATCGGGTTTTCATTATTTAATGTTTATAACAGAACCAACACATGGTACAAAACCTTCGAATTAATTGAAGGCGAGCTTATCGAAACAGATGTTAACCTGTTAGGAATAACACCGAATATTACTTTATCATTAAAACTCCGTTAATCAGCAAATGTGTATGTATTTTTTTAAATTTTAAAAGATATTATTATGAAAAATAAAATATTTATTGCCTTTATCATTTTTGTTCTTACTGCTTGCGATAAGCAGGAAGAAATAACACTCGATTCTGATATCCCTGTAATCGAAGCTTACCTAATCCCTGGCAAAGGAATTGAAAATGTAAGGTTAACAAAACTAATCCCTTATAGTACCGATAACGAAGATATTATTCTTGAAACTATTAATGATGCAGAAATAAAAATCATTGGAAACAATAGTGTGTATTATTTGGTTCCATCAGTTGATTCAGGTTATTATCATTGTCCCGATTATAGTGCTATTATAGAAGAAGATACTGAATATTCGATAGAATTTTTGTACAATGATAAAATCGTAACAGCAAAAACACTTTCACCCTCAAAACCTAATAATTTTGCAATATCAGAAAGCTCAATATATTTTGAGCGTGTTATAGAGGGTAGTATACCAACTTTCACCAATGAAACATATGAAATTACATGGGATAATCTGGATGATAAATTTTATTATCTGACAATTGAATTAATTGAGTCAACTCCTGATCCAATTAACTTTAATATGGAATCTGATCCAGAAAAAATGATATCAAGTCCGATGCAAACAGATGTTTACAATATTACATCAAAAACGATAAAGTTCTTTGGCACTTACAGGGTTGTTTTATATAAAGTAAACCAAGAATATGTTAACCTGTATGAAGATATCAGTCAAAACTCTATTAGCATGACCGAACCATTAACAAATATTGAAAATGGCAAAGGGATTTTCACGTCGTTTAACACAGACACTTTGTATTTTGAGGTAAAAGAGTGGTAATACTAATTATTCGTCATCAAAACAATAGTATTTACAACGTTCATTAAGTATATTTGCATAAATCAGCTTTTCTAAAACAAGAAAATCTCATCCCACTTATAAAAATATCTATAAAATAAATAGTCTGCGAATAACACAAAGAAAACACAATATCAACTTATAATCTTTTCATCCTTTTTATTTATTTGGAAGTAGCTTGCACATATATTTAGAAAATAGTCTATGTTTTGTCAATTAGCCTTGTAAATCTACAACACATTCATTAACTTTGAAAAAGCATATAGATGTACCCAAATTCAATGCATACATTTGATAATTATTGGCGTACTTTTATATATACATATAAGCATAGTCAGCATAAATAAAAACAAGCTACTCAACAATGAAAAAATTACTTCTTTGCTTCATACTAATAAATAGTTTAATTTCTGTATTTGCACAATACCCTACTGTAAATAATGACAGACCAAGAATTTGGGTAGACTCTTCAAGGTTTGCTTTATTACAAGACCTTATTTCTGTACCGGGTGAGGCTCAGGACACATATAACGAAATTGTTTATGCTTATGATAATTGGTGGATTACCGACCCTCAACTATATTTAGTAGGATCAGATTCTACTATTTGGACATGGGATTGGACCTCAAGTTATGCAGATACTCAATCTTTACTAACAGTATTTTTATTTAAAATGACTAATGATGAGCTGGCGTTAAAGCGTTGTCGGTTTATTGCCAGACAAGTCATAAACCAAATTGACACAATAGATTTTTCAAGCATTGACTGGTATGAAAAAGAATCTCTATTGAGAAAGTTATCTGATAATGATATGCTGTTAGACCAATGCTATGATTATTTTCCTGCAGGCTTACGAGACAGCCTGACTCAAAGTTTATATATAATGAACCGAGAATTCATGAACACCTATATCCTATCTGATTACGGAAATAGTTATGTTTCAAGTCACAATACCTGGAATAATATTTATTGCAATCAAAATGCTTTAACTTTATACAATTCAGCCGGTCTCACAGAAGAGCAAAGAGATACTGTCAGGCAATGGTATGAAACAATTTACGACAAACACATAAATGGTTTTATTCCCTGCTGGACATATTTTCGTGATGATGATGGAGGTTGGAATTGGGGTGCCGCTTATTCAATGTGGTCTCTTGTCGATCAATTTCAACTTTTTGAAAACATGCGAATTGGCACAAATAAAGATTTCTATACAGATTTACCCTGGGTACAAAACAGTATCAATCAATATATTTATTTCATACAACCGGATGATAAATGCATTCATTTGGGTGATGGTCAAACTAAGTTAGCCGCTGACAGAGTGGTGTATTTACATTCGCGTTATTATAATGACCCTCGTAGCCAATGGATGGCTCAAAAATATTCTCACCCTTCGATTACAACATGGACAACCATCCGATTTCAAAAACTATTATATAAAGACTTCTCGATGCCTGTGGTTGAGCAACCAAACTTACCATTGGACTGGTGGTCTGACAAAGTTGGCTTATCAGTAAGCCGATCATCATGGGACAGTACTGCAACCATGGTAACATTTTTTAATTCTCCAAGTAAAAGAGCAGCTCATGAGCATCGTGATAACAATTCGTTTACCATATTTAAAAACAGCCCTTTATTAATAGATGCCGGGCATTACGATTTCTATGCAAGTTCTCACTACCTCAATTACTATCAGAGAACAATCGCTCATAACAGTATTTGCGTCTATGATTCTACCGAAAATTATTCAAATTTTGGTCAGGAAGCTTCGAACGACGGAGGACAAATAGAATCGTTTCATCTTAAAAATTACAATGACATATTCCTTCCACAAAACCAAAGGGGTGAATGGAAACTATTTGCATCCGGTGATACCTACACTTATAATATTGCAGATGCTCAACTATCATACGACAGTACAAAACTTGATTTTTTTAGAAGACGGTTGCTATACATAAAACCAAATAAAGTTATTGTATTAGATCATATTAATTTAAAAAACATTGACACACACCAGAGAGACATTAAATGGATAGGACATTTTGTCAATAAACCAATTATAAGTGGTGATATTGTAAACACCTTGGTTCCGGATCATATTGAAACGTATAATGGCAATACTTACAGAGCAACTAACGGAGAAGGGAGTATTGCATTAAAAACAATACTACCAACAAACTCCACAACTACACTAATAGGAGGTTCGGGGTATGAATATTGGGTAGATGGCACAAATTACAACACTATCACCTCTCCTGATACAAGCTTTTACTCCCCAGGCAGTTGGAGAATTGAGGTTAGGCCAACAGAAATAACAGACTCCGTAATCTATCTTCATACAATTGACATCGGCGACTCTGACAATGTTGCTACTGCAGGAGGAATCGCCTTGGAAAATAATACGTCTGTAGGAGTTGATTGGAATGACACAATCTATTTCTTTTCTAAAGACGCTGAAATTAACAAAGACTATCATATATTTTCCAACATTTCCGGCAATAGAACAATTGGTATATTTGCCTCGGATCTTTCCGAAAACACCTATTACATTAAAATTGACGGAACAATAACTGAAACAATTCCTACAGATGAAAATGGAATAATTCAAACATCTTTAAGCCTTAGTGCTGGAAACCACACAATAGAAATCACCCTTAACAACCAGACATCAAATAGCTTAAAAACCAATAATCCCATTAACATTTTCCCAAACCCGGCCAATAAAGAACTTTATATTTCCCTACCTCCTTCATCAAAAGATTTTGAAATTAACATCATTAACATAAAAGGTCAACTGGTCATGAGCACATTTAATAAATCTCTAATAGACATTTCTAGTTTATCATCAGGTCAATATTTTATTCAAATTAAACAAGACAACAAATCTTTTTATGCAAGATTTATTAAAGAGTAAAAAAGAATAAACTCCCCGATAATAATGAATAAAAATTATAAAGCAAAACAAGCGCTGTGTGCTTTTAAAACATTTAATTGTTTTGTTTTAAAACATTTCGTATCTTTGTATTGAAACTAAACGGATATGAAAACACTAAATCAGAAAGAAATTGGAAACAGAATTTCTATGCTTCGCAAACACAAAGGGTATTCGCAGAATGAACTTGCAAGATTACTCGAAATTTCCAGATCTTCTTTAACCCAGATAGAACTTGGAAACAGAAACTTGTCTGTTATTGAGATTAAAAAATTATCAGATATTCTTTCCATTTCAATTGATAAACTATTAGCGACAAGCTTTGACATTGAAAATATTGAAACACACAACTTCGAGACTGATAAGAATCAAGAATTAAGAATCTCTGTTCCAACCTTAAACATCAAAAAGTTTAAAGATATTCTTTTATATGTTCTCGAAAAATGTGCTGGAAAGCCAAATTTTGGTGAGACACTACTTTACAAGCTTTTATACTTTTCCGATTTTAATTATTATGAAATTTACGAGGAGCATTTAAGCGGTGCAGAATACCGAAAATTACCTTATGGGCCGGTTCCGCAAAAATTAGATTCTGTAATCAGTCAGATGATATCCGAAAAAATGATAGACAGGTTTAAAACCGAATATCATGGCTATCCACAAACAAAATATATCCCAAAAGTAAAATCCGACCTTCGAAACCTAAAAGCAAGTGAAAAAGAAGTTATAGATAAAGTTATCGAACATTACTCCGACTGGTCGGCAACAGCAATTAGTGAATATTCGCATAAAGATATGCCCTGGCTTGCTTCAAAAGAGGGCGAAATAATTGATTACGAACTTGCTTTTTACAGGGAACATCCATATTCGGTAAGGGTTTATGATGAAAATGCTGATTAGTGTATGGAATTTGAGGAGCTAGATGAATATAAAAGAGACCTGAAAAAGCTTTCTAAAAAGTACAGAACCTTGCCAGATGACATGAAAGTTGTAAAAAAGGTTCTGTATGTAAACCCAAAAGAAAGACCTCCTTTTAGTTTCAGGATTAACAACCTTGGAATTGAAACATGTGTCATCAAAGTTAAGAAGATTGCCAGCAAAAGCCTTAAAGGAAAAGGAGTAAAATCAGGCTTTAGATTAGTATATGCTCATTTTGAAAAAGAAAACAGAATAGTTTTCATTGAATTATACCATAAATCGGAAAAGGAGAGTGAAGACAGAGAGAGGATTTTGGGGAGGTTTGGGTGATTACTTAAGTTCAAATTGTGTCAGCAGTGCTGACACAAAATAAATAGTTTAAAAGAAAGTATGGACACAAATAAAATAAATAATGGAGCTATAAATGCTATACGTGGGTATCGCAATCAATTTTTATATACCTTATATCGTCTATTAAAAGATATAAATGAAAATTACATTTTCGAACCAGAAGGTTACTTTGAAGATTTAGACATCAAGGATCATTCAGGAAAATATATTGAAACAATTCAAGTCAAAAATACGACAGGAACCTTAGTCTTTTCAGACTTATTTTCAAAAAAGGATTCTTTTTTCAAAAGAGCAAAAAAGGCAATCAGCTCAGATGCAAAAATTATAAAAGTTGTGTGTTTTGGAGATTTAAGCGAAGAGCTAAAAGACACATCTTTATCCAAACTCAAAGGTAAACTAATTAAAAAAGGTTTTAATGAAACTCAGATAGCTAAAATAGCCAATGCCTATAATTATGAGATTGTTTCAGAAAGTGAGATACAATCATGGATACTCCTAAAACTAAAAAAAATAGGAGAATTCATAGACCCTAATACTTCATTAGATCTCTTATTGTTTTGGATTTACAAAATTGCTGAGAAACAACTCTCTGTCTCAACAAAAGAATTGATTTCCCAAATAAATTTAATTGGGAAATATATTAGTGAAAGAATAGATTTCCATAAAAGTTTTGGAAATACAATACAACCTCTTGAATGTAAAAACTTCACCATAGAAAATGCAAATAAATATATAGAAGATTTCTACTTTGGAGTTTCTGCAAAATACGAACACATTCTAGCTAATGTAGATATTGAAAGGCCTAAAAAGCTTAAAGAAATTGAGGATGCTTTCTCAAAAAGTAATATTGTTTTTATTCATGGAGCATCAGGTCAAGGCAAAAGTTCTTTAGCGTTTAGATTTCTAAAAAACTTCCAATCCCAATTTGCTGTATACCAACTAAAACTAACAAACAACTATTTAGAAGTTTTAGAAACAATAAATACTTTAGAGACATTATGTAAAGGATTATTTTTTCCCGTTATGCTTTATATAGATATAACATCCCAAGATAATTATTGGGAAGATGTAATAAAAGAACTATACGATAAAGAGAATATACACATTCTCATTACAATTAGACAGGAAGATTGGAATAAGTTATCAATTGAACATCATTTTGATTTTTCAGAAATCGAATTAAACTTCGACAAATCTGAAGCTCAACTACTATACTCTCAGCTATCAAAGCATAAACCAGATTTAAAACATATTTCATTTGAAGAATCATGGGAACATATTGGAGAAAATAGTCCATTACTTGAATATGTATACTATATTACACAAGGAGTTACACTAAAAAGCAGATTAAAAGAGCAAATAAAAAGAATACAAGAGAAAGTTGAAAAAGATAAAACCAAAGACATAGAAGTTTTACGATTTGTGTCACTCTCTGATTCATTTGGCTCTAAAATTAACTACAAGAAATTAATGCTTTTTCTAGGAATAATAAACCCAATGCTTTACATAGAATATTTCAGAAAGGAATATTTGTTACAATTCTCTGAAGATAAAATTTATTTGATGGGACTTCATCCAGTAAGGTCTCAAGTTATCACAGAAATACTCTTCACAGATGATGACTTTGTTGATAAAACAGATTATATCAACAGAACAATTGGGCTAATTCATGAGGAAGATTTACATAGTTTTTTATTGAATGCTTTTAATGATAATTATCAAATTGATGAATGCATTCAGACTCTTTCTAAATTAAAGCTAAACACATGGACTGGATTTAACAACATAACTAAAGCTCTAATATGGAAAGGGATTTATGATTACATATTTATTGAAAACCTTTCAATTTTCAACAAATTCTATTCTACCTACAAAGAAGCCTGGCCACTATTTATGAATATTGACTTTGGAAATAATGATAAAAATAATGCAATAATTAACATTATTAAAACCATTAATAAAGAAAATCAAGTTCAAGAAATTGAAAAATATATTGATCTAAATAAGAAGTTAACCGACATAGAAAACACTTATATCTATTGTACAAGATGGTTTAAAACAGACTTTTCATTACCAAATAAAGGTATAAGCAATAATGATTGGAATGCTTTGGGTGAATTTCTATTCAGGATTAGTCAATTTTGTGATATTTCCGAAATAGAAATTAATTATGATGAACTAGAAATTTTCTTTAAAGAGACCGGCTCAATTGATAGCATGGCTAGTATTCTCCTAGGAATCCAAGAGTCTAAAATCGGAAACAATACTGATATCTCCTCGTTAGAATCTAACTTCATTGATAAGCTTCGAATAAAATATAACATTCACAATTTTGAGATTTCAGAAGAAAGAATAAGTTCAAGATATTTCTTTGACTTAATAAACTTTGAGTCTGACACTTCCACAAAGAACCCGTTCCACGATAAAACATTAGAAATTCTAAATTTATTACGAAAAGCTTTCCCACATAAGCTAGAATACGAAATAAAAGGAATTGGTTACAATATTCTCAACATTGACATGCCTGATGACACATACAAATGTATACCAAGAAAAAACTTACCCCTTGCTTTATTAACTGAACAAAACTCAATAATCTTTAATCTATACAACAACTGTTTACGAAAAAGCTCATGGCAAGAATACATTGACGCTTTACTAAAACAAAGGACAGAATTATTAAATTCATTTATCTTATTTAAAAAAGGTCTTGCTTCTTATTTCAAGAACAATATATCTGGAATTGATTTCTTAGCCAAGAACGAAACAAGCTTAATAAAAAGCAACAATTCACACACACTATTATTACCAAAATGCACTGTTGACAAATGGGGCTATTTAGGAGAGAAAGAGGTATTATTAAATGAAGATGAAGCCTATCAAACAAATCAAAACTTATCAATTCTAAAATTTCATAATTTTCTAGAATTAAGAAAAGAGTACTTTTCTTCTTCTCGAAACTTTTTCAACCAATGTTTTATTGCAATCAAAGACAAAGTTGAAAAAATAAATAACCCATCATATATAGTAGAAAATGAGAATTTAAATAACGTAACAGAAATAAACCTGTTTAATGCAGCATATAATCTAATAAAGTTTCAGGATCAGTTTGAATTATATTTTGAAAAATTTATTTCATCCTACGAACACAAAAATCTTTCAAAAAAAGAATCTAATACTATCATTGAATTGATTTCAATTTGGAAAGAGTTTCTTTATTCAAGCTACCGCATTCAAAAATCTATTATAAAAGGGGCAAACCTCAAGTTTGATATAACAAAAAAACAACTATTAATAAAACTCTACACAGAAGTAATAAACAAAAATAAAAAGACAGGACATAACTTGCAGCTTAGGAATGACAAAAAGAATAAACGGCTAGTAATATTAGTCCCTACTACTGGCTTGGATTATGATGATTCAATAAACTCATGTATAGATATTTCTATTAATATTTTTTCAGCCATGCACCATTCCTCCATTAAATACTTGATAACTAAATTAAATTTTGAATCCATTGCTATTATCCCTCTGATACAGTTGCATCCGATTAATGATAAATACATCGAAATTCCATTATTCAGAGTTGACAAAATTAAAGAACAACTTTACTCTGAAAATGACATTATTAATCCCTTTGAAATAATAAAGTTTCCAACAACGATAGATAAAGACACTTTAGACAAAGAAGGGCTATCTCCATGGAACAATAGAATTCCTGATATTATAACATATGAAAAACTTATGAGCCTTTTCTTAAGTATCAAATTAATTTTAAATCAATATTTTAAAATTGAATCAGAATTTCAAAACCTAGATGAAATAGGCAAACAAATTTTAAGCAATTACAGCACTAGAATCAGAAACAGTTTTATCGACATAATACAACAAAACAAACCTAAAATTGAAATAATTGACTCCACAAATATCTTGAGTAAAGATTTTTTTGAGATTAAAAAAAACAATATACAATTACTATCATCTATAACAACATTTTTAGAGAATAATGGCAACTTGCAAGACATTGATTTAGAATCAATAGAAACATATTATAATCTACTAGAAAATAATTATGTTAAATTTTCAGAGCACTTTATTACATCCTATTTAGAAAACACATTAAATTAAAAAATATCTCATTTAAGCAATACTTAAACCATGACTAACAAAAAGAAATCTCCACTAGAAAAAACTATCAACATTGCTTTTCTCGTAATAATTTTAGTTATTATCGTTTTAACTTTTGGATGGTTTTACAGAAAAAATAAAATTAAGGAAGAGCAGGAAGAACTTGACACAAAAATTAAAGAAGTTCAGGACAGAATTGATTACCTAAACGGGATTAAAGAAAAGCTTGAAAAAAGAAAGAAAATAGTTCTCTTTCTGGTTAGGCTCACTATAGGTTGCATATTTATTGGCATTGACGCTATCTTTTTAATCCGCATTATAGATAACTTTGTTTTGCTTAACTATCTAGGCGATATTTTAACCATAAATGGAGCAATCTTAATGTTTTATTCATTTATAGCCTTTATTACTTATGGTACAATTACAAATTTTGTTGCAGCTTTAAAAGCTCGATTTGTCAGTGTCCTCGAAGGAAAACATATAGACTCTTTTGATGAACTAAATCTCAAAGAAATCGAACTGAAAGAACTTCAGCAGGAACTAGAAGCAAAAAATAAAGAATTAGATGAGATAGAAAATGAAAAAGAAGAAACTGCTCTTGAAATAACAAAACTCATATCAAATCATGATTTTGATAGTAATTAAATTATCTAGCAAACTCAACCTACTCCACTACCCCACTATATGTAACACACGAGCAAGCAGAAAAGCATCCAAGTACTGCCGGGCCAAAATTTGATTGAGGATTATATGGAGTTGAGCCACCCATGCTTTTCACCAACTGATCATTTAACTGATTATAAAAAGAGAATACCGGTTCGTCAATTGAATAAACATTTAGTAAAACACTATCGCCTTCATGTAGTTCAACACCCAGATAAGAAAAGTCTGTGAACCCCACACCAGAATTATCAGAACAATTGACCAACATATAGCCATCATTTTCCAACAAGTTATTAATCCAGACTTTAATTAAATAATAGCTTTCCTTGCCACTATCCTCTAGTTTTAAATTAAATGCGTAAACTGTTTCCTCGGTTCCGGGTTTTACAAAATCGGATTCAAAATACGATACATTTTCAATAATTGCAGGAGAATTAAGGATTGATGTTGCCATAAAAATCTTATCTCCTTCGGTAAATGACAAGGTATAACTTCTGTTTAATTCACCTTTTATATTTTCTCCCTTATAATATCCATCTCCAACATAAGACAATGTGTCGATATTACCCAAATCGTCAATTAACACAACAGTAGATTTAACAATATAATCTGCTCCATTATTTCCAAAATAATCACTCGTATAGCCTAACCTTACAATTGCAACAGAATCAAGCTTAATATCACCTTCAATAACAATCTCGGGATTTAATGTATTCAAGTCTATTTCGATAATTTCTTTACAAGACACAACACTAAAAACAATAGTAACTACTATGATAAAATTTCTAATAGAAATTATTTTATAATTTTCTTTCATCTTAATTATCTTAAAATTTAAAATTCCATGTAACAGATGGCACTATTCCAAACAAGCTAAGTTTTTCTGCTTCTGTTGTTCCAGGAACAGTTTCACTTTCCTGAAACGTAATAGTATATGCATTGTGCTGATTATATGCATTATACAATGAGAAATCCCAGGAAGAACTAAATCTCTTTTTATTTTTCCCTTCCAAATGCAAGTTTAAATCCAGACGATGATAATCAGGCATTCTGTAACCATTTCGTTCTGTATAATAAGGAATTTGGTTCCCATCAAATTCATATTTACCACTTGGAAAAGTAACTGCATTACCTGTATAATAAATCCAGGAAGCCGAAAGCAGTAATCGGTCTGTCAATTGATAAGACATCACAATTGAGAAATCATGAGTTTTATCGTATTTCGAAGCATACCATTCACCGTTATTTATCCCATCAATCCGATTTTCTGTTCTTGCAAGTGTGTAACTAAACCATCCATTTAGTCTTCCATATTTCTTTTTTAAATAAAACTCTAAACCATAACTTCTCCCTATCCCGCTAAGAATAAAAGATTCTACATTTTCGTTTAACAATATATCAGTCCCATTTTCATAATCAGCGATATTATCAATATTCTTATAATATGACTCGACTGAAAATTCATATTTATTATCATCAAAGTTTTTGAAATACCCGACAGCTATTTGATTTACTATCTGGGGATTCAAATTATTTGTACTGGGAGTCCATGTATCGGTTGGCTGTCCAGAAGTTGAATTAGAAAGTAAATGCACATATTGTATCATGCGGTTATATGATGATTTAACAGAGCTGCTCTTATTAAATCGATATGATATTGATGCTCGTGGCTCATAATTTAAGTAAGTTTGCATAATTTGACCACTTTTAAAATAAGTAGAATCAATTTTTACATTATTATCATCATACACATTTTGCCATCCCTCTCCTATTTGGTTAAACATTGATAATCTCAAACCATATTCAGTCGAAATTTTCTCATTTATTTTTTGTTCATTTGATATATATACAGCACTTTCGACAGCTTGTTTTTTGTCCATAATAGTCTCGGAACTTACAGCATTTCCCTGTAGCAATTCTCCAGGATTAAAAATATGCCATGTTGCATTAAATCCTGTTTTTATTGTATTATCAGGATTAAAGAACCATGTAAAGTCCTGCTTGATCCCATAATCTTCTATTCCTGATTTTAGTGAGGCATTGCTTCCGATATTAAACCCATAATTATAGTTACTGTACAATAATGTAGTATTTGAAAAAAGCTTATTCGTTAATAAATGATTCCATCTTAATGTTCCGGTAACATTCCCCCAGTCCATTCCCATATCACCAAACCCAAATGTATCCTGGCCAAAGTAACCTGACAGAAATACTCTGTTTTTATCATTTATTTTATAGTTTACTTTTGCATTAAGGTCATAAAAAAACAAGCTCATATCACTATCAAACATCCCCATACTTTTGGCCACAATGTCGGCATAAGAGCGTCTGCCGGAAATTATATAAGAAACCTTATCTTTAACAATCGGACCTTCAACTGCAAGTCTGGTTGAAATTAAACCAATACCTCCGGATGCACAAAACTTTTGATTATTGCCGTCTTTCATACTAATATCAAGAACAGACGAAGCTCTGCCGCCATAGTTTGCAGGAATTCCTCCTTTAATAATTGACATATTTTTCAATGCGTCTGAGTTAAAAACCGAGAAAAATCCCATCAGATGCGAAGCACTGTATACTGGAGCCTCATCAAGAAGTATAAGATTTTGATCTGTTGACCCACCTCTCACACTAAATCCGCTACTACCCTCTGATGCCGTACTAATTCCAGGCATTAGTTGAATAGTTTTTAACACATCCTTTTCCCCTAAAAGCACAGGCAGTGTTTCAATTTGTTTAATATCTACATTCTCCAGACTCATTTGAGCAGAACTAATGTTTGCATCTTTATCTTCTGACGTAATTATAACCTCACTCAAAACTGTCCCTGCAGGTACAAGTTTAATATTTAATGAAATATCCTTATTAAGATTTATTTCATGTATTATATTTTCATAACCAATATAACTTATTGTAACCTTATATGTAGCTTCTGTCAATGTTAATGAATAAAAACCATAAGTATTGGCAGTAGTCCCTAAATCAGTACCTTCAATATAAACTGAAGTTCCAAATAAATCTTCACCTGTTTCTGCATCGGTAATTTTTCCGCTTATAGTATACTTATCCTGTGCATTTGTTGAAATGACAATACCCAGCAAAACGAGTAATACTAAAAATAATCTTTTCATAAATATTTAAATAAATTAAATTCAGCCGCTAATTAAGTAACAAATACAATAATCAAAAAACTAATTGAACCAATCTACGATATCAATGAACAAATGCCTGAACGCAAAGAACAACAGTTTAAAATTCGATTCTTCGACAAATTCAAGCTTTGGTTAATCATACTTTGAGTTTTGTTAATTTATTTTTGTAATTTGTCATATTGCAAGTACTTTTATTTAAAATTACACAGATGAAAACTAAAGTCTTATTACAAATGTTTTTTTGGCTAATCATTGCAGGAGTAATAATTGGCTTTTCTGCAAATGTATTACCTCTAAAAACTGCGATACAAACAACTGTATTACATTTAAGTTTTTATTGTTTTACATTTTACTTCAATAGTTTATTCACTTTTAAAAAGTTCTATAAAACTAAAAACCATTGGTGGTTTTTTATTCTAAGTATCATCTTTATTTCTATTACAGCATTTGTTATGTTGAAAATTGAAGTAATATTTATTTCAAGCATTCAGGATGCACAAAAACATCTGGAACACCTCGAATTAATTAAATTTATCCGTAACTTTTTCATGTTGGGACAAATAATAATGATAGGCACAATTTATCTGGTTCAACAAAGATTAAAACAACAGGAACTGATAAATAAAAAAGTAGTGGAAGAAAAGCTAAAAACAGATTTAAAGCTTTTAAAAGCTCAAATCAATCCTCACTTTTTATTCAATGCATTAAACAATATTTACTCTTTAACATATACAAAATCAGATAAGGCTCCGGAGAGTGTTCTTAAGTTATCTCATATGTTACGCTATGTAATTGATGATTGTGTGCAAGAAACAGTTTCTTTAAAATCGGAAATCGAATATATTAAAAATTTTGTATCTTTTCAGAAAATAAAAGCTCCCGACGATTTAAATGTAGAGCTTAATATTAATGATGTAAATGCAAAAATAAAATTATCGCCATTACTATTTATTCCTTTCATCGAAAATAGTTTTAAATACAGTAAAATCGAAGAATTTCAAAATGCATTTATTAAAATAAGCATTAGTTCACCGGATAAAGATAGCGTAGAATTCGCAATAATAAATTCTATTCCATCAACCTCCAGAGCTAAATCTGGTGCAGGTACAGGAATAAAAAATGTAAAACAAAGGCTTAATATTATTTACCCCGATAAACATACTCTTAAAATACAAGAAAATAAAGACTCCTATTCTGTATCATTAAAAATACTCACGCTATGAAAATAAATTGTGTAATAATCGATGATGAATTCCTAGCACGGGATTACATTAAGGCTTATGTTGAAAAACTACCATTTTTAAACCTGGTTGGAGATTTCAACTCTCCTTTAAAAGCAATAGATCTGATAAAATCGGGAAAAGTTGACCTGCTATTTCTTGATATTCAGATGCCAGATATTACTGGGCTTGATTTTATCAAAACTCTGGATAATCCTCCAAACATAATTATCACAACTGCATACAAGGAATTTGCAATTGATGGATATGAACTTAATGTTATTGATTATATTTTAAAACCTTTTTCTTTCGAAAGATTCTTGAAAGCGACCAATAAAGTACTTGAAAAACTTGAAAGTAAAAGTAATCCGATTCAGCAAACCTATACAAATGAAACAGAAACAAGCCTTCATGAAAACTACCTAATAATACGTGCTGACAGAAAACACTACAAAATAAATTACGAAGATCTGATTTACATAGAAGGTCAAAAGGCCTATGTTACCTTCCACACTAAAAGCAAAAAAATTACAGCCTTGGCATCTTTAAAAGACCTTGACGAAAAACTTCCTGAAGGTGATTTTGTAAGAATACACAAGTCGTACATTGTTTCTGTAAAGAACATCGAATCTCTAGAAGGAAATATTCTTGAGGTAAACGGACTGCATTTACCCGTTGGGAAGAGTTATAAATCTAATGTAGAGAAGTTATTTGGGATTGGGGAGTGATTGTGGATAAATATTTAGGAAAATATCGCAATGAACCAAACCGTTTACAGAGATGGGACTACTCCTCTCCCGGAAAATACTACATCACAATTTGCATTCAAAACAGGGAACAAATTTTATGTTCAATTGAAAATCAATCTGTAATTTTATCTGATTTTGGGAAAATTGTAAAAAATGAATTATTAAAAATCCCGGAATTCCATAAACGTGCAATATTAGACGAATGGATAATCATGCCAGATCATATTCATATGATTATTGAATTGGGTTGTTGGGATTATGATAATGGAAAATCTGTTGTTGGTGATTCATCAGGACAAATTCATGAATTTGTCCTGAAAAACACCACAGCACAGGATGACATCAAATTATTTCGTGCAAAACGGCGACAAATGCTGTTACCAAAAATTATTGGCAAATTCAAAATGTTAACGTCAAAACAAATAAATATTGAACGTAATACATCAGGACAAAAATTATGGCAACATGATTATCATGTGAGGATAATAAACCGCGATCAGGATTACCTGCGTATTAAACAATACATAATTGAGAATCCTAAAAATTGGTAAAAAATAATCAATCCTCAATTTACATATTTCATCTATTCACCACTTGCAAATTAACTTTTAATCAATTAACTTTGGAAACATAAGCATAGGGTAAATTTGAGACTTTTTTTAGAGAGATTAATTCAGGGAAATAAATGAGGCAATTTGACGGGGAGATACTAGATAAAGTAAAACGGGTTGCGAGTGTGATGTTGCCACTTTTAACAATGATTGGTTATATTATTGTCTTTATTAATTCAAACACAAATTTATTCCTAAATCTTCTCTATTCTACAATCATTTCTGTTCTTGCAATTATTACGATATTAGTATATTTCAAAATTATAAACAACAGAATATCTGTATTTCTTACAACAATCAGTGTTATTATTACCATAATGACAGGCTATATTGAGTTCTTCCACCAACCCAATATTGCCCTTCAGGTAAGTAAAGATATGGTAACCCTTAATATTATCATTTTGGCAGTTGCATTCATTCTAAAGCGAAAGTACACCATAGTATTTGCATTAACGAATATTGCCTTTTTTATAACTTTAACAATTATTTCAGGGAATAAAGAACTAGTTGAGATATCAGGCAATATACTTCTGTTTTTTGCTTCGACATCAGTGTTTTATGTAATTTTATTTGAATTAATAGAAAGATATATTCAAAAAAATATTGAACATCAAAAAGAAATTGAAAAACTAAGTAAATTCAAAGAAAATATTGTTCGATTAATGTTTCATGATCTTAAAGTTCCATTAAATTCTGTATTGGAAATAAGTGAAAATTCGTCTACTAAATCTGAGCAGAAAATAAGATATTATGCAAATAATATGAAAAGGCAATTGGAAGATGTTTTAGAAATAGACAAGCTGGAAACACCGGAATATATTTTCTCAAAAACACAATCAGAAGTTTCAGATTTATTAGAAAAATCTGTAATAAACGTAAAAGTTCTGGCAGAAAAAAAGGGAATAAAAATTATACAGGAGCTTTATTGCTCAGGGACTATTAATTGTAATTATCAATTAATTCAAAGAACAATTGTCAATCTGCTTTCAAATGCAATAAAATATTCACCTGAGAAAACAATTGTTAAAGTAGAAGTTCGATCCGACAAAAACAATTGTATCATACTTGTAAAAGATAACGGAAAAGGTATTAAACCTGAATATCACAATAAAATTTTCGAAAAGTTCTTTATTCTCAATAAAGAATCAGACAGATCATTCAAATCGCATGGTTTAGGATTGTCATTTTGTCGACTAGCAGTTGAAGCACATGATGGTGAGATTAAGGTACTATCATCTGATGAAAAAGGTACTATTTTCGTAATAAAACTACCTGATGCTAATTTGACCAAGATTCCAATGCAACAGATTAACACAGAACAAGAAAAGCTCTATCTTTCTAATAAAAGTAAGTCAGAATTAGAGAACCTTTGTTTGGACATAAAACAAATTCCTATCTATAAAATCGGAGAAATAATTCCAAAAACCAAAACATTTGAAAACTCCGACTCTTTAGAGATAAACAATTGGATAGAAAAACTTACAGATTCTGTTTACGAAGGGAATAAACAAACATTTGACAAATTAATAAACATGGTATTATAAAGTGTATGGCAGATTTGATGAAGAAAATATTAATAGTTGATGACAACAAGGAATACTTAAGAATAGCAATGAATTATATCATTGAAGAATCGGCACCATATGCTATGCTGGGAGCTTCGAATGGAAAACATGCTCTTGAAATTGCAAAAAATGAATTGCCTACGATAATTATTATGGATTGGGAAATGCCGGAGAAAGACGGAATAGAAACAATTAAAGAGCTTAAGTCTGACCCTGAAACAAAAGATATTCCTGTAATTATTGCAACAGGGATACGACTAACTGCCAATGATTTAAAAACAGCCTTTGATGCAGGCGCCAGCGATTTTTTAAAAAAACCTCTGGAAAAAACTGAATTTATTTCCCGAATAAACTCTCATGCAAAACTTGCAGAATATATTCAGGAAATTAAAAAGCAAACTCAAAAAGTCAGTGAAATTGAAAAACAAAGAATGACAGACAGACTTGAGAGTTTAAAAAACCAGATAGAAGAAAACAACATCAGAGTTCAGTTCTTTAATAGTCTGCTTAATGATCTAAAAAAGCAACTTGAAGGAGTCTCATCTGAGAATAACAGTTCAAAAATCAATAAAATTATATCTGATCTTTCTGCATCTCAAAACCAAATTCTTTTTGATGAAAAAAGAATGCCTGATAATAAATTTGTAAAAAAACTACTTAAAAACCACCCTGGTCTGACGCCTCAGGAAATTCAGCTTAGCTTTATGGTTATGAACGGATTAAGCTCCAAAGAAATCTCATCTCAAACATTTAGAGAACTATCCTCAGTTCGGGTTGCAAGAAGTCGTTTAAGAAAAAAACTGGGACTTGAAACAGATGATAACCTTTCTGTATATTTGAAACAAATATAACACATGCTAACCTTTTGCTAACCTACTTGCTAATTTTTTCATAATCATTACAGTCTAATACACTTGATTATACTGGGTACTTTTGAATTTTATTTTAAAATTCTAATTATGAAACACCTTAACAAATTTATTATTCCGCTAGCCGGAATTGTTTTTATTTTTTCACTTCTGAGCTTAAGTTCTTCTGTCTGGGGACAATCTCAGCAAAAAAGTGGAGATGAGTTCATTACAGTTATAGATATAACAGAAAACTCTGCGACAGTAAAATACTGGAATATGACTAATGGTTGTCTATTTTCACCCTCTACACATATGGAAGTCTGGGTAAACGGCTCCTCAGTACAAGCTCACATGAATGTAGGGGTTGAATTAACTACAACAATTTCATTCTCAGAAAGGACTCCAAATTCAACTTATGAAATTGGTGGCGGAGTTGTTTACTGGGGTACAGCATGCGACTATACGTCTAATGTTCAACCAATAAATATTACACTTGATTACTATCAACCAGTAGTTTCGGTAAATGCAAGTGATGATCTTTATGGGGATAAAGTAATTATAAATTGGGTAGTAGATGAGAAATTCGACTACCACTCATATAATGTTTATTGCAACAATGTTCTTATTGCGAGCCATTTAACTGGAACAAGCTATACACATACTAACGCTGTCCCCGGACAAGTTTCAAATTATTCTGTTGAAGGAGTAGTAAATGGTGCGACGATGTCAAGAGTTTCTGATAATGGTTCTCGTTTTGATATTAATTTCACAGCATCTACTGATGAAATTGGTAAAGTTAAATTTCAATGGAATGATTTCAGTGGTACTGCTGGAGCAAGTGGGTACGATATAAAACGTTACGACGGTGTAACTACAGAAATAGCAGCTGATTACGATGATACAGATATTTTTGCTGATACCGACAATGAAGAAACCCTTATTCCCGGCTATATGTATGAATATATTTTTGAAGGAGAACCTGTTTCTTCGACCGGAATACAAGCAACAGCTAATGGAAAAGTTAGACCAAACGGAGTAATAAGAGGTAAAGTTAAAACACCTTCAAGTATTTCCAATCCAATGGGAGTAGGTGTGCCCAATGTAAAAATTACAGCTCAACTTTTAGGAGATGTACTTCCTACAGATACAACAACAACTTACATAACTTATACCGATGAAAACGGTGATTATGAGCTAAATGATATTTACTACTACACAGATGCTGATTTTAATGTTACTGCAGAACTTGCAGGACATGTATTCGATCCCGAAAACCAAACTATATCTCTTGGATTATCTCCTGAAAACATTAGTAACAACAATGATTTTACAGATATTTCAGGTTTCTCAATATCTGGAACTGTAAACCAAGAAACTCCATCAGGAATTTGTCCAATGCCTGGAGTAAGAATTCTGGTTGATAATGTTGATACAGACGTTATTTCAAATGAAAACGGAGATTACTCTATTATTCTATCTCAGGGAGGTGAATTTGTTATTTCTGTAGAAATGGACGGACACTCTTTTATTCAGTCAGAACAAACTCTTACTGTTAGTGAGGATGTATTGGGAATTAACTTTACTGACACCACGACACATACAATAAATGGTTATATCACAGCAAGCTGTAACCAGTATTGCGGAGATGCAGAACTCCAATTTTCATCTATAGACGGATGTTATACTACAACTATAAACTCTTCCAGTCCTGATGGATATTACGAAATCACCTTACCTGCAAGAGGCTATGAAATCATGTTTAACAGCTTTACATCTTTTGATGAAAACGTTGTTACTTCAGCTGATATTTTAAACAACTTTATTGGTACTCATGAAATCGATTTAACTTCAACAGATAGTACTCTTAATTTCACTTACCATGTTGAACCAGAACTAACTATTGATGGACTTAATGACTCAACAACCTGTCAACCAAATGAGATTCCACTGCTTACACAAAACGAAGTTTATAACATCTCATTCTACGCAACTGAGTCATTTGATGGATCTTCATGTCCGGCAGATGGAGGTTACATTATTATCAATCAAAATATTTCATCATATAATGTTGACGTAATTACAGACACAATATATTTTGAAAGCAACGACACTGCGCATTACGACTTGTATGTTGGAACTCCAAACATAATTGATCCATATACCAAGTTTATTGAGGCTATTCTTGTAATTGGGAATGATACTGACACCCTAAACTATGATGTGATTGTTGAAGGTTTCAGACCGAGAGAACAAACATTTACAACAGTAGCACCTGAAATGCCGACTCTTATATTACATGCTCCTCCAGGCGATGGTAGTAGCAGTTATTTCTCAGAATCCAATTCAAACACAATTTCTTTCAGTCAAAATTATGCTATAAGTACGGCGCTAAATGTTTGGGGACAGGCAAAAGTTGGAGTAAAATATGAAGCCGGGCAATTCGTTTTCACTGAATTTGCGGCATGGGTTTCACTTCAAAACTCAATGGAATTTGGCTCAACTTTAAATTCATCTACTGAACTAGAATTAACAACAACAATAACGGAAGAGTTATCAGCATCAGAAAGCGATGTATTTGTTGGTGGTGCAATGAATCTTATTTATGCTCTTACAGACGAAGTTGCGTATAATTCTGATAGTTGCAGAGTTGAAACATCGACATCAGTACTAATTGTTCCCGATGGTTTTGCTACTACATTTATTTATACAGAAGACCATATTCAGAATGTAGTTATCCCTGAATTACAAAGCATATACGAATACTATAACGCTCAAAATAATGATTCTGCCCTGCTCTATCAAAATCAGATAAATGTTTGGAATCAAATTCTGGAAAAGAACCAGCAAAACATAGCAGATGCCGAATTTATTGAAAACATTTCATTTAGTGGAGGAACAGAATACTCTTCAACTGTAGAAACATCAACTTCAGAATCTATTTCAATTGAATATAACATGTATCTCGAAAACGAGATTGCATTGGAAGTTGGAATGGAAGTTGGTGGTAATGGTGCAAGTCTTGGAACAACCGTCACAATGAGTTCAGAATTTGGATCAGGCTTTTCAAACTCTTCTGAGAACACAAAAACTGTTGGCTATACCCTCTCTGACGATGAGTCAGGAGATTATTTCAGCGTAGATATAAAGAAAGATCACGTATACGGAGTTCCTGCTTTTGAACTAGTCGCAGGACGTTCAAGCTGTCCCTGGGAAGAAGGTACTCAAGCAAGAGAAGGAGTTCAGTTACAACCAAATACTTATTCTGCAGTTGTTGAAGAGAATGAGCAGGCCGTGTTTATTCTTCAACTTGCAAATCTTAGCGAAAGTAGTGAAGAAATTACATACGACTTAATATTTGACCACACAAGTAATCCTCATGGTGCAATTATTACTTTAGGAGGATCACCTGTAGTTGGAAATGTTCCTTATCCTTATACAATTACTGCGGGAGAATCAGTTGATGCAACTGTAACTATAAGCAGAGGACCACTGGAATATAATTACGAAGGTCTTAAATTTATTCTTCAGTCACAATGTCAGGAAAGCATATCGGATGAAGTTTACCTAAATGTAGATTATTATAGAAACCTTGAACTAACAATAGGCAAAAGTGGAGAAGGAAACATTAATATTCCTCAGGGAACACACCTGTATCCTGAAGGTGATACAATCAATCTTTTTGCTTCTCCTGCATATGGATATGCTTTTGATAAATGGATAGTAAACGGAGAACAACTTGACACTCAACTAATAAGCATTGCTTTAAATGAAAACACTACTGCAATTGCTTATTTTACTGTTAATTCCAACCCACAGGAAATACTTACAATCACACAAACTGGTAATGGAACCCTTACACCTCCTGCAGGAGAACACTATTTCGATCAAGGGACAGATGTACATTTATCAGCTATACCTGACCCGGGTCATGCATTTATTGGTTGGACTGTTAATAATATTGAATCATCTGAATATGAAATAGATGTTGATATGAGTACAAGCGTAAATGTTACTGCCGAGTTCAAAAAGCTTCACGAAGTGTTTGTTTCTGTTGTAGGAGAAGGAACAACAAATCTTGAGAATGGGACTCAGTTTATTCTTGATAGTACAATAATTGGAATATATGCATCTCCAGAAACCAGTTATATCTTTAATAACTGGGAAATAAACGGCACTTCAGTTTATGAACAATATATTCAACTTGAAGTCACAGAAGATCTTAATATTATTGCTTATTTCATTGAGACTTCTGAACCTCAGCACAGCATATTAATCTCTGAATCGGAAGACGGAACAACAATTCCACCTGCAGGAGATTATTTGTTTGTTGAAGGAACAGCTGCAGTTCTAACAGCAGTTCCAAATGAAGACAAAGCATTTAGCAAATGGATTATTAATGGAATAGAATCAACAAACAATCCGGTTAGTATTGAAATAAACAACGACACTGAAGTAGAAGTTGAATTTATTGACTATGTTGTTGCTATTTTTGAAGGAAACCTGTCAGAACTTGCAAATATTTACCCTAACCCATCAACAGGTATATTTAAAATTGTTTCAGATGAAGCGATATACAAAATTGAAGTTTATGATTTAACTGGAAAACTTATCTTAAATCAAACAGATGTTAACACTAACAACTTCACAATTAACTTGTCAGGATATGAAACAGGAATCTACATTATGGAAATAAATACACGTTTTGGCTCTATCAACAAAAAAGTTCAACTAATTCGATAGTGCTAATCTCTTCATTTTCCCAGCTGTGTCATTCCCTTGGCACAGCTTTTTTTTTATTCATACGCTGATTCAAAAAAATCAACCCTTTTAAAATTAAAAACAGATATTTTCTTAAATTTCACAAGTAAATTCTTTTCACTATATTTGCATTGATTATGAAACTTTAGAATAAATATCAATCCTACCATTCTGGGAAAAACAACGTATACAACTATGATTTTAGATCACTAGTTAAATTGTACGTTCAAAATCTTAATTACATATATTTAATCTTCACTCACTTTTTTGTGTGTGAATAAACGTAACATAACAATGAAAAATATAATTACAAAAATTCAAAAACCTGAAATTTATGAACCTGGCTCTGCCTTCATGTGGACAGATGAACATATTTCAAAACAACTATTAAACATACATTTAAATCCAGAACTGGATTTGGCAAGTCGGAAAATGTCAAGTATAAATAAAACTGCAAACTTTATTCTGGAATCTAAAAAGACAACCGAAAAATTAAACATTCTTGACCTTGGTTGTGGTCCAGGACTATATTCCGAGATTTTTGCCAAAAAAGGTCATAATATAACAAGTGTTGACATTTCTAAAACGTCAATTGAATATGCACAAAATTCTGCAAGCAAAAATGACTATGAAATTGAATATAAAAACGCTAATTATATTGAATTAGAACTTGAAGAAAATAGATTTGACATCGTTATCCTGATTTATACAGACTTTGGCGTACTTACACCTGACGAAAGAAAGATTCTTTTAAATAAAGTATATCGTTCACTAAAAAAAGGAGGCCTGTTTATTTTTGATGTTCTTAAAAACAATAATATTGAAGAAAAAATATCGCCAAAAACATGGGAAGCATCTATGTGTGGATTTTGGAAAGACAGTCCACATATCGCACTTTCAGAATCATTCCTGTACGAAAAGGAAAATCTTATTCTGTATCAACATACTGTTATTGGCGAAAAAAATGATGTAAAAGTTTATCGTTTCTGGACACATTTCTTTTCACAGAATAATATATTCCAAATGCTGAAAGAACATAATTTTTTAAATATAAATTTCCGTGAAGATATACTTCCCGAAGATGACATGTGGAATGGAGACAATGTTATATTTTGCATTGCGGAAAAATAAGTAAACAAGAAACAAGAGGCAAGAAACAAGAGGCAAGAAACAAGGGACAAGAGACAAGGGACAAGGGACAAAAAATTGTAACAGTTCAACTCCCGTCTCCTGTCTTCTGTCTCCCATCAAAAAACATAAAACCTATGGCATACATAAAATACAATAACAAAAAAGTATATTATAAAATTAAAGGAAACGGAGAACCTCTATTACTGCTTCATGGCAATACAGTTTCTTCAAAATTATTTAGTGGAGTTATAAAAAAATACTCTAAGTATTTTAAAGTAATACTAATTGACTTTCCCGGGCATGGAAAATCGGATAGACTAGAAAAATTTGAAACAGATTTCTGGTTTTTCAACTCAGAAGTATGTTTTCAATTAATTAAAAAGCTTAAACTCGAAAAAGCATCTGTAGTTGGAACAAGTGGAGGTGCTTTGGTCGCCTTAAACCTTGCAATGGAGCATCCAGAATGCATAAAATCTGTTATTGCGGACAGTTTTGAAGGTGAATATCCTTTAGAATCATATATCAATTCAATTGAGTCTGACAGAGATAGAGACAAAAAGAAGCTTTTAGCAAAACTTTACTGGCGATTTTGTCATGGATCAGACTGGAAAACAATTGTTGATAAAGACACTAAAGCAAATATCGAGTTTGCAAAAACCGGTAAATCATTCTTTCAAAAATCAATTTCAGAGCTCTGTGTCCCTACATTACTAACCGGAAGTATAGAAGATGAATATTGCGACCATCTGGATAAAATTTATGATAATATGAAACAAAAGAATAAATCACTAAAAATTCATCTTTTTGACAAAGGTAAACACCCGGCAATGCTATCAAATAAAAAAGATTTTTTTGACTTATTAATAAAATGGCATTCATCATAAAATGTAGCAAAAATGGTAAAACATAATTTAAAATCATTTTGTATTTTTATCCCAAAACCTAAAACATGACTCAGCACAAAGAATACATATATCGCATTAACAAAGCAGTAGTATACATAGAAGAACATATAAGCGAACCTATTGACTTAGGTCTGCTCGCACAGGAAGCTTGTTATTCACCTTTTCATTTTCACAGGATTTTTTGCGCCTTGGTAAAAGAAACACCAAAACAATTTATCAATCGGCTGAGATTGGAAAGAATTGCATCAAAAATATTAAAAGATTCTGAAGTATGTTTATCTGATTTAAGTATACATTATGGATTTCAGAACCTAAGTAGCTTTAGCAGAGCATTTAAAAAACACTTTGGCATTAGTGCTACAGAGTTAGGGAATTTAAACTTAGATTCATTTAGCAAGATTCGCAAAATCGATAGCAAGAATGGTAAAGCCGGAGTCAGCATCGAAGAGTATTTTTGTTCTGTTGAACAAATAAAAAACTGGATGACTATGAATGCAAAAATTGAAATTAAAATGATGCCGGAAATACATCTGGCAAGTATGAGACATGTTGGTGCTTTTGACCAAATTGGTTTAGTTTACGGAAAATTATTCCAATGGGCAGGTCCAAAAGGGCTATTAGCAAACCCTAACCTTAAAACAGCCACAGTTTATCATGATGATCCAAGTGTAACCGATATCGAAAAACTTCGTCAAAGTGCCTGTATCACAGTTGAGAATCCTATTCAAGCTGAAGGAGAAATTCTGCCATACACACTAAAAGAAGGGAAATATGCTGTAGGCAGATTCGAAATCACAGATCAGGAATTCGAAAAAGCATGGAACAGCATGTGTGTTTGGGTTGAAGAAAATGGATACGAAGAAGAGGAACTCAATGGTAATTATTACGAGTTATACCATAACAACCACATGGAACATCCTGAAAGAAAATTTATTTTGGATATCTGTATTCCTGTAAAGTAAAAAACTCTTAAAAAAAAGATTAGCGCTGATACTCTTATATGATCAAAAACATATCATGAGTATTAGCGTTTATTAATAGTATCAATATTAAACCATTAACTAAAGGAATCCGGATTTGTCGCAAATTTCCAATTTTACACATCATATTTGCAATAGTTTTGTATTGTAACTATTTTTATAAAAACTAAAACGTTTAATTATGACAAAATTAATTTCATGGGTTGAGATTCCTGCTATCAATTTTAATAAAGCAGTTGATTTTTACAGTAAATTACTAAACCTAAAATTAGAAGTTTTTGACTTTGGTGAAGAAAAAATGGCATGCTTCCCTGGTGGTGAAGGCGCAATATCTCAGGCTCCTGACTTTAAGCCTTCAAAAGATGGTGTACTTGTAAGCTTTAATTCAGGAGGAGATATTAATTCCACATTAAAAATTGCAGAACAAAACGGTGGTAAAATTGTAACCCCAAAAACTAAAATTCAGGCAGAAGGACGTGGTTATTTCGCAATAATAATTGACTGTGAAGGAAATAAAATTGGATTATACGAAGATTAATTTGATAATAGCTCTGTTCAATCAGGGCTATTTTTCTTAATTTTATAGTATGAAATATAAAATTTCAAATGCGTCACAGCCTTTATCTCAGTATGTAAAACATTACTGGGATTTAACAAACTGCATGCCTGCAAATGAAGTACATACTCAACGTGTTGTACCTTGTGGCTTGTTTGAACTTATATTCTATTTTGAAGACAAACCAGTATCATCAGATAAAAAGAATTCAATAACAGAAAGTGTTATACTATCAGGGCATCAAAAAGATTTTTATGATTTAAATATAACTGGCAGTTTATCTCTTTTTGCAATTTATTTTTATCCACATGGACTATCTATCTTCTTAGACATCCCTTTAAGTGAATTTTATAATCAGAGCATCCCTTTAAAACACATTCTAAAAGACTCTGCAAATAAGCTAGAGGATGAATTATATAATGCACACACATTTGAAAACCGTATTTTAGTGGCAGAAAAATTCCTCCTTAATCAAATTAAAAAAAATGAAGTAGATTATCAGTATGATAGAATTCGACATACGATAAATCTGATAAACAAAAGCAAAGGGATAGTAGACATTGAACTACTAGCCTCAGAATCTTGTTTAAGCAGAAAGCAGTTTGAAAGAACTTTCTCTAAAATAATAGGTGCTTCACCAAAACAATTTATCAAAATTGTAAGGTTTCAAAATGCCATCTTTCAAAAATCAAAACAACCCAATCTTAATCTTACAGAAATAGCTCATCTTTGTGGATATTTCGATCAGGCACATATGATAAATGATTTTAATACATTATCTGGATATACACCAAAGACATTTTTTGACATGTGTGACCCTTTTTCTGATTATTTTGAATAGTATATAACAATTATTTACATATTTACACCCCTTACAAATACTTACTTTAACAGAATCAAATAATAATTTTTGAAAAATTAATTTGCATTTTGACAATTCACATTGTATCTTTGTACTATTGATATATGACAATATAATATTATAACATAATGATAAGTTTCAAATTAGACCCAAAAGCAGGAAGCCCTTTTTATCGACAAATTATCGATCAAATTAAGTTTGGCATTGCATCTGGGAATTTAAAAATTGGCGAACAACTACCAACAGTTCGTGGATTAGCCGTTGAGCTAAAAGTAAACCTTAACACTGTTGCAAAAGCATATAAAGAATTAGAAATTCAGAACATCCTTGAGACACACCAAGGAACTGGCACTTTTATCAGCGAAAATCAGGTTCAAATATCTCCAAAAGAGAAAGACAAAAAACTTCAGGAAATCTGCAATGAGTTTACAACAATCGCCCATAGTTATGGATTCACAATAAATGATCTTATTAATCAACTTCAAAAAACTAAATAACATGAAAACAAAAAAAATCACAAAAGGTATTTTCAATCCAATTTCTGGAACAGTTTTATTGATATTACTAGGTATATCTATAGGATTGTACTTTTTAGAGGTAGTCAATTTTGCAATATTAGCAGCAGCAATTGTTTGTTCTATTCTTATTGCTAGTTCGATTAAAATTGCTGACCAATGGGAAAAAGCAGTTGTTTTAAGAATGGGTAAATACAAAGGTTTAAAAGGGCCTGGTTTATTTGCGATTATTCCAATAATTGATAAAGTTGATGCATATATTGATCAACGAGTAAGAGTTACTGATTTCACAGCTGAGCAAACCTTATCAAAAGATACTGTTCCTGTAAATGTTGATGCTGTTGTATATTGGACTGTTTGGGATGTTGAAAAGGCAGCACTTGAAGTTCAGGATTATGAAATAGCAATATCATACATTGCCCAAACAGGTTTAAGAGACATGATTGGCAAGCACGAATTAGGCGAACTATTACAAGAACGTGATAAAATTGCCGAAGACTTACAAAAAATACTAGACAGAGATACAAACCCATGGGGTATTACTTGCCAAACTGTTGGTATTAAAGATATTGTAATTCCAAAAGATCTTGCTGACGCAATGAGTAAAGAAGCTCAGGCTGAAAGAGAAAGAAGAGCGCGTGTAATTCTTGGAACAGCAGAAACCGAAATTGCAGAAAAATTTGCTAAAGCAAGCGAGCAATATAAAGAAAACCCTGTTGCATTGCATCTACGAGGTATGAATATGTTATTTGAAGGTCTTAAAGAAAAAGGATCAATGGTTATTGTCCCAAGCTCAGCTCTAGATTCAATGAATTTGGGAGCAATGGGTGGATTAATTTCCTTAGGAAAAGAAAATGAACAAAAAGTTTAATTATTACAACAAATTAAAACCTTAACGATGAAAAAAAATCAAATTGCAACTCTTTTGCTCTTAATAATTGTGTCATTTAGTCTTATTCAGTGTAAATCAACTAAAGAGACATATCCAGAAAACAAATTAGATTCATATCTGGAGCAGCAGTTCGACAACTTACCTGTTGTTAAAAATGAAGAAAACAAACCAGGGTTCTCAGTAATTATTACTAAAAAGGATTCCATAATATATTCGGCAAACTTTGGTTCTTCTAATTTAGAAGATGACTCTTTAATTACTGAAAATACAGTTTTTGATATTGCTTCTTTATCCAAACAGTTTACAGGAATGGCAATAGCTATTTTAGAAGAACAAGGCAAAATTAATATGAATGACAGAATAGTTAAGTATCTTCCCGATTTGCCAGAAGTAATGCAAGACATTACTATATATCAGCTTGTTCATCACAGTTCTGGCATTAGAGACTGGCCTCTTCTATTTGGTTTAAAAGGTTGGCAACCAGAAGATCGTCTTGCTATAGATGACATTTATGAATTATTACAAAAACAAGATGGCTTAAACTTTAATCCGGGAACCGCATTTTCATACAGCAATTCCAATTATAACCTATTATCTAAAATTGTTGTAAGCGTTACAGGTACACCATTTAACAAATGGATTCAAGACAATTTATTTATTCCTTTAGGTATGACCAATACCTACTTAATAAAAGATAACGAACAAAACAATAGTGAGCTCGCAATGTCTTATGCTTTTACTGGAGAAAATTACCTGTCTATATCTAATAATTTAAGCGCTCCCGGCTCAAGTTCAATTTGTTGCAATGCTGCTGATATGTCAAAATGGTTAATAAACTTCTATAGTCAGAGTGTAGGAGGCAATACTGTTTTCGAGAAGATTACTCAAAAGGGAAGCTTGAACAATTCGGAACTTATTAATTATGGATATGGCTTATACATATCAGAAATCCAAAACATGAAAGCTTATGTACATGACGGAGCATGGGCAGGTTATAGATCTGCAACTGTATTTATTCCAGACGAAAATATTGGCATAGCTATTTTAAGTAATAATGCTTCAATTCAAGCTCAAAGAATGATGAATGACATTGTAGAAATTCTTTTTGACCAGAAAGAGAATAAAGAAGAAAATAAAAATGAAATAGTTGAAAAGGAAATAAACGATGAGTTTTTTACTTTATGTGCAGGCAAATATGAGCAAGTGGATGACAAAGGTTGTTATTTAACCTTCTTTAAAGAAGACAATGAGTATTTCGTTAATTTTTATGATAAAAATTATAAACTTTATGCTAAATCTGACTCGGTATTCTTTGTAAAAGAATCTGAGGCAGAAATTGTTTTTCATTTAAAAAATGGCAAAGTAAATAGCCATACACTTAAACAAAATGGAAACAGTTATCTAGCACTAAAAGAAATAGAAAATCAAGTTGAACCAAATATCAATTATGATAAATTAATTGGTTCTTATTACTCAAAGGAACTCGATGTAAAATATTTGATTAATTATGAGAATGACGAATTAAAGATACATAGTTCCGCATTACAATTTGATTTGACCCTAGAGCATTCTATTGACCTCACATTCACGAGTAATTCTGGATTAGTCCGATCAATTTCATTCTTAGAAAAAGATGGAAAAATAATTGGTCTTGAAATAAACAATCCTAGAGCTAGTAATGTATTTTTTGAAAGCATTTAGAAGAGTAAAGTAAGATAATTTTAGTAACATATAATGTTGACATCCCCAAAGTAGTTTTTGATTAAACTCAATAATTATCTGTGGGGATTTTTTTTGCACATGTAATACCAATTGAACAACCCCAAGAACTTATACTCTCTTCTTTTCATACAATAAATCCAAAATAATTTCGCTTTTATTTAACCAAAACAACTAAAATGGAAAAACTATCACTCTACATTTATTTAATAATCCTGACTTTTAACTTATCAGCACAAACTACTAATTACAAGGAACTTGGAAAAAATGCTTTCGAACTTGAAAACTATCCTCTTGCAATTGATTATATGCAAGAAGCACTTGAGAATGATACTACCGACAAGGATATCTATTATTATCTGGGATATTATATTCATTACAATGCATACGACAGTCGTCCTTTAAAAGGATATGATTTGAATTATTCTGATACGGTTCTTTATTACTTCGATAAAGCACTTGAACTTGATCCAAATTATGGCGACGCTAAATATTTCTATACTGCAGAATGTGGTGCAAATGCATTTTATTCATTACAGCAAAGAGATTATCAAAATGTAAAAAAGCATTACCAAAAAGCTTATGATATTGGTGGCTTTCCCGAATGGAGTATCGAATATGGAAAACTTCTACTAGGACAGGTTGAAAAAAACGGGATTCTTTTCACACATGGTGATTTTCAACTAAACATATGCTGGTATTTGCAGTTTTGTGAAAATTTCAGAAAAGACATTTCAGTAATTCCATTAACCATGTTAAACAGACCATTTTTTGTACAGGAAATTAAGAATAGTGAGCTTATCTCTCCCGTTAAAATCGGCATATCTGACGAACAAATACTAAACATGCATCCTTTTAAGTGGAAAGAAACAGTAATAAGTCTGCCAATTCCTGAAAAGCTTGTAAGTGAATTACAGCTTGACACAAACACATTAGAATGGAACGTAAAACCTGATCTTATAGGTGCCAGAGATTTATTAAGTTGCGAAAGAGCATTTTTACTTGAGATAATAGAATCTAATAATTGGGAGCGACCTATTTACTGGACACTTGGTATTGACGCGCATTATCTGGGTGGACTTGATACTTTTGGATGCTATAAAGGAATGGTATTCGAACTAATGCCATTTGAAACAAAAGACACAAATTACGAATCTGACTTTGAAGCCTTACAGGAATTATTAAACAAAAAAAATCTGACTCATTACAATAGTATCTTAACAACGAATCAGCCACGAGTTTCAGGAATTGTAATGTACACATATTCAAATGCAATAACTAACCTTACAAATATTTATCTTCAAAATAATGATAATGACAAAGTCTCTGAAATGATAAATTTTTACAATAAAAATATCAAAATCGGGCTAAATAATGAATATGAAGAGGTGATATTAAAGATGCTGAAAATGATGGATCAATAAGCCTAAATACCACAATTATAAAATAATAAAAATAAATCTTCATCCCATTTTACGAAAGCTTTGATATATTCAACAAAACTTTATATATTGCAATATTGAATTAACTACTAAAAGGATTGTTATTTATTTACGTAATAAAATGATAGATTTAAATCTCTGACTACATGAAAGATGTAAAAGACATGACTCGTGAGGAATTACTTGTGTATTGTACTAAAAAGAAATTAAACGGTTTTTCAAATCGAGAATTCTTGTACTTTTTTGATAATAACGGGATTAATAGTGAAACACGTAAATATATAATGGAAAGACTAAGCAGTCTTGACAAACAACAAAAAATCCAGGCGAATAAAGTTGAAAAATCCAATAACAAAAAAAGTGGAATAATAACGTTGATAATAGGTATTTCCATAATATTTTTTGGATTTATACTTTATATTAGTTCTGCAAAAGCAGGTGTAATATTTATTTTCAACTTCATTGTATGGGGATTTGGAAGTCTGCTTACATTAAGAGGAATAGTAAGTATTATTGCCGGGTATGTAAAAAAGTAAAAAAACTCCCATTTCACTATCAATTAGTTAGCACTAAAATATTATGGATAAAACTATATTAACTTTACTTTTCAATTATAAAGGTAAGATTACAAATAAAGAATTCAAGGCTGCAATAATTCTACTTTTTCTTATAATAAACAGTTTAGCTTTAACTAACATAATTTACTTGTTAAACCATAAGTTATTAACGAATACATTGGAACATTTTACCCTGCAACAAGTATTATCTAATTTCAACCCAACACTACTTCCTATTGGATTTATCATTACATATTCATCTGTAATTTTAATAATCAAACGCACAAGAGCCTTAGGATACAGTATGACATTTACAATAATTTCAAGTATAATAAACTATTTATTTTTTGCTTCGGTATCATCTGTTATGAAAATAATATTATCAGAATCCTACGGAAAACTTAACATTTGGGGTAGTTTACCCTCAATCATAGTATATAGTATAATTTGCTTTTTGATTTTAGGAATAATAAACCTTTTTTATCTTAGCTATGGTAAAAACAATTCAGAATCAGTCACTCCTGTAGAAAATGGACGTTTAAATATTAATGAATATATCTTTCAATTAGGTAAATTACTTGTCATCGCATTAATAATTGGTTTTGTGATTAGTGCATTAAACCTAATATCTAAAAATCTTATTAACACTACCTCTGCTAAGCTTATCGTCTTTGGAACAATTAACATAGGATTTTGCGTATATTATCTAAAAATCACTGCTTTCCGCTTAAAAGACTCTAATACATCAATTATCTGGTTAATCTCAATATTTACATGTTACACTTGCTTTCTTTTTACTTGCATATATATCGGTATTTACAATAATAAATTATTTCCACAAATATCTCCACTTTTACTTATTGCAACAAATATTTTCATTGCATTACAGTATGTACCCTTTCTTTTACCAACTATACAAAAAGCACAAAAAAAGTCGAATTACAAAAGTCATAGTAAGAAGGGAATTTAACTATAATCACCTCTCCTTATAACCCCTCTTTTTCATATTCTTAATAACTTTTGCAAGGCCTTTACCCTGTTTTCGTTTTTCATGCACAGATGCAGAATAATGTTGTGATTCTCTCCGCAATTTCAGATAACTCTCATAAACATCTTCTTCAATATCACCATTCTCAACTGCAACAATTACTGCACATCCTTTTTCATTAACATGTTGGCAATCATGATATCTGCACTGACCTTCAAAATCACTGATATTCATAACTTCTGAAAGGGAACCAGCATCGTCATTTGTTACACCAAAGACTTTAATTCCCGGAGTATCTATCAACACTCCCGAATCAGGCATAAGAACTATTTCACGACGAGTACTTGTATGTCTTCCCTTTCCTGTTGAGTCACTTATTGCAGATGTTTCCAGTAAATCCTCTCCACAAAGAATATTGATTAATGTACTCTTTCCTACTCCTGATAAACCGGTAAAAACAACAGTTTCTCCAGTAGAGATAAACTCACGAAGCTTGTCGATGCTTTCCAAGTCTTCAATACTTGTAAAAAAGACAGGCATTTTCCCAGAAATATGTTTAATTTCATTTTCAACCTCATCTTTATCAAATCCCAAGTCCGTTTTTGTTAGAACTAAAGCAGGCTTAATATCCTCATCTGCAAGTTGAAGCATAAAACGCTCAATTCTTCTAACATTAAAATTAGCATCAAGACTTTGTACAATAAACGCTTTATCAACATATGATGCAATTGCCTGTTTTTCAGAAACAGTTCCGCTTTTAAGTCTGTACAAAGCCTTTTGGCGTGGCAACATATCCATTATTATTCCTTTCTCATCATCCATCTGTTGAATAAGTACCCAATCTCCTGTACATGGATACTCAGATAGTTCTCTTCCATATAGCATATTACCAGTAAGCTCGCAGTTTAGTATTCCTTGTTCTGTTATTACATCATAACAGGTTTTATGTGTTACAACAACGCGACCATGCATAAAATCTGCAAAATTTGATTTTTGTTTTTGTTGTTGTAGGTTGGTGTTCCAACCGTATTTTGTTAATAAGTTCATTTTGCTTTTAAATATGAGGTAGTATGGCAGATTTTAAAATCTGCCTTACTAAACCCTCTGTTAATAATATAATCATTACTAAATCTTCTTCCCGATATAAAAAACATACCCATAATAGGCTTTATATTTGCGATACAAGCCTTCTTCATGTCTCTGATTTGCGATAAATTCCTCAGCTGGAATATTTCCTTTATATTTTGTCAGAAAATCCTCTTGTGCTTTTATCTGTGGTGCATAAAAATCATCTAACCAGCAACTATCAGGTAAAATAAACGATGCAACAGGAATATAACCTGCATTTTGCATTTGCATTATCTTGTTAGGAATAGTATCTATTCCCGGATAAGCATCCATCCAAAACTCATGAATTTCTTTTGGTCTATCATTGGTAAACCATGATGCTTCTGTTACTGCTATATAGCCGTCTTTTTTAAGATATTTTCTCCACTCTTTAAGCCCTCTTTCGAATCCAATATTATAAATTGCTCCTTCCGACCATATAAGATCTAACTCTTCATCATTGAAAGGTAAATCATCCATTGAACCAATAAACCCTTCTACCCGATTTTGAAAGTTTTGTTTGTTTGTATTTTCATTAAACATATTGATAAAGCGAGGAAAAATATCATATCCTCTAATCTTCCCTACAGTATTTTGAGCTAAAATCATTGTTTGACCTCCAGTTCCACAGCCAAGGTCAACAATTTGGGATTTATCTGTAAGATTTTCGATAAAGCTTAAAGCCTTTTTTGTTGTTTCAGGACTACCAGGTCCTTGTCGTTCAACATTTGAATAATATTCGCAAATTAATTCTAAGTCGAATTCGTGTATGGATTTATTTTCGTTACTCATTATTTTATTTTTTTGTTTGACGTATAAAGGTTGCTGAGCGAAGTCTAAGCACCATCATACGCCAAAAATTACTATTTATACAAATATACGTGAAAATCACTCCGCCATGAAAATGACAGGTGAGTATTGTGAGATAGAATAACAAACCAGTTACAGAGGTGCCTGAGACTCTCGAAGTGTTAGGTTTATAATTCTATTTACTTAACCAGATCCTTTTTAAATTTTAACATAAAAGTTTTTAAAGTTGATACAAAGATAAGGAAAAAACATTTAATTTTGAGAAAACTATAATAATGTCAGAACTACATAAACTACCGAATATTGGAAAAACTCTCGCAGACAAGCTCAAAAGGGCAGAAATAAATTCAGGCGAAGATTTAATAAATATTGGAAGTGAACAAGCTTTTATCCGTATAGAAACCATTGATGAATCTGCATGCATAAATATGCTATATGCTTTAGAAGGTGCTGTTCAAGGAATAAGATGGCATGGTTTATCACAGGAACGCAAAAAGGAGCTTAAAGATTTTTATGATATGATTATGACAAACAAAAACAAATAGAATAATATGGACCACATTGTATATCTTGACTATAAAGCCAAAGAACTTAAAAACCTAATCAATGGGACAAAAGCCATGATCATTCGTGGAGCAATGGGAAGAAAACTTCCTTATGGCAGAGTTAATAAATCTGATGTGTTGTATTTTGCAGAGAACAATGGAGACGGACTTATCAAAGGCAAAGCTATAGTTAAAGATGTTTTCAATTCGGATAAAATGGAAAAAGAAAAATCTATTAAACTGGTCGAGGATAATCAGGACAAGCTACAATTAAATACTGCCTTAAAAAAGCGATTTTCCGGCAAAAGATACATTGTTCTTATTTCAATTGAGGATTTTCAGGAAACTAAACCTTTCAAGTTTAACAGATCTGAATATGGCAATATGGACGACTGGTTACCTGTTGGAGATATTGAGAATATAAAAATGACATAGCTATTTTTTTTTATTTATTTCACAACAAACCCTATCACACATTACAAACCTCAACAAACACCAAAAACAAACCCTTCTATATAACAAATTGAAACAATTAACACCTCCCATCTGTTTATACTATGAAATAGTCAACCATATTTTAGACTAATATACTCTTTTTAAAAAATACAAACAGTAACAAAAAAGGAGGTCGTTATGTTATCAAAATATTTTACTCCAATCTTAACTCTTCTATGTTTTCTAATTCTTACAAATATTAATGCACAAGAAACAATTAATTCAACTGGTGGAAGTCAGATAACCGAACATGGTTCCATCAGTTATTCAATAGGACAAGTTTTTTTCACCCAACACACAGACATTTATGGAAATTCAATAAATCAGGGAGTGCAACAACCTTTTGAAATATCTGTAGTTTCACAAAAGCCAAAGGCAAATGGAATAATCATCTCATTAACTGTCTTTCCTAATCCTACTACAAATTTCCTCACAATTATTGCAAAAGATTACTCAACAAACAATTTACAGTATCACATTTTTGATGTGGAGGGAAAAGTCTTGCAAATCAAAAATGCTACAGGTGAAAAAACTCTGATTTTTACTGATAACATGGCACCCGGGCAATATTACCTGAGAGTGATTGATAAGAAAAGAATCATTAAAGTCTTCAAAATCATTAAAAACTAAAGACCTAAAACCATGAAAGCCACACAATTTATCATTATTGCAATAATGTTTATGTTATTTAGCCTTTTCTCATTTGCTCAAACTCCCGAAAAACTGAGCTATCAGGCTGTTGTAAGAGATGCTGAAAACAATCTTGTAACAAATCGACCTATTGGCATACAGATTAGCATATTACAAGGTTCTTCATCAGGAACTCCAACATATATAGAACAACATAATCCTACAACAAATTCAAACGGATTAGTTTCGATAGACATAGGAACAGGATTAATAATAAGCGGAGACTTTGCCTCAATTGATTGGGGAACAAATTCATATTTTCTAAAAACTGAATCTGATTTAGATGGTGGAACTAATTACACCATCGAAGGTACAAGTCAGTTACTAAGTGTTCCCTATGCCTTGCATGCAAAAAGCGCTAAAAATTGTAACAGTCTATGGACTGAAAATAATGGTGAAATTTATTATAATCTGGGAAATGTTGGAATAGGCACAAGTAATCCCGGATATTCTCTTGATGTAATAAAACCAACAGGTGAAGCATATATGCGTTTAAGATCAAATGATGCCAGTTCAAGTTTTATAATTGACAAATGGTCTGTTGCACATATGGGACAAATCGTTTACCAGCAAAACCACGAAAACAAATTTTTCACCGGATTATTAGGAAGTAACGACTACTGGATATCTACCGACAGATTCTCTCTTATTGGACTGGAAGTTGAACAATCTGGAAATGTAACAATGTCTGACAACTTAACTGTTAATGGAGGATTCAGGCTTATTCCCAATGCAGGATCAGGCAAAGTATTAACATCAGATGCGAGTGGGAATGCAAGCTGGCAAGTTCCGACCGTGGCTCCGACAACCAAATATTTATCATGTCCAGGGATTTGCTTTCAAAACACTCAACAAGTAGACTTTCCTACAGATCATTCATTAGGTTATACAACATCAGATGGATCAAACCAAATGGTCAAACTCTTTTTTCCTGTACTGCTTCCTCATGGTGCATCAATTACTGAGATAACAATAACAGTACTTGATAATACATCTAACAACTTTTCTGTAAAACTATTCTATACCGAACAACAAAACTCAACACCACCGGGAATAGAAACTGAAATAGTAGAAATTCAAAGCACTGGCGCAACAGATGATGACAGAGTTTTTTCAGCAAACCTTTCGGTTATAGATCCATTTGAACTTACAATTGATAAAGATCGTGTGTATTATCTAAAAGCAAGCTGGACAAGTGGGAACAATAGTCTTTACATGGGATTAAAACAAGTCCTGATAACCTATGTCGAATAATATAAAACTTATCATTATGAATAAAACAGCAACTATACTAATATTGGTATTATTATTATTTTCTCCTTTACTGCTAATGTCACAGGCTCCTGAAAAAATCAGTTATCAAGCAGTAATCAGAGATGCAGAAAACAATCTTGTGTCGAACCAACCTATAGGCATACAAATCAGCATTCTTGACCTATACACTGACGGGCCACCATTATATATCGAGCGTCATTTCCCAAACACTAACGACAATGGATTAGTCAGCATCGAAATAGGTGATGGACTAGTTATTGATGGAGACTTCACAAACATAAACTGGGCAAATTCTCATTATTACTTACAGATAGAAACCGACCTTAACGGAGGAGCATCCTATACTATTTCAGGCATAACTCAAGTATTAAGTGTCCCATATGCATTTCATGCAACAACAGCAGACAGCATTACAGGTGTAATACAAGAGAACGATCCTATTTTCAATTTAAGTCAATCAGCAAATATTACAGCTACAGACATTACAAATCTCAGTAATTTATCCGGATCAAACACAGGTGATCAGGACTTGTCTGAATTAGCAACATTGTCTGCACTTGAAGACACTGCTTTAGCTATTAGAAATGACTTACCAAATGTAATTAAGTACTCTGTAGGTGATTTTGCACAAGGTGGAATAGTATTTTGGGTAGATGAAACTGGACAACATGGATTAGTTTGTACTTTGAATGATCTAGACAGTGGTAGTGGAATAGAATGGTATAACGGCTCAAATGTTTACACTGAAGCTCTTGGTGATGGAACTTACTCAGGCGAGATGAACACTATGCTCATTATTGTTGTTCAAGGAAACAGTTCAAATACTTATGCTGCCGGACTCTGTGCAAACTTTGTAGAATTCTTTAACGACGACTCATATGGAGACTGGTATTTACCATCTAAGGAAGAATTGAACCTAATGTATCAAAACAAATCAGTTATTGATGCAATAGCTACATCAAATGGAGGCGCAGCAATAACTGAAGCTCCTTATTGGAGTTCTACTGAAATAAATGCAGGAGGAGCATGGGGACAGTATTTTGGTGTTGGCGGGAATCAAGTTGCATATGCAAAATTCATCACGAATAAAGTTCGTGCGATTAGAGCATTTTAAGTTGCAAAATTTTCAACTAATAAAACCAAATCTACAATTCAAAACAAGCATCCTGAATAAAGCCATCATGTTCACCCATTTGAATATAACCAAGCTGATTATTAAGTAACGAAGTTTTCCCAATTTCAAATGCTTCAATCTTTTGATGATGATGTCCATAAACCCAATAATCAGGCCCGTCGCTATGAATTAAATCATAAAGTTCTACTGCAAATGCATCGTTAAGAATATCATTACGAAAACGTTCTGGATAATTTAAATATGTTGGAATATGATGAGTAAGTACAATAGTTTTCTTCTCACCATTCTTTGCCAGTTCTTCTGTTACAAACCCAAGGCATTCCTGATGAATCTCATTTATTATTTTTGCCGTCAACTTCCATCCGTTATATCTGATAACTCTGAAATCGTTCATATTATACTCTATCATCCCATGATTACGATCCCGAATTCTTGACCATAAAGTCGACATAATAATCTTCACACCAGATTCTTCGATGCAAACATTATTTGCTAGAGTAACATTTGGAAGTACCTTTTCGATAAAACTACCAGATCGCTCCTGAATATTTGACTGGTAATACTCATGATTCCCCGGAACCCAATAAACTTGTCTGAAATTATCAGATAAAAACTGTAAAAAATCTTTTCGCTTATCCATTTCAGCAAATACCAAAATATCTCCGGCAAGTAACAACACCTCTCCTAACGGTTTAATTGGATTCTTTTTCAAAAACTTCCTGTTTTCAGGAAATTCTACATGCAAATCTGAGCAATACTGGAATTTCATGGTTTATCTTTATCATGTAAAGATAATAAAAAAGAGGATGTAGTCAGATAGTACCAGCTGTTAAAAAATCAAAAGACAAAAAATCATTTTACCTCAATTTTCTCTCCCAAAAATTTAGGATCAACCCCAAATACAAGATCAATATAAACCTTCACTCTTGCTCCATATTCCCGAAGGTGAGTTTTAAATCCGAAAGATTTTCCGACATCTTTAGCATTATATGCGTATGCATCAATTCCATTTACCCTTGCAAGAAACACAGCCCTTTCGTTATGAAATTTCTGAGAAATCACAATAAACGAAGTTTGCCCAAAAATTTCTTTAGCTCTTATTACAGAATCCAATGTTCTGAATCCTGCATAATCGAGAAAAATAACATCTTCTGGAATTCCTCTTCTTACCAGTTCCTGTTTCATTGCTTCAGGTTCGTTATAGTCTTTTCGACTATTATCACCACTAACTATAATGTACTTGATTTTGCCGGCATTATATAGATCCACTGCTGCATCAATACGATAATAAAAATAATAATTTTTGTATCCATTCCCTATCATGGGATTCGTACCCAACACCAAACCAACTTTTTGTGGTTTAACATCATATGGATTATCGTAAATATATTCTTCAGATACTGAACTTACCGAATAGTAGGAAAACAGTATTATTACTGCCATCAGAAAAGGGATTTTTAATGACATCAAAAAAACAAGAATTACTTTTTTATGTGTTTTCATCAATCTCAAAGATAATAATTTTGTTAAAAAAGATTTAAAAAACTTGTGCTGAATAAATTAATGCCGTATCTTTGACCAAACGTTCAGTCAAAAAAAAACAAACAAACAGTCATAAAAAGGCAAAAATGAATGCACAAAAACATTATACAGGATTATCTGATCAACAGGTAGCTGACAGCAAATATAAGAATGGTGAAAACCTGATAACTCCTCCTAAAAAGACACCTGTATGGAAACTTTTTTTAGAAAAATTTGATGATCCAATTATCAAAATATTGCTAATTGCAGCTCTTTTATCACTGGGAATAGGATTTGTTCACAACGATTTTATTGAAACAATCGGAATTTTTGCTGCAATTTTTCTTGCAACAGGAGTTGCATTCTGGTTCGAGTATGATGCAAACAAAAAATTTGACATTCTTAACCAGGTAAACGATGAATCTCCAGTAAAAGTTTATCGAAATGGGATAATCACAGAAGTTCCAAAAAAAGATATTGTTGTTGGTGATATTGTAATTGTTAATACAGGTGATGCTATACCTGCAGATGGAAAATTACTTGAAACTGTGCATTTATCAATTGACGAATCAAGTCTTACTGGTGAGCCATCAATTTCAAAAACTACTATTCCAGAGGAATTCAACCAAGATGCTACCTACCCTTCCAATGAATTATTACGTGGAACTAAAGTTATTGAAGGTAACGCAATTTTTGAGGTAACACGAGTCGGCGACAATACAGAATATGGTAAAGTAGCAAAAAACGCAAGCGAAGAAGCAGAAGAAGAAACACCTCTAAATAAGCAGTTAGACGGACTAGCAAAATTTATTGGTATCGTCGGATTTATTATTGCTGGGTTAACCTTCCTTGGTCTTTTTATTAAAGATATTGTTCTGGAAAACCTTGTTTTTACAAATGTCCAGCTATACACGGTAATTGCGGCTATTACTACAGCACTTGTAATGATTGGGAAAGTATGGCTCCCAATTATTACAGATGGTTTAGAAGTTATTATAAAAAGAGAAATTAATTCAAAGCTTGCAAAAAAATCATGGTGGTTCTGGATTTTTACAGGTTTATTTGTTTTCATTGCATTTATGGGAGGAGCTTATATTTTTGGATATAATCCTATAGATACATCTTCATGGATAGATATTGAATCAGCAGGAATTATACTGCAATACTTTATGGTTGCAGTAACATTAATTGTTGTTACTGTCCCCGAAGGTTTACCTATGAGTGTCACATTAAGTTTAGCTCTAAGTATGCGCAGAATGCTAAAATCAAACAATCTGGTTCGAAAAATGCATGCTACCGAAACTATGGGTGCAACAACAGTAATTTGTACCGACAAAACCGGAACACTTACTCAAAACCAAATGAAAGTTTATGAAACTGATTTTGAGAATATGACGAGTAAAAATCTTGGTAATAACGAAAACAGTACCTTAATTAAAGAAAGTATTGCACTAAATTCGACTGCTCATTTGGATAAAACTGATGAAGAAAAAATAAAAACTATTGGAAACCCAACTGAGTCTGCATTATTACTATGGTTAGACCAACAAAACATAAACTATCTGAACGAAAGAGAAAAGCACAACTTAATCGACCAGTTAAGTTTCTCAACAGAAAGAAAATACATGGCAAGTATTGTATACAGCAATACTCTTAAAAAGAAGATCATGTATGTAAAAGGCGCTCCTGAAATAATCATCAAAAATTGTAATGCTTTTCATGTAGAATCAGGAGATACAGGAATTCAGCAACATATGGATTCGATTAATAACAAGCTTTTATTCTACCAGCAAAAAGCAATGCGTACTCTTGGTTTTGCTTATGAAATTATTGATGATGATAAAGATCGTTTTATTGATGGCAAGCTGGCAAATCACAACCTTACATTCCTTGGAGTTGTCGCAATATCTGATCCGGTAAGACCTGATGTCCCTGATGCGGTCCAAACATGTATAAATGCAGGTATTGGAGTAAAAATTGTAACAGGCGATACTCCGGGAACAGCAAGTGAAATTGGTCGTCAAATTGGGATCTTTGATCTTACAATTGAAGAAAATGAAATTATGACCGGTCAGGAATTTGAAAATTTATCTGATGAAGATGCTTCTGAAGCTCTTAAAAAATTACACATACTTTGCAGAGCAAGACCAGGAGACAAGCAGCGTATGGTACAACTTTTACAAAAATCAGGTGATATTGTTGCTGTAACCGGTGATGGAACAAATGATGCTCCGGCATTAAACCATGCTCATGTTGGTCTTTCAATGGGATCAGGAACTTCTGTTGCAAAAGAAGCCAGTGACATAACAATTCTGGACGATTCATTTAAAAGTATCACTACAGCTGTAATGTGGGGTCGCTCGCTATATCAGAACATTCAGAAATTCATCATATTCCAGCTCACGATTAATGTTACTGCAATGATAATTGTATTGCTGGGTTCAATTCTTGGACATGAGCTTCCACTTACAGTTACCCAGATGTTATGGGTTAACCTGATAATGGACACTTTTGCTGCAGGAGCACTGGCATCATTACCTCCAAATAAAATGGTTATGAAAGAAAAACCTCGTAAAAACGACAATTTCATCATCTCTAAAAAAATGAGAAACAGCATTTTATTTGTTGGCTTAAGTTTTACAGCAATACTTCTTTACTTATTATACTATCTTCAGGATGCTAATGGAGATATTTCTGCATACAATCTAACAATATTCTTTACCACATTTGTAATGATGCAATTTTGGAACATGTTTAATGTAAAAGCTTTTACATCAGGGAAATCTGCATTCAGAAATCTTAATAAAAGTTATGGATTCTTAGTTGTTTTATTGGTAATTTTCATCGGTCAGGTTTTGATTGTTCAATTTGGTGGAGATATCTTTAGAACTGTACCATTAAAAATTACTGATTGGCTAATAATTACCGGGGCAACATCTGTTATACTATGGATAGGAGAATTGAAAAGAGTGATTTGGAGATAGAATTATTTCATCAAACACATAGCCTATAAATCGCTATTCAAAATAATTGTTGTATTTGAAATTCTAAAAAAAGCATTGAAATGCATAAATAATAAAAATGAGTTTCAATGACAAAGCAATATTTCACATAAGGATTATTCTTATCTAATAATTAAAGAATAAAACCAGAAAAGATGAGCACAAAATTTGCAATCAAATGCCTTAGTCAAAAATAGATATTCTTTAAAAATAGAAAGCTAAATAACGTAACAATAAACATTGTTATCAACAATGGTGAAGGTTTGTTTATCGGCTCATCCTTTACAATATGAAACTCAACTATTAAATCATCTTTGGTAAAACGCATGTAGGCAATAAGAATAGCAAATATTATTAATAATTTTTCGACTATCTCAAAAAGATTGATTCCATATAAATGCAATAACAAAATAAACATTGATCCTAATACAGATGGAATAAGAGCTACATTCGTGTAAAAAAACCTCCTACGTCTATTGGAAATAATATTATCAAAAGACGGTGCCATTCTCAAAAACCTAATATCATTTCCATAGTTCATTGCAAATAATAATGGCAAGGATAATACAGCAATTACAATCATGAGGGCATATGGTATAAACATCCAATTTAAGGCGTGATAGATATCTCGTTCAAAAGGAATATCACGAAGAAACATACCTATCGACTGATTAACTGCAAAAACATACAACCAACTAAACCATAGCTTAATAAAACCTCGAACTGTTTTAAATTTCTTGAACAAAAAAATAGAAATTAATATAAGAATAAGTGATACAAAAAAACCTATAAGGTAAATACTTATAACACTTTCAGTAGTCCAAAAGCTGGAATACGACCAAGTAACACACTCCATTTCGAAGTTTTCCAACTGAGTTGAACCTCCAAAATATCTTATGACAATAAACTTTGTAAAAATAATAACAGCTTTTATAAAGATAAATGCTGATACGAAAGCAAGAAAAGAGTTAATAATTATCCAGCTCTTATTCCTTTTCATTTGCAACTATTTTTTTTGTCCCTTTATCAGAAAACTTGTTTACCCACCACATCCACATAAAAAATGTAAAAATGTAAACTAAAATATTAAATACATAATCATGATTAAACTGAATATAATCTGGATAATAATGAGCTACATATACCACTCCAACCAAACGAAGAACGTTGATTAAATTAATTAACAAAACTCCAATTATCGAAAACCATAGTTTATTATACCATTTTCCACTATATGAAACTATTAATGCAACGAAGAACACCCATAGTTGTATTGCAAGACAATAATTGCCTACACCAACAATCGCATATCCGTGAACCCACAACCTGTAGTTGTTTTGTATTTCAGAAGTAAGTCCAACTGTATCAAACCAAACTTTTGTAAGCTTTAAAAGAACAAGTCTTACACTGCTATTAAAAGACTCCCAATAAGATGAAAGCCATGGCCAAACCCGATCTTCTATATGCGTGCTCTCTTCACCAAGCAATAAAAACAGCAGCTTCCAACAAATATAAATAATTGCAACACGTAAAATAAAACCTAATACAATGCGATTACGCTGTATTAGGCTTTTAATATTGGAAAAAACTTTCGATTCAGAATTCATTTAATAAATAATGTAAATAAGACTAATCTTTCAACAACACAAAATAATAAATTAAATATAAAAATCAATTCAATTTTTCTTCTTCATCTGACTCTTGTTTCTTTTTATCCTTAAGTTTTTTTGCCCCATAAGCTGCCCCAACAACAAGTAGAGCAACAGCTCCACCATCAATCGGAGTACCTACTGGCGGATCACCTGCTGCAGGATCTCCACCTGGATCACCAGGAGGCGCATAAAGATTAAACACTCCAAAAAATACCATCATAGCTAATAAGCTTATAAGTTTTTTATTATTTATAATTTTCATCTTGGTTTAGTTTCTTTAGTTATTTAACAATTATTTTATTTACAGCAGTTCCATTTTCTGTGCTAACTTTTACAATATATTGAGCAGGTGCTAAATTATTTAAATCTTTCACATCATCTCTGAAATCCATTACAACTTGCCCTTGCATGTTGTAAATAGTTACATTTCTCAATTTATTATTTGTTTCATGTTGAATATAAAGGATGTTATTATGTTCCCAAATATTGACACTAAAATTATGATTATCAATATCCGATAGAGTTTCTGTAAAAGTAAATCTTTCTACAGGATCGGCTGATGAAGCTGTATAAACATAAGGTGTTCCAGCTGGAACTGTTGTTCCTGTAAGATTATCATACAATACTGGAATCGTAGCTCCTTGCAAAGTATGGGACCATGAAATTACATGTTCACCATCTTGTGCATAATCAAGATAAACAGCTTTGCCAAAAATATCATCAATCGAATTTAAGCAACTTATTGCTAAATGACTTAAATCGTCTTTTGAACTGTACATTTGTGGTGAGGAACTACTTCCTGGTAATTTAACTGCATCTGTCATATGATCAAAAGTATTAGACGAACCTTCGCGAATTGCAATAACAGCTTCATCACTATATTCATTTTCAACAACCTGAATTCTGATTATATCTAAAGGCTCTGTAGTTTCTTTAAGGAAACTCACACCATTATGCAAACGAATATCATTATCCATATTTAAACTTGCTCCTGCACTACTTGCTTGAACAAAGAAACCTTGCCCTGGTGCAATATAACGACTACCTCCATTTGTACCTATTCCACCAACATAACTAGCGTACTGGTTATTATTCCAAACATAAACACTATTTGCAATATTTGTTTTTGTCCAGCCACTTGCAGCATCCCAGTCTAATGACGAAGGGTATGGATTTCCAACAAGATTCCATCCTTGATCAGGACCTGCAACTCCTGTAAGTTGAGCACTTAATGGCCCAATATTTCCATTGTTTATTGTGCCTGTAAAAGTTCTGGTTTGAGAACTTGGAGCCCAAACAGAGAAACCTTGTCCTGTTGGCATTGGTGTTGATGGCGGTTGAATATAAGCACCAAAAGTATTTGTAGCTTCATCGTAATAGCGAAGCCAGATATCCTCAAACACACCCGCAAGACCATTTGTAATTGGAGAACTTACCAGATGCCATATGTTTGCTACAATATAGCGTTCAACATTATAAGTTCCGCTACCAGAAATGCTTCCTAATGTTAATATTGAACCTTCTCCTAAAGCAGAAGATTCTATGATGATAATACCATCATTATCAATATCGCCGTTTATTGTTAATCCTGAATTTGCTAATATAGAACAAGTTGCACCTGCACTAACTGTAAGATTATTACAAATTGCTGGAGATCCAAGACTATTGTTTACTTCAGGAAAGTTCGTTGCACTAGCAGGTATTGTTGCATGCCAAGCAATTGTTGGAACAGAACCTAATGACCAGTTTGAACCTGTATTCCAGTCACTACTTGTTGCACCTGTCCAGACATAGGTTGATGCTGGTACTGATACAACAGAACCGCTTAATACTATTGTTGCCTCATCACAAGTTGTACTAATTGTAGCAGTCCCATTAAATGTTCCAGCGCCATAACCTGATTTCAACCTTATCGAAATGCTTGTCAAAGGAACAACTCCTCCAACTGGTGTTAATGTAACAGAACTACCATATGCACCACCATCAGAAACCTCGTAACTTGATGTTGGAGTAATTACAATATCAGCAATTAAGTTAACACCAGAGACATCAAATGTCTGACTAGCACTTGGACCAAATCCGACATAATATTCAAAGCCAGACAATGTCGTTTCACTTACTGTAATTGCTGGTGAAGCAGGCGTTCCTGTAAATTCATATGCTCCTATATCTGTAAGCCCAACCCTAGCTGTTCCTCTTTGATCTGAAGTCGGAATCGGAATACTACCATTAGCTGTAGTAGTACCTGCGTTTATTGCTACGCTATTGGCTGATAATGCAAGTGTGGAAGATATTCCTGAAGATCCATTAATATCAAGTGTACTGGTTAGACCTAAACAATCCTGTTCCCCAATTATATTACCATCAACCCCGTTTGTAAAGTCGCTTACTCCCTGCACTTCAATAATATTATTAGTGCTTGTGTTAAGGGTTCCACTTGACCTGTAGTAATCAGATATGCTATTATCCGTCCTTTTATTCTGGGCAAGTATAGAATTTTTTATTCTAATATCAGCAACATTCTCAAAATAGGCTCCTTGACCACCTGCTCCAAGTGAATTGTGTGCAAAAGTTACATTTGTCATATAAAATAAACCATAACCATGGTTTGACATAATTACAGTAGTTGATGCAGAGTTACCTGTTATTGTACTGTTTGTAACATAATATGCACCATAATATCCAGCCAAAGCAGTACCGTTCGCAGCTGTATTTCCATTTATTGTACTATTTTCAATCACGAGAGAACCTGTCCCGCTTGTTCCACGATAGTGGTAGATTGCACCACCCCAACAATTTGTTGATGCATTATTCCGGATGATGGAATTCCTGACAATCACCTGCCCTCCAGATGCATTAGAGTTATTACAATATATTGCACCACCACCATAAGAGTATGAATAAGAGCCTGTGCTCGCCACATTTAATTCTAAGATACAACCGTCAACAGTAATATCTGTTGTAATGGCTCCTATTCGTATAGCTCCCCCTCTTCCGTTGCTGGTAATATTCCCATGTCGTAAAGTTAAATCATTAATAACAATAGTATAAGAAGAATTAATTGTAAAAACCCTCCTGTCTGCCGAGTTTGCTGTAGTCGCTGCCTGAATAATTGTCGAACTAGCTCCCTGACCCTGAATAGTAAGGTTTTTAGCAAGTATATAACCATCTGATGAGGCATCTCCAAGCTCATCAGCATCTGACCACGTAAATGTTCCCGTTAAGTCAATTGTTCCTCCAGAAGAGACCATAGTATACCCCTTATAAAATGTTTTATAAGGATTTCCGACACTACCGTCACCTGTTGCATCGTTACCTGTACCACTGTTTACATACACTGTTTGTCCGAATACCATTACACTAAATAAGCACAATAGTGTAAGAGCAAAAAAAGATAATAGTTTTTTCATAATGATTAGGTTTATTAAGTTATATACATTTACTCAGACACAAATATAACCATTTATACTATATAACAAATATTATAAGTTATTAATATAACTTATTTAAAACATTTCTAACAACACACATTTACCACACAATACAATCAATACTATTCACATACACTACATTCGCCTAATTTTATCGTCATAATTCTAAAGCCGTTTCAAAAGACCGAATTGCTTTTACACATTACTAATACCTTATCATAATTCAACGATTACTTTATCAGTATAAATTTAAAACCAACTTCCTAAAATCATGCTATTTACTTATAACAATTACATCTTATTGTATAATTTATCTATTTAAGCAAACAGATTCATCTACTCAGTCGATATCCCCATTCCATTTCAAATCTCTTTATTTTTTGGTAAAAGCTAAGAATAACGCCTTACTTAAATAGTTTTCTCTACATACCCATCCAATAAATTATTACGAAGCACAAAAGTTATTGTAAGTAACACAATAATAGAAGCAACGAGAGTTAGCGACAATACAAAATATGTCAAAATAGCAAAAAACGCAAGCGAAATTGGACTTCAAATCGGCATTTTTGATCTTACCATTGAAGAAAATGAAATTATGACTGGTCAGGAATTTGAAAATTTATCTGATGAAGAAGCTTCTGAAGCTCTTAAAAAATTACACATACTTTGCAGAGCAAGACCAGGAGACAAGCAGCGTATGGTACAACTTTTACAAAAATCAGGTGATATTGTTGCTGTAACCGGTGATGGAACAAATGATGCTCCGGCATTAAACCATGCTCATGTTGGTCTTTCAATGGGATCAGGAACTTCTGTTGCAAAAGAAGCCAGTGACATAACAATTCTGGACGATTCATTTAAAAGTATCACTACAGCTGTAATGTGGGGTCGCTCGCTATATCAGAACATTCAGAAATTCATCATATTCCAGCTCACGATTAATGTTACTGCAATGATAATTGTATTGCTGGGTTCAATTCTTGGACATAAGCTTCCACTTACAGTTACCTAGATGTTATGGGTTAACCTGATAATGGACACTTTTGCTGCAGGAGCACTTACTTCCCTACCTTCATACAAGTTGGTAATAAAAGTGGTAAGCTCTGTAGATTTGTCATTATGTAGGTATTTTTCTGAAATTTAGCCAACTCAGAATGAGTTGGTAAATACATAGAAGCTAAATCATGGTTGATAAAAAAGAGTGTTATTTGCGGCTAAATCGTTTTAAATCTACTATAAACTATCCTAAAAATTACAATCTCTAAAATATTCTGTTATTAATTTGCTAAATTTGCATTATTCTTATGAGCCTATTTCATGAGCATTTTCTGAAATATTCTACAGCTTATTATTAACATATAAAAGAAAGATAACATTATGTTTACATCAAAAGTAGAGCAAAAATTTTTCGAATTATCTAATGTAAGTAAAATAACGACACAAATTCCATATATTACTGTCGACAACTTCCCAAAACTTGGTCTGTTAACATCTCTGCGTTTTTTGGAATGGATTAGCCAGAATCCAAATGGAGTTATAAGTTTGCCAACAGGAAAAACCCCAGAATACTTTATTAAATACACTCAGTTTTTTCTTCAAAATTGGAATAGCACCAAAAGTAAAGACATAAGGACTGAATATGGTTTAGCTAACATGTCGAAACCTGATTTAAGTAATTTACAATTTGTTCAGATTGATGAATTCTATCCTATAGATGCAAAACAACACAACAGCTTTCACAATTATGTGATGAAATATTACATTGATGGTCTTGGACTGGATATAAACAAATCTCTTTTAATAAATTCAGAAAACATCCCTTTAGCTAAAAATAAACATTTTCTTGAAATCTTTCCGGATTCCAGTATTGACTTAACGTTAAGATATCGAGAAGCAAACAACTACCTTGAAAAACTACAACAAGATTCAATTTTTAAGATTGACAACTGGTGTTTTAATTATGAACAGCAAATTCGAGACAAAGGTGGAATAGGTTTCTTTCTAGGTGGGATTGGTCCAGATGGTCACATTGCTTTCAACACTCGTGGATCTAACCATTATTCTACTACTCGTTTAACAGAAACAAATTTCGAGACTCAAGCTATTGCTGCAGGTGATTTGGGCGGAATTGAAATTTCAAAAAAACGACTTGTTATAACAATTGGATTGGACACAATAACATTTAACCCTGATGCTGTATCAATTATCTTTGCAGCAGGAGAAGCAAAATCAGATATTGTAAAAAAATCTTTGGAAAACAAACCAAATACAGTTTATCCTGCGACAGTTCTACAACGCCAAAAAAACAGTAGATTTTACCTAACTAGAGGTGCAGCAACTAAACTGTCAGATAGTGTCAACAATTTCTACTCATCAGAAAACTGGACACATGAGAAAACTGAAAAATCGATTATCAATTTATGTCAAAAATTAAATAAATACGGTCATCACTTAACAATTGACGATCTAAAAAACGATCCATACACAAGTCAAATTCCAAACCTTAACAAAGATACAGTCCAAACGGTTATTGATTCTATAAAGAAAAAGTTGTTTAAAGGAATGGAAAGAGTTGACAATAAAGTAATTTGTCATACAGGGCCTCATCATGATGATATTATGTTGGGAATTATGCCTTATGTTAATCGTCAAATTAGATCAGCAAACAACGATTTACATTTTCTGATATTAACCTCAGGTTTTACTGCTGTAACTAACCATTTTGCAATTGATGTTTTAAAAAACTGTCAAAAGTTCATAATAGAAGGCAAAGTTCAGATGTTAAATTATCCAGATTTTTTTGAAATTGGGTATAGTAAAAAATGGGATAAAGACGTATATCATTTCCTTGATGCAGTAGCAGGCAGAAACGAACATGGAAAGGAAAGAGGTTTGTGTCATCGAGTAATCAGATCTATTGTAGGTATATGGAAAACACAAGACAAATCACATCTCGACAAAGTTATTATTGATATAATTCAAGAGCTTCAGAATAGCTACAATGGGGCAAAAAACTCTCCTAATATTCAGAAATTAAAAGGCATGATTAGGGAGTTTGAAGAAGAGCTGGTCTGGGCTCACTTCGGAACTCCTGTCAAAAATGTACACCATTTAAGATTAGGATTTTACAAAGGAAATATTTTCACCGAATTCCCTGAGAAAAATCGTGACATGCTTCCAGTTTTAGAAAAGTTCAGGAAATACAAACCTTCTGTAATCAGCTTGGCAATGGATCCTGAGGGAAGTGGACCAGACACTCATTATAAAGTATTGCAGGCTATTGCTGGAGCAATAAAGGAATGGCAGAAAGAAGAAGACCTCTCGAATCTTAAAATTATTGGATATAGAAATGTTTGGTTCAAATTCCAGCCATCTGAAGCAGATATCATTGTTCCTGTAACATTAAACTCATTAAATGTTTTAGAAAATTCGTTCTCCGAAAGTTACATGAGCCAGGTAAATGCATCATTCCCAAGCTTTGAATACGATGGAAAATTCAATGAACTAACTCAAAAAATATGGGTTCAACAACTGAAACAAATACAATTACTCTTGGGTAAAAATTTCTTTTATGAAAACAGCCATCCACTAATACGTGCTACTCACGGTTTACTTTATATTAAAGAATTATCTGCTGATGATTTTATCAAAATGGCTCAAAACCTTGAGAAAGCAATTGAGGAAAGTCCTTTTTAAAACAACTAAAAAAACGCACAATCAACTATTTATCAAACTATTAGAGATTAATCCTGATTAAATTATCTATCATTTTTGATTATCTGTGAACAAAAATAAAGCAAAGCTGTTTAATAATCATTACTATTTAGGAATCTTTATTAATGGCAGAAATTAAAATAAATATATCAGATAAAATTAAAAGCAAAGGACTTAAACTAACGACTCAGAGAATTATCATTCTAGAAGCTGTTTCTAAACTTGGTAATCATCCATCAACTGAAGAAATTGTAAAATATGTTCGTACAGATCATCCAGCAATTTCTCAGGGGACTATATACAAAACACTAGAGACTTTTGCAGAAAATAAAATCATTAATAAAGTGGAAACATCTGGAGGGATATTTCGATATGATGCAATTACTAAGATGCATCACCATCTACATGAAGAAAACACATCCCGCATTGAAGATTATTATGACGAAGAACTCAACAAAATATTATTAAACTATTTCTTAAACAAGAGAATTCCTGATTTTACAATTAATGATATCAAGTTACACATAAAAGGAAATTTTAATATTTAACATAATATAAACTAATAAAATCTAATCAAAATGGAAGAAAACAAAAACGAATTAATTGCAATGCCACGCATTAACGAAAGAGCACCAGAATTTAAAGCAGTAACAACTCAGGGCGATATTCATTTCCCAAATGATTATGAAGGAAGTTGGACAATTCTTTTCAGTCACCCTGCTGATTTTACACCAGTATGTACATCAGAGTTTATGACTTTTGCTAATCTTGAAGACAAGTTTGCTGAGGCTAACTGTAAACTAGTAGGTCTGTCAGTTGATGGATTATACAGCCACATTGCATGGTTACGTACAATTAAAGAAAAAATTGAATACAAAGGGATGAAAGATATCGAAGTTAAATTCCCATTAATCGAAGATATCACAATGAATGTTGCTAAAAAATATGGCATGATTCAGCCCGGCGAAAGCGACACAAAAGCTGTAAGAGCAGTATTCTTCGTTGACCCTAAAGGAATGATCAGAGCAATGATTTACTATCCACTAAGTCTTGGTCGTAACTTCGATGAATTATACAGAGCACTTATTGCTATGCAAACAGCAGATGAATTTGGAATTGCTACTCCTGCTGATTGGGAGCCAGGTGACGATGTTATTATCGGCCCTGCTGGTTCATGCGGAACAGCAAAAGAAAGAATGGAAGATTCTGAAATCGACTGTAAAGACTGGTTCTTCTGTACTAAAAAATTAGATAAAGAAAAAGTGTTGAAAGCTGTACTTAAGAAGTAGACATAAACAGGGAATAAAAGTAAAGCGCAATTAAAATTGCGCTTTTTTTTGCTTAAAACAATATTTTTTGACAACCTTTACGATTCTTCAAAATACGCCCAACAGCACTCTAGTTGGGCTTTTACAGTTCTTTTATTATACATAGTCGTTATTAACGGTTAATAACAGATAACCCCAATGCAGTATTTCACTTAAAATTCCCCAAACTTTTAATCTTCTGTTTTGATATCATTCACCTTAGTAAGCACATGATCCACATAAGCTCTTGCACCAAACCCACATGAATAACTTGAACTTGAGCTTGCTTCTACTTTCTTTTCTTTAAATTTGAAAGTAATAACACAGTTGTCTTCTGTTTCCCATTCATTTGCAGTATATATGTATTCGTCGCCTTGTTTTTCTGCAATACCTTCTGCAATAGCAAAATGATATGTAGGACCACAAATCAGTTCAATTTCAAACTTTAACGAACCGTCTTCTTGTTCAATAAATGTTGCATATCCTCCATTATAACCAAGTTCATAAACAGGATTATCTTCTGTAACAAAATAATCATTAATAAAAGTATAATTTACTTCATACCTCCCTGAAATATCGTCATTACATTCTGCCGAAAATTCTTTAACACCTTTTACATTGAAAAAACTTTTATCACCACCTTCAACATTTAATTCTACTTCAAATACTTTTTCTCCGTTTGTCCACCAGCCTGCTAACTGGTTATTAATATTTTCGAGATAAAAAGTCCCTGTTTGCTCTCCATTATAAAATTCTTCGAGATAAATCACATCTCCATAATTATCCCCTTTAACTGTTAAATAGTTTTCCTGACTTAAATACTTATATTTCCCAATAAGTTCACCAGTTTCATACACAGAAGTTTCAATTATCATCTCAATTTCATATCCTCCAACATTACCAGCTAATTTTAAATTATCAGCAAAACTCGATGTAAAGGCTAACAAACTTATTAAAACAATTACAAATATCTTTTTCATAAATTAGGCATTCTGTTTTTTTTATTAGTTGAATTACTCTTCTATTTTCAATTTCGATTTTGGTCCAACTCGAATTGGCACACTTAACATCATATTCATTTTAACGGCATTTCCTTCTACCAAAGCAGGATTAAACTTCATACTTTTAAGTACTCTTGTAAATTCCTCATCAACACCATGACCTAAACCAGAAATTACTGATATTCCACTCACAGTTGAGTCTTGTTCAACATCAAAACTCACCATTATCTCTCCGTCAACCTTTGCATCTATAGCTTCCTGAGTATATTCCATCTGATTCCATAAATCAACAATAAAATTATTCACCCCTCCAGGATACTCTGCATCTCGGCTATAATCAACATCCATATTCTGAGGATCGGAATAATTTTGTGCAAATCCAGCAAGTCCAATTGTGATAGTAAAAATGACTATTAATATTTTCTTCATGGTTCAAAAATTTAATAACAAACTTCTCAACAAACAAATATCGTACATTTTTTCATTAAACCGAAATTATTTTCCTATCCATTACAATTTCGTCTATTAAAATTATCTTTGCAAGATAGAATTATAAAGATGCTGTTTAATTCAATTGATTTTGCAATATTTCTGCCTCTTGTATTCGTAGGATACTGGTTTATTTTCAGAAAGAACCTGAAATTGCAAAATCTGTTTGTAGTTGCAGCAAGCTATGTTTTTTACGGATGTTGGGATTGGCGTTTTCTATCTCTGATAATGTTCAGTACACTTGTTGATTATAGTGTTGGCCTAACATTACAAAAACAAGAAAAGAAAAGTAAACGGAAAGCTCTTTTACTAACCAGCATAATGGTAAATCTTGGATTCCTGGGATTTTTTAAATATTTCAATTTCTTTGCCGTTAATTTTGCTGATGCATTTATACTTTTCGGAAAAGATATTAGTGTCAGTAGTCTAAATATTATTCTACCTGTTGGAATTAGCTTTTACACTTTCCAGACACTGAGCTATACAATTGATGTATACAGACGAAAATTAAAACCACCCAACGATTTTGTAGCTTTTGCTGCATTTGTTTCATTTTTCCCTCAACTTGTTGCCGGGCCAATTGAGAGGGCTACAAACCTACTTCCTCAGTTTACTCGCAAAAGAGAATTTGACTACACAAAAGCCGTTGATGGATTAAAGCAAATTCTATGGGGATTATTTAAGAAAATGGTAATTGCAGATCGATGTGCAGAATATGCAAATTACATTTTCAACAATTTCGAAAACCTTAGTGGTGGAACTTTGGTTCTTGGAGCAGTCTTTTTTGCTTTTCAAATCTATGGCGATTTCTCCGGATATTCTGACATTGCAATTGGAACTGCGAGATTATTCGGGATAAACCTTCGTCAGAACTTTGCCTTCCCTTATTTTTCTCGGGACATTGCAGAATTTTGGAGAAGATGGCATATCTCTCTATCAAGCTGGTTTAGAGACTATGTTTACATACCTCTTGGTGGAAGTCGTGTGAATAAACTTAGTGTAATTCGTAACACTTTCATAATTTTTATTGTCAGTGGTTTTTGGCATGGTGCTAATTGGACTTTTATATTTTGGGGTTTTTTAAATGCTCTTTATTTCATTCCACTACAATTTTTTGGCAAAAACAGGAAAAATATTGAGGTTGTTGCAAAAAACAAAGTTCTGCCAAACATCCGAGAATTTATTGCTGTTTTAATAACTTTTACGATTACAACATTTGCCTGGATATTCTTCAGAGCGGAATCAATGTCGCATGCTTTCGGATATATTGCAGGAATTTTCAATGAATCAATAATAAATTACACATCGATAGATAAAAATGCAAAAGTACTTACATGTATTATTTTGGTAATATTCTTTGTAATTATCGAATGGATTGGTCGTGACAAACAATATGCAATTGAAGGACTTGGAAAAACAAAATACAGATTTTTCAACTGGAGTATTTACTATATTTTGATAATTCTGATATTTGTGTTTGGTGGAGCTCAACAAGATTTTATTTATTTCCAATTTTAATTAATGAAGAAGTTTTTAAAAAAAATATCACTATTTGTTTTACCAATATTATTGGTAGCAATTCCACTTGACTTCTTCATTTCAAATAATCTAAAAAAATCTGTAATTCATGTTGACGGCGAATACCTTGTCTGGAATGATATTTATTCTGGAAATATTGATGCAGACATTGCTATTTATGGATCTTCACGCTCATGGGTACATGTAAGTCCAGAGATTTTGGAGGATAGTCTTGGAATAAAAGCATATAACTTTGGAATAGATGCTTTAAACTTCAAATTTCAATATTTCAGACATCAACAATATCTCAAATACAACAAAAAGCCAAATACAATTATTATCTCTGCAGACATATTTTCATTTGAGAAAGAAGGTGGTTTTTATAATCATGAACAAATACTACCATACATGCTATGGAGCTATGATTATTTAAAAAACAGAAATCTATTTTCTGAATATAGTACTACTTCTTACATATTACCTCTTGTTCGTTATTCAGGAGAAATATTCGATATCTTATTTGATATTAATCTAAAAAACACGACTCTAACCCGAATCAAAGGATATATGGGGATGAATCGCAAATGGACAGGAGAACTAGAAAGCGCAAAAAAAGAAGTTGGAAGTTTAAAAATTGTTGTTAACAAAGAGCTTCTTGAACTTTTTGACCTGTTTCTTACTGAATGCAAAAAGGATAATATAAAAGTTATTATTACATACTCTCCTGAGTATATAGAAGGAAAATCATTTATTGAGAATCGTGAAGAAATTATGAATATTTGGGAATCCTTTGCCAACAAACATGATCTTTTATATCTCGACTATACATCAGATAGCATCTGCTACAATCGAGATTATTTCTACAACGCAACCCACCTTAACAAAACAGGATCGGAACTTTTTAGTGCAAAATTAGCTGGGGATATTAAAGCTTATTATAATTATTAAATCATTCCGAATTCCCTATTTCGAATTCCGAATTTGACACTTTTTCCTATCTTTGCGCAAAAAATATATTAAAGTGACTTTTCCAGAAAATTTCGAAAACAAAATTGGGTTTGACATTATACGTCAAAAGATTAGGGCAAATTGTCAGGGCGATGCTGCACGTGAAATGGTTGATGATATTTCTTTTACTACAAAAATTAAATTAATAGATCAATTACTCAGTGAAACTGATGAGATGATTTCTATTTACAGATTAAAAGATGATTATCCTGTAAAATCGTGTCCTAACACAAAAAACATTTCAGCAAAGCTTAAGGTTACTGGTAGCTGCTTACAAGTTATTGATTTAACCAATATTCGTCTTGTACTTGATCAAAGTAAATCACTTATTGCATTTTTTAGAAAAGACGAAAAAAACGATTTTCCAGTTCTAAGTAAAAAAATCAAAAGCGTTGTTTTTCCAAAATATCTACACGACAGAATAAATGGAGTTCTTTCAAAAAACGGCACAATAAAAGATAATGCATCTGCAGGATTAAAAGACATAAGAAGACGATTAGCAGATTCACAAGGAAGTCTTACTAAAAATCTAAATAAAATTTTAAACTCATTTAGAGATAACGGATGGGTAAATCGTGACCTTTCTCCAACTTTAGTAAACGGAAGACTTGTATTGCCAATTGAGTCAACCTTTAAACGTAAAGTTGATGGTTTAATTCATGACGAATCGGCAAGTGGAAAAACGGCATATATTGAACCTCGCGAAATTGTAAACCTAAATAATACAATTCGTGAAATAGAACTGGAAGAAAATCGCGAAATTCAAAAAATATTACTCGATTTAACCGAAGAGTTCAGACCATACCACGAAGAGCTTGCTCATATTTCACATATTGTTGCAGAATTTGACCTAATCAGGGGAAAAGCTATGTTCTCAGCATCAATAGAAGCCATCAAACCTGCAATGGACGAAAATCCAGGTATGACAATTGACAGAGCTAGACATCCTCTATTATTTTTAAGTCTTCAAAGAGAAAAGAAAGAAGTTATCCCTATATCTTTCACTTTGGACAGTAATGACAGGATTTTGTTAATTAGTGGTCCAAATGCAGGTGGAAAAAGTGTAAGTCTTAAAACAACTGCTCTTATATCTTATATGTTTCAATGCGGACTCCCTGTCCCAGTTGGCGGAACAAGCGTAATGGGAATTTACGACAATATTTTTATTGATATTGGAGACCAGCAGTCAATCGAAAATGACTTAAGTACTTACAGCTCGCATCTGGCAAACATGAAGTATTTCCTAAAAAATGCAGGAAACAAATCACTAATTTTAATCGACGAATTTGGTTCTGGAACCGATCCTGTTATTGGTGGTACGATTGCTGAGTCGATTTTGGAAGAGCTTAACGATAAAGAAGTTTATGGTGTAATCACAACTCACTATTCTAATTTAAAAATCCAAGCTTCTAATACTCCTGGCATCCAAAATGGCGCGATGTTAATAGATCAGAATAAAATGGAACCAACTTTTATTCTTGAAACAGGAATTCCTGGAAGTTCTTATGCAATTGAAATTGCTCAACGTACTGGACTGCCACAAAGCATTATTGAAAAAACAAAAGAAAAAGCCGGCAATGACCAAACCAATATGGATAAATTCCTCCGTAGAGTATTGAGGGATAAAAAATATTGGGAGCGCAAACGTCATCAAATTAGAATTCAAGAGAAAAAGCTTGACGAAATTGTAGAGAAAAACCTCATAGAACTAGAGACACTTAAATCCAAGCGAAAGAAAATTCTCGAAGAAGCTCGTAAAGAATCAGAAACGATGCTTAATGATGTTAACAAGAAAATTGAAAACACAATTCGTGAAATAAAAGAAAACAAAGCTGATAAAGAAAAGACAAAAGAAGCTCGTAAAGAGATTCAGGAATACAAAGAAGAATTTATAAAATCGGCATCTGACGAAAGTGACGAAATTGGCAGAAAGTACGAACATTACAAAAAGAAACAACAAGAACGTGAAGCTAAAAAAGCTGAAAACAAAGAGAAAGACAAAAACAAACCTCTAGAATTCGTCAAAATTGATGAAACAAAAATTAACATTGGCAGCAAAGTCCGAATTAAAGGTCAAGAAGTAATTGGCGAAGTAACTGATATGGGTGATAAAAATGCTGTTGTAAGCTTTGGGAATATGTACTCTAGCATTTCTATGGACAAACTCGAAAGAGTTGCCGAAACCGATTTCAAAAAACAAAACAAATCTGGTCCAGGAATGCACTTTAATTATAACGAAAAAGTTTTAACCTTTAAACCGTATATTGATGTTCGTGGCGAACGTGTAGAAGAGGCCCTTAGAATGATTACCGATCTTGTTGACGAAGCCATAATGCTGGATTTTAAAGAATTAAAAGTTCTTCACGGAAAAGGAAATGGTATTTTAAGACAGCATATCAGGGATTATTTAAGAACAATCAAACAAGTAGAGAGATGTTTTGATGAAGATATCCGTTTTGGTGGTGGAGGAATTACAATTGTGAAATTAAGATAAACTCAACTTGCAATTATCCCATCAATTCTATACTTTTACTAAAACATTTTATTAAACTTATTTTTATGACTATAAATAATCTCATCAAAAAAATCTTTGTTTTTTCAATACTACCATTGTTATTATTTTCTTGCAACTTCTTTACAGGTGACGAAGTTGGCAGACTTAAAATAAATCAACTAAGTACTGAAGATAATTTAATAATATCTGAAACTTCAATAGATTTTGAAAAGGGAGATCAAGTAAAAATTTGGACTGATATGGATCTTGAATACGATGGAAATATTGAGTTAAGGCATTTTCTTGAGATATATCTGGAAGATGAAAAAATTAAAGAAATTGAAATTGATCCGTTTGATAAAAATGTTACAATAAAAGAATCAAAAATGTCGATAAATGGCAATACAAAATGGAGCTTTTCTGGAAAAAGTCAAGAAATTACATTTGATAAAAATGGGAAATATACTTTTAAAGCTTTTCTAATGGCAGGAATTAATGATGATATTATAATAAAACAAGCTGATTTAGTGTTTAAACAATAAATTTAAAAACCAAGTAATTCATCGTTTTATAAAATTTCAACTTGAATAACACATTTTCTCTTTATCAGTTACTTTTAAGCATTTCTGTATTATGATAAAAAAAATTACTCTTATTTTATTTTGCACAGCTCTTCTAAGCTCTGTTTCAGCACAAAAATACAACACTGAAAAACTAAGCATCGTTGCCAAAATTTGGGGCGAGTGCTATATATTCCATCCATCTGTAATAAGAGCTGATCAAGAACTAAATTGGGAAAAGCAATTAGTAGACTTTCTTCCACTTATGAATGAAGCAAATTCAAACGAAAGGCTCTTGTCAATGATAAATACAAACCTCTTGGCGGGCTTAAACGACCCATTGACACAGGTACAAAAGCATCAACAATCTAATAAGAATTCTATTTCAGAAATTGAGCCATCAGAATATTTCGATTATTTAAAAATTTCTGCAGAAAAATTTCTTGATATGTCAGGTCTAGATTATTTAGAGTCTAACATTACAGATAAAAACAGTACCAAGCCGTTAGTAATTGATTGCAGAATTAATTCTCCTTTAAAAATTGATTTTCATACGTTCACACCTTTCCATTTCATGACATCTATGCTAATTGATAAAAAAATCACTCTTAGTTCTTCAATCTCCAGAGAACATTTTGGTTGGGATGAATACAATGATTGGTGGTTTTACGAACAAAGATGGAAAATCTCACAAGATGATATTCAACAGAAAAACAATAATTATTTATTCCCAATAAAATCTTATCAAGAAGAATTAAGTCAAAGCTCATTAAATTTTAATCTGGAGGAATTCAATTCTATCTCCAGACCGACATATTTTGTTGTGAACAAAAATTTTCTTTCATATTACTACCCTTTATTACAGTCTATACAATCAAACAGAGATAACATATTTATTATTCTGGAAAACACAGGACATGTATACTCTAATCATCAGAATATAAACAAATACAATTTTACTGATTTTGAATTTACTCTAAATTTTTCTTACTATTGTAATCATACTACAACAGATTTAGGTAATGGGCTAATAGTTCCTAAAATCTCTACATCTGAGATAGAAAACTTTATCAAATCAACCTCACAAAAAACAAATAGTAAAAGTGATTTTTCCCTAGAAATATCTCCTAAGAAATATTCAAGTTTAGCAACAGAGTTAACCATTGAAGATAAAATTCTAGGTATAATTAAAACATGGACGATTGTTAAATATTTTTATCCTCATATTAACGATTGTTCTGTAGATTGGGATAAAGCACTCAATAATTATTTAGAATTAGCACAGGAAACAAAATCCGACAAAGAGTATTATCTTCTTATCCAAGAAATGATGGCATCACTTAATGATTCCCATGTATCTACTTACCATGCATCTATACTCGACTTTTCAAAGATATTTGTTGTCCCTATTCAATTTGAATGGATTGAAAACAAGGTAATAATTACTGCAATAGACAGTTCTATACACGCTAACATTAATATTGGGGATGAAATAGTCTCAATTGATAATCGTACTATTGAAGAAATTAGAAAAGAAGAATCAAAATTCATTTCATCAAGTAATAATCAAGGACTTATTTCAACAATATTTAACACGGCATATTTTATTGGTGAAGCAGGCAAAAACATTAAATATGAAATTATCAGTAAAGGGAAACGAAATACTGTTAATCTACCTAGGACAAAGTATGTATTTGAGTTTATGGGTAAAGAAGATACCAGAAAAGCAAGTAACATATTTGATAACAATATTGGATATTTAAACCTTGCTTCCTTGACTAACACTTCAGATTTGGAAAGTAAGCTATTTCAAATGTCAAAAACAGATGCATTAATTCTAGATTTAAGAAATTCATACCCAACTGCAGATTACCATAATTTCTTACAGATGTTATGCCAATCTGAACTAACTATAAGACAAAGTGAGGTTCCAATAATAACTGCTAAACAAGAAAAAACTTGGCAATTTAGCACAAGCAGAATAAGTCCTATAGAATCATTTACATATGATAAACCCATACTTGTTCTAATTGACAAATCAATGATTAGCCGTCCAGAGGATATTGCTATCGCACTAAAATCATTCCCTAACACTATTTTCGTTGGAGAACAAACTCAGGGAACAGATGGTGAAATGACAAAAATTCATTTACCCGGAGGTGGAGAAACATCATTTACAGGACAAAAAATTAAGTTTGGTAATGGCAATGAGTTTCAACATATTGGTATAATTCCTGACATCAAGGTTAAAAAAAGCATCTCAGGTGTGATTTCAAATAAAGATGAAATACTCGAAAAAGCTATTGAAATTGCCAATTCAAAATAATTTAAAAATTTTGGCAAAAGAGATTTTCCAGTAAATTTCGCTTTTATGCTCAAATAGTTACCTTTGCCAAAAATTAGAATCTTATGATGATCGACATAGATAATAAAATAGTCCATCTAGATATATTTAATAAATGTTTTATTTGCGACATATGCAAATGCAAAGGCGTTTGTTGCATAGAAGGCGATTCTGGTGCTCCTCTTGAAGAAGATGAAGCAAAAAAAATTGAAGAAATACTCCCTAAAATATATGACCGTTTAACAGTAGAAGGGAAAGCTGTTATTGATGTAAAAGGCACTTCCATAATTGATGAAGAAGGTGATCTAACTACAACTATTTTAGCTGGAGCAGGTGAATGTGTTTTTACTCAGCATGACGAAAATGGGATAGCATATTGTGCTATTGAAAGAGCTTGGGAAGAAGGTATAGTTGATTTTCGCAAACCAATTTCATGTCACCTTTACCCTATTCGCATAACCAAATACAATGACTTTGATGCAGTAAACTATCACGTTTGGGATATTTGTAAAGATGCTGTACAACTTGGTAAAAAGAAAGGGCTAAAAGTCTATCAATATCTTAAAGAACCTCTTATCAGAAAATATGGAGAGCAATGGTACGAAGACTTGTGTAATTGCGCTGAATTACTGAAAAAAGAAGGAGAATAATTTTATTCCAACGACATCCTAAAGAGTGCTCTTAAATCACCGCTATACTTCTCTCGATATAGGAAATAAAGCCTGTTATTATGGACTTTCATATTATCTACCCAATGAAATTCAGGTATCGACAACTCCTGTCCTGATGTTCCACTATTCAAAAAAATCTCTTTAACGGAAGTACGTCCGCTACGTAAAAATACAGAATAAACCCTTCCTGTTAATTCATCAATAACAATTTCGTCTTCGCAGAATTTGCTATTCTGGAAATAAATTGGCGAATTTCCAACTGAGTTAAAGCATGTATCATAAAGTTCAATTTTCGAATCTGTGTAATTGATAATTGCAATTGTGTCATCTGCACGAATAATCGGAGCAAATACAGGTTCATACATCATTTCTTCAAAACGCAAATCATGATCGTTGGGTGGTGGTCCCATCGCAAAGAACAATCCCTGAAAAGCGAGCATGTTTAATTTAACCTCATCTGCAATTGTCCTAAAAATTTCAGTTTCATAAGATACCGTATCTGCCAAATAGTAGATCAAAATTTGATTGCGATCCGAGAATTGACTAAAAACGACTTGTCCATCAGATTGAAACTTACAATCTTTCATAACAGACATGAACTCATTAATATCTGTCTCATATTCAAGACTCACACTATCTTTATGAAACATCAGCTGATAAGCATAATCTTCCGTTAGATAATGTACATTATCAAAACAATCTCTGAAGAACTCTCCTTCTACACCAACACAATGAGTAAAACAGGTATCTCCGTCAGGAGCTATCATTACTAACCATGGATTTTGCTTCTTATTGTAACGATAACAAAACCCAGAATACAAGATTGAGTCACCAATAAAGAAATAGTCTGTCACATCAAGCAACATCCCTTTACTAACGTTTTGCACAGGTTTAACTGTAGCTGTTGGCAACATATACTCCAATGGGTCAAGCAAAACATCTGCTTTAAAATCCGACCAGTTATACACTTTCTGAATTGAATCGTATTGAAGATGAGAATACACTAAAGTATCTCCCGGACTATCTAAGTATATTTTATATTTCCCTGTTTTATCGGTAATCGAACCTTTGGTTTTCCCTTTAATAAAAACGTGAACCTCACTAATTGGCTCACCAGATTCAGAGTCAAAGACACTTCCTTTAATCAAAGTTTGTTTTTGAGAAAATGCAAATACACTTAGTGTACAAAATATAATTATAGCTAGGATTTTATTCATTAAGATAAATTTTATAAAGTTCGTCAAGTTCTTTTTTAGCTTGTACTCCATAATATCCATTGTCGTTTACAATTTCCTGTAAAACCTGTTCGGCTGCAGCATATTGTTTTTCTTCTTTATAAATCATTCCACTATACCACATTGACTCCTCATGGAAAGTATTAACCCTAAGACTTATTGCTGTTTCGAATAAGTTTAGAGCCTTATCATTCTCATCTAATTCGAAATAACAAAGAGCTTTATAAAATATTGCATTTGCATCGGTCGGATATTGCTCGAGAATGATATTAAAGTCAAATACTGCATTTGAATAATCTGCATTCTGATATTTATCAAGAGCAGACTGTAAAAAATCCATATATGTTGTCTGAGTTTCAGGAACTAATACACTTCTATTTGCCGTAAAAGTTGTACTATTGTCAACAATTTGCAGATTGTCATGGTTCTGTCTTTTATCATATCTATAATCTACAATTTTAAAACTCCCAATGTATGAATAATAGTGATTTGACCGATATTTATAAGTCTGATTTAACTCATTTTCTGGGATATTATTTTCTACTGTAATTTTTCGTATAGTATGTAAAGGAGCAATGCTTTCTGGGACATCAAATTCTTGTGGTACAATTCTAATTTCGGCTGTATATGAGCGCATATCATCTTCAACTATGAAAATCGAATCAACTGATTCAACACTATCCTGAGGTAGAAATATCGGGATATCAAAAATTTGCGCAGACTTTGCTCCTTCACTTTGATATTGCAATCCGGAGGACATATCTTTTGCCATATAAAATGCTACCAGAATAAGTGATGCTGCTACACTTAGCCCAACAATCATATTAAGATATCTTCGTTTGTAAGGTTTTATTATTCTATTTTTTATCGTAGATAAATCTTCTGGATTTGCATTTGTTTGTTTATATCCATCTATCGCATCTGATAAAAAAGGATCATTTTCTGCCAAACGTAAAAATGCAGCTGCTTGTTCATCGGACATTTTGCCGTTGACATAATCGCTAATTTTTTGATTAATATCCTTGGTTGACATTGTTTTGTTCCTCCATTATTTTTTTAAGTTTTATTTTCCCGTTTTGAAGATAACTTTTCACCAACTTTACTGGGAAACCAGTTACATCAGCAATTTCAGAATATGACATATCATTATAATAAAACATTGTAACACATTCTTTTTGCTCACTAGTCAAATGACATAATGCTTCTTGAATATACTTATACTCTATTTTTTCAGATGCAGTATTATCACTATTCCCATTAAGATCTGCATGAAGATAAAACTCATTTATATGTTTTGATTCACTTTTTTCTTTACGTAAAATCATCAAGCAATGGTTTTTTGTAACCGAATACAACCAAGAGCTAAAGTTATCGATTTGATGATCTTGGATTTTTCTCATTAATAATTCAAAAACTCCAACAACAGCATCAAGACTTTTTTCCCGTGACCCCAAATACTTAAGAGAAACACCATAAACCAAGTTAGCATAACGATTGTATATCTCTTCAAGAACTTTATTCCTGTCCTTTTGAAAATACCCAATCAGTTCTATGTCGCTAAGATGTTTCATTAAATAATTTTACGCTTTAAAAATACGATTTGTTTTTAAAAATCTGCGACAGAATACCACTTTTCTGTCACAGATGGAAACAATTGAACTTACCTCCTGCTTTCCGCAGCTTTTCGTTCATTTAATATATCGAAGTATCCTTTTGTAGTCATCATTACTACTCCTCCAGTAACATCGCCATATTTTGCAGGTATTCCTCCTGTATAAATTTCCAGCGAACCAATTGCTAGTGATGGTATTCCAGACATTTCATCGGCAACTTTCATCCCGTCAATATAAACACTACTACTACCAGGACGAGAGCCCCTTACTACCATTTGATTATCAACCACCTGAACATCACTCTGATATGATCTTGCAAGCATTGCAGGATTTTTTGCCGAAGGAGTCTTCAAAATCAATTCATTGTCAATCACCATTTTTTGTGGTTCATCAGGATCAACAAGTTTATTTACATAATCAATTACTACAGCCTCTCCAAGTAGAATATAATCTGGTGTTAAATTAACATCCTCAAGAAAAGTAATTTTATTATTACTTACTTTTATCCCTACAACTGTTGAAGCATGATAACCAATAAAAGAAACTTCTACTGAGTAAGTACCTGCATCGAGAGGCTTGATTTTAAAATTCCCGTCAAAATCTGTTGTTGCTCCAATCGGGGAAGCTGCATCAACAATAGTTACATTAACTGCATACATTGGTTCACCTTTTTCATCAAAAACCTTACCGTGAATTGCGCCATTTTGTGCCGAAACGCAGATTGAAAATGCTATCAATACTGCTAAAAAAATTGTTGTTTTCATAATTGTAAATTTTAAGTTATTTGTCTTTGTTTTCTTCCTAGATGCACGAGGGTTTAAAAATTCCATGCAAAAAGTCTGTTTTTTTTATTTTTTTTCTCTCTCACCAACAAAGCCTTACCTAAAAGTCTTTAAAATTCGTTGACACAACAGTCATTAAGGATTATTACATCCACATAACAATTTATTAAAACAATCGTTATTTTTACATACCTTTGTAATTAATTATGCATAAAATACTAGTCATAATATCACTTTTTTTGTTAACATCAAGCTTGTTGTTCGCACAAGATCTTGATTACGATATTGAATCAAATATTAAACAATTTAATGAGGCTGACACCAAGCTATTCTCTGAAGGTGATGATCAATTTCGCTTTTTTATAATGGGAGAATATCACTTTAAAGAAGAAAATTCTCAGTTATACTTTGATACTTTCAAAAACTTGTATAAAAACAATAATGTCAGATTAGTTTTTATGGAATCAGGCTATGCAAATGGAATTATCTTAAACCATTACTTAAAAACAGGAGATAATGAAAGTCTCTCCCTTGTTTTAGATAACTATCAATTTAAAAAATGGATTTACGTCAAGCTAAAAGAGTTTTACGACTCATTACCAGATGATGAGAAGTTTGAATTTGTAGGTGTTGATTTAGAAATTTACGAAGCTGACAGAAAATTCCAATATGTTACAGAACTTCTAACTAATGATAAAGAAATCCCAGACAGTTTAAACAAGATCATTTCAGATTTTATTGATGATGCGCACAAAAAAAACACCGACATTGCTCAAAAAAGTTTTGATAAAATATATTTCGATTGGAAAAAAAACAAAGAAAAATATAAAGAATTAATGGGTGAAAATTATCAAACCTATATTACATTATTGCAAAGAATGAAAAGATCTTACCGTTTTGAATTATATAATTACAATTATGGAAAAGACAGCATAAAGCAAACAAAAAGAGAAAGATTTATGTACAACAATATTGTTAGAGAAGTTGAGCAGCACCCTGAATGCAATTATTTTGGACAATTTGGTTTAGCACATATTGGACTTAATCGTTTTTTAATTGTTAGTGAAAATAATTCATTCCAATCATTCTCTACAAAGCTAAACACAAATAAAAAATCTCCTCTTAGGAACAAGGTTTGTTCAATTGCTATACTTTATTTTGATAAAGAAAACGAATTCCCAAACAAGCTTATTTATTATTACAGAAACTTTCAATATTATCTCAGCAGAAAAAAGTATCTCCCGAATAAAATTTACAAAACTCTGAAAGAAAACACCGAAATTGACAAAACCTATATTGTAAGTCTTTCAAATAGCAGAAATCCTGCAATAAAAGCTGCATATAAAAACTTCCAATTCATAATCTTTAAACGATAACAAATGAAAAATATAAAAAATATAGTTTTCGATCTGGGAAACGTAATTCTTGACATAGACACCGACTTAAGCAAAGAAGCTTTCAAAAATTATGATCTAAAAGACTTTGACAAGCTATATACACTTGCAGCGCAATCTGAAATTTTTGACAGACTTGAAGTAGGCGCTATTAATCCAGAAGAATTTTACAATGAGTTCAGAAAACTAACTACTTCGAACCTTAGCAATGAGATAATTGAAAGATGCTGGAATGCGTTAATTATTGATTACACAAAGGCAAGAATAAACTTATTAAGAACTTTAAAAAATAAATACAGAACATTTATTTTAAGCAACACCAATATAATTCACTATAAATTTTACACTCAATTATTGATTAACAAACACGACATAAACGGATTGGAATCACTGGTTGAAAAAGCATATTTTTCGCACGATTTAGGATTAAAAAAGCCAGACGATAAGATTTATGATTTCGTTTTAAGCGACAGTAATCTAATAGCAGAAGAAACTCTCTTCATTGATGACAACAAGTATAATATTATGGCTGCAAAAGCTTTAGGATTTAAAACAATTTTATTAGATGATCAAGATTTAGAAAATCTTGAGGTATTTAAGGAGTTCGTTTAATTAGCAGCAATTCGCTTAATCACTTGAATTCCATCAACAGCTGAAGAAACAATCCCACCAGAATAACCAGCACCTTCTCCGCAAGGATAAAGTCCTTTTACGCTTAATGATTGGAATGTTTCTTTATCCCTAACAACCTGAATAGGACTACTTGTTCTCGATTCCACACCAACAACAACAGCTTCATTAGTTAGATATCCGCGCATTTTTTTATCAAATTCTTTAAAAGCAAGTTGAAGACGTTTCCCAATATTTTCAGGTAACCAAAAATGCACTGGGCTATTAATTAATCCAGGATAATATGATGAATCGGGCAAGCCCATTGAGATTTTACCCTTAACAAAATCCTCCAGACGCTGAGCAGGAGCATGTAATCCGGAAGCACTATTCTGGTAAGTCATTTGTTCGAGATTCATTTGCATTTGCATTCCTGCAAACGGATCTTCAAGGCCTGAAGTACCTAAATAATCTTCGGGTTTAATTTCTACAACAATTCCTGAGTTTGCATAAGGACCAACGCGTTTCGAATTTGACATTCCGTTTACAACAATCTGTTTTTCTTCAGTAGATGCACAAACAATTGTTCCGCCCGGACACATACAGAAAGAATACACACCTCTTCCATTTACTTGTTGCACAAGATTATATGTTGCTGGAGGCAGATACTGACCTCGTGATTTTCTTTTATATTGAATACTGTCTATTAATTCCTGTGGATGTTCAACCCTCACTCCCATTGCAAAGCCTTTAGGTTTTAGAACAACCTCACTTTCATTTAAAAATCTATATACATCTCTAGCAGAATGGCCAGTTGCAAAAACAACATTTTCAGAAGTGTATTCTTTAGAATTTTCGCAAACAACAGACTTCACAGATCCAGAAGAAACATTTATTCCAACAACCTTTGTATTAAAATGCACTTCGCCACCACATTCGATTATCTTATTTCGAATATTACGCATAATTCCTGGCAGCTTATCTGTACCCACATGAGGATGAGCATCAACAAGCACATCGCGATTAGCTCCAAAATAGTGCAAGAGCTGTAAAACATCACGCACATTCCCACGCTTTTTACTTCTCGTATACAACTTACCATCAGAATATGTTCCAGCTCCACCTTCTCCAAAAGCATAATTTGAATCTGGGTTCAAGATATGTTCTCTGTTTATTGCTGCAATATCAGATTTTCTATCCTCAACAGATTTTCCTCTTTCAAGAACAATTGGTTTTAAGCCATTAAGGATACATGAAAGTGCAGCAAAATATCCAGCAGGGCCTGCACCAACAATTACAACTTCTTTTTTATTCTTAACATCATTAAAAACAAATTCCTGAATTTCGGTTGGGAATTCACTATCATGAGTAATTACTTGCAAACGAGCATTAAATTTAACAGCTTTACGAGCATCAATAGATTTACGTAAAATTCTATAATCCTTAATTTCTCCAATTGGGATATTAAGTTTTCCGGATATTGTCTTTAAGACAAATTGTTTATTGTGTAATTGTTCCGGATAAAAAACAAAGTCAGATTCTTGTATCATGGTTTATTCCCACCATTTAATTTTATCGATTTTACCTCCCTCAAAATGGAAAGAAAGAATCAACATATGTGAGTTAAGTCTATCGTAATAAGTACTAAATTCGCTATTGTCATAAGCCACCATATTAAACATACCCCACGATGATTTGAGTTCAATACCAAACATAAAATATTGGAGAAAAAAGTCAGCTCCTACACCAAATTCATAATAAGCATCAAATCTTTTTAATCTAATTTTGGGTCTATCCTCAGGCTTAACCTTTTTTTGTGAAGCAAGATCAATCCTACTATTTAGGCCACCTACAAGAAAAGGTCTCCAGTTATTAATTCTGGCAGAACGATACTTTAACAATACAGGAAAATCCAAAAATGTAGATTCAATCATCATTGTATGACGTCTATACTCTCCGTTTTTAATATATTTATAATGTATATCTCTTTGACCAAAAGTTAATCCTGGCAAAAAACGCACATCCAGATAAGTCGCTAAACGCAAATTTGATATCATATTAATATTGAATCCGACATATCTTCCAATCTCAACTGCATAAATTGAATCGAACTGAGTATAAAACAAATCTGTAGGTCTTACAACAAAGTCCATTGTATTCAATCCTAAAGAATAACCAAAATGTGCTGCTTGATTATCGAGTTTAGGCAGATTCATTGGAATATTTCTTTGAGCATAAATTGTTAAACTCAAAAATGCAAATATTGATATGAAAAACGCTTTTTTCAACATTAAAAATTTTGTACAAAGATATAACTGTCTTTTGAAAAAAATATTATAATTATCAGATAATTAAAAAAATAAATGTTTTTCTTTTGTTATTCAAAATAAGTTTTCTACATTTGCAGTCCGAAAATTTTGATTAGAAGACATATAAATAAATAGTTTTAAAAATGTACGCAATAGTAGAAATAGCTGGACAACAATTTAAAGTTGAAAAAGGAAGCAAGATTTTTGTAAATCGTCTTGATAAAGAAGAAGGCAGCGAATTAACTTTTGACAACGTCCTATTAGTTGACAATAATGATAAAGTTACTGTTGGAACTCCTGTAGTAGACAAAGCGAAAGTTTCTGCCAAAGTTTTACAACATGTAAAAGGAGACACCGTTTTAGTATTCAAAAAGAAAAGAAGAAAAGGTTATCAAACCTTAAACGGTCATCGCCAAAAGTACACAGAGATTGAAATTCAGGATATCAACGCATAATAAAATTTAAGAAATGGCACATAAGAAAGGAGCCGGTAGTTCGCGTAACGGTCGTGAATCCGAAAGTAAAAGACTTGGAGTTAAAATATATGGTGGACAAGCTGCTATCGCAGGGAATATTATTATTCGTCAGCGTGGCACACAGCATCATCCTGGTGAAAATGTAGGTATGGGAAAAGATCATACATTATTTGCTCTTATTGACGGAACTGTAAAATTCCAAAAGAAAAGAAATAATAGATCTTACGTTTCAATCTTACCTAAAGTTGAAGAAATTATTGAAACTAAAGCTACTCCAAAAGTTAAAGTAGCAAAAGCTGAACCTAAAGCTGAAGTTGAGGTTGAGGTTGAGGTTGCTGTTGAAGAACCTAAAGCAGAGAAAACAGCTAAGAAACCTGCAGCTAAGAAAGAAACTGCTGAAAAAAAGCCAGCTGCTAAAAAAGCTGCTAAACCTAAAGCAGAAAAGAAAGAAGACAAAAAAGACGATAAAGAATAATTATCAGATATATTCAAAAAGAAACTCTTGCAGATTGCAGGAGTTTTTTTTTGCCTTTTCCTATAGTCATCGAGTAACTAGGGATTAGTTTAATGAAATAAATGAGGTACTAACTAAACAGTAAACTACAATTTATCTTTATAACTAAGAAGCTTCATCTCGCTGCCATCATAAACAGCATAGGTAAAATTCATAAGCCAATCACCAAGATTAACAAATTCGGTATTTTCAGAGAGGTTTAATTTTACTGGAATATGACGATGGCCAAAAACAAAGTAATCGATATGTTCATTTTCTAGAACAGACTTTGCATATTTTACTAACCACTCATCGTTATAGTCAACCATATCAGGATAGTGGTGTTTCTTCCTACTAGATGCAGACCATGATAAAGCAATTCTGAATGAGATTTCTGGGTGAGCAAGTTTAAACAAAAACTGAAAAAACTTTGAAGCAAAAATCTTCTTTAAAAAATTATATTTTTTATCATAAGGACCTAGACCATCTCCATGACCAACAAGAATCTTTTTCCCATCAACATCAATGATTTCAGTAGAGCGTATCAACTCGGCACCAATAGCTTGAGGCAAATAATCGAAAACCCACATATCGTGATTTCCCGTAAAATATTTTATCTTTATTCCGCTATCGCTTAGATTACGAAGTTTTGCTATTAGTCTGCTAAATCCACGAGGAGCAACATGTTTATATTCAAACCAAAAATCGAAAATATCGCCTACTAATGAAATTTCCAAAGCATCTTCACTAATATCATCAAGCCATTTTATTAATAGCTCTTCTCTTTGATCAGAAGTATACTCTGAATCAACCCCCAAGTGCGCATCCGACACGAAATATCTATTTACCCTCTTCAAAACAACAAATATGGTTTACTACGATAATTCAATAAATTAATTTTGTCCAAAGATAATGTAAATCTTACTTTTTGAAGATAATTGTCAGTATAAATATTATTGCTTGTCTGCCAAACTCTTTGAGTACCAGTTATTGGAAAATAGATAGACAAGAAATTCTTAATTAATTTCAATCTAATCCCAGTTTCATAAAACACATCGGGTTCCTGCGAATTTACTTTGGGACATGCTGCCAAATTAAAGTACACATCAACTACGCGAAGAGGAGTTCCACTATTAAGATTTAATGCCATTAACCAATCGTCGGTTTGTCCAAAGGGAGTATAAAGAGTAAATCCACCATCATTTTTCACAAATTGATGAGCCCAAACATTTTCAGGATTAGTGCGAATATCCTCATTTCTTCCAACATATAAATCATCGTAGAAATAATCCTGACTTCCCAAATTCCCACTCATACGAAAATTATAATTCCCGTAATATACGTCTGAACTATATAAAAATGTACCGGCAAAAACTCGTATATCTAAGCCGATGTGTTCGTTATAATTAAAGAACTTATTATACTCTGCAGCAAGCTTTACAAAACCATCTCCGCTCTGCAAATTAATACTTGCCGACCAATAATTAATTGGTTTATTATCATAATAAGAGTATCTAATATCCTGATAATTATTAACAGAGTCAAAATAGTAGTCACTAGCATAAATATTCCTTATTTGCAATTCTGATTCTAAGGTTTTAGTTGGATCAGTTTTAAACCTAATATTTATTCCTGCAGACGTTCGAAAATATCTCTCATCAAAATCGATACTAAAACGTTTTGCTGAAACATAAGGTTCAATTTCTCTTATAGTAGTATTTTCAGGATGCAGAAAAAGTGAAAAATTTGCAACCCCTGTCAAAGTATTTGTCATTGTTCCCCATAAAGGCATTATCTGATACTCAAACTTTTTCTTAGGAAATGGAGATGAATAAAAAATAAGTCCGGGGCTCCATCCATCTGTTGCATTGTATGTAATTAGTGGCGCTATTGGAATCTGTGTATATTTTGGATTATCTATAAAATTATATAAACTAAGCTTAACCGGTCTTCTGGTTTTAAGAACTCCTTTTCTAAAATAATTATTTCGACGATTAAGATCCAAAGTCTTATACTCTGAGTCTATAGCAAACATTGTTCTGTTACCAACATAAATTTTTTGTTTACCCTCAAAGCCATCAAGGATAATACTTGAATCTCCAATATTTAAAAACAATGGTGTCAGACATTCTCCATTATTTTTTACAATCAGGCTATCTTTTTGAAGTCCACAAATTTTATAGTCTGGTGTATTATTGGATTCAATAAAATCATCAAAGAACCAGTCAATTGATTTTGATGAATTTTCTTTAAAAGATGTTTTTAGATTTTCTGGATAAACATGCTTAAACTGATACTCCTCAAAGAATGATCTCATCATTTTACGAAAAGCGTCATCACCTAAATATTCCTGAAGTGTATAAATTGCAGTAACAGGCTTATAGTAGGACAAAATGAAATAATTCAGCACAGACATTTCTTCAGAATTTAAACTAGCTGATTGCTCAATATTTTCAGACATAAGATAAGCCCAAGACAATTCGCGAGTATATCTTCCCGGAACATCATCAAGCTTATGAATATTTACAGGGGTTCCTGTTATTTCCTCAATAATTCCTTTTTCTTGATAATATGTATCAAAATATTTTGCTTCATAAAAAGACGTAAAACCTTCATCGATCCACGAATTATTTCTCTCGTTACTACCAATCATTCCGTAGAACCAATTATGAATTACTTCGTGAGCTATAACTCTTTCCAATGAGTATTTGTCGCTAGCTGAAACAACAGTAATTGTGGGATATTCCATCCCTCCTCCTGCTCCAATTGGAGCATCAACAGCAGAACAATTTTGATAAGGATATGCACCAACATTCTCGGACATCAGATCTATCGTCTTTGCAATATAATTAGTAGCATCAGACCACAAAGATGCATTTCTCCTGTTAAAAAAAGCCCAGCAAGTGACATATTTATCAGCAGATTCAATAAAATAAGACTCTCTTTCAACAGCAAAGTCAGGAGAAGCAAACCATGCAAAATCATGAATATTATCACAGACATAGTTTATAGTTTTTCTTTTTGTAGAATCACCATATGGTCGAACATGTTTTTTGTTTTTCTCCATACTACAAAGCTCGGCGTAATCTTCGAGACGAGCTAATTCCTTTTTGCTAATTAGATTCCCTGTTGCAGCAACAATATAATTATCAGGAACGTTAATCTCCACCTCAAACTTACCAAACTCAGAATAAAATTCCCCCATATCAAGATAAGACATCGGATGCCAACCATATTCATCATAAACTGCTGGTTTTGGATACCATTGAGTGATGCAAAAATCATTATCATTCCACCCTAAACGACTCGTCACAATTGGAATTTTCACAAGAAAATCCATTTCAACACTTACCGATTTTCCTGGCAACAATCTTTGTGGAAGCGGAAGTATCACAACGTCCTCGACATCGGATTCAAACTGTCTGAATTTTACTAATGCGCCATCAATCATAATCGAGTCACAATCTATATAGCCTCTGTATGCATCAGAAGCATACTCAAATGAAGAATTATGTAATTGCAACTGTTGTTCTGCAAATTTTGTGTTTGCATCTTTATACGCATTTGGCCATAAATGGTAATAAAGAAATTCTAATGTGTCTGGCGAGTTGTTTATGTATGTTGTAACAATGTGCCCATCAAGTGTTTTTTGGATTTCATTGAGATTCACACTAATTTTATGATTCACCTCCTGTTTAAATTCTGACTGTGCAAACAAAAATGTTTGAATTAGAACAAAAACTAATATCCACAATAACTTTATCTTCATTTAATTCTACTTTGCTTCTAATGTGATTCTCTCTTGCAGTTTGTCTATATCATCTGTTAACATTTCAATTACCGATTCTTCATTTATAAAAACATAAGAAGGCAATTTTTGCACTCCATAAATTTTAACAACTGGACTTTCCCACGATTTAAAATCACAAATATTTATAAAATTCTGAGTATTATTTTGATCAATAGCCAAACTCCATTTTTCTTTTCTGCTATCCAAAGAAATCATAATCACTTCAACATCATTATTCCTTTTTATATCTGCCAAATATTTAAGATTCGTTACTGACAACTTATTCCAGGATGCCCAAAATCCAACTATCACTTTTTTCTCTAGATAGCTGCTTAGGTTTTCATTTTTACCATTTTTATCTGGGACACTAAAATCCGGAGCTTCTGCCCCAACAGTAAGATTGAGATAATCTCTGTCTATTTGTTGGTCTTGTAGCTTTTTAGTATTCACCACTGATTCCAATAGTTTTATATGTGGAAAATCAGGATTATTAGTTTTAAGCTGTGCTAACACAAACTCAAAATCTTCAAAATCTGCATCTATTGTCAGAATTGGTGTCGTTCCAATATACTGATATAATGCCATATAAATAACAGGTGAATTTGAGTTTTCGTGTATAAAACTTTTCAGGTACACTCTATCAGAATCGTATAGTTTCTTGGCGGTCTCATTAGTTACCTGAAATAATGAATCAATATTAGCTTTTGGGTATTTTGCCGCATCCGCAATTTCGTCTTTCAGCTTATTTAGCTTGTCTGAACTTTCTATTAATCTAAGATTCATTTGTCGCAATAATTCCGAATCATCAGACCCTTTAACCGAATATGATTTTACTAAACCCGGATACTGCCCGCGAAGCTCAACTTCCTGATTATCTTTAACATACAAATAAATTGAGTTATCATTATCAATTACCAATCTTAATATTCCACCAGGAATACTTTCCAATTCAATTTCGAACTGCCCTTTAGAATTTATTTTCGCAACAGATATTGTATCAATGCGATTTGGCATTAAGGACTCCAAAAAAAATGTTTTATCCTGACAACCAGATATTTCACCCCAAATTTTAACCTGATAATCAGAACCTCTATTACAAGATTCTGTTACAATTAATATGGATATCAAAAAGAATATTATGAAACACTTAAAGTATTTGATGTTTTTAAATTTCATTTTTTAATTTTGTGAAAATTTTAGTTTTGAATATTTATACAAATATAAACGAAATTATTCCAAAGAATTGTGTTGCAAGCATCGGTTTTTTCGATGGAGTACACAAAGGTCATGAATATATTGTAAATGAATTACAAAAAAAAGCAAAAGAGAGAGGAGTCGAAGAATTACTTATCAGCCTTTGGCCTCACCCATCAATTTTGTTTAATCGACCAATAAAACTACTTTCGACATACGAAGAAAAAATTAAATTATTTAAATTAATAAATGTCAAAAACTTACTTTTCCTAGATTTTAATCATGAAATTGCATCTCTAAGCAAATATGATTTTACTAAAAACATTTTGCAAGATAAATTAGGAATTTCAGAGCTCATAATGGGTTATAATAATTCGATAGGGAAAAAAGACAGTAATCATAATGACAGTCGTAAAATAGATTTACCTTTTTCACGACTCAAAAAAATTCAGATAGCTGGGAAAGATGTCAATTCTTCAATTATCAGAACCTTAATAAGCGAAGGTAAAGTTGAAGAATCTGAATTAATGCTTGGTTATCCTTATGAGATTACTGGTAAAATTATTAGTGGATATAAAATTGGCAGACGAATCGGATTTCCAACAGGGAATTTAGGCAAAATCGATGAATATAAGCTAATTCCTGACAACGGAGTCTATATTGCCGAGGTGTTTGTAAACAACAAATGGCTTCCGGCAATGTTAAATATCGGGACACGACCAAGTTTTGACGGAAAAGAACAAAGTATAGAATTTAACATTTTAAATTTTAACTCAGACCTATACGACAAAACAATTTCAGTTAGATTTAGAAAACGAATCAGAGCAGAAATCAAGTTTGATAATATCGACAAATTAGTTGAACAGCTTAATAATGACCGTGAAGAAACCATCAAGTTTTTCAGCTAATTTTGTTTATTCGTTAAAACTGATTATTTTTGCGCAAAATTATATAATATAAATAGAAGATTTCAATGGAAGAATTAATTAGCACATTACCTTATAAAGTTGCAGACATGAGTCTTGCAGAATGGGGTCGAAAAGAAATAGAAATTGCAGAGCAAGAAATGCCTGGTTTAATGAGTATCAGAAGAAAGTACTCTGCAGAAAAGCCACTAAAAGGAGCTAGAATTACAGGATCTCTGCACATGACAATCCAAACTGCAGTTTTAATCGAGACTTTAGTTGAGTTAGGTGCTGACGTAAGATGGGCAAGTTGTAATATTTTCTCTACTCAGGATCATGCTGCTGCTGCTATCGCTGCTACTGGCGTCCCTGTATATGCTTGGAAAGGCGAAACACTTGAAGAATACTGGTGGTGTACATTACAAGCTTTATCATTTCCAAATGGTGAAGGCCCAAACTTAATAGTTGACGATGGTGGTGATGCAAGTTTACTTTGCCACAAAGGATATTTTGCAGAAAAAGATGCTTCAATCTTAGATGTAGAACCAGCAAACAATGAAGAAAGAGTTGTACTTGAGCAATTAAAAGCTGTTCTTAAAGTTGATAATCAAAAATGGACACGCACAATTAAAGAACTTAAAGGTGTTTCTGAGGAAACAACTACAGGAGTTCACCGTTTATACCAAATGATGGAAAGCGGAGAATTATTAATTCCTGCTATTAACGTAAACGACTCTGTAACAAAATCAAAATTTGATAACCTTTACGGTTGCCGCGAATCACTTGCAGATGGTATCAAACGTGCTACTGATGTAATGATTGCAGGTAAAGTTGTTGTTGTTCTTGGATATGGTGATGTTGGAAAAGGATCTGCTAGATCTATGAGAGGTTACGGAGCAAGAGTTATAGTAACTGAGATTGACCCAATATGTGCACTTCAAGCTTCAATGGAAGGTTTTGAAGTTGCAAGAATTGAAGACGTACTTGAAGAAGGAAATATTTATGTTACAACTACTGGTAACAAAGACGTTATCACTGCTGAGAACATGAAGAAAATGAAAGACCAATCTATAGTTTGTAACATTGGACACTTCGACAATGAAATTCAAGTTGATGCTTTAGATACAGACCCTACTGTTACTAAAATAAATATCAAACCTCAGGTTGACAAATATACTTTCGAAAATGGAAATTCAATTTACATGCTAGCTGAAGGTAGACTTGTAAACTTAGGTTGTGCAACTGGTCACCCATCATTTGTAATGAGTAACTCATTCTCAAACCAAACTTTAGCACAATTAGACCTTTGGGCAAATAATTACGAAGTTGGTGTTTACAGATTGTCTAAAAAATTAGATGAAGAAGTTGCAAGATTACATTTAGAACAAATCGGTGTTAAATTAACAACAATGACTAAAGAGCAATCTGAATATCTTGGAGTCCCTGTTGAAGGACCTTACAAACCTGAACACTACAGATACTAAAAATAAAAAATTAGATAAATAAAAAACGGGGTCGAAAAACGATCCCGTTTTCTTATGCTTATCATCTAAGAATTAATTTGCATTGTAAATATACAGAGTTCCTCCTTCAAGATAAGTCAAATACTGAAGTAGTGGATACTTTGAAGGACTATCAACGATCGAACCATCATATATCGAAAATTTCGAATCGCAATTTCTACAAACTAAGAATAAACCCGTCGAATCAACATCTAAAATTGAATTTTGTTCGAAAGGATCATTTGGACAATTTCGTTCATAAGCTTTATACTCATCAGTAAACTGACAATAAAGAACGATACCCTTAACTCCACCTGTTAAGTATAAATAGTTACCCGGAGTTTTAACTGACATATACTGAGGTAAATCTGGGTATATACGGAAGTTTACATACACATAAGGTATGCGATTTTGATTATCACATGCAGGAATTAGTATAAAAAATGCGAAACATGTTAATATAATCGTTATCTTTGTAAGAAAGTTTTTCATAAGATGCAGTTTTTAAACATTACAAAATTAAAGAATTTCTTTCAAGTAATAACAATTGCCTTACTTATTTTATTGCCGTCCGCTACGTTTTCTCAGTCATATAGGAGTATTGACAACGAAAAATACATGAAATCTCAAAAATCAAAACGCATTAAACCTACGCGTGAAGACAGAGTTGTCATGAGAATTGAAAAGAAAACAATAAAAAAAGATAAAAAGAAAAAACGAATTGATCGAAGAAAACATAAAAGAGCGGTACGAAAACACAACAAAAAAATTAATGGTGGTGGAAAAGATCTTGTCGACGGAAAGAGAACCTGGAGGCGTATGAAAAGATCGAAACGTAACGCTAAGAACAAAAAGAAGTAGCTTTTTACATTTTATAACATTTATCTAATTTTAAATTACTTAGGTATATAATTTAAAAAAAAGTTAATTTTTCAAAGTATTTCTTTTGGTCAATAACTAATTAGGTAGTATATTTACAGCTTTCTTAATTGGGTTAAGTTAAAATATAAAGTAAATCTTTATTATGTTACGAAAATTACTTATAGTTATTATGGCGCTCACATCGATGAGCGCGGCGTTGTATGCACAGGGGACACTAAGTGGAACCGTATCTGATGCTGCAACCGGAGAGCCAATCCCGTTTGCGAACGTGACGATTGAACAGAATGGAAACATTGTTACAGGTGGAATGACCGATTTTGATGGTAAGTTTAGTATAAAACCTATACCTGCCGGAAAATACACTGTGTCATCTTCTTACGTTGGTTATGCGACTTTGCAGTATACCAGTGTTCAGATTCCTGCAGGTAGTATTACTTTCCAAAATTTTGAGTTAAATCCGTCAGCTGAAATTCTGGCCGAAGTTGAAATTAAGGAATATAAAGTTCCTCTAATTGCGAAGGATCAAACTGCATCAGGTGGTACTGTTACCTCTGAAGACATCGCTAAGATGCCTGGTCGTTCTGCAGCAGCAGTTGCTACAACTGTTGGAGGTGTTTATTCCGAAGATGGAGAAGTAGGATCTATTAGAGGTGCTCGTTCCGAAGGTACTGTTTATTATGTAGATGGTGTTAAGGTTAGAGGGTCTTCTTCAGTTCCAAAATCTGCTATCGAACAAGTACAGGTCATTACTGGTGGTTTACCAGCTCAATATGGTGACGTAACTGGTGGTATTATCAGTCTTACAACAAAAGGGCCTACTTCTAAGTATTTCGGAGGAGCAGAAATTGTTACTTCTCAATACCTAGATCCTTATGGTTATAATCTTGTAGGTGCAATGCTTTCAGGACCAATCTGGAGCGTAGAAGAAAAAGGGTCTAACAGAAAAAGAACAGTTGCAGGATTCTTACTTTCTGCAGAAGGAAGTATTGTTGAAGATCCAGGACCATCTGCTGTTGGTGAGTGGAGAGCTACAGATGATGTTATTAATAGTATTAAAGATAATCCTTTGCAATTAGTACAGACTGCTGGTGGTGCAATTATTTATCAAAATACTGATTATCTTCAAGAAGAGTCTTTTGAAAATCATCAAACAAGAAATGATGCGGAAAGCAAATCATTTAATGTTGCTGGAAAAATTGACATATCTCCTATTAGAGATCTTAACCTAACATTTGGTGGAACTTTAGATTATATAGATCGAAGAGCATATGATTATAGAAATCAGCTTTTCAACTCTGAAAACAATGGTAATATAAACTATAAAAACTGGAGAGTTTATGGTAGAATTACTCAAAAATTCAGAGATAATTCTGATAGTGAAAAAGAAGCGATTATTAAAAATCCTTTCTACACTATTCAGGTAGACTATTCTCAAACATATACAAAATATTACAATAAAAACTTTGATGATAATTATTTCCAATATGGACATATTGGCGAATTTAACACAACTCCTGAAAAACGTTTTTTCTATGGTGTTGATTCACTAACAGGACTTGAGGGTTATATACACGAGTCATGGTTTTACAGAATAGAAGATTTTGAAGCTGGTGTACATAATCCAGATCTTGCAAGATATACCGATCAATATTTCAATTATTTTGAAGACTACTATTATAAAGACGAAAACTCTGTTACGTTAAATGGTGGTTTATTAAATGGTATGTCAGCTCCATGGGCTTACGGAATTTGGAATAGCCCTGGTAATCCTTATACAACTTATCAAATAACTGATGCAACACAGTTCAGAGTATCAGCTTCTGGTTCTGCCGACATTAAAAACCATGAGATTAGTTTAGGTTTTGAGTTTGAACAAAGAAGCGACTCGTATTTTGCAGTAGGCCCATTTGGATTATGGACATTAGCAAGAAGGTCAACAAACTTCCACATATCTGAAAGAGATTTATCAAATCCTATTGAATATAGAGATGAGAATGGCGTTTTCTTAGATACAGTAGCATATCCTAGACTTTATAATGCAACATCTCAATCAAGATTTGACATAAAATTAAGAGAATCTCTTGGTCTTGATGTAGATGGTTTAGAATGGATTGATATCGATTCTTATGATCCTGAAACATTTGATTTAAGCTGGTTTAGTCCAGATGAGTTATTTAATCAAGGTAGCAGTTATGTAGGATATTATGGTTATGACTACACTGGTGAGAAATTGAATTATAAGCCTACTTTTGATGATTTCTTCAACAAAACCAATGAAGAAGGTTACTTAGAAAGACCTATTGCTCCATTCGAGCCTAACTATGTAGCTGGATATATTCAAGATAAATTTGCATTTAAAGATCTTATATTTAATATAGGTGTTCGTGTTGACAGATACGATGCAAACCAAATGGTTCTTAAAGATGCATATACTCTACATGAAGCTTATACAGTTGGAGATACTGATGAAAAAGGTTTAATTAGTAGCATTGACCATCCATCAAACATTCCTGATGAAGCTGTTGTTTATGTTAACGATCTTAATTCACCTTCTGCAATAAATGGATATCGTGTTGGTTCTGTTTGGTATAATGCGAATGGTACTGAGATTGAAAATCCTGATTTTATTGCAAGTCCAAATGGAATTGCTCCTTATTTAGTCTCTCCAGATGAAGAATTAAATTCTAAAGCATTTGAAGATTACAAACCTCAAATTGTTGTTATGCCACGTATCTCGTTTTCATTCCCTATATCTGATGAAGCTTTATTCTTTGCACACTATGATATACTTTCTAAGAGACCTAGTTATGCAGCACGCTTAAATCCACTAGATTATTTATTTATTTATCAAAATAATACAAGCCTATTAAACAATCCTAATCTTAAAACTGAGAAAACTATTGATTATGAATTAGGTTTTCAACAAAAATTAGGAAACACATCTGCTCTTAAACTTTCTGCTTTCTATCGTGAAATGCGTGATATGCAGCAAGCAATTGCAGTAAATGGTGCTTATCCAGTTGATTATTACACTTATGGGAATATTGACTTTGGTACTGTTAAAGGTTTTGGTGCAACATATGATTTAAGAAGAACAGGTAATGTTACTTTAAGAGCATCTTACACATTACAATTTGCTAATGGTACTGGTTCAAGTTTTGAGTCAGGAGCAGCAATTGTAAAATCTGATAAACCAAACTTAAGAACAACTATACCATTAGATTTCGACCAAAGAAATAATTTTGCAATAACTGTTGACTATCGTTATGGTGGTAAAGTTTCCGGTACTCCATATAATGGTCCTAAAATTGCTGGCAAGAGCATTTTAGCAAATACTGGTGTAAACTTTGTTATTAACGCAGGATCTGGTTCTCCATATACTAAACGTAACAGACCTTCTTCCGGTACTGTAGTTGGATCTCTTAATGGATCTCGCAAACCTTGGAGAACAACTGTTAATATGAGATTAGACAGAGATATCAAAGTGAAACTTGCTGATAAAAAAGATGATGGTTCTAAAGAAAAATATGGCTATCTAAATGTGTATTTAGAAATATCTAACTTATTAAATACCAAGAATGTAATTAATGTGTATGATTATACTGGTAATCCAGATGATGACGGTTTTTTAAATTTTGCAGACTATCAGTCAGCAATAGCTACACAGAATAATGAAGATGCATACAGAAATTATTATGCTATGTTTATAAACTCACCATATAATTACAGTTTACCAAGAACTATCAGATTAGGTGTACAATTCAGTTTTTAATTAAAAGTTGTTAATAAGAATTTAAATAGTAAAACATGAAAAGTCTTAAAAAAATATTATTCGTAACAATCTTGATTGTTATTTCGAATTACTTGATGGCTGACAAATGGCCTCAAGATCCGAATAAAGACCAAACTCCAACTACCCGAGCAACTGAGAATTGTGAACCAGGGAAAACCTCTACTGAATTAAACACCAACAATGTTAGAGCATTAATTCATACCGGTGGTGATATGTGGTGGGATTTACAGGACAATGCATATTATATTGTTCCTGCAGATGGTAACACAAGTGCTCTTTTTGCTGGAGCAATATGGGTTGGTGGATTAGATGCAAGTGGTCAATTAAAACTTGCAGCACAAAGATTTAGACAAGATGGTATTGATTATTGGCCTGGTCCACTAATTACTTCTGGATCTGAACAGGCTACTGTTACTAGAGAAATTTGTCGCGAGTATGATAAGCACTTCTATATAACCAAGGATATGGTTAAAGAATTTAGAGAGTGGTATGCTTGTTCACAAGACCCAGCATGTAATCTGGAAGAAAATTTCCCAGCATACTCTATTCCAGATATTATTATGAATTGGCCTGCACATGGTCCTGAAGGTGGTTACGATTATAATCTTGCACCTTTTTGGGATGTTGATTTAGATGGATATTATAATCCACTTGCAGGAGATTTTCCATATTATGAGTTCTCGAATGAAGGTATAACTGATGACGCTAATTGTGCACGACCTCGTAAAAGAGAGCCTAAATTATTTGGAGACGAAACATTATGGTGGGTATATAATGATAAAGGTAATATTCACACTGAAACTGGTGGAACAGCTATTGGAATGGAATTTAGAGCTCAGGCATTTGCATTTACAACAAATGATGAACTTAATGACATGACATTTTATAATTATAACATTATAAATAGATCAACATATCGCTTAGAAGAAACTTACTTTGGTGTTTGGACTGATGCAGACTTAGGAAATCCTACTGATGACTACACTGGGTGTGATGTACAAAGGGGTCTTGGGTATATGTATAATGGTGATGATGATGATCAGACTTCAGAAGGTATTAATGGATATGGTTCACAACCACCAGCAATTGGTATCGATTTCTTTGAAGGGCCTTATCAAGATCCCGACGGAATAGATAACTCTTCAAGTTATATTATAGAAGATGGTGTTAAAACATTACATTGCGATGTTGGAGATATTCTTAATGGTAACATTAATGGACTTAATTTTGAAGATGGAGAGCCTGATAATGAACGTTGGGGTATGAGAAGATTCTTATATTTCAATAATACTCAACAAGGTGCTAATGATGCTACTTTGGATCCACATTCAGCAGCAGAACACTATAACTACTTAACTGGTAAATGGCTAGATAATTCACCTTTATATTATGGTGGGACTGGACATACATCAGGTGGTGCAGATTCTAATATTGAAACAGACTTTATGTTTCCAGGAAATCCAACAACTGACCCTTGTGGTTGGGGACAAGGAGGAATTCCACAAGAAGCATGGTCTGAAGAAACTGAAGATAACCCTGCTGGAGATAGAAGATTCGTTCAATCTGCTGGTCCTTTTACTCTTGAACCTGGTGCTGTTAATGACATTACTTTAGGTGCTGTTTATGCACGAGCTCCTTCTGGTGGTCCTTGGGCTTCTGTTGAAGCTGTTCGTAAAGCTGACGATAAAGCACAAGTATTATTTGAAAACTGTTTCCGTGTACTAGATGGTCCAGATGCTCCAGAATTGCAAATTATTGAAATGGATAAAAAACTTATTTTCCATATTTATAATAAAGCTGGAAGTAACAACTATTTAGAAGAATATGCTGAAAAAGATCCTTCAATTGTATGTAATTCTGATCTTGATCCTTGTGATGAGTATTATAGATTCCAAGGTTACCAAGTATTTCAATATGAAAACACTAAAGTTAGTATCTCAGATAGATATAATAAAGCTTTAGTAAAAGAAATATATCAATGCGATATTAAGGATGATATTGATCATATCGTTAATTATGTATGGTCTGATAATTTAGGTGCAAATGAACCAGTTGAAGAAGTAAATGGTTCTAATAATGGTATTGTACATACATTTGTTATTGAAAATGATGTCTTTGCTGATGGAGATTCTCGCTTAATAAATAACAGAGAATACTATTTCTCAGTAATTGCATATGGTTATAACCAGACTATGCTGTATAATCAAGCAGTTCAAGAATCTTTCTTAGGACAAAAGAAACCTTATCTTGCTGGACGTAATAATATTAAAAAGTATACAGTAATACCTCATATTAATGATCCTGAAAATGGTGGAACAGTTATTCAAGGAGATTATGGATATGGTCCAAGCATAACAATGGTTGAAGGTTTTGGTAATGGAAATAACATACTTGATCTTACCGATGAATCAATCGAAGAAATTATGTCTGGATATCCTTGGAAAGCAGAAAACAGATCATATAAAAATGGCAATGGTCCTGTTACTATCAAGGTAATTGACCCTTTAAATATCCCATCTGACACTTATACTCTTAAATTCAATGAAGCAGAAACAGCTTCAACTGGAGTTATTGGTGTTAATAATGGTCAGTACTTAGAAACAGATAATGGAGTATATTACTCTCCATTTTCATACACAATAATAAATTCTGCAGGAGATAGTATCAATAGTGAAGTTATGGTTCAATATGAACAAAGTTATGAGCAATTATTTTTAGATTGGGGATTCTCAATTACAATGTCTCAGGTTAACTTCCCAGGTAATAAAGATAAAAACTTATATCAAAATGGATTTTTATCTGCTTCTATGACATTTGAAGATGAAACTAAACCTTGGTTGTATTTTGTACCTGATGGAGAAGGACAAGATGCTTTAAACTGGATCAGAGTTGGAACAGTTACAACTGATAATTCAATTAATAGTTGTCTGGATATTAGTTACGATGACTATACTGAATATCTTGATGACAATCAATATTTTGAAAAAATATTGGGTGGTACTTGGGCTCCATATAAATTTGTAAGCTCAGGTCAGTATGGTATAGCTAATAGCAGTATTAGATCATCATTAGACTTACAGAAAAAGCAACCTATTTCAAGTGTTGATATTGTAATTACTAGTGACACATCTATGTGGACAAGAAGTTGTGTTATCGAAATGTGTGAAAACGAATGGACTACAGATGATGAATGCGGATTACCAATCCCTGTTAATCCTGCAATTAACTATAGATCTGAAGGAAACGCTGTTAAGTTCTCAATGCGTAAAAGTCCTTCAGTTGATAAAGAAGGAAATCCACTTAATGATGGTACAACAGGTTTAGGCTGGTTCCCAGGTTATGCTATTGACGTTACAACAGGTGAAAGATTAAATATTATATTTGGTGAAGACTCATGGATGGCTGGTGAAAATGGTGCTGATATGATTTGGAATCCGTCAGATAGTTTCTATGCAGAAGGACTTTACTCTGATAATGGACCTAGATTAGGTGGAAAACATGTGATTTATGTAATGAGAAATAACGAAAATTACACAACTTCTTCAATGTTTACAGTGCCTGCTTACGATTCTTGTCAGTATATCTATGATAATTTTGTAAAATATGAAGAAAGTGGATACACTTCTACAATTTGGTTCAAGAGTATTTGGGAATCAGCTATGTGGTGTGCTATTCCAGTTCAAAATCCTAGTTTTGAATTATTAGAAACAGATGTTACAATTAAGATTCGCACAGCAATGCCTTACTTTTTAGCTAAATATGGAAATGCTAAAGAAGAACCACAAAATGGTAATTATCCAATGTTTACATTTAGTACAGAGGATATTAAGACGGTAACTGATAACTTAGAACAAGCAGAAAGTGCACTTGATTTAATCAGAGTTGTTCCTAATCCATATTATGGAAATTCTTATTACGAAAATTCACAGCTAGATAACTATGTTAGAATAACTAACCTACCAAAAGATTGTGTTATTTCAATTTATAATGCTAATGGTGGACTAGTTCGTAAATACAATAAAGATAGCGAAACAACTTTCGTTCAGTGGGACTTAAAAAATACATATGGTATTAGTATTTCAAGTGGAGTTTATCTTATCCACATTAATGTTCCTGGTGTTGGTGAGAAAATCGTTAAGTGGTTTGGTGCATTACGCCCAATTGACTTAAATAATTTCTAAAATTGTTCATAATTATAAAATAAGAAATATGAAAAAATTATTTATAAAATTAACAATATTGTTAGCAATCTCAATTAGTTTGTTAGCAACAGAAGCATTTGCCGGCAATGAGCAAAGAGTCGGTTCAAACGGAGCTTCAGAATTATTGATCAATCCTTGGGCAAGAAGTTCAGGATGGGGTGATGCAAACGTTGCATGTGTTGTTGGTCTTGAAGGAATGTATCAGAATATTGCTGGAATGGCATTTACTCAAAAAACTGAATTAGCTTTTACAAACACTCAATGGATGGCTGGATCAGGTATAATTATCAATAGTGGAGGTTTTGCTACTAAAGTTGGTGAAACTGGAGTACTTGGTCTTAATGTTCAAAATATGAATTGGGGTAAAATTGATATTACAACTGCAGACCTTCCAGAAGGAGGAATTGGAACATTTAATCCTTCTTACAACACTATTACTTTAGGATATGCAAGAGAATTTTCTAATAGTATTTATGGTGGTATCGCTGTTAAAATGATTAGCGAAGGTATTTCTAACGCAAGTACATCAGGTTTTGCTATCGACGCAGGGATTCAATATGTAACTGGTGTTGGTAAAGATAAAGCTGGAAACAGAAATCGTGATAATCTTCATTTTGGTATTACTATGAAAAATGTAGGAACTACAATGAAATATACTGGTGATGGATTCTCTTTTACTGGATTCTCTGAAAACGGAACAAGTATGACTATTGAGCATAGAAGTCAAGAATTTGAACTTCCATCACTTATTAAGATTGGATTTTCATACCACTTTAAGTTAGCTCCTAAAGTTGATGAAGTAAATGAAACTGTTACATCAGATCATAATTTAGTTCTAGCTGCTAATTTCACATCTAACTCATTTACTAAAGACCAATATCATGCAGGTTTAGAGTATGGATTTAAAGATTACTTCTTTCTAAGAGGTGGTTACGTTTATGAAGATGGAATTACTGATATTGCTACTCGCTCTACAGCTTTTACAGGCCCAACAGCAGGTATGACAGTACAAGTTCCTGTTAATAAAGAGAACAAATCAGTTCTTGCTATTGATTATTCTTACAGATTTACGAATCCTTTTGGTGGGGTTCACACTTTTGGTGCAAGAGTAACTCTTTAATTAAATATTACAATATATAAAAAAAATCCCGTATAACGGGATTTTTTTTTGGCCCTACTCCATCCTTAAGTTCAATTAGTAAATGCACTTTTTCTCTCTTCCCAAAATGTAGCGTAGCGAAATGAAGGAAAGAGAGAAAATTCACAAAGAATTTCCTCTCTAAAGTTTAAATACTCATATTTGTCTTCGACTAAAAAGCAATTTATGAAGCATTTAAAACTAGAACAAAGGTACGCTATTAAAGCCTATTTAGAAAGTGGAAAGAAAATAAAATTTATAGCAGAACAACTATTTGTACATGAAACGACTATTTGAAGAGAATTAAAACGAAATAGTACAAAAACAGGGAAATACAATCCGGATTATGCTCAAGAGCTAGCAGATGAACGCAAAGACCGATTTGTGAGCAATAGAAAGTTTAATGTCAACATAAAGCGTTTTATTGATAATAAATTACTTGAAGAACAGTGGTCTCCAGAGCAAATAAAAGGGTATTGTGATAAGAATAGTATCGAAATTGTTAGTGTTGAACGCATTTATCAGTATATAAGAGAGGACAAGGCTAATGGAGGAGTACTCTATAAACAATTGAGGCATCAACTCAAGCATAGAAAACGGCCTATCGGAGGTGGTAAACATCAAAACATAAAAGACAAAGTTTCAATTGATGAGCGTCCAGATGTAATAAACAATAAGATGCGTTTTGGTGATTGGGAAATAGATTTAATCGTTGGTAAAGACAACAAAGGAGCAATGGTTACAATTGTTGAAAGACAAACTGCTATGATTATGATTAGAAAACTCCCTTTTGGTAAAAATGCATACGAACTGGCTAAAATTGTTATTGATATGTTACTTCCATATAAAACCAATGTGTTATCTATTACCAGTGATAATGGTAGTGAGTTTGCAATGCATAAATTGATAGCAAAAAAACTCGATTGTAAATTTTACTTCGCTCATCCCTATGCTTCCTGGGAAAGAGGACTAAGTGAATATTCAAATAAAATAATTAGACAATATATACCTAAAAAATCTTGTTTTGATGATTTTGAACCGGATTATATTAAATTTGTACAATATAAAATTAACAGAAGACCTAGAAAAAATTTAAACTTTGAAATGCCTGTGAAAGTCTTTTACGAATTGATTGCATAAAAAATGCATTTGGAACTTGAATCAAGATCCGTAATTATCATTGCATATATAGTTTTAGCAATATCCAATAGAGCAGTATTTCTTAAAGTGTGTAATTTAAAAAGTTATTCTGGAAATTTTTGACCTCTATAAAAAGGTCAAGCAAATTTACGGAAATAACTTTTTTGTAACTTTAAACACTTAAATATGAAAAAAAAAGATTTATTAAACAGTGACTTTTTAAAACAATTTAAAACTGGTGAAGAATTAAATAAGTTTTTAAGTCAAATCCAAAAACGTGGATTAGAACAATTATTGGAAGGAGAACTTGATGCTCACTTAGGGTACTAAAAGCACCATGCTTCTGAAGTTATTAATTCAAGAAATGGTCATTCAAAGAATAAAGTTAAGACATCTTTGGGAGAAACCGAGATCTCAGTTCCCAGAGATCGAGATTCGTCTTACAATCCTATGATAGTTCCTAAACGTACGAGTATCGTGGATGGTATTGAAAATGTAATCATCTCACTTTATGCAAAGGGAATGTCTAGCATCGATATCGAAGAACAAATACGTGAAATCTATAACTTTGATATCTCGACTTCAACAATATCAAGAATTACAGATAGGATAAGCAATGATATTGTAGCCTAGCAAAATCGATCTTTAGAAAGTATTTATCTAATTGTTTGGATGGATGGGATTGTTTTTAAAGTACGAGAAAACTCAAAAGTAATCAACAAAACTATCTATATAGCCGTTGGCTTGCGAAAAGATGGATTAAAGGAAGTTTTGGGCTTATGGCTTGGTCGTAATGAAACTGCAGAATTTTGGATGTCTGTATTAACTTATATGAAGGAAAGAGGTGTTCAAGACTTCTTAATTACTGCAATAGATAATCTTAATGGTTTTACCTATATTATCAAAGCTGTTTTCCCTCAATCTACTACACAGATTTGCGTTGTGCACCATTCCACACATAAGATTCTCCCCAATAGATGTGAATTTAATTTATCTATTTATCCGAATCTTATTAAATTCTTTTGCTAACGAAAAAGGGCGAAAAAGCACTAATATTTACACCATTTTACAAAAATATTAAATTACTATAAAACAAGGACTTAACTTAATCGTTAATCAGAAAATTAGAAATGCAACAAGATACGTGGTTTGGAAGGACAAAAAAGAGTTCACTAAAGACATGAAAGAGATTTATAACGCTCCGACTAGAGAGGCTGCAAAACAAGCCTTGAATGACTTCGCAAATAAATGGGATAGCAAATACTCTTATGCAATCAAAAGCTGTGAGAACAACAGGGATAATTTAACTGCTTTCTTTGAGTTCCCAGTTGAAATCAGAAAAATAATTTACACTACTAATCTAATTGAAAATCTAAACGGTAAAATCAGAAAATATACGAAAAAAAGCTCTCTTTTCCTACAGACGAAGCTGTGTTAAAATCTACTTTTCCTGCCATTAGAGAGTCTAAAGAAAATGGACTATGCCGATTAGAAACTGGGGAATTGTCCTTAATCAATTTTTAATTATATTTTAAGATAGATTAAAATGTTAAATAATAAACATAACTTTTTAGTTTACACACTTATCGGGATAGTGTCATCAATATCTTACTTTATTCATTTTTCTAGTATTAAATTTTTGATTAGATTATATCTTAAGTTCTTTTTAAGCACTTTAGCGCATCTTTGTCTTATACTCATCCATGTTTTTTTTCTTGTTTATCTCTTTTTTTTTCTATTTTCTTGCTTTTTATTAATTTATAATATATATTTGAATATTATTAACTAATTCTTATGTATTATGAAAACAAAAAATTTTATTTTTTCTTTAGCTTTAATAAGCTTATTTCTTTTTGGATTTACTAATGTAAATACATTCAAGTCTAAAAGTACTACCTCTAAACAATTATCTAGCTTAGAAACTAATTTTAGACCAATTGAAGGATATTATTGGGTACAGTGCCAATGTGAGAACGGAACTGTAGCTGAAAAATGCATTTGGACATATATTCCTAATGGGTGTCATTGTCCTATGTATTTAGCATGTCCATGTCATGAATTTATCAAGAAATAATTATTTTAAACCCATTATGCTAAAGTTTGTAAAATCAAAGTTTCTTTATTTAATAATAATGTTCTTTATATATATATTATTAATTTCATGTGGTCATAAAGTTAATACGAATAATGTCTTACATGTAAATCCTATATTAGACTTAGACAGCTTAATAATTGATAAGAATATCAAAAGCATAAGTGACTTAAATATTACTAATAGACATAATGGGTTTACTTTATCAATTCTTGATAACATCTCTAATATAGTTATATCCTACAATTTTTCAGATAATGATACAAAATTAAGTAAATTTAAACTACCAACATCTAATAACAATTCTCAATTAATTAATTCAATTATTGATATTGATTCTAATAATGTAATACTAATATACAATAGCATTACCGACACACTAAATAAATTTCAATTTATAAAAAAAAATAAAAGCTCTTCTAAAATTGACTCTATCTATTACGCTAACACAAAGAGATTTTACTTATTTACAGATTTTTCATTTGAATTTTCAACAAACATTTATGATAGTTGTACAAACTCTATTTTTTTAAGATCTTCTCAATTAGATACGCATAAAACAATGAATTTTATTAGTAGGCTTGACTTATCTACAAATAAAATATCAACAATCCCATTTAAATATCCAGTAAATACAAAGCCTTTTGCACACCTAGTAATATCACAAGCTATTTACTACACAATACATAACAATAAAATAATAGTATCATTCCCTTTTGATAAATCTTTATATATTTACGATATAGAAAATAAAGAAACTACAAAAAAAGAATGTAGCACTGATCGAGAGCATAACATTTACACTCCTTCTATTGAGGAAATACAAGAGCATCCATACTTACAACAAGATTGTTATACATATAGTTTTAGATATACGGCAATAATATATAATCAATTTAAAAATCATTATATTAGATTTTATGAGTTAGGTCAAGACTTTAAAAAAAATGATTCAACATACAACAATATTGATGATAAAAAATTTGGAATAACAATTTATAATGAAAACTTTATTTGCATTGGAGACACAATAATTGGAAATATTGGAAAACATAAGCCATTCTATAGAACTGCAACAGCTACAGAAAACGGAATCGTTTTATTTTGCTCTTACAATTGGGAAAATCATTATTTAAAATATTTAACAATAAAATATAAAGAGGATGAATAAACAAATTATTGTATTCTTTTGTATACCACTACTAATATGTATTAATTCATGTAATAGTAAGCAAAATAAAAAGTCTCATTTAAATATTGAACCAATAAATATTATCAAAAGTCCAATTTTATATTACAAAAAAAATACGAAATCTAGAGACAATTTAAATTTTATTGAAAATTTAGTTGAATTAAATACTAATGAAACGTACTGCATTATAGTATATAGAGAAGCTTGTAATTGTGGTAAGAGTTTAAATAACTTTGTAATCAACAAAACAAATAGTATTTTAAAAGAATATAATCCGCAAAATACCATATTAATTTTCGAAAATGATATAATTGAAAAACTAGTATTAGAGAAATTAAATCAATATGAATTTGAAACAATTTATATTGACACAAATTGGCTTAACAAAAATGGGATAAAAAAAGCTCCCTATATATACATATATGCAGACAACACTTGCGTGCTTGAAGAATGTCTTATAACTGAATAATAAGAATAACTCATCATTTTAGATTTAATCGTCTAATTCAATTTGTTTTTCATTATATTTTCACTAAGTACATGACAAAAATTTGAACACATCTATATCTGTTTGATTTTTAGAGTTTA